>Ga0247825_10000004_pt1 | contig 174615 bp, 156 predicted proteins | sample 13C_Vanillin_Day_FD_194413 | JGI IMG/M metagenome (GOLD analysis project Ga0247825, IMG submission 194413) | Soil microbial communities from agricultural site in Penn Yan, New York, United States - 13C_Vanillin_Day48 | ecosystem: Environmental > Terrestrial > Soil > Agricultural land | place...
AGGTACTCGAGCACCGAAAAGGGTTTCTTTCGGTGCTCGAGTACCTGGCGCTCGACGGCCCTTTTCAATACCCGCGGTGGGTCTCCTCCCCGCGGAGTGCCACGGTCATGACCATGGCGCGTGCGTCTGGAAACGCATCGGCACACGGAGGCGAGGCGCTCGCATTCAGCGGCGACGTCGAAGACCTCGCGCGACGAGCCGAGAAGCTGTTCAACATGAGCCGCGATAGCAGTCGAGAAACCGATCCGCCGGTGCGCATGGTCAAAGGAGATTGGCCTCGCGTCGTGCTCGGTGACTTCGACCCGGGGTACTGATGATCTACTTCACCGTACAGAGTGACCCAAAGCGTCGATTCGTAGGCGCTTCACCATCGCCATTCGATCGTTTTGGCGATCCCGCTGCTAGGTCGGCTCCTATCGAGGACATCACCGTCCCGACTTTCTTTCAGGACGATTACGACGGGTACTATCTCTTTCAAGCGATGCATTCGCTGATCAACGACGTGAATTGCGAGACGGGAAGCGAGCCCGAATCGCTGAACGTTGGACGCTTCACGTTCCTAGAGCTCTGCGCACATCTCGAGAACCGGACCGGACAACGAGCTCGGTCCGCTCCCGGGAAGAGAGTGAGCGAGGGTCGGATCGAGTTCCTCGGTGTTGCTGTCCTCCTTCGTCCGGGTCTCGAGCACTTCATCACCGCGGTTCCGCACCCCTCGTGGCTGCTCTCGCATGCGAAGCCGACAGCGTTCACGCGCCTATCGCCTCGCCCCGAAGTCCGTTCCCTTCGCTCCGTCCTTCCACCGCCAACGTGAAGCCCATGTCCATCTTGTTCGATCCAAAGGTCTTCAATTACGTGATCATGGCGCTCTACATCGCGACCTCCGCACGTTGGGCGTTCGCGCGTTCGTGGGGTGACGCGGCGTATTGGCTTTGCGCGTGCGGGATCACGGCGTCCGTCACGTTCGGGTTCAAGCATGCAGCTCCCTAACCTCCGCGTGATTCCGCTCCCTCTGGAATGGCAGCGGAACGGCGCCGATCCGAGCTACAGCGCTCGGATCCGTCTCGAAGACGGCACGGAGCTCGCCGCCACGCTGCACTTCAATGCCCAGCTCGTCGCGTGGAACGCGATCGTGATCTACATGGGCGATGCGGTGTACACGGCCGAGCACCGAGAGCGCGACGAAGCCGCCGGCGCGTGTCTGGTCGCCATGCAGCGCGCGATCGATATCCGGCATCCCTGAGCCCATGAAGTTCCCAGAGCATCTCGAGGTCTTCAATCGAGCGGTCGCTTCCTCGCACGTGCGCGCTGTCTGCTCGCGGTTCGATGGGAGAGACATCACCGAGGACATGCTTCGGGACATGCAGAAGAAGGGACGCCAGGCGATACGCGATGTGCTCGCGTGGCAGGGAGACGCCGAAACGGGCCTCGAGCTCGCGCGCTACGTCGTCCTCGCCCGCCATCGTCAGGAGCCGAACCGGCTTGCTCTCGCCCTCTCGTTCCAGTTCACCGAAAACGGAGATACACCATGCGGAACATGGGAGCTCGCAGTCGGCAAAAGCACCCCCAGGAGAAGCGGCAATGTATCCGAAGAAGGTGAAGCCGAAGACGGAGAGATCACGTCCGCTCGTGAAGCGGGCCGGCCACGTCCCCCGGCCCGTTCCTGAAGCTAAGGTGGGAGCGTGAAGCCGAGACAGCCGGGAGAGCCTGCGCTTCGCTACGTGTGCCGCGTGCGCGTGGTCGATGGTCACGTTCAGTCTGCCTATTACGAGGTCGTCGATCTGATCACGAATCTCGTTCACTCCGTTCGCTTCGAGGTCATCGCTCCGAGCTACTCGCGGGCAGCCCTTCTCTTCGAGGCCGACCTCGCCGAGCACTCGCTTTGGTCGTCGCTGTACGCCAACGCGCGCGCGACGTACGAACGCGCGCTCCATCTCGGCTGGGTCCCCGAGAGGCTCCGTCACTACTTCCCGATCGTCATGGAGGGTCGATTCGCCGGCTTCGTGTCGCGATGAGCGTGAAGCGGAGCGACGGCGAAAAGGTTCGCTTGGCGCACGTGCTCGATCGCATGCGTGCGATGCTCGAGAGCTTCTACGTCCCGAAGACCGGCCCGATCGGGCAGGACGTGGCGCAGGCGATACAGCTGACGGCGAACGAATTCGCGTCGATCATCGCCAAGCACGACGCCTATGAGCTCGCCGAGCGCGACGGCTACAAGCGCGAGCCCGTGTGCAAGATGTGCAACGACACACACCGGTTCCCGCACTCGGGGAACATGTGCACGTCTTGCCCTACGCCGTGCCCTCGCTGTCGGTCGGGCAAGATCGGAGCGTATTGCGAAGAGACGCCGTGCGCGTGCGATTGCCACGGGAAGAAAGCGAGATAGGTCCCTGCGGACCACCGCACCTAGCGGCATCCCCGAGCACATGCGCGAACGCAAGACGTTTTGGATCACGAAGTATGCGCTCACGGCGACGGGTATCATCGAGGCGGTTTGCGAGGTCGTCCCCGGCCCCGACGGTAAGCCGAAGTACGTGCGTTCGGGTCATATGTTCGAGGTCATCGGCGTCACGGCCTTCGACTCGAAAGCGGCCGCGACCGTCAACGCAGCGAAGCAGGCTCGACGCAAGATCCAGTCGCTCGACAGGCAGCGCGAGAAGATCGAGAAGCTGGCCAAGGGGTGGGAAGAGGAGACGGGAGGATGAAGCACGCGGCCGCTCTCAGGACCATTCGAGAGGCGCTCATTCGTGCCGACGCTCATGAGGCACTCGACGCTCTCGACAGCATCGAGCGCGAATCGCTTCAAAGCATGGCTTCGAGCTTCTTCACACGCGCGACAGAGAAGACGCCGCTCCAACCCGAATCGCCCATGCTGAAGCGGTACACCTGGACCGTGCGGAAGACTGAAGCGCGCTACTTCGCCAACGAGGCGGTGATCACGATCGGTGGTATCGAGGGCGAGATCGCGATCGATGTCCGCCCCAACTGGGATGTCTCCCCGGACACGGGAAACCTCAGGTACACGGAGACACTCGAGCAGGTCATCGCTCGTTACGTGGGCAAGACGTACGGGGTCACGATCGAGGAATCGAGCGCGTGAACGTCGACGACTTCCTGAGAGACGAGGAGCGGGACGCGTTCGTGGACGTCGTCTCTCGCGCCTGCTCCTCCTCCCTGCTCGGCGCAGCCCGCACGTACCTGCTCCCGATGTGGCGCCTCGAGATCGTGCTTCAGGAGCTCGAACGCAGGGGGATAGAGGTGAAGCATGAAGCCGAGTGACGCGCTCGAGATCGCCCTTCGTACCCGCGACCCGAACGCCTTCGAGCTCGCCGAGAGGATGGCCTACCTCGAGATCGGACCGTACGCGGCCGCCCTCGTCAAAGGCCTACGCGCTCACGTGCTCCAGAACACCCGCCGCCGCCGACGTCGATCCCCGCCCGGCACGTACTGTCAGCGCACGACGATCGCTATCTCCCCCACCTGTCATTGCCTTCATTGCCGCCTGGAAGGACGAACGCCATGAACGACATAAAGCACATCTTTATAGCTTTCCTGATGATCGCCTTGTTCGGCCTGGTGTTCGGGACCCTCGTGTGGTCCACGCAATCAGGCTGCGGAGAGGAGCGCCCTACCCATCACGGCCGTCCCGTGTGGTGCCGTCCGTAAGAGCGTCATCATGACCGAGCGGATTCGAGCGTGTCCCAAGTGCACTCATCGATCGGTCCGAGTGAACGACGACGACACGCTCGTTGGTCACATCGACCCGAAGACATACGAACCATGTGACGGGAAACTGAAGCTCGGTAAGTGGGGCGCGGTTCGCAATCCCGAACAAGAAGAAGCATTCAAACGCTTTTTGAAGGCAAAGAAGAAAGACGCCTAACTGGCGTCGATCCTTCGGGCGGGGCATCTTTTGACTCTAGGAGCGCTAGAGCCTGTATGCCCCGCCGTCGTCCCCCCGCACCCCCTGAGCCTCTGACCACCGCCGAACTGCTTGCGGAAGTCCGCCAGCGCCCGGACGTCCAAGCCGTCGTCCGCTTCACGCGCAACGAGGTCCGCGCACAACTGTCTTGGGTCGAAGACCTCGTGGTCCAAGGCGCGAGCATGTCCCAGATCGAGCGCGTGACCCTCGCCCGCTTCCCCCAGGTGACGAAGAAGCGGATCCGCTCCCTGGTCGAGCGCGTGAAGGAAGCACACGCACGCGAGGACAACGAAGCGCGGGCCGAGTGGAAGAGCGCGCAGATCCGACGGCTGCACACGTACCGAACGCAGGCGAGCGGGCAGAGGACCCCGGACGGGCGCGGCTGGCTCACGCCTCCGGACCACAAGGCGATCATCGCGTACGAACGTCTGCTCGCGCAGGTGTGCGGGACGCTTGAACCCGTGACGATGAACGTGAACGCGACGTATACCGAGGCGCTTCTCCAGGTGACGGCCAACCTGATGGTCGACCCCGATCGCGCGATGGCCGTCCTCGAGGAAGCGCAGGAGCAGGCACGGCGCGCCGACCTTGCGAAGCGGTTCCTACCGCCCGCGATCCTCGAGTCGGGCACGGAGACGGATTCGGCCGAATCCGTCCCGACCAGTTCGGCCGCAGAGTGAGCGGCATCCTTCGAGCTCGTGACTCCCTGCATTCTTTACGAAGGGAAGCTCGATAAAGACGGGTACGGGCTGCTTTCGAAGCCAGACGAGCACGGAGAGAGGCGCGCGCACCGGTCGGCTTACGCGCGCGTCCACGGACCTGAGAGCATTCGAGGGAAGGTCGTTCGTCACACCTGCCACGTGCGAGCGTGCATCAACGTCGACCATCTCATCACTGGAACGCAAGCAGACAACGTGAGGGACACCGTCTTAGCTGGACGACATGGGAGGAAGCGCCTCTTGACCCATGAACGGGAACGCGAAGCCCTCGCGCGCGTGCTCGCAGGTGAGAAGATCTGGGCCGTCGCCAAGTCCTTTGGAGTGCCATACGCCAGCGTATGGCGAGCAGTGAACTACCATCGCGCCGGGACTCCTCTCGCGGCGCAGATCGAGCGCGCCCTCCGCCCGATCGAGATGAGCCCCAACCTTCGAGCTCGAATCCTCGAAGTCGTGAGGTGGCGCACGTGACCATCCAAGAGCGCGCCGCCGAGATCCTCGGCTGGACGGTGGAGGCCGTGAGCTCGTTCTCGCTTCAGGCGATTCGTACCCTCGTGAACCCATGTGGGAAGCGAGGCGCCGAGCTCGCGCGAGACATCGACAGCGAAGTGCGTAGCGGGCGGATCGTGTTGCCCCCGAGGCACGAATGAAGTGGTTCATCTTCTGGTTCGTATTCGGCTGGTTCTTTACGTCGTTCGAGATCCAGCGCATTCCGCCGGCACCAACCGAGACGCCTTACGCCCCCGAGAGGGGGGACACGTACGGATGACCCGCGGCATCCCCTGAGTAGCTCGGTGACACGAGCGACGCCGCACCTCGAGGGAACCGGCTCACGCCTCGAGTGAGATCGAACCCGTGTTGGCCCGAGCGGATGAATCGGCTGGGATAATCGGGCCCCCGGACCTACCTCGCAAAAGGAAACGCCATGAGGAATGCGCTCGTCATTCGATCGGACGGCCTACTCGTTCGCCTAACAGAGCCGTTCCAAGTGAGCGAGGCTGGGATCTGGTTCGCGCTCGCCCACGTGCTTGGAGGCGAGGAACCGTTCATCCCTCTCGAGCGCGTCGTGGGCGTCTACGCGACGAGCGCGGAGACCGATGCGGACCTGATTCGAGCTCGACGCGAGGCAGACGCATACGGGGACGCGCGCGGCCTACCGCACCCCATGCCGATCGTGACCCTTCGTCTCGTGGTGACGATCGCGGGTCACCTCGCCCCGCGCACCGACGGGGCGTTCGTATACGAGTACGCTTGCGCCTTTGGCACGACCGACGCCTACACGCGCCAGTTCTTCAAGCGCCGCCCGGTCTTCCTCGCGCGCCTCGTGCGCATAGCCAAGTCGGCGCTCGGGAACCGAATCCTTCCGCACCTCACGCGCATGACGATCGCCGAGAGCATCGCGCGCGAGATCGAACGCATGTGGCCCGAGTCGAACTACACGGTCGATGTGAAGCCCGACGTGTTCGATCAGTACACGGCCACACCCCAGCTTCCCCCGACACCACCCCCATGCCCGTCCTACGTGGATTCGTTCGAGTCGACGGGGCGAGGCGGTGACGGTCCCTCGCCTCCCATGTGCGCGCGGTGCGGGCGGCACCACTGGCCCCGATGATCGTCCTCGTCACGGGCGGGCGCGACTACAGGGATCGCGCGTTCGTCTTCCAAGTGCTCGATAGCTTCCACCGACCTACCCCCATCGCGATCCCGCGCATCACGAAGATCGTGCATGGTGCGTGTGGGGACGACGCCGACCAGCCTCGAGGGCCGCGACCGTACAAGGGGGCGGACCGTTGGGCGCACGAATGGGCCCTCGAGGCGAGTGTGCCCGTCGACGCCTACCCCGCGAAGTGGACCACCCTGAAGCGTGCGGCCGGGCGTGAGCGGAACGCGCGCATGCTCCTCGAGGCGCGGCCGCACTTCGTCATCGCGTTTCCAGGGAACGACGGGACGGCGAACATGGTCGACCTCGCGCGCCGGCATCTTGGGCCCATGTTCGTCCACGACCTGCGAGGACCGCGGTGAAGCTCCAACTCGCCCCCGAACACATGGCCGTGACCCTGTCTAACGATTGCTGGATCATCGCGATCGCGACCTTGCTCGGGATCTCCTACTACGAAGCGCATGCGCTCATGCTCGGCGGTCCACCGATCGGCGATCCGGACGGAGATGGGCACATCTCGAAGAAGCTCGAAGAGGTGGAGCCCAGGCTGTTCGAGCTCGGGTTCGCGCGCGCTCGCTTCGACTACCAGAACGCGAAGACACCAAGGCTCGTGATCGGCGCACATCGGTCATCGGTCCGCGACCGACAGACGCGATGCTTCCGCTACTGGAACACGCTGCATGCGGTGGTCTGGAATCCGGAGACGAAGCAACGGGTCGACCCGTGCGAGCGCGACACGTTCAAGCTGTACAACTCACGCACCGTGCGCGTCTACCGGTTCAAGGGGTGCTCCATCACGACGGGCGTGACGACGGGGCTCCAGAGGCCTGCGCTCGACGCGATGGCGTTCAGGGCCGAGCTCGTCGAGCGTATCCACCGAGCGACTCAAGAGGCGATCGAGGCTCAGGCCAAAGCGATGGTCGACCGGGCGCTCGACTTGGCCATGTGACAGCGTGTGGGCATGGCTCGCGGCGGTCTGAAGGTGAAGAAGGGCGATCGCGTTCGCTTCCGAGATGGGCGGAGCGGTGTGGTCTATTCGACGTTCCCTTGGCTCCAGGGCAAGACGATGGTGGCGCTCGCCGGTGCCGACCCCAACGGGCCGAAGACCTTTCTCGAAGACGTGGTCGAAGTGAACGGCGTCGCGCCTAGCGCCCCCAAGGAAGCGGCCCCGGCGCTGAAGAAGTGGGCAGAGGGTGCTCCATCGTCCGTCGCGCACCGGTACACGACCCACCACGTGCTCGCGGGCGCGTACGCCGGGCGCGGGAAGGGTGGACAGCAGATCGGGCGAGGCGGAGAGGTCACGCGCTCGCACGCGTTCATCGACGGCGCGCAGACCTCCCCATGCGGGATCTCTCTGAACAGCGCGTCGGACATCGATGAAGGGACGGTCCCCACGTGCCCGCGGTGTGCGGCGCGCGTTCGGGCTCTGGCGGCGAAGGCGTCGCGCTGACGAGCGCACGCTAGACACGCGTGGCAACCTCCACGCATGGCGCACACGACAAGCCCCCTACTCGAGACGTTCGACTTCACGAAGACCAGCGCGAAGGCCATCGCGAGCGGAGACGGCTGGACGCTCCTCCACGGCGACAGTCTTCGGATCCTGCGAGAGCTCGCCGAGCATGGAGCGCAGGTTGACGGCCTCATCTCTGACCCGCCCTACTCGAGCGGCGGCCAGTTCCGCGGCGACCGAAACAAGTCGACGAGCTCGAAGTACCGACGTGGCGACGTGAAAAGCGAGCTTGTTTTCGAGGACTTCGAGGGGGACAACCGAGACCAGCGCTCGTTTCTCGCGTGGGCGTCGCTCTGGCTTTGGGACGCGAAGACCATCACGCGGAAGGGTGGGATCGGGTTCGTCTTCAGCGACTGGCGCCAATTGCCGGTCACAACCGATGCGTTTCAAGCGGGCGGATGGATCTGGCGTGGCCTGTTCGCGTGGGACAAGCTCGGCGCCGAACGACCCGCGGGACACGGACGCTTTTCCTCGCGCTGCGAATTCGGGGTCTGGGGCTCGAACGGCGCCATGCCGTACATTCCCAAGCAGCTCGAAGCCGAAGCCGCTGGGTTCAGGGGCAAGCAGCTCGCGGGCACGTACGGTGCGACCTCTCCCCGGAACCGCTTCCACGTGACCCAGAAGCCCGTCGAGCTCCTCGCGTACATCGCGAACGCGGTCCCGGTCGGGGGCTTGATCCTGGACCCGTTCTCGGGCTCCGCGTCCACGGGCTGCGGCGCGCTCATGGGCGGGCGGAAGTTCCTCGGTATCGAGCTCGACGTGAGGGCGTTCGAGAAGAGCGCGAGGCGCCTCGAGACCTACGCCAAGCAGGGGGCGGACGCGCTCTTGCGTGAGCGGACGATCGCCAAGCAGGGGAGCTTGGACGCGTGCGCGAACTGCGGCGGGCCCACGTTGGGCGGGACGTGCCTCGACTGCTCGACGCCGGAGACGGATTCGGCCGAATCCGTCGACTTGGACCCCGAAGACTCCGGCCTCGAGGGCTAGCGGCATCCGAGGGGGAATGAAACCAGGCCGTTCGACGATCGACACGCTGACCGAGCACGTTCTGAACTTCGAGACCTCCCGGCGGGCGGACCAGCGGCGCGAATGGCGCCGCGATCTGCTCCTCGCCCTTCGACCGTTGGAGTCGACAGTCGCGAGGCTGGCGATCGAAGAGTTCCAGCGCATGAACATCGCGCATCGGGAGCTCCGTCGCGCTGCTCGTCGCCTCGCGCGTATGGCCTTCGACAATGCAGGCCCGAAGGTGTTGAAGCCCGAAGGCCTGACGATGCTGTCCGAGATCGCCGGTAAGTTCGCAGAGCAGATCGCGAAGCTCACGGAGGATGGGATGGGTATTACCGTGGTCCTCTCCACGGACAAGGGGACGATCGGCGTTGCCTCGAACGTCGACCCCGACAACATCGTCCGCGCGATCGCCGGATGGCGCGACAAGGTGAAGGCCCGCGCGCACGTAATACCGTCCTGACCGGCATCCCGGTGTCCATGATCAAAGACACCAGCAGCGTTGGGACGATCACGAACGAGATGATGAACGAGGCGCTCGAGGCACTTGGGCGCCTCGAGGCACACGCCGCGCACGGTCTCATGCCCGTCATCGGCGTCGACGCGTTCGAAAAGGCGAAGCGGATCGCCGCGCCAGTGCGCGCGATCTTTGAGGTCATCCTCGAGAGCAACGACGATGACGACGAATTCGAGGTCACTGGCGGCACCAAGCAGTAGCGGCATCCTCGAGACCATGGCACTCGCTCTCGGCTTCCTGCTCGTGTTCGTCTCTGGCGTCGCGACTGGCCTCTACCTCGGGAGGGATACGTGAGCAGCCCCGAACGCGCCGCGTGCGCTCTCTACGCTCGGATCCGGGACATGGACCACACCTTCTTCCTCGAGGGCGAGCCCTGTCCCGGATCCGATGCGTGCTTCATCGTCACGGGCTCGTGGCGAGCCGGTGGATGGGGGTCGGACTCGCGAACGTACTCCGCGCAGCTCGCGATCGATGCGCGCGACCTCGTGACCCTCCTCCGCCATATCCTCGCGCGCATGATCGCGGACCTCGAGGAGCGCGCGCGCCGCGCGGTGTGGTCGTGAGGTTCGTCACCGAGTGCACGCGCGAGGTCGGACGGTGCCCGTTGAATGGCGCCGTCTACGTCATCGCGAAGACCGAGGATCCGGACGGGGCGGCGTGTTGGCAGTGGTTCGCCTACGCACCGCGCGACGGCTACGGCGATCTCGATGTCGTCGATTCGGGCGTCGTCTACGGCTCGATGGCTCGGAACGAAGCCAAGATGATGGCCGTGAACGCGATCAAGGCATGGGAGAAGAGGCTTCCGCGATGAATCACACCGAGCTCGTCACGCGTGCGGGGAAGTGGCTGAGGAACACGAAGCGCCTACCGTGCGTGCTCTGCGAGGTCGGCACGGCCTCTTACGAGTGCCCGGACGTCATCGGGTTCACCACTTCAGGCTTCTCCGTCCTGGTCGAGTGCAAGGTCTCCCTCGAAGACTTCAAGCGCGACGCGAAGAAGCCTTTCCGTCACGACTCCGCGCTGGGCATGGGCTACGAACGGTGGTACGCGTTCCCCGTGTCGCTGTTCAACGTGAGCCCATGGCTTGCGAGCCACGAGGCGATCCCCCGACGTTGGGGCGTGGTCATCTTCGACGCGCGCCGGGCGACGATCTGGCGCAAGCCCGAACCCTTCTACGATCGGAATGAGCGTGGGGAGCGTGCGCTCCTCGTCAGCGCGTTCCGCCGAGCGACCGAGGGATGGGGCCGATACGTCTTTCCCGAGCTCCGCGGCCCCGACCCACACCCGACGATCGCGAAGACGATCGACATGTGGAAGAAGGAAGCGACGATCCAACGTGAGCAACGAGAGCGAGCCGAAGACGAGATCGTGAAGCTCCGCGCCGAGCTCGAACGCCTTCGCGCTCCCTCTCTCGAGGCCTTCGAAGGCGGGCAAGGTCGCCGATGAGCGTCTACCGCACGCGCGCGCATGTCCCCGCCGAGCCCCTCGAGGAACAGCCCGACCCCTTCCCGGCCGTCTCGTGCTTCGACTGCGGCGCACGCACGACGAGCATGAACGGGGAAGACCTCTGCGCGGCGTGCGATCTGAAGTGGCTGAAGCGCGGGATCGATTGGGCCGCCCTGAATTGCCGGCTCGTGTCCCTCGGTGCCGGTACGAAGGTCCTATCGATGGACTGCGCCTACTGCGGTCTTCCCAGGTTCTGGCCCCAGGGGTTCCCGAACCGCCATCACGCGGAGTGCACCGCATGCGCCCGGGTTCGGTTCCGACACGACGAGCGGCTCCGCGTGGTCGTCTTCATCGCGCGCCTTGGCGCGTTCGTGCGCGACCTATTCGACGAGATGGGTCGCCCGAGTCGACCCGGCCCGCTGCCGTAGCGGCATCCTCACGGACGTGGTTACATGGCGCGGCTTCCTCGCAGGCGGACTCGGTGCTTTCATCGTCGGCGCGTTCGCCTTCGCAGTGGGCCCAGAGGTAGCTGCCGCCGCGTTGGTTGGAGTACTCATGTTTGGCGCGACGATGCTCGTCGCTTTCGACTTCGGAGCGGATGAACCATGAACGACGAAAGGCGCCCGATGAAGCCCCGGTCCCCGTCAGCGAAGGAGCTCGTCGCCGAGCTCGTGAAGGTCGCGCGCGAGGTTGAGGAGAACGAGATCCTAGAATCGGAGGGATATCCGAACGATCGTGGAGAGGACGAAGCGAAGGTCGCAGAGCTCGCAAGGCTCGAGAAGCGGGTGATTCGCTACCTTGCGCGCGGCGTGAGCGACCGAGCAAAGGTGAAGCGTTTTTCGGAGACGTGCACCAACGTCTACGCCGAAGCGAGCACGGCGCGTGACCTTGTGTGTCGTGATGCTCGTAAGGAGCTCGCGCGGAAGGACAACGCTCTGGTCGCGATCCTCGACTATGTGGCGGCGCCTCTCCAGAAGGGCCCGTACGCGCCTCGCAGCAAGGGCGGGCAAGGTTCGAAGGGGCCGCGCTACGGCCGCTTGAAGGGCGCCGCGGCCGCTGGTGCGGGTGAGCGAGAGCAGGGGTGGGACGACCGCCACTCGCTGATCTCCGATGAGTGAGATCGTCGAAGCCCTGATCCTCGCGTGGTGCCAGAAGCACGTGAAGCGCTTCTACGGCTGGCCGGCGCACATGATCGTCCACCCCGATGACCGCGCCGCGCTGAAGATCCTCGTGGACACTGATCTGGTGAAGATCGCTCGCCACCGATTCTTGTAGGTGGACCCGCGACCGATCCACGCGCGACCCCCTTTACCATCGGCGGCGGAAGCTGTACTGTTCTGGTGTCGACGGCGACGAGCCGACGCAGGGAGATCGGTGACGATGAACAACGTGATTGGAATCCGTCTCATGTACCAGCTTACTGACGGGTCAGAGCACATCGAGGACGGGGAGAGCCTCGAGGAAGTGCGCGCCAAGGTCACCCCGAAGATGACCGATTGGGCTATCTTCGAGCTCGTTCAGCCCGGTCGGTTCGCCACGCGCGGATGTACGCTCGCAACGAGCGACGATGACGATTGCCCGGAGCATTGCCCGAATCGCACGGCAGGCGAACCGTGTGCGATGCAACATGGTTGGGATTACCCAGGACCTGCTTATCCCAAGTCTTGACTCGGGTTGCGAGCTCGGCGCCGGGCGGATAGTGTGTTCGCCATGGCTCTCAACCCGTTCGCTCGTAAGTCTGCCATCTCGAAGTGGGCCGCTGGGTCGTCTCCCGAAGACGACCTCCATGTCGAGCCCGGTCGACCCAAGTTCGCGCAGCACGCCGACACGAAGGCGAGGCGCGCCGTCGAAGACGCTTGGGATATCCCGAAAGACAAGAAGACCGAGGCCCTCGCCAAGTACAAGCCGGGGTCGAAGGTGCGCGGGAACGCGATGGCCGTTCGGATGAAGGGCAAGAGCGGGAAGGTCAAGAGCGTGTCGCAGACGGGCGCGGGCGCGTTCCGCTACGTCATCACGCTCGACGGCGGCGGCACGGACACGGCGCTCGAGAGCGAGCTCCAGAGGGGCTGAGCCATGGTCTACACCGTCGAGATCAAGAAAGAAGGCGACTTGTCGTTCGGCGCCTACAGCAAGGGGAAGAAGGGCACCGGCGGAAGCCCCGCGCGCGCCTTCTCTGACCTTCAGAAGACGCTCGGTGTGGGCGGCGCGTACGTCATCCCCCGAAGCGTCTCCACCGACGGTCTCTACGACGGGAAGAAGCTCCAGTTTACGATCGACATGTCGGCGGCTGGAACGAAGGTCGAGTCCGCGGGCATGACGGCGAGCGTCGGAGTGAGCGGGAAGAAGATCGGGAAGACGTTCGACGACAGCCCCGCGGGCCTTCGACGGTGGGCCAAGTTGTGACGATCTTCGGCTCCTCGCTCCAGAAGTGGGCCATTACCGCCGCGGTGGTCTACGCCGTGGCGAAGGGTCAGAACGCGTCCACGCGTGCGCGCGAGGAGCTCATCGACGCGACGATGAAGGAAGCCCTCGAGACCATCCGCCGCGCGGGCAAGGGGCAGGCGCGGGACAAGGCCTTCGACGCCGCGGACCGCATGCTGAAGGCGTACGAGAAGCAGGGCGCGCCGAACGTGAAGGACTGGCGGAAGCGCCTCGAGGAATGGCGCGTGACGGAGGGTGATTGACATGATCATCACGGACGCGAAGGGGAAGCCGCTCGAGAAGCCGAAGCGCGCGGATTACGGTTCGGACGCGGAGTACTCGCGCGCCGTGGCCACGTACAACGACGCCGTCCGCAAGGCAGGAAGCGAAGGCTTCGATCGCGGCTTCCGCGCGGCCATGAAGCCCGGGAAGAAGTCGGCAGAGAAGCCCCAGCGCGAGCCCGACGACGAAGCGACGCGGAAGGCCAAGGTCGCCGCGATGATGAAGACGTGGGCCGTGAAAGGACGTTGACCGTCGCGCGCGGCATCCTCGGGGTGTGAGCGACTACCCCAACTTCGAAGAGGCGATTCAGACCCTCGGCTTCTTCAGAGACGCGACGACCGCGCTGAAAGCAGCCGTCCCGCTGCTCCCTCACCGGGACATCAAAGGCTGGACGAAGAAGGAGATCGCACCTCACGTCATCGTCAGGCGGGGACCGAGCGCGTTCATCATCCCTGAACGAATTCTCGGCGACGTGCTGAAGGAGCTCCGGAACGCTGGATACGTCGAGCGTGTCGGCACTCGGTATCGGCTGCTCGAGAATCAGCCGCCGGAGATCCCGGCGCAGACGATTCGCAAGATCGGTCAGCTCGATCCGACGGAGCGGGAGCCGTTCCGCGCTCTCTTCCGAGATCGGATCCAGCACATCATCGTCACGAATGTCTGGGGCAATCACGGGCGCGTCCATCTCTACGTGCACGACAGATCACCGGGGTGTTTGGAAGTCTGGACCGGATACATCCGACGGAACGCTTCGCCGCCAGCTGTCGACTTCGGACTCGCGCGCGCGAACCTAGCGGGCTTCCTGACGCGCGGGGGGCATGACGGCTTCTACGTCGGGACCGACGATTGGACGCAGCTCGGTCGCCTCGCCGAATTCGCGGGTGCACGGTCGTACAACGACAAGCGCGAGGACGGCGGATGGCGCTGAATCGGTTCACGCCCGACGAGCTCGCGTTCTTCGTCCGCCCGCGCGCGTGGCCGGACATCATCGCGCGATTCGGATCCAGCGGAGAGGAGATCCGCGACAAGATCATCGCGGCCGACAACACCCCGCCGCCGAACGGCGGTGCGGGGTTCCTGCGCTGGGTAGACCCCGCGAAGTCGTGGGTCCTGACGTCATTCGGGCGCGTTTACGTCCAGCAAGAGGGCATGGACGGGATCCTCGAGATGAGCGAGGCGTGGTTCCCACCGCCTGCTCCGTTGAAACCGCTCGAAGAGGAGAAAGGCGAACCATGAAGATCACCGTCACTGTCGACCTGAACGTGCCCGGGCTGGGGCAAGACGAGAACGTCAGCGCGCGCGTCATCGCCGCCGATGCGTTCAAGCTCGCCGTCGAGAAACTCCGCGCGTACGGGGTCGCGTCTATCGGCTTCTCTCGGAACACGGCGTCCGTGGTGCTCTCCGTCCCGCCCGACGACCTCGCGCCGATCCGCATGGTTTCGGAGATGATCGAGACCGAGCTCCGCGCCGCGTTCGAGAGCGCGAAGAAGGTCGCGCGCGAGGCCGAGACGCAGCCGCGTATCCCGGCGTCGATCACGGTCCCCGACACGGCGGAGATCCGTCGAAAGCTCGGGATCGAAGGCCTCTGACCGGCATCCCTTGAGGTATGGACATCACGCTCACCACATCGACGACGAACTACCTCAAGGTCACGAAGTCTGTTGGACATCGCACGGTCGAATCGAAGCTGTTCTTCTTCGACGACCACGACGCGGATGAAACGCGTCGCGTGTTCGAGCAGGCGACCGCATACACGGACGCGCGCAAGGGGTCGAAGCTTTCGCTGTTCAAGCGACCGTCGTTCGGCGGTCCCTGGGACTACGTGAAGGTCATCGGGGAAAACTTCGGTTTCGGCCAAGCTCCGATCGAGGACTGACCGTCATGCCTCGCGTGCGCCGTGTGCCGGCGGGAACCCTCTCGGTCGACCGCATGTGGCGTACGGCGCCCGCGCGCGAGGTCCTCCGCGTCTGGCTCGAACGAACCTACTTCACGACGTTCGGCCACGGCTCGGACCTCGTGATGAACATCGCGGACGTCTGGCCCGCTGACGCCTCGTGGCTCGCCGACAAGTGGCTCCGCGCGCTCCTCGAGGCTGGTTGGCTGAAGAAGAACGAGAAGCCTACGCCGAGCCCGCAGCAAGCATTCGCCGGCGTGGGCGGCATGTGCGGCCGCGCGATCATGAAGAGCCCGGAATGGGCTCCGCTCTGCGTCTTCGGGTACTCCCCGACGACGACAGGACTCGAATCCCCCATCTGGAAGTGGCTCATATCGACGAAGGACGAAGCAAGATGATCCGAACACTCTTGACCCTGCTCGTGACCATTCTCCCGAAGCGCGTGATCACACGCGACGACGGCGACCCGTACCTCGAACGCTATTACCTCTGCGGCGATCCGGGCGGCCTCAAGTACTTCCCGGGCGAGACGATCCGATGGTGGCAGCGCGCGCTTACGTGGCTCCCGTGTATCTACGTCCACCGCTTCCGCCGCGACGACGCCGATCAAGAGCTCCACAACCACCCCTGGACTGCGGTGAGCTTGATCGTCGCCGGCGGGTACGTCGAAGAACGGCGCGTCGTCGACCCCGGGAACCCGTACCGATTCCGCACCGTCCGGAAGTTCGTGAAGCCTTGGCGGCTGAATCGCCTCGAGGCCGACACCTTCCACCGCGTCGAGCTCGCCGAGAGCGACTGTTGGAGCATCATCAAGCTCGGGCCCAAGGTGCAGACCTGGGGCTTTTGGAACCCTGCCACGGGCGAATTCCTTCACTGGAAGGATCATCTCAAGCGTCGCGAGAAGCGGGTCAACGGCGCCCGGTTCTTCCTCGACACGGCGTCCGGCGAGGAGCTCGATCGGTACATGTCCGGGCAGCACAAGCGCGGGTACGTGACCGAGAACGGCGTCCTGAGGTCCGAGACCGACGCCGAATTCCGCGACCGGTTGAAGCGTATCGGGCAAGGATGAACTACTGGGCCGAGGTCTTCTGCGAGCTCGCGATCTTCCGGTACCTCGACGGCGTGGACTTCGACATCCTACCGGATCACGATGACGGCATGAGCGACTGCGGATGCAACGAGACCGAGGGGTGTCCGACGACGGGCGACGCGCCGGGCTGCGAAGATCCCGACTACGCCCGCGGCTTCCGCACGAAGCGGAGCCTGATCCGTGGCGATACGCTGATCGTCGACTTCGACCTCGTGGACCCTCTCACGAGCACACCCGTGGACACGAGCGCCGTGGGCGTGGAGGTCTGGTTCACGCTCGCCGAGACCCTCCCGCGCCTCGCGACCTCGCCCGTGCTCGCGCAAGCCACGCTCACCAACGGCGGGATCACGAACCGCGATGTCCCGAGCTCGGGACACATTCGCGCGATGGTGGCGGCGAGCATCACGGCGAACGCGATCGCGGATTCGACGGCTCGGCTGTATTACGACGTTCAGGTGAAGACGGCAGACGGGCGCGTGTTCACGTTCGAACGCGGGATCTACCTCGTGGATCCGGACGTTACGCGCGCTGTCTGACGGGTTGCGGAGTGCTCGAGGCGGAGCAAGCCTTGTAGAATCATGCAAGCTGTACGAGCGGGTCGCGCATCGCCCCGCGTTGACCTGAACAGCAAGGAAACGATCGAGCTTATCCAGCGCCTGCTTATGCAGAAGGCAGCGCTCTCGCGGAAGAGCGCGCCCGACTTCCTCGAATTCGTCATGCGCGAGCAGACGACGAAGCGGCCGATCAAGTGCGCGCCGCACCAGCGCGTCGGGCTCGACTTCATGATGGCGCACGATCGGAGCGTCACCATGTGGCCCGCTGGCTCGTCCAAGACGTTCTGCATGGGGGCGCTGACGCTGTTCCTTCTCGGGAACGACACAACGACCCGCGGCGCCGTCGTGAGCGCGACGCAGAACCAGGCGAAGAAGATCGTCAGCGTCGTCACCGACTACATCGAGCACTCCGCCGAGCTCCGTCTCGTCTTCCCCCATCTCCGAAAGAGCACGCGCCGCGGCGATGCATGGCGAGACGATCAGATCGTCGTCGACCGCCCCCCGGGCATTCCGGACCCCTCGCTTGTCGCCGTCGGGATCGACGGCGGCCTCCCGGGCGCGCGCCTGAACTGGATCGTTGTCGACGATATCCTCACGCGCGAGAACACGGCGACGAAGGAGCAGCGCGCGAAGGTCCTAGAGTTCCTCGATTCGACCGTCCTCTCGCGTCTCGATCCGGTCGGCGGCCGCGTCATCGTGAACAACACGGCGTGGCACCCCGAGGACCTGGTTCACGTCCTGAAAAACGCGGGATGGGCCACGCTGATCATGACAATCACGGGCGACATCCAAGTCTTTGACGACTCGCAGCGGCTCCGCGCGGGGCTCGAACCGTGGGATCACGATCTCCTTCGTCCGAAGTACGCCGACGGAGAGGACTACACGCTGCGGCTCGTGCGCGACGACGTGGGCGACGACCTGAACGACGTTCCCCTCTGGCCCGATCGCTTTTTCTTCCTCGACTGGAAGACGCCTCAAGGCGATGTCCTCCCGCCGGCGAACGACATTCACCAGGCGATCGACCGCGCGCGCGACGACATCGAAGACAAGCGAGCTCGGCACGTCGTCGCTGGCGAGTTCAACCGGCTCTACATGAACGTCTGCCGCGACGACGACACGGCGTTCTGTAAGCAGGAGTGGATCGACAAGTGCAAGGCCGCGGCACGCCTCGAGGGCTTCTTCGAGATGGTCAGCGAGTACCGTGGTGGGAACCCGACTTTCACGGGTCTCGACCTCGCGGTCTCTCCCGGCGAGGAGAACGACGACACGGCGTTCTTCACGTTCGAGGTTCTCCCCGACCGTCGCCGGCGGATCCTCGACATCGAGATCGGCCAGTTCGACGGCCCGACGATCGTGCGCAAGCTGATCGCGAAGTCGATGGCCTATAACTCGATCGTGCGTGTCGAGAACAACGCGGCCCAGGACTTCATCCGCCAGTTTGCTCTCCAGATCGACGCCGCTCTACCCGTGAAGCCGCACACGACCGGGCGGACGAAGGCACACCCCGAGTACGGCGTCCCCGGCGGCTTTGCCGAGATGAGCAACGGGGCGTGGCTGATCCCGAACGACAAGCAGGGGCGCTGTCACCCTGCGATCCAGAAGTGGATCGACGGGTGCCTCTACTATTCGCCGGCGAAACACACGGACGACGCCCTGATGGCCTGGTACTTCGCGCGCGAGCAGGCGAAACAGTGGGGGCTCCTCGCACCTATTCCGAAAGGAAACGGGAGCGCGCAGGCGCCGATCGCGGCATCCCTTCTCGCACGATGAAGAAGCGCGAGCAGAACAAGCACGAACGGGCCAAGGCAGCGAAGAAGGCGAAGGGCTCGGCGCCGTATGCCTCGTTCGTCGAAACCGGCACACATCCGCGTCTGATCGTGGGTCGCTTTTCGGTCGGCACGAAGACGACTCACGACGTCGACGGTTCGCCCGCGAGCGACGGGCGATCGTGCGGTGATTCGCTCTCTCACTACTTCGCGGACGACAAGTACAAGCTCGCCGATCTTCTCGAGGAGCTCGCGCGAGAGGTCCGCGCGACGAACAACGACTTTGACGGCGGCCGCGCGCAGGTCTTCATCCTTCGCAGCTACTCGAGCGCCGCGCGTAAGCGGCTTGGTGGTTGACCATGAACGAGTTGAAGGACCCGTCGTACATCATCGGCGTCGACCCCGCGAGCGAGAACAGCGAATCCGTGACGGAAGCGATGCGCGAGCTCCTCGCGCAGTCCGTCTTGGGCACCTCGGGCACCTCGGGCACCTCGAGTTCATCGGGGTCGCTCGCCAACGTGCGCGAGGCCGTGTGGCGCGCGATCCGGGAGACGGCCCCGGCAGGGTCGGATCATCGCCGGGTGCTCCGTCGGATCTGCGCCGACGAATTCGGCGAGGTTCTGTTCCATCGCGCGCAATGGGAAGAGCTATGCAAGCGAGTGCATGAGGTGAGTGAAAGCCTGGACCGTATCTTCGAGACCAGGCACCAGACCACGCCGATTCGAGCTGTCGAACGAGCCGTGACGGGATTGCGCGCAGCGTTCGCCGCCATCGGCGCGAAGATCTAGCGGCCGCGGTTGCCACGGGAGGGTCCCCGGTCACGGTGAAGGGGGAGAGGACCTTTCACCGTGAAGCAGCCGTCGTGCGCGGGTTACGTGTATGCGATCTGCAAGTGTTCCGAGCCCGCGCGCGCTTCCGTGAAGCGACGTCGGAAGAAGGCGCGGAAGGTCTGCGAGCCGATCGACCTCGCTGGACAGCGTTACGAGGTCGTCTCGAAAGACCACCTAGAGGGGAACCTCGAGGGGCAATGCCTCTACGATGAGAACCTGATCGAGCTCCTCGAGGCAGCAGAGGATCGGATGGCAGACGCGCTCTTGCACGAGATGGGGCATGGGGTGCTCGACGCTGGCGGCGGGAAGCACCTCATTCGATCGAAGCATCGTCTTTCGGTCGCGAAGTACTCGGCGCTCGAGGAGGACTTCATCCGCGCGCTCGTCCCCGGGTTCCTCTCCGCTCTCCGTGCCGCTGGCTGGCTGAAGTTGCCAAAGCTCTCCCGTCGCGGCATCTTCGGTCGAAGGTGATTCATGTCTAAAGGCATTCCGTGGTCGGCACGTGACGAGAAGAAGCTCGGGCGGATCCTGACGAAGGCGACGACCGTTGAAGAAGCGGTCGCGATGGCGCGTGACGCGCTCCCGCACATCACGGCGATCAACGCGAACAACCTGTCGATCAAGTGCGCACGCCTATTCGAACGACCGCTGACTGCCTTCATCTCGGCGAACGCGGTGAAGGCAGCGGCCGACTCGAAGAAGAAAGAGCAGCGGCCTTTCAACGCGCCGCCGAAGCCCGATCGCGACCAGCTCGCCGAGCACCGCATGCGCGCGCGGATCGCCGAGCTCGAAGGGAAGAACGAGAAGCTACTGAAGGAGCTCCACGACGCGAAAGAGCAAAACGCGCGGTTCGTCGACCTCCGCGCGCTGAAGCAAGCGCCCGCAATCGTCGCCCCGCGCGGGCGCGGAGAGGGCAAGCAACGGCTCGGCGTCCCCGTGATGCTCTGTTCGGACTGGCACGTCGAAGAGCCGGTCGAGCCCGCGACGGTGAACGGCCTGAACAAGTACAACCTCGAGATCGCCGACGAGTGCATCGACAAGATGGCCGAAGCGTATGCGGCCATGATCGACATGACCTCGAGGACCTACGATTGCCGAACCGGCGTGCTCTGGCTCGGCGGCGACCTCTTCAGCGGATACATTCACGACGAGCTGATCGAGGCCAACTTCCTGAGCCCAACGCGTGCGATGGCGTGGCTCATGCCGCGGATCGAGAAGATGATCCGGAAGATCCTCGCGCTCTGTCCGCGGATCGAGAAGCTGATCGTGGTGTGCAACGACGGAAACCACGGGCGGAACACGCACAAGATCCGGATCGCGACTCGCACCGCAAACAGCCTCGAATGGTTCCTGTATCACGAGCTGGCGCAGCGCTTCCGCGACGAGAAGCGTGTCGTGTTCCAGGTCGCAGAGGGTGAATACAGCTACCTCGATGTCTTCGATCAAACGCTCTGCTTTTTTCACGGCGATAGCGTGAAGTACGCCGGCGGCGTCGGTGGTCTGCTCGTCCCGATGAAGCGAGGCCTGAACGAGCTCCGAAAGTACCGGCCCGTCCACGTGTTCAACGCGGGCCACTTCCACCAATACACGAACCACCAGGACATCGTCGTGAACGGTTCGATGATCGGCCTAAACGCGTACGCGATGCGCTACAAGTTCTCACCCGAGCCGCGACAGCAAGCCTGGTACATGCTCGACGCCACGCGCGGAAAGTGTCTCAGCGCGCCGATCTGGCTTCCGCAATACAAGCCCTGACGGCATCTTCTCAGGTACGGACGACGCACCCGGGCGAGAAGCGCCGAAGACGAAGGGCGTCAGGCGGCAAGCACGGCGGACGGTGAGGCAGTGAGGCGGGCGGTTTTCGCCCTTTCTCCCCGCGGAGCCAACGAACCCGTTTACGTGCAAAGCAACCCGAGTGCGTCGTCCGCTTTACCTGCGAAAGGTGGCCGACGATGGATCCGAAAAAGAATGACGTGGTCGAAGCCGTGGCGAGTGGACCGAGCCCGAAGGTCGTGATCTACGACGACGAGCTGAAAGAGCCGACGAGCCCGCAAGCAAAGCGAGAGCTCGAAGCCAGGCTCGAACGGATGTTCCAAGAGAGCGGCGGCCAACCGGTCATCGTGAAGGGTCGAGCGCGCGGCCTGAAGCACATTCCGGGTAACGTCCTGGCGCGCGCGTTCGAGAATGCGAAGGACGCACCCGAAGCCGATCCCGTCGCGGTGAACTTCGCGGCGAAGGAGATCTATCGGCAGCTCCCGGGCAAGGTCCTGGCGCAGCTCCAATGGATCGCGAAGACGCACGGGAACAACCGGCACGCGCGCCGAGCGACCAAAGCGATCCTCGATCGGCACTTCAAAGGCGTGGCGGCGAACGCCAGGAAGTACGCGGCGAAGAAGGCGAACCGCGACGAACAGCGGAAAACACCTGTCATGCGCACGAACGTGCGGAAAACCGAAAGGGTAACCGAATGATCTCGAAGGTCCTGAATCGTGTTCGAACGGCGGTCGGGCTCACGCTCGTCCCCGGCGCTCGAACAGCGTTGGTCTGGAATCGCTTCGCGCTCGAGGCCGTGAAGCGTGCGCACGAAGACCGCGCCAAGGAAGCGCGGAACGCGGGGGTCGGCCTCGCGCGGCTCGCGCGTCGCTTGAAGAAGGCGAAGGAGGAGACGACACGCCTGAAGAAAGAAAACGACGCGCTGATCGCGGCGCTCGCCGCCTACCAATCCGCCGCGGTCGAAGTCATCGCGATCGAAGAGGACGTCACGCGCGCGCCGGCGGACCACGCTGCGATTTATCCCCCGCCCATCGAATACGATCTCGATGAGATCGACAACGGCCCGGTGTTCTGATGACAAGACGCTCGGGCGGCTGCTTCACGAACGAACCTCGAAAAGGTCGCCGCCAGCGCCCGCGCGTCCCCCCATCGGGCTGGGGGAGCTGGGGGAACTGTCACTTTGCATGCCCCGCTCTGCGGGCTCCTCTGCTTGATCTCGCGCTCGCAGAGGAGCCGGCGCCGAAGATAGAGCAGGCGCGCGCCGGAACGAGCACGTCGGCACGAACGCCAAGCCACGTGTCGACGTGCTCGCAGGAGGATCCGAACATGGGAAAGGTAAGCCCGCGCGTGAATCTCGAAGAGCTCGCGGACGCCGTCCTCGAGGCGGAGCGGTGGAAAGAGGTCGCGCGCTCCTACCGCACGCGCCTGCTCCGCGAGATCTCCGGCTGGCGCCGGCGCGCCGAGCAGCGCCTGGAAACGATCAGGCAGCGCGACGAAGAGATCGAGCGCCTCGCCGACGAGCTCGAAAAAGCCGAAGATCGTGCGGTCGTGGACATCACGAGCCGCGATCTAGCAACGCTCCGGCGCGAGCTCGCCGACACGAAGAAGACCGTCGAGCAAGCCAACGCGCGCGCGGATCGCCTCGAACATGTCGCAGAGACCGAACGAAAGAAGTCCTCTGCGGCGCAGGAGAAGATCGATCGCGCCGAAGCTCGCCGCCGAGAGGCGGAACGGAAGATGGTCGAGCACGTCGAACAAGTGACGATGACGATCGTTCGTCCCATACGTGCAAACCTGCGCGTGCTCGGTGCGCGCCTTGGGATCGATCCGAAGTGGCCCGGATACGAGAAGGATGAAGACGTCGCGCGCGAGCTCGATCGACGATTGCTCGATCTCCAGAAGCGAGCCGGAGACGTCTGAAGGAGACACGCCGCGGGCATGCCGTGAGGCACCCCAAAGCACACCGAGCCGACTCCCGGGTGAATAGGGGTCGGGCCTTCGGGCTCACATCATGCGACCGATCTTTGGCAATCGACCGTCGACACCTACCGCGCACGAAACGCGGAGCTAGGTTTACAGAGTCGACGGCGACGAGCCGACGACCAACCCAGGAGAGACCACCATGGCACACGAGCTCGATATCCGTAACGGCAAGGCTTCTATGTTCTTCGTCGGCGAGACCCCTTGGCATGGCCTCGGGACGAAGCTCGAAGGACGCCCGACGAGCGAGGAAGCGATCCGCGCCGCGGGTCTCGATTGGAAGGTCGGACTCCGCCCCCTTTTCGCCGCGATGAACGTCGACGAGAACGGTAACGCGGCGAGCCCCGCGAACTTCAAGAAGGTCGCACATCGGGCGACGTATCGCGAAGACACGGGAGAGATCCTCGGTGTCGTAGGACCGAGCACGACGCCGCTTCAGAACGTGGACGCGTTCAAGTTCTTCGACCCCTTCGTCGCTGGCGGCCAAGCCGGTTACGAGACCGCGGGCGCGCTTCAGGGCGGGCGCCGCGTGTGGATCCTGGCGGCGCTCGAGAGCGACCCTCTCGTGATCGTCCCCAAGAGCGACGACACGGTGCGCCAGTTCCTTTTGCTCTCGAACAGCCACGACGGGACGCTCGCGATCCGTGTGGGCTTCACGCCGATCCGCGTCGTGTGTGCGAACACGCTCGCGATGGCGCACAACGACGACGCCTCGAAGCTGATCAAGATCTCGCACCACGCGAAGGCGAACGAGACCCTCGCGAAGGTCGGGGAGATCATGAACACCGTCACCGCGCAGTTCGAAGCGACGGCCAAGCAGTATCGCGAGCTTGCCGCGCACGGCTGCAACGAAGCGACCCTCAAGAAGTACGTGAACCTGGTCTTCAACCCGAAGACGCAGATCGAACGGATGAAGAAGAGCCTCGCCGTCGAGCTCCTCGCCGGCGGTGACGGCACGGCGTCCGACGAAGACGTCTCGCGCTCGCGTATCTACCCCAAGGTCGCCGAGATGTTCGAGGGTGGCCGCGGGAACGACCTTCCCGGCGTGCGCGGGACCATGTGGGCCGCGTACAACGCAATCAGCGAGTACATCGTCCACGAGCGCGGAAAGGACGCGGCGAAGCGCCTCGACTCCGCGTGGTTCGGTCCCGGACATGCTCAAAACGCCCGTGCGCTGAAGATCGGCATCGAGCTCGCGACGACCTGACACAATTACGGTTGACCTAAGGCACGGGCTCTGCCATAAGGGCCCGTGTCGGTCGCCGAGCTCCTCGGGGGAGGGGTTTCCGGGGGGAAGGGTAGGGACCTCGGCGACCGACGCAGTTACGCAAACAGTGCGGGGCTATGACTCGCCGGTCATACCATCGTGATTCAATCGTTTCGCTTACTTGCTGATTAGCGCATCTATACGCCATGACTCGACGGTCATACCGGTAGCGCTAACTACTCGTTTCCACGTAGCGCGGCAGCTGGCACCATTCCCGCATTACCTCTTCTCATCGAACGGCGACGAGCCGGGCGAAAGCAGGAGAGACCACGATGAACGAGCGAACGAACCTTCTCGAGCGAGCTTTTCAGTACGCCAACCGCGGCGGTTACCGCTTCGTGCTTCTGTACGCGGCCCAACACGACGCGGGCCAGTTCCGCGCGTGGAAGCGCGAGGACTTCCTCACGTTCTGTTCCGAGGCCGACGCGCAGATGTGGGTCGACGGGATCGCGCGGCAATACCTGCGAGGGAAGGTCAACTATCGCGTCACGTCGTTCGAAGTCATTGATCTCTCGAAGAAAGCGGCCTGAACCATGTCGGTCCAGTTCATCATCTCCGGCGAAAACCCGAACTTCGACGCGGACGCGTGCCCGGTGTGCGTCGACGGTGAGTGGCAGACTTGCCGAGCCTGCGACGGGTCGGGCTTTTCTGCCGACTACCGCGCGGGGAAGATCACGCCCCGTAACTTCGTCGACATGACGAACGTGCACGCCGTCGAGCTCCTCGCGTGGCTTGGCTTCGAGATCGATCGCGAGGACCAACCGAACGGCGTCCTTCTCCCCGGCGACCTCCGCGCGCGTTGCGCTCGCAGGCTGGCGTCCACGCCGGCGAACGTGGCTAGCGACCTCCCGCGCGCCGAGCACCGTTCTCGAGGCGCCAAGGGGGCGCGCCTGCTTCTTCCCGCGCGCCGCACCGGATACCTTGCGGACAAGGCCCGCGCGCTCCTGGAGCTCGCAGAGCGCGCGGGCGACCGGGCGATCACCTACAGCTGAAAAGGGTCCTGTCCATGTATGTCGTCGCTCTTGTCGGACTCACGGACGCCAGCGGAGAGGACCACGATCGCGTCTGGGGCGTCTCGCACGAAGCGCCTTTTTCGGGCCAAGCGGAAGCCGACGGACTTACCTATGCGGAAGCCGAGGAGCTCGCCGCGCGCATGAACGTCGCAGGTTCTCCTACCTATCTTTGAGAATCGACCGCGGGGACCTCGACCGCAGGGGCCCGAGGAGTCATCTTTCAAGAGTCGACGGCGACGAGCCGACGACAGAAAGCCGAAAGAGACCATGCCCGTCACGCGCTACATCGCCACCGTCAAGTTCCCGACCGTTCTCGACATGAAGGCCGTTGACGGTTCGCCGAGTGATATCGCCCACGTCGTCGCTTGTGTAAGCCATACCGAGCGCGCGACGAAGGCGGAGATCAAAGAATTCGCGCACCGTCACGTTACGTCCCTCAAGATCGCGGAGGGTGGCGAGATCGTTGATGTTCGCCCCGAGACGGCGGAACACAACATCCCCAATCTTGAGCCCGAAGCATGGGCCCGGTTTCAGAACGAACTGGCGGCGCTAGACCGTCGAATTCGAGGCGCATGAACGCACCGACCTTCCTGGACTTCATTCGCACGATTCGGTGGGTGCGGTACGCGGGTACCGCACCCGACTTCGAGGCGCTGACTCGGCTCGAAGATCTCGGCTACGTAACGGTCGTGGTCGGTACTCGAGTAGCCTACGAGCTCACACCGGAAGGCCTCGAGATCTACGACCAGACTCGAGCGGTGATTATCTGACACCCTGCGACCGATCTCAGGAATCGGTCGCCGCACCCCTTCACGGCGCGGTCGGGATGCCGTATTCCTATACATGCGACGGCGACGAGCCGACGCCGAGACCAGGAGAGACCGCCGATGATGCTCCCGCCCCCGCCGTCCCAGACCTTCAACGTCGTCGTCCCGCCGCTCGCGGCGCCGCGTCCCGTGGAAGAAGTTCCGTACATCCCGCGTAACGAGCGCGAGACCATCGCCCCGAAGAGGGCAGCATGAAGATCCCGGCGCCTACCGAGGCGGAGATCGCGAAGTGGAAAGAGGACTCGAAGTAGGAAAGGCCAGGACCATGAACGAGAAAGACGTGGAAACGTTGCTGGAACAGATCAACGCGATGGTCGATAACGTCGACGATCCGTCCGTGGAGAATCGTCGAGCGTGCGCGTTGGAGATTCAGCGGCTTGCGGCGAATCTTCCGAAGCTCGTTCGTCAAGCCGCAGCGGGATGGGAGAGCGCTCGTCTGGCTGCGATCTTTGCCGAATTGCCGTCAACGGAGGCCGCTGCTGATATCGCTCTTGCTTCTCTTCGAGAAACCACCACATAGCGCACGACCTCCCACCTCTTTTTCACAATCGACGGCCGAACCCTACCGCGAGAGAGGGTTCGGCCGTACTGTTGTGATGTCGACGGCGACGAGCCGGTGACGAAGCAGGGAGCGACAACGATGAGCGAATCGACCTACGCGGCGGCAGCGACGATCTTGGCGGGCCTGATGAAGGACCACGGCGGCGACGAAGGGCACGACGAGAGCGCACATGATGGCGCACACGGCGCGCGCATGGACGGTGGCTTCCGCCGTTTCATCCTTGCCGGGCGCGCGGTGTTCACGCTCGTCAGCGAGAAGTCGGGTGCGCGTTTCACGTTTCGAGTCCGCACCGCGAAAGAGGACGACGACTCTCGGCACTTCGTCGAAGTGCTCACGGGCCCGAACAACACCGATGACTTCACCTACCTCGGAACGATCTTCAACGGCGCGCGCTACGCGCACGGGCGCAAGTCGAGGATCGGGGTAGACGCGTCGAGCGCGAAGGCGTTCGCGTGGGCCTGGTCTTTCCTCGCGCGCGACGTCGCTCCCCCGTCGTGTCAGTTCTGGCACGAAGGTACGTGCGGGCGATGTAACCGCCCTCTCACCGATCCCACGAGCATCGAAACCGGCCTCGGCCCCGTCTGCATTACGAAAGGATGACTGTCATGAACCGCGCGATCTTCTCCTTCCTGCTCCTCACCGCCGCGTGTAGCGGCGCGTCCGGCGTCGAGATCCCTGGCGCCGGACGTGATCGAAACGATCTCGATCCCGTGCCGAGCGGATGGGCGGAGTCGCAGCGATTGCAGAGCGCGAACGATGACGGCGGCTCGCCGGTCGCGACCGAAGACGCCGGCTCGGATGCAGCTGCAAAGCCGGACGTGACCGAGCCCGACGCCACTGCGCCCGACGCGCCGAGCGGTCCGACGGAAGGTGAGATCCTCCAATGCAAGATCGCCGCGTGCGGCGAAGCGCAAGTCCAGTGCGGTCCCGCGCCCGGGCGGCATTGCTTCGGTCAGCCCGTGAACTGCGATGACGTCTACGGGAAGTGTCCGACCGTATGCGGCGGAGGAGGGCGCCCGGGCATGTGCGGGACGCAGTGCGTGAACGGACAGAAGAACGGGATCTGCGCGAACAGCCCGGTCGGTAATTCGTGGGCGGGTTCCCTTGGCTGCACCACGCTCGTCCGTACGGACGTGTCCGGGAACGTGACCGCGACTCGATTCGTCGACGGCTCGTGCATCGAATTCGGCGGCGCTATCTGTTGCCCCTGAGCTAGTAGCGGCATCCTCTGGGGACGACGCCGCGCCGGTTGCGCGCGAATCGAAACCGAGGAGACGCTACACCATGGTGCACCAGTTCCGACGCGCGATCGTGCGCGAAGAGGCTTACGGGGTGGTCGCGGATGTGACCGCGTGCGACGAAGCCGGCGAGGAGATCCCGAAGTTCGATCGGCTCGTGTACGCCGACGAGATCGCGGCACGCGTCCGGAAGTGCGGGCGCGAGGTCAGCGTCGTCGAAGGCGAGGACCGCCGGATCTCGGTCGTCGCCACCTTGGGCGATGCTCCGGACGAGGACTTCGACACCATGGCCGGGATTCTCCTCGAGGCCGTGTCGTGAGCTCCCCGACGCGCCAGTCGTTCAAAGCGGCCGAGCCGGTCAGCAGTAGCGACCCGCACCCGACTCCGTTCGCGCAGGCGATCGTCCCCGAGGCCGTTCCGCCGGATTCGGTCGAATCCGTGAAGGCCATCGACGCGCGCGTGGACCGCCTACTCGCGGAACAGCTCTCTTTGCTGGTCGAGCGCAAGCAGCTCCGCGAGATCGCCGACGAGCGAGCCAACCGATCGACCGAGCTCCTCACCGAAGCGCGCGCCGCAAAGAAGCTCGTGCGTTCGTACATCGAAGCGCGCCATGCGGTGCGAAAAGCGAACAAGCACATCACGGCCGGGATCATCGCGGGGGAAGGACATTCGGAAGATCTGGACGGTCTTTCGGAAGCAGCCGACCGCGCATTCGAAGCACTCGAAGCCTGGGCCGCGAAGACCCTCTGAAGTTGCCAGCCGGCGACGACAGGCCCACGCTTCGGGCATGAAGCGGATCCCCGTCGTCGCGTTCTTCCTCGCCGTGATCGTCCAGCTCGCTCCGCACATCGCGGGCTGTTACGACCCGAAGTCGCCGAACCTTCCGCCGTGCAGCGGTACATGGCCTGAGCCCTGTTCGAGCTCGAAGGTCGACGGGGGACGCTAAGTCATGAACGAGATCGGCGGAGGCACACCCCCGGCCCCCGGCGGCGCCGCGATGCATCGGTGGGCGAGCGATGTCCAGCGTCCCGGCGGCGCGGACGTACTGCCGAACGGCGGACCGGACGGGACGGTTCGTCATCCGTTCACGCAGGTGCAGCGCGCGGAGTATCTCGCGCTCGTGAAGGAGCACGGATCGATCGCGAAGCGGACGCACGACGCGCCGATCGCGCTCGTGAATCTCCACGACCTCCACGCGATTCAGGACAGCGTGAATCGCGAGCGTCTCTCGCAGCACATGTCGGATCCGAAGATGGTTCCCGAGGGCTCGCGCGCCGCGGGCCACGGTGGTCTCGTCGATCGTCCCGTCGTCGTTCGGAAGGGCGGGAAGATGTTCATCCACGACGGACATCATCGACTGACCGCTGCTCTCCTCCGCGGCCAGTCGACGGCCAAGGTTCGATTCGTCGATCTCGATTCGGAGCAGTCGACCCCGTGACCGTACTCGAAGCCATCGCCAACGGAAGAGCCCAACTCGAGCGACAAGGGCGCGCGAAAGATATGGCTTCCTTCCTGTCAGCAAGACGAGCTCGAGAGCTTCGTTATGAGCTCGCAGAGCTAGGCGTTCACTTCGGGATTCCGTTCGGTTCCGCAGTTCCGGTCGCGCGCGAACAGGGCGAATGGCGGTATCTCGGGACGGTTCTCAGAGACGTGCACGTGTTCGAGCAAGTCGAGGCTCCGTGACGGTTCCCGGCGAACGTGGCAACTTCTGCCCATGGCGATCGACGCAAAGATCAAGTTCGTTCAGGGCGCGACCATCGGTACGCCAGGGGTTTCTCTGATCGGCGTACTGAGCACGCCGGTCGATGTCTCGAACGGGAATGACACGGGCGTCGTTCGGTGGATCTGGAAGATCGTCGACTCCCCGCCCGGTTCCGCAGTGCCAGTCGGACTCATCAGTGACGGACCGATCGCGACGTTCCAGTTCGCACCAGACCTCCGCGGCGGTTACGAAGTCGAGCTCACTGTCTTCGACTCGAGCGGCGCGCAGAAGATCGATCATCGCGTCTTTCAGATCCGAGAGCTCTCGAACCGTCTGATCCCGCCGTTCAGCGCAGACGCACCGGCGCTAAACTTCCTGAGCCAGACGCGCGGGTGGGCTCCGTACATGGAGGATTACCTTCACTTTATGGATCTCTTCTCGACGCCGGACGGAAGCGTCCCGCTCGCCGCGCGCACGTTCCAACAGGACGTCACGGGCGCGCGCGTGGTCTACGACGCCAAGTCGCTTCAGACGGCGAACGCGACGCCGACCGAGATCTATCGCTGGACCATCCCAGCCGGGGCAAACGTCAAGATCGACTATATCGTCAATGCTAGCGGAACCCTCGCGGCGAACAGCGCGACGTTTGCCAAGTCGATTAGCTATCGCCGTGCGGCCGCCGCCGCACCGGCCGTGACTGGCTCGGCGACGCCGGATGATCTGGGCTCGCGTCCGGCGGTCCCTTTCGTATCCGCACCAGCATTCTCGATTGCTGGTAATGACGTCGTTCTGACCGGTACGGGGATCGCCGGCCCCGTGCGCTGGGCCGTGTTCTTTCAGGTAACGATCGGGTTCGACCCGACCTGATGTAGCGGCTACGAATAGCGGATGGATTCGGGAGAGCGAAAGACGCCGACCGCGTTCGCTATCAGCGGGGAAGCCTTTGATCGTCTCCTCGAGGCGATGGGGGGAATCGTCGTTTCCGTGGAAGACTTGGGAAAGAAGGTCGACGCGGCGACGCGCGCGGGCGTCATCACTGCGCACGTGGTTCGCGAAACGCGAAAGGACGTCGCCAAGGTCATCGCGCATGTGGCCGAACTGGACAAGACAGTTGGCGAGCTCGACGGTCGCACCTCGGCGAACGAGCGGAACATCCGCCGGCATGATGCCGGGCTGAAGACCCATAGCGACGCGGACTCGAAGCACGAAAGCGAGCTCGCGGCGTTCGTGATCGTCATCGACGAAACGCGGAAGCTCGCCGGCAAGGCAGCGAAGGCCGTCGAAGAGCTGAAGCAGTCGCAGACGAAGACGACCGAGGACCAGACCGCGGCCATCGTCCAAAAGGTCGACGTTCTCGATCAGGATACGAAGAAGGCTCGCGTTCCGGCGAGTGTCGCGACCGCGATCAACCTCGCGATCGGGATCGTCTATCTGATCCTCAAGATCATCGAATCCAGGCACTGACCGGCATCCCGATCGAGGCCGTGCCCTTTCTGGACCTTGAGGAGGAGCTCGCCGAGCTCGGATACGGAACCGCCGTTGACAGGCGCTCGCTGTTCAACGGCGGTTTTTTACTTCGAGGCGGGTACGACTACGAAGCGATCCCGAAGGAGCTCCAGAAGAAACGGGGCCCAAAGCCTCGACTCACGGCAGAGGAAAAGGCCGAACGGAAAAGGGCGTCGCGGAAACGAAAGCAGAAGGAAGCGAGATCGGATCCGCTCGATGCGCTCGTCCAGAAGCGTATCAATGGCATGGCTTGTAGGAGGTACGGGCGAATGAAGCAGTTCGAGAAGACGTTGGAGCGCTTGGGGTGGTCTGGTTCTTTCGCGATGATCTTGCATGGTCGATCGACGGGCACGGAGACGGTTACCCCGCGCGACGCGTTCGAAGCGAAGACCGAGCTCGGGCGAGCCGCTCGGATCGACTTCATGGTCTACGCGTACGTGCCTCAGCGCTGGTCGATCATCGATATCGCGAAGCTCTTGAAGCTGACGCCTGAAGAGGTCGCTGACTCGGTCCGTTCCCGTAACTTCTTCGTGCCTCCCTTGAAGGGTCGGTAAACGGCTGTCACCATGCCCGCATGGCATTCGGCGGCGGCGGGTTCAAAAAGTGGGCTGGCGGTGGCGGCAAACCGGGCGGACCTCCGAAGGGTCCGCCGGGCGGCGGCGATGAAGCTCCCCCGCCGGCGGGTGGTCCGCCGAAGCCGAAAGCACCGGGAGCTCCCGGTGCACCTGGCGCCGCTGGTGCGGTTCCGGCACCTGCTCCAGCCCCGACGGCGGGCGCGGGCGGTAGCGGTACGAACCCCCAGATGATCGCGCGCGCCGCGCAGGCGCTGACGCGTCTGATCCTCGAGGGTGGTCTCCCCGACGATGTGATCGAGCTCCTGTCGCAAGCGCAGCAATCGTGCATGGCGACGGCGACAAGTTCGGCCGGCGACGAGCCCGAAGACGATGACGCCGACGCCGCGGGCGAGAACCTCGAGGACGAGGAAGTCGAAGAGGACGAGGAAGCGGAGAAGCCGGAAGGCGAAGATCCCGCGTACGACACGAGCGGCGGGAAGCGTCCGCCATTCCCCGCTCCCCGCGCGCAGCCGTCCGCGCAGCCTCCGGGCCTGAAGCGCTGAGAAGTTGCCACGGCATGCTCGGGGCGTCACGCTCTGGGCATGCCGAAGCGCACCGATTCGCAGAGCTCGATCGATATCCGCGAACGTTGGGGGACCGGTTGGAAGCCGGACGCGTTCGACGAGCGAGACTACGCAGCCGCCGCAAGATTCGGCGCGCCGCGTTCTCTCCCGAGCGAGGCTCTAGGACTCCGCGACTTCATTCGACGCGTGAAGGATCAAGCGTCGAGCTCGTCGTGCGTGGGACAGGCGATCTCGAGCGCGATCGATACGCGAATTCGAAGGCTAAAGATCGCGTGGCCGGAACCGAGCTCGGTCGCGCCGTACATCATGGCGCGTCGAATCGCGACGCCGAAGGGAACGAAGCTCGCGGACGACGGGTGTTTCCCGCGCGACGCTATGAAGGCCGTTCGCGAGGTGGGGCTCCCGAGCGAGGAGGCCGTCCCTTTCGACCTCTCGAAGATGAACGACGATCTGACCTGGGCCGACTTCCAAGACGCCTCGAAGTTGATCGTGTTCCAGTGGTTCCGGATCTACGCGCAAGGTGCGTCGCGCGCTGACGAGGTCGCGAACGCGCTATCGCAAGGCATCCCGGTGGTGTGCGGGATCGACTTGGACGCTGGCTTCTTCCGATACAACGGCGGCGTCATCGAAGCATGGGGCCCCGAGCGCAAAGGCGGTCACATGGTCACGATCGTTGGATACCGCACCAACGCGCACGGGTTCCGAGAGTTCCTGGTCCTCAACAGCTGGGGCGAACGCTGGGGGATCGGTGGGTTCTTCTGGCTGCATGAAGACGCGCTCGCGTCCGGGCGTGTGTCGGACCTCTACGCGTTGGTGGTGTCCCCATGAAAAAGACTCTGCTCGGGTTTCTGCTGTTCTCCTTCCTCGCGGCGCTGAACGCGTGCCCGCCGGCGAAGCCGCCGGAGAACTACGACATCACGGTTTATCCGCCGTTCCCCGACGGCGGAGACGCCGAGCTCCCCGAGATCGATCCCCTCTGTCGAGTCGCGTGCGAGAGCCTCGCGAAGATCGGATGCCCCGAGTCTTCCCCGGCCGGTCGTTCGTGCGGGAGCGTCTGCACCGCGATGTCTCGATCCGGCGCGAGCGCGATCGATCTGCTTTGCGTCGCGAACGCGTCGACGGCCGATCAGGTCCGAGGTTGCGGAGGCGTCGAGTGCGCGGGAAGATGATGACCTGACGAGGTCATCAGATGGATCTGAAGAAGTGGGCCGAGGGTGGTAGCGGGGATTCGGATTCCAAGCTGAAGACGAACGCCAAGTTTCCGCCTGGAACCAAGGTCAAGTATGGCCCGCGGATGAAGATGGCCGGCGCACGCCCGCGCAAGGGCGTCGTCTCGGCGGAGCCGACCGATCTCGATCCGACGCGCTTCGTGAAAGTGCGATGGGACGACGGAGAAACCGAAGCCGTGTCTATCGCGGCGATCGTGAAGGCCTGAACATGAAACCGATTCGATACGTGCCGGCGCGGCACCTGACGCCGGCGAACCGAACGAAGATCGCTCTGATCGTAATCCACACCGCGGAATGCGCTGAGGTCTCGACAGCGGCCGAAAACCTTCAGACGTGGACGGCGGGCGCGAACGCGTCGCAAGCGTCGTGGCACTACGCGGTCGACAACGACTCGATCACGCAAAGCGTGCTCGAGAAAGACGTCGCGTGGCATGCGGGGCCCGTCAACGGGTTCTCCATCGGGATCGAGCACGCGGGCCGCGCGTCGCAGGACGCTGCGGGCTGGGATGACGAGTACTCGCGCGCAGTGCTCGAGAACAGCGCTCATCTCGCGGCCGAGATCTGCAAGCGGTACGGGATCCCGGTCGTCCGTCTCTCTGCCGAGGATCTGAAGGCTGGGAAGAGGGATGGGTTCACGGGGCATGTCGATGTCACCAACGGGTTGACTGGCGGCAAGGGTCACATGGACCCCGGGAAAGCGTTCCCATGGGACGCGTACCTCGCGCGCGTGCGCGAGCTCGTCGACGCTCCCACGGAAGCCTCGCCGGTCGACGCACCGGCGATCCTCACGCCCGCGGACGCGTGGCGGTTCAAGGCGTTCGTCGATATCGAGCTGAACGGCGTGAAGTGGCAAGTCTGCCCGGTCTACGTCGCCCCGGTCGGAATCGGACAAGCTCGCGACCTCGCGAAGATGCTCGGCTGCGAGCTCCCGACACCCGAGCTCGTCGACGCGATCTGGAAGGCGTCCGACCTCAAGATCGACGCGGATCGCATGGCGTATACCGCGAATCAGGGGAACGACTTCGCGGGGGATATGAACGCCCCCGAAACACATGCGATGCAGGCCGCGCGGATTGCGATCGAGGTCGGGGATCGAGCACTCGGAAAGGACTTCTTTCTGCTCGCCGGCGCATTCAAAGACGTGGTGGTGAAGGACGGGAAGATCGGGCTCTACGGCTGGCACCGTGCGAACGGGACGGTCGTGCAGCCGTTCTACAGTGGGCACTCGCCCGCGTGGGCGGACTACAGCCAGGGTCTGCGTCTCGTTCGTCGCGTGTGACGGATTCGGCCGAATCCGTCCGGGCTGGTTGCCACGAGCATCGATCGGGGTAAGGCTGCGAGCTTAGGAGGCGCGCAGCCATGTCCAACCATCACATCGTCGTCGAGGATCTCGGCTTCAATCTTCGAGAGAACGAACAAGCGTTTTGGGAAGGCGCTGTCGTCGACGCGATTCGCATGAACGAGCTCCGCGGGCGAGGGGTCGCGACTCTCCCGTGCATTCCTGAGCTCTTCAAGCACGGTGGTTTCGCGGGATTCGCAAAGCGCGCATGGGGTAGCGGTTGGCCGCTCGATGGGGTCGTGCCGTCGAACACGTGCCCTCTCGCGGTCTACTCGCTGGGGGACCCCTATCGGATCGTGCATTGGGCGGCGCGCCTCTACGGCAAGCCCGGGCAAGGCGTGCTCCGTCTTACCGCGGACGCCGGCCGAGCGAACGCCTCACGCGCAGTGGTCGCCGATCCGCAGAACGGCGGGAACGCGGTGGACGTGAACCGCCTCGGGAAGCCCGACACCGACGGAGGCTGGACGGTCTACGGGCGCGCGAACCTCTACACGCCGGGCGAGGGCTACTTCGGTCTCGCTCTCTACGGCTTTGCGCCCGGTATGCGCGTCGCGTGGCTCGCGGCGTCGCTGACGACCTGAAGGAGAACCGATCCAATGCGATTCCAGAAGACGTTCCGGCGCGTGAAGCCGGCTACACCCCCCGGCACTACTCTCGGCGGTGATTCCCTCCCCGCCGGCGGTCCGGCCCAATCGTCCGACGCGATCATCGGGGCGCGCGTTCAAGGGTTCGGACAGCACCCGCCCGAGCGGATCGTCGTCGGCTGCAAGTACACCGGCGCCGGCCCATTCGTCGATCTGAACGTCGAGCTTTGGGTTTGGGATTCGGAGACGGCCTCGTGGTTCAAGGCGGCGACAGGCACGCTGAAGCAGGACGAGCTCCTCTATCTGCGTTGCCCGTTCCTGGTCGAGCGCCCGCAAACGCAGGCGAACATCGGAACACCGACGAGCGGCGGGACCGACGCGTACGTGCTCGTGAAGGACCCCGGTGCAGCCGCCGACGGTGCGTACCTGTTCGGAGTCGGCGCCGACGCGGCGTCGTTCTGAGGTCTCGCATGTATCACCCCGTACGAGCGTGGCTGGCCGAGAAGTTCCTGTCTGTCGCGAGCAGGATCATCCCGGTTCAAGTCGAAGAGAACGAGGACAACGACGGAGGACTCCCGGCGGGGCACCCCGTCGTTGTCCGTTCTACCGAAGCCGAACGCATGGTCCGCGAAGGGTCCTCGTTCGCCATGGCAGCTCGCCAAGTGCCTGAACCGCCGGCGCCCGCGCCACGCGGATCCCTTCGTGATCGGATCGAGCGCGCAAGGAAGAACGCATGAGCAACGTCATTCGAATCGACCCGTCGAACGCGATGAATCTCGGCGCGTTCGATTCGAGTTTCGGCGGCGCCGGCGCGCGTTCGCTTCTCGACGGCGATCGATTCCAAGAGCTCGATCGCCGTCAGCGCTTCTACGCATGCACGCAGCACGACGGGAAGTATTGGGACTTCGACGGCCGGCCGATCAATCCGCGCACCGGCATGCAGCCTCTATTGGGCGCGGAGCGATCTTGGTACGTGCCGCTGAAGATGCGCCGGCCGTCGTCGCCCGTGCGTCTCGGTCGGATCATCGTCGACAGCTTTACGAACCTCCTTTTTGGAGAGAACCGATTCCCGAACGTGCGCGTCGAAGGAGACGATCAAACCGAGGATCTCCTTCGGACGATCGTGCGCATCGGAAAGCTCTCGCAGAAGATGGTCCAAGCGCGCGCGATCGGCGGCGCCGTGGGCACCGTCGGGCTGTCATGGTGCTTTCGGAACGGGCGCCCGCGGTTCGAAGCACACGATCCGAAGAACCTTTTCGTGCACTCGTGGGAAGACCGACTCGAGCTCGTTCCCGAGCACGTCACCGAGATCTACCTGTTCAGCAAGGTCAAGTGGGACGGGCGCGGGTTCAATAAGATCTGGCACTGGTTCCGACGCGACTGGACGCCGGCCGCCGATATCGTGTTCGTCGATCAACCGTATGATCCGAACCGAGAGCCGGTTTGGGAGGTCGACTTCGAGCATTCGAACTTCCACGGCGACGGTGTCTGCCACCTGGAATGGATCCAGAATCTGCCGAGCGACGAGGCGGACGGTTTACCCGACTACGACGGTCTTTACGAGTCATTCGACGCGCTCGATCTCCTGATGAGCGTGATCAGTCGAGGCGCGATCCTGAACCTCGATCCGACGCTCGTGATGAAGATGGATCGCGATGAGGTCGATCGGCTCGGAATCAAGAAGGGCTCGGACAACGCGCTCGTCGTCGGCAAAGACGGCGGCGCCGAATACCTCGAGGTCGGCGGCGGCACGATCGAGGCGGGCCTGAAGCTGGTCGAGTCAAAGCGCCGTTTCATCCTCGAGACCGCGCAATGCATCGTCCCCGACCCGCACGAGGTCGCGGCGCAGGGTGTGAGCTCGATCGCGATCAAGGCCATGTTCGCCCCGATGCTCTCGAAGTGCGACGTCCTTCGAGAGCAGTACGGAAGCGCGATCGAGCGGATGCTCATGAAGATGGTGGACGTCCTTCGCGACAAGCTCACCGCGCGCGTGCTGATTGTCGATCCGGAAACGAAGGCGGAGACGCCGGGGAAGTTCGTTCTAAACCTCCCACCGAAGATCGAGATGGAGCAGGAATACGACGTCGTCGACAACATGCCGACGGGGAAAGAAATCGCGAAGAAGACCCCGCGCACGATCGGTGGCGGCGGCGAAGTGACTCTCGTATGGCCGCCGTACTTCGCGCCGACTCCGCAAGATCAGACGCAGATCGTTACCGCGCTACAGACGGCGACCGGCGGAAAGGCCTTCATGTCGAAGGAGACCGCGGCAGAAGTCGTCGCGCGCGCGTTTGGGATCGAACCGAGCGAAGAGAAGCGACGGCTCCAAGAGGATCAGAAGGCTCAGAAGGCGGCGGAAGCGAGCATGCTTCCGGACATCGGCGGCGCCGTCGAAGAAGAGACCGAGCTCCCCGACGGCGCCGCGCCGAAAGGTGGTGCCGCACCTGGAGACCACGAAGAAGCAAAGGCCGAAGAAGCGGCGACCGCGGCCGGCGCGCCGCCTGGTCATCCCGAGCACGAGACAGCGAAGGCCGCAGCGAAGGCGGGGAAGCAGCAACAGCAAGAGGACCCCGACGCCGACATTCCGATTGATGTCGATCTGACCGGCGGCCCCGGGGACGATCCGCTCACCGATCCGCAAGCTCTCGAGCAGCTCACACCCGAGCAGCTCGAAGAGCTCGAACGCCAGAAGGCGGAGCAGGTGAAGGCCGCGAAGAAGCCAAAGAAGGGTTGACCCATGCCGACCCCGCGCGACGTGCTCGCAATGAACAAGCGCGACGCGCTCGATCTCGTTTCAAAGGTCGGGCTGCGCCGCACGAAGATGATCCTTCTAGAGGCAGAGCGTGACCTCGCTCGGCGCCTGATGGATCTCGACTTCCGAGGACAGGCGACGTTCACGCGCGAGCAGATGCGCACGACGATGCTTCAGATTCAGAAGATCCTGTCTGACCTGAACCTTGGCATGACGTCGACGATCGTTCAGACCGGCGGCGAAGCGAGCGACCACGCGACCGAAGGACTCGTTCGTTACCTCACGAACGTAGAGGCTCAGTTCAAAGGCTTAGGGTCGACGGGGCTCGATCTCGAAACTGGAAGCATGTTCGAAGCTGCGAAGGTCGGGGCGCGCGCGAGCATCCTCCGCCGGCTCGGCGTCAGCGGCGAAGGCGAACCCGGATCACCGGCTGAAGAGCATTACGCGAAGGACGGGATCCTCTCGCGTTACGGGATGAACACGATTGGTTTTTTCGAGGAGACCCTTCAAAAGGGCATCGTCGCTCGAAAGCCTTGGGGGGAGATGAAAGCCGAGATCATCGGCGGGTCCCCATTCCTTCAGCAAGCGCCCGCGCATTGGGCGGAGCGCATCGTACGAACCGAGCTCATGGGCGCATATAACCGCGCGTCATGGGAAGCGAACCGCGAGGCAGATGACCAGCTCGGCGACATGGTGAAGATCCTGAGCGCGACGTTCGACGATCGGACGGCGGCGGACAGCTACGCCGTGCACGGACAGATCAGACGCCCGGATGAAGCGTTTCAGTCGTGGTTCGGCTTGTACCAGCATCCGCCGAATCGACCGAACGACCGAGAGATCGTCGTCCCTCATCGGATTAGTTGGCCACTTCCGCCTTACCTGAAGTGGCGAGAGGACGCCGAGATCGCGGAGCGGTGGACGAAAGAAAAGAGGAAGGGAGCAGTCCCACCGCGCCCGAAGATGACCACCGTGACCATGTCCTCTTTTGGACAAGCGCGACCGCCGAAGATGAAGGACATGGGGAAGCGACCCAAGCCCGCGCGAGTCCCTCCCGAGGAGTGACGCGGTTGCGAGCTTCCGAGTCGTCTGTTAGCACCAACGAGCGAGCGAACGCCGCGCGAAGGAGCAGCAGACGATGGCGACCTACAATCTCATGAACTGCGTCAAGGTGAAGGGTCTTCAGCTTTTCGCCGGCGACCAGATCAACGACGCAGCCGAGGACATCACCGCAATCCAGAGCGCCGGCGGCGTTCTGATCGCGACGGGCAATGCGAAGCTCGACGCCGCGGCCTCGCGCGCTCGAGACGCACGCAAGTACAAGGGAGCGGACGAAGACTTCGTCAATCAGGTCATGGCCGCCGCGTTCAACGACGCAGCTACCAAGGCCGTGGGTATGCAGAGCGGGCGCGCGACCCTTGCGGCCGGCACCGTCACTGTTTCGGGCGTCGTTCTCACCGCGAGCTCGCGGATCATGATGTCGATGGCCGACCCGGGCGCGGGCGCGATCACCGGCTTCGTGGAGCTCGTTACGCCGGACGCGCAGCGGAACGTCGGCGCCGGTTCGTTCCGAATCGATGCGATCGACGCGGCGAAAGCCGTCGTCAACACGATGGTGTCGACGATCGATTGGATCATCGTCGGCTGAAAAAAACCGGTTTCCGAACCACCGAAAGAGAGAAACGATCATGGCCGACAAGCCCGCATTCCTGAACCAGTCCGGCGCTTCCTCGAGTGGCGCCGGCGGCGACAAGTTCCCGAATCGTCCGCAGCCGACCGGCAAGCCGAGCGACGGCGGACCGGTTCCCGGGTTCGAGAATCGTCCGCAGCCGATGGGGCCGGAGAAGTCCGGCTCGAATTCGGAGAGCGTTCCCGGCGGTGGAAAGCTCCCGTTCAAGGGTCCCGCGACGGAGACCCCGAAGCCGTTCAAGGGGTTCTGATCCATGGCCGGCCGGAACATCGTCACGCTTCAGGGAACGCTACAGGCGGGGCCTGCAAAGAGCACCGATTGCGCGTTCCCGAGCGCGCTCGTGAACGCTTCGTTCACGCTGAAGCCGTCGACGAAGGCCGCGCCCGTCAGCGCGTACGACGTTCGGAACCTCAACAGCCCGAGCTCATTCGTGCAGCTACGTGGCGTCGGTCCGGGCGAGAGCGTGACGAGAGGGAACACACTCTACCTCCGCACGGAAACGGCGATGACGGTCCGCGCGACGTTCGATGACGGCGTCGGTGGGAGCGTCGTCGCGACGTATCCAGTCGACGGTCTCTTCGTAATCGAAGCGCAAGAGGCCAAGTTTATAAAGCTCCTCGAGGCCCAAGGTGTCGGGGTCGTCGAGTACTTCGCAAGCGGAAACCTCTAAACCCCGACAGAGGGGAGGAGTCAAAAACATGTCGTTCAAGGATACGCTCAATAAAGCCAACCCCCAGAACCTCGCCGACGGTCTTCGCCAGGCAGGGCTCGGGGATGTCGTTCGCGCTCTCCCCACGTACCTTCGAAAGAAGGCCTCTGTCGCAGGCGCGCCCGGCACGAACTACAATCTCGCGACCGTCGCGATCTACGCACTTCCCCCGGATGCGAAGGCCGCGTCGATTCTCCGCTGTACCACGCGCGCAGGTAGCGCGGGCGTCGGCGAGATGACCCCTCAGACCTACGGCACGACCCCCGCTACGACTCAGTGTGCGGTCACGCCGAACGGTGATATCGCGTTCGTCGTCGGCGACCTCCCGACCGACTTCGATCTCCTCTACGTCCCCGAGAAGGGCGAATCCGTGGAGCTCTTTCTCGATTGCGCGGCGTCGGTCGCCACGCTCCCGTCGTGGGTCACCACGCGCGGCGTCGTCCTCCTCACCGAGGCCGAAGCTATCACGGGTGCCGTCGTCGGAAAGAAGGCGGTTCTCGTTCCTGGCGCCGGCGGTCCGGCGACGCTTCAGGCGCGCTTGAACCTCGCGAAGTCGACGGTCACGTTCAACAACGGAACCGATGCGGTCACGAAGTGCCGCGTGAAGCTCCTGATTGCTTCTGCGACGGATCTCGACGCGCTTCTTCAGAGCGCCGAGAAGTACTGACCGATCACGAAGACGCGCGCCTCGAGTGATCGGGGCGCGCGCTCATGCGGCGGATGAACGGTTCATGCTTGGCCTCATAAGCCCGGCTCTGCGGGTTCGAATCCCGCCCCCGCTACCGAAGAACGAAACGCAACGGAGGCGCACATCATGAGCACCGAGAACAAGGAAGCTGGCGCCGCGGGCGCCGGCGGCGAGAATACGTCGTCCCAGAATCCCGACCCGAAGGCGGAGAAGAATCCGCAAGAGGGGAAGCAGCCCAGCGCGAATGCGAAGGCCGGCGGCGAGGGAGAGAAGAAGGAAGGCGCGAAAGCTCCGTCGAAGGACGAAGCCGGCAAAGAAGGGACGACGGCGAAGGCCAAGGTCGAACCGAAGTCGTTGGGGGATGACGAAGAGATCCCCGAGGACGCCGAGCTGTTCACGCTCTCGCGCGCAGCTCTCCAGAAGCGTCTGGCTCGGAACACGAAGAAGGAGCTTCGCGAGCGATTCGGGACCGACGACCTGGATTCGATCAAGCAGAAGCTCGACAACGCGGAAAAGTACGAAGCGGAGCAGGAGAAGCTTCGCCGTGCGCAGCTCACGCGCGAAGAGCGCCTGAAGGAAGACCGCGATCGCGAGAAAAAGAGAGCGGACGAAGCGGAGGCAAAGCTTCAAGTCGAGCAGGATCGCGTCGAGGTCCGAGAGGTCGACACGATGGTTCGGAAGATCCTCCCGAAGTTCGTCGACGGGAGCGATGAATCGATGGACTTCGCGATGTTCCAGCTGAAGCGCCATGTCGCGAGCTTGGACGATGACGACCTGAACGATCCCGAGAAGGTCGTCGCGTCGTGGGCGAAGGAATTCGCGAAGAAGTACCCCAAGCACGCGAAGGCCGGCGACGAAGGCGAGAGCGGCGAGAAGACGGCGAAGGAGATCCCGCTCACGACTGGGACGAAGCCGCAGCGTCCCGAGCCGATGAAGGGCGCCAACGAAAAGGACCCCCGACCGGGCAAACAGAACAGCATGAGCAAGACCGAATATGCCGACTACAAGCGACGGCTCGGACTCTCCCGCGGTTGAAACCCGATAGCCGACGGGTTGCGAGCTAGCGAGTCGTCGGCTAACACGAATCACACACGACGAAGGGGACGACGCAAAGAGAGCAGGGCTGGGACGATAGGAGCTACGCGACGCCGGCGGACAATCAGGCGGTTTCGCTCCTCCACTAAGCACGCGATCAAAGCGACGGACCCCAAAGCACGAAACGCAACGAGGAGAAGAACCAATGCCGACTCCCAGCCTTGTTCTCGCGGTTCCGTCCGCGGTCCTCGATCTCGTCCAGCAGGGCCTGATCGAGCGTGAGTTCCACGATGGTCTGTTTCCGAATCTCGCATACCGCGCCGAGTTCATGGGCGAGGAATGGGAGGGGAACACCGGTACCGAGATCCTCATGACGCGTGCGGGTCTTCTCGCTCCCGTCGTGACGCCGAACACGCCCGGTATGGATCCCGTTCCGCAGAACGTCCCGTTCGAGCAGTGGACGATGTCCCTGAACCAGTTCGCCGGCACGATCGACACCGACATGCCGACGAGCGCCGTCGCGATCTCGAACCTGTTCCTTCGGAACGTTCACCAGCTCGGGCTCCAGGCGGGCCAGAGCGTCAACCGCGTCGCGCGAAACGTGCTATTCAAGAGCTACCTTTCGGGCCAGACGTGCACGCTCGCGCAGGCGAACAGCGGTTCCACGACGGTTCGCGTCGCGTCGCTGAACGGCTTCACGGACGTCGTGATCCCCGGCTCGACGACCCGCCCGCAAGGCGTGTCGGTCGCCTTCCCGCTCCCCTGCGTCTTCGGACAGGGCGCGACGAAGGAAGTGAAGAACGTGATCGGTTACACGCCGGACGATCCGACCGACGCGTTCGGCCCGGGAACGCTCACGCTCTCCGCAGCCCTCACGAACACGCAGCCGATTCGGTCGGCCGTCGTTTCGGCGTACGCGCCGAAGGTCCTCCGCGCGAGCGGCGGCGATTCGATCGACGCGATCAACTCGGGCGACACTCTCTCGCTCCAGCAGATCATCAACGCAACGGCGCTCATGCGCCGCGCGAACGTGCAGCCGCACGAGGACGGGACCTATCACGCGCACATCTCGCCGCTCTCGCAGGCGCAGGTCTACGCGGACCCCGTCTTCCAGCGCCTGAACCAGTCGCTTCCGGAAGGCATGACCTACAAGGAAGGCTTCCTCGGTCAGCTCTCGGGCGTGTCGTTCTTCATGAACAACGAGTCCCCCGAGCTCACGAACAGCGGCCAGTTGATCGACACCTCCGCCGCGACCGGCTCGTCTCTGACGGGCAAGTACGCGAAGGAAGTCGGCGCCGAGATCGTCAACGGTTTCGGAACGCAGATCGGCCGCGTCATCATCACCGGCCGCGGCGTCGGTTACGAGCGGTACCTCGACGAGAGCCGCTACGTGACCGAGGCGGGCACGACCGGCAAGATCGGCGAGTTCTCGGTGACGAACAACGGGATCTCCATCCTCACGGAGCGGATCCGGCTCGTCATCCGCGCGCCGCTCGATCGCCTTCAGCAGAAGGTGGCCGCGTCGTGGTCGATCACGACCGGCTTCGCGATCCCGAGCGACATCACGGCCCCCTCGGGCCCGGAGCGCTACAAGCGCGCGATCGTTCTCGAGCACGCGCTCTGAGATAGAACGCGACTGAAGAGCAACCCAATAGAGGGGGCTGGGCCAGAAGCCCGGCCCCCTTTTTCGTTTCGAGGGATCGAACATGCCGCCGTTCGTCATCGCAGGGCTACTTCGCGCAGGCGGAAGCATTCCGCTTCCCGTGCTCACGTCGACGGATAAAGACGTCGTCAACAGCGCCGGCGGCCCGACGGTCACGCTAAGCGGGTCGGCGTTGGGCGGCGCGCTGTCGTGTGTGATCGGTGGCTTCAGCGCGACGATCACGTCGAACACGAGCAGCACTCTGGCGTTCACGATGCCCCCCGTGACGTCGATGGTGGAGCCGCCTTACCCCAACTATGACGGCGTGAATGATCGTCTCGCGTCGACGGCAACGATGGACGACTTCTTCAACGCGAACGCCTGGTCCGCGTGGGTCCTTTTTTACGCTGACACGGCTTCAGCCGACTCCGGTGCTGGGAGCCGATACCAGAACGCTCAATTCTGGACCGACGACACGTTCGCGCTTCTATGCATGGGGTTCTCTACCGCCGGCGTTCACGTCGTCGGCGGAAGCGCAGGATCGACCGAGCTCGTCATCCCATGCCAGCCGCGCGGCTGGCACCTGGCGCAAGCGAAGTACGACGGGACTAACCTGAAGCTCAGGATCGACGCGGGCCCTTGGTTCTCGATCGCCGCGGCCAACACGCCGAACATGACCCACACCCTTCGATTCGGAGGGAACTACGACCTAACGAAGTTCTTTGACGGGAAGGTTCTCGAGATGGGGTTCGCGGACAGCGCCGTGTCCGACGGGAACTTCGATAACATTCTCGCATATGTGAACTACTTCTACCGGACCGACATCGGCGAGGTGGCTCCGGTCAACTTCAACCCCGCGACGCTCTCGCTCACGGGTTGGTGGCGCGTCGGCGGATACTCCCTCGCGAGCGGCTGGACGGGTCTCGCAAGCGCGGGCTCGTCACTGGGTCGGAACCTGACCGAAGCGACGAACAAGCCGGCGGCCTCGACAGAATCGTGGCCGGGCTTCCACGATGTCGTCGTCACGACGTCCGCGGGTGCATCGAACGCGATCACGATCGACTCGTGGTCTCCGAATGATGAAGAGCTATCGATGCTGCTGAAAGCATCGTTCACCGCGTCCCCGTGGAACGGCTCGCCAAGCGCTGGCACCTCTGGGAACGTCTCGCTCGCCGAGCCGACGAATCCACCTACCGCGGGTGCGGCGGTCAACGGCTTCACTCCGGCGTCCTTTGACGGAATCAACGACCAGCTGGTAAGCGACATCTCGATCGGAACGATTGGAGACATCTTCGGGGTGTCCGGCGCATACGCGGGCGTGGGGCTCGTGTACATCCGATCGATTGGAACCAATGGCCCGGTCAAGACAAGCGACGACGCCGTCTTGTGTTCGGTGCTCTCTGGCCGAATGTCGGTCTTCCTTCGTTCGGGCGGAGGCGGAACCGCGAATTGCTACCACTACACAAGCGGAGCCACCGATTCCGCCTTCCCCTCTATCGCGATCGCGCTGAACGCGTGGATGCTTCTCCACTGGGAATTCGATGGGGCGAATCTTCGGATCGGAGTCAACGGAACGTGGTCGGCTCCGGTCGCTGCGCTCGGTCAAAACGCCTCGAACGCGACTTGGAATGTTCAGCTAGGTCGAAACACGAACCAGGATAACTGGTCCGATATGATGTACCTGGAGCTCGGCGGGAAGAAGGATACCGTCGTTTCGAGCGCGATTCTCACGAAGTGGAAGAAGTACGCCAATGCCCAGTACAACCTCACGCTCGTGTGAGGATGCGGGGTGAAGCCCGAGGCGCTATCGTCGAGCGAGGAGGCACACCCCTATGGCTCGACGTCTTCCCCCGGCACAAGTCCAATCGAACGAACCGAAAGCACACGAGGAGATCGCCGGCGGCGCGCCCGGTCTCATCCCCGAGGCGGCGAAAGAGATCCCCGAGCTCGGGAAGGCCACGAGCGCCGCGCCGTCCGAACCGCTGAAGCCCGAAGAGATCGTCAGGCCGCAGCGATACCGCGTCATGAACACGCCGCGCCCCGGATTCGAGGGCTATCCGGTCCTGTACAACGGCGTCCGCGTGCAGCTGAAGCAGGGGAAGATCGTCGACTCGATCACGTATGACGTCGACTACCTGAAGCGCCAAGGCGTGCAGCTCGACGAGATCCAAGAGGGTTGACGGATTCGCCCGAATCCGGCGGAGGAGCACGGCAATGCTGAGCGAAGAGGACAAGGTCAAAGCCCGCCATCACATGGGCTATCTAAACGTCCAAGAGGCGAGCACGTTTGTCCTCGGCATTCCGGCCGGCGTGCAGACGCAGTTCATGATCGAGAACGCGTGGGGGAAGATCCTCCCGCACGCGGAGAACCTCTTTCGGACGCTGCTCTGTCGACTCGATGAGATTGAGGCGCAGGTCTACGGCGGTTCGGACATGGCCGATGTGCTGAAGACGGGATCGATCGAAGTGAACCCCGATCGACTGAAGGAGCTCGCGAAGTACTACCGGCTGGCGCAACAGGGGCTAGCCAATCTGCTTGGCGTCGTGCCGAACCCGTTCGATCTTCGCGATTGGGTTCGCGCTGGCGGTGGGATCAACGTTCCGGTTTGCGGATGAAGGAGGCGACGATGAAGACGCTGAAAGAAACGGTCGGGGCTATCGGGCTGCTTGCAACGCTACTGCTGTCGCAGGGCTGCGCGGGCTGGGGCGGGACCGCGTGCAAGATCGTGGACGCAGCGCAGACCGCGTGCACGGTCGTGAAGTACCTCGGTCCCGACGGGAAGGAGCGCGAGGTTCGCGTCTCGCGTGAGGAGTTCCAGGAATTCGGCCGCGAGATGTCGACGAAGCGCGCCGCGGAGAAGCTCGCGCCGTGAGCACGAACGGACGGGGCCCCAAGCTGCTCACACCCGAGCAGGCGAAAAACTCGCTCGCCGCGCGCATGGTGAAGACCGTCGATCGCGCGCGGCAAGTCGAGGTCCGCCTGGGGTTCCGTCCGTACAACGTCTTTTTGGTCTGGACGAAGTGGTCAGGAGTCGAACGCGGCGAAGGTGTCGAGCTCGTCGTCCGCCGGTGTCCGATTCTGCCGACCCCGATCGTCGAAGACCTGTCCGCGGTGTCACGCTCCCCGTTCTCCGCCGGAACGCTTCCGATCGGATCGATCCGTGTGCGCTCGATCTCTGCGACGTACTCGCAAGACTACCTCGAGGGGAAAACGTTTCCGGACACGGGCGAGCCGGTTCCCGAGCCGTACGACTTTTTCTTCGAGGTCGTCGAAGATGGTCGCCACGGACGCGAGCCCGATCGTGCGCGCTTCCGTCTCGCAGCAACTCCGATGCTCGACGCCGGCGAAAGTGAATGGCTCGTGCTCCTCGAGCGTCAGAGCCACGACATGAAGCGGGACGGCCAGCCGCCGACCGAACCCGTCGAAGAGCTCGGCGACCCTTGGAAGACGCGCAAGCTGAGAGCGCCCGAAGAGGACTGACCGATGACGACCGTGAAGTTCGACATCAGCGAGGCCGAGGAGCTCGCGCGCTACCTCGGGATCTCGATCGAGAAGGTCGCTTTGCGCGCGATCCACGCTACCGCTTTGCGCGTGGTTCAGCACATCACGACGGTCATCATTCCCGCCGAACCAAACCCGCCCGTCGACCGTTCGATCTACCGGGCCGGATGGCGCGCGCACAAGGCGATCGATGGTGCGGTGGTGACGAATCACGTCCCCTACGCATCGATCATCGAATTCGGAGCGCGAGCCGAGAACATCAAGATCTCGCGCGCGATGATCATCGCGCTCACGGGATGGGTCATGCGGAAAGGGATCGTGAAGCCGGCGGGGAGGGGAAAGAAGGCAAAGGCGGCCGCGCACATCGAAGCGACGCGCGCGGCCTGGGCGATCGCGATGGCGATGAAAAAGCGCGGAATCTTCAACCAAGGGAAGGGCCTTAGGGTCCTCGAGAAGGCGCTGAAGATCGTACAGAATGCATTCGCCCAAGAGCTCCGAACCGAGATCGAACGGGAGTATTGACCGATGAAGCTGTCGAAAGCGATTCGCGACCTCTTCATCCAACAGCCGTTCGGCGAGGTCTGGCCGCCACGCGCCGAGCCGCCGCCGCAAACGGTGGATGGCCGTACCGTCGCGTTACGAATCATGAAGAAGTACATCGGCGAGCTCACGTTCTTCCGTCCCGGGGGGAAGGATCAGAACGGCGTCGCCGGACCTCCGGTAGCCTTCAAGGTGCTCCCCGAAAACATCCACATCGAATGGCCGGACGACCCGGTGGAGATGGTGTTCCCGTCGATCGTGTTTCTGTCCCAAGGGCCCGCGCAGTACGCCGCGATCGGCCTGACGACGAACCTAGACGAGGATAGCGTGAACAAGTTCGCGCCGGGTACGGTGGTTCAGATTCAGAGCGAGTTCACCGAAACGTTCGCGATCGAGATCTGGGCCGATACGAAGCCCCAACGTCGTTCACTTCTGGCAGGGCTAGAGACGAGTCTGACCCCTACCGAAACGATGTACGGAATCCGCTTTCGAATGCCCGATTATTACGACCAGCTGGTCTGTTTCTCGCTCGGTTCGCGCATGCTGACGGATGACGAATTCGCGACGAAGAATCGGCGCAAGGCGCAGCTAATGATCGAGATGCGCTTCAATACCGTGGCGCTCGTGAACGTGAACACGATCGATCCGAGCGTGAAGGTCTCGGTTGACGTGGACCTAGACAGCGGCGAGCCCGTGACTCTTGACGACGAAGAGACCTGAGGTTGCGACGGCGACCACCGCGTGCCAGTCTGACCCGAGACCGCACGCGGAGGAGCGCACATGCCGACTTTTATTCGCCGATACGGGTTTGATCCGGGCAACGAAGTACTGCTCGAGATCGAATCCGTCAACATCCTGGATCTCGATCCGCCCGCGTCGATCTCGGGTGTCGGAACCGGTACTGTCGTTTGCGTCGGTGAATTCGAGAATGGTCCTTTCGCTGCGAGCGCAGGCGCGCGGGGTATGGATCCCGCTGTCTACGAAGTGGCGGGCTCGTCGGACCTCCTCAATACAGCCGGCGCTCTCGGGTACCAGTATGCCGGCGTCACTGCGAACAACCCCTGCGCCCGCTCGCGCAAGGCGGATGGCGCGCTGACCGCCGAGTACTGGAACGGGAACGCATTCGTGCAGCTGAACGGAAAGAAGTTCCGTCGCCTGCTCCTCGCGCGCGTCGATACGAGCGTGGGCTCCGTCGAGTTCCGACGTCAGGCCTTCCTCACGGGTGTCGCTTCGTTCACATACAACCTCGAACCCGCGCAAGTCCTTCAGATCAATAACAACGGGACGAGCGCATCGGCGACGTTCAACGCGACGGCCGGCACCGTCACGAGCGGCGCGGGCACGTACAACACCACCTTTACGGGAGGCGAAACCCTGACGCTCGGTTACGACGCCGCGACCAACTTCACGGTCACGTTCCTCGTTGGCGACCAGACGAAGGCGCAGGTCATCTCGAGGATCAACGCATACGCGGGATTCACGTTCGCGACCGACGCGGGGACCACGCTGCTCACCCTTACGGGAATTCAGCGCGGAACCGGTGCGCAGGTCCGAGTCGTGTCTGCCTCTGCCGGTGTCCTGACGAAGCTCGGTCTAACCGTGGCCACCACACCCGGAACCGGGAACGTCACGAATATCGACGCGGTCACCTTCCAAGAGATCAAGACGATCGTGGAAGCCGCGATCACGGGCGTGAAGCTGTCGCAGGACAACTCGGGCCGCCCTCGAATCGGGAAGACCTTCGTGGGGTCGGACGATTGGATGACGGTCGGCGCGTCGACGACTGCGACCGCTCTCGGCTTCACCATCGGGCAGCACGTCTCGAACAGCGGCTACGCCTACCTTCGAAGCGGCGCCGGCACCTTCCCGACGTCCTTCGTCGGCGGCGAGACCCTGACGCTCGGTGCGGACGACGGTGCGAACTTCACGGTCGTTTTCCAAGCCGGCGATACGACGCAGGCGCTCATCATCGATCGGATCAACGGGACAGCTGGCTACACGATGGCCCGTTCGATCTCCGGTACCGTGACCGAGCTCCGCGGAAACGTGAACGGCGGTTCCGTCCGCGTGATCGGAGCGAGCGCGGGCGCGGTGCTGACTGCTCTCGGGTTCACTGCGAACACGACCGTTAGCGGTACCTCGCTCACGTCGGGCAAGATCCCGGCGGGTACGCTCGTCACGAACGCATCGGGTTCGCTCCGATTCGTGACCATGCAGGACGCCCTCGTAACCGTGGCGGCGATCGACGGGATCACCGCGAGCGGTACCGGCCCATACTCCGTCAAGGTGCGTCATGCGCTCGACGACGGGACCGGGCTCGGCGCGACCGCGGGCGCTCTCACGACGCTTCAGAACCAGATCGACCTCAGCTCGTTCGACGTCGTGAACCCGCAAGCGGTCAGCGTGGCCATGACCGAAGGGCAGATCGACGCGGCGTACGCGACGGCGATCGATGCGACGAAGGACATCAACAGCCCCGCGCGCGAAGCAAACGTGATCTGGAGCGCGCGGCAGTCGAACGCGATCCGCACCAAGCTGCGCTCGAACGTCAACGAAGCGAGCTCGGCGGGTTGCTTCGGACGCATGGCTTGCGTTCGTCCCCCGCTCGGTACGACCCGAACCGCGGCTCTCTCTGGCTCGGCGGCGCCGGGCGTGGGAGCGACTCGAGACCAGCGGGTAGTTTACAACTACCCGGGCGTCAACACGTTCGTCCCCGCCATCGCGGCGCGCGGTACGGGCGGCGGCGCGGGGTTCACCGCGAGCGGAAACGTCGACATCGGATCGGACGGCTTTATGGCCTCGGTCCTCTCGCAGCTTCCGCCCGAAGAGAACCCGGGACAGCTCACGACCTTCACGAACGCCGTGAACGGGCTCGAGACGAGCCCGAACGTTCAGGGCTTCCAGATGGAGGATTACGTGCAGTTCCGTGCGAAGGGCATCGCAGCCCCGCGCATGGACGACGGCGTGTGCATCTTCCAGAGCGGTGTCACGTCGGTCGACCCGAGCGTGTATCCGCAGCTCCGGAACATCGCTCGCCGGCGCATGGCGGACTTCATCCAAGACACGCTCGCGCGTCGGATGAAGGGCTACGGAAAGAAGCTCTCCACCTTCGTCCGCCGTAAGGCGATCGAAACGGAGATCCGGAAGTTCCTCGAGGGGCTCCTCTCTCGGAACCAGCCCGCGTTTCAGCGGATCGCCGGCTTCACCGTGGACGTGAAGAGCGGGAACACCCCCGACACCCTCGCGCAAGGGATCTTCCGGATCATCGTCCGCGTTCGGACGCTCGCGAGCCTCGATGCCATCGTGCTTGCGACCACGATCGGCGAGTCGGTCACGGTCGACGAAGTTCTGCCCGAGGCCGCGTGAGGCCTGAGGAAAGGAGATAGCCCCCATGCCTTCGCAGCGGATCAAAGGACAGGAAGTCACGATCATGGTCACGCGAGACGGCGACCTCGAAGCCGAGCTCACGGACATCACGCAGTGCGACTTCACGTATCAATTCGAGAAGAAGTCGGACGGCTACCTCGGCGAGAAGACCAATCGCCACGACGAGATCTTCGTCGGGGTCGACGGCACGCTGACGATGCACATCCACGAGGGGTCGGTCTTCGACTTCATCCAAGCGATCAAGGATCGAGCGCAGCGCGTGACGCCGGACCTCATCTTCTCGATCTCGGGGGTCTTCCAGTTCCCCAACGGAGAAGTCCGGACCCTTACGATCGACGACGCGAAGTTCGGCCCCGTGCCGATCACGACGAACAGCCGCGGCGATTACGTCGAGGTGAAGTTCGACTATTCGGCCGACGACGCGCGCGTTCAGCAAGACTGATCGCGGGCGAAGGATTGGGAGGCGCACGGCGCGGGGCGGACCAAAGCCCCGCGCGCTACGGGTTGCCCGTTCGGAGCACTCCGGCCCGGTGGCCGGTAGGTGCGCCTCCTAGCTCCGAACGGGCGCCCACCATCATCGACACGAACGAGGCGCACCATGGCAACGAACGACACGGAGCCGAAGCTCCAGGTTTCCGAACAGGTACTCGAGGACGAGGAAGCCGCGCGCTTACTCGACGAAGAGCAGGCGGTCATCGATCGACAGCTCGACGAAGCTGTCGACGAGAAGAGCGCGGACCTAGATGGAGTGCCCGATTGGGCGGTCATGCCCCCGGGCGTGAACATGCCGAGCGACGGGACGCAGATCGGCTTTTTGCGGATCCCGGCGAAGTGGACGCTCACCCCGACGAAGGGTGACCGCCTCGCCGTCGTGTGGCCGCTTTCCGAGACGGACGAAAAGCTGGCGTACGCGCGCGCACGCGGCGACATGGTTCGGAGCGTCAGCGAGCTCTCGAAGCAGTCGATCCGCGCATGCGACGGCCGCAAGGCGCGATGGGACGGCAAGCCCGGCGACGTTCCGACGTTCTGGAACGAGATCGGCGCGAAGGGGCGCCAGATGATCCGGAACTACTATATCAAGACGCATAGCGTGAGTGACGAGGAAAGCCTCGATTTTTTCTCGAATCACTTCGCTGTCGTGACCGCGCAGCGGGGTTGATCGAAGACGAACGGCTGATCGATTGGGAAGCCGTTCTCTCGACACTCATGGTCGTCCCCGACGGTGGGGCGGCCGGCGCGATCTGGCACCTGTCGATCGACATCGATCTCAGGGAGCGCATCCTCGCCCGGTCGACTCAGAAGGCGTACCTCGCGCGTTACGGGCGGATCCCGTGGCACGCGTGGGAAGGCCGAACAGTTGCCGACATCGCGCAGGCCATGAAAGCTATCAGCGCACTCGTCGAGCAAGAGAACGAAGCGTCGGCCCTCGAGGATCGGTGAACCCATGAGCGAGCAACAGAACACGGCGGCTGAGGTCGGTGTAAAGCTGGTTCTCGACTCCAACGCGAAGGAAGCTGCTCAGGAGTTCAAAGAGCACGGGCTGAACAAGATCGACGAAGCGGCCGAGAAGACCACCAAGGGGTGGAAGTCTCGAATGGCCGGCGCGGCGATGGGCGTTGGGCGGTTCGCTGTCGGCGCGGCCTCGATGGCTGCGTCGGCGGCGGCCGCGGTCGGCGCGGCGACGATCGGCCTCGCGGTGAAGAGCGCGCACGCCTTCGAGGAGAGCGAGGAAGCCGTCCGCGCGCTCGCCGGCACGTTCACGATGATCGATTCCAAGGGGAACCCCTGGGAGAAGCTCACCGAGTACGCCGACGATGTGAAAAACGAGCTCGAAGAGATCGGCATTCAAGCCGGCGTGACCGACGACGAGCTCGTCGCCGTCTTCAACGACATCGTCGAGCGCGGCGGGAAGAGCGTAGAAGCGGCCCAAGAGCTAACCGAACAGATGGCGTACGCCGGGCGCGCGATCCCGGGCGGAGCGCAGTCGCTCGCCGCCGGTTTCGAGCAGATTCAGATGGGCATGGTCCGGGCGAAGAACCCGATCGTCGCTCTCATCTCAGCGACGGGGACCCTCAAGGGGTCGGCGAAGAGCGTCGCAAAAGAGATGCAGAAGATGTCGATCGACGAGCAGATGGCGCTCGCCGAAAAAGCGATCGGCAAGATGAGCGCGAAGATGAAGGACGCGCCCATGACGCTTTCCCAGATGGGGACGTCGATGAGCGTCGCGATCGGGAACTTGTTCGAGGGTGCAGGACAGCCGATCGTCCGAGCTCTCGAGCCGGTCTTCGGAAAGATCCGCGATCTCGTCGCGGGTGACGATGGGTTCAGCAAGCTCGAAAGCGTCGCGATCGCATTCGGGAACAACATCGCGCGCGCCGTGGAGCTGGTGAATCCAGTGATCGACAGCGTGCAGAATGCGATCACCGAGTCCTGGGACGATATCCAAAAGGCCTTTGACGCTATGTATGGGCCTGGGAAAGAGTTCTTCGAATACATCTATGAGAACAAGGAAGCCTTCGCGAAGACCATCGGCGATATCCTGAAGATGATCATCAAGGTCGCGAGCTTCATGGTCCGCGCTATCGCTGCGGTCCGCGACACGATTAGCGGCGTGCTGAAGGCGATCGGCAAGAGCGGGATCGTCGGCGGCGACGTCCAGAAGTTCATCGGGCAGGAAGAGCAGAGCGCGCAGACGAAGGACATGCGGAAGGCGATCCTCGAGAAGGGTGGCCTATCGGATGAGGACTTCGAGAAGCGTCGCAAGTCCTTCGTCCAGAGCGGGATCGATTCGGGCCAGAACGGGGCGGAGGCGCAACAGCAATTCGACGCCGCGTACCGCCGCGCGATGGACGACCACCTTGCGGTCATGAAGCAGGTTGAAGGCGCTCGAGACGCGGCGATCACGGACGACGCGAAGAAGTTCGCGGGAGCGTTCGACGTCGCCGCGCAGGCGCACGACGTCGCCGCGATGCAGTACGTGGCGCAGTTCCTGGACGGGAACGCGTCGCTACAGAACGCGCTGATCAAAGCCGGCCCCGAGGTGATGAAGAACTTCGGAGACCTCGCGGACGTGCTCGGGAAGCTGGGCAATAAGGACGTGGCGCAGGCGATCAAAAAAGGCTGGCGGCCGAACCTCGGGATCAACCCGAAGGCGAACCTCGTCCAGAACTTCAACGGCCCGATCAATATCAAGCAGGACTTCCGCGACGAAGACCCCGATCGCGTCGCGCTCGTGTTCCGTCAGGACATGGCGCGATACGGGACGAATCGACTTCAGAGTAGGGTCGCGACGCCGTTCGGCTTCTGACGTTCCGGATTCGACCGAATCCGTCGCGGTTGCCGAACGCGCGCCGTCAGGGCACTCTGACCCCATGGCGTTCCCCCCTCCGAAGAAGCCCGGCGCGAAAGCACCCCCGCCGAAAAAGAAGAAGCTCGACGAAGAGCTCGAAGAGGATGAGTCCGCTTCGACCGAGCCGAGCGAGGAAGAGGAATCGGAAGAAGGCGACCTCAAGCCCCCCAAACCGGAAGACGAAGAGACAGAGGACGGTGCGCCTTCGGACGAAGAGAAGGACCTCGAAGACGAGGAGGATCCGGACGAGAACGCGGACAGCGCCTCGGCTTCAGACGCTCCGCCGGACCAGATGAAAGGTGGGAAGCCGAACCCGCTACGGCGATGGGCAGCCGACCTCGCGATGAAGATGAAGGTGAAACCGCAGTGACGGCGCCGGCGCGCGCCGAGAGGGAATGAACCCGTGGCGTACGGTCTGCCTGTCCCCCCCGATCAAGCGACGAACTTCGGCTCCACGATGACGATCGAGGAGCTCGCGGCGACGTCGCCGGGGGGGAAGCCGAGAAAGCTGATCTTGATCGGCCCGTCTCTTCCGTTCCAAGGCGCGGAGTGGGGCGGCGACACGCGGCTTGTGACTACGTGGTACCCGGGTAATCCCGAAGCGAGTCAGCAGAACCTCGGCCCGACCGAGCTCCCTTCAGAATGGACGGGCGAGTGGAACCGTACGCGCATGGGGCGCGCGCCGACGATCTACTACGACGAGACGGGGACACCTGGCGCGATCATCGACCCGAGCGAGCTCTGGACCGTGCTCGACGACATTCGAATCGCGGGCGCGCGCCTGCGCGTCACGTGGGCGATTCGAGGCAAGAGCATCATCGGAACGAGCGTCGCCGGAAAAGAGAAGGACGAGCAGTTCCAGGTCGTGCGCGAAGGTCGGCTGAAGACACTCCGCGCGCAGGTCACGCGCCATACCGATATCAAGTGGTCGGGCTCATTCGAATGGGTTTCGCGCGGGCAGAAGCAACAGAAGGTCGCGAACGTCCGGAGAGACGACGATCTCGCGCTCGCGACGTCCGCCGTCGAACAGTCGATCAACGCGCTCGAGTTCTACCAGAACAACGCGATTGTCTCGTTCAAGAATTCGATCCGGAAGAGTGCATCGACGCTCTCACTCGGACAGCTCGAAGCGATGGCGAACGCGCCGCTTTTGGCGGTGAATCGTGCGCTAGCGAAGCTCCGATACAACGTGAACCAGTTCAAACGTGTGACGAACATCGCGAAGAAGATCGTCACGACACCGTTCTCGATCGCGAACAGCGTGATCGACTTCGCGCGGAACACGATGGCAGTAGCGAACCAGTTCATCACCGAGCTCGGTCGTCTCCCCGCTGAGCTCCAGACGAACAAACAAAAGGTCTCGGACGTCACGCGCGCGGCGAAGTACTTCGGTCAGATCTCGACGAGCATGATGCAGACGTCCAGACGATCCGCCGAGCTCGAACGCCGGCTCCGCTTCGTGCTTGTCGCGGGTGCGAACCGCGGTCAGCTCTCGGTACGCGAGAGCTCGACGACGCGTCAGGGCGACATCATCGCGATCCACATCTGCAAGGCCGGGGACACGCCGCAGCGGGTGTCGATGAAGTACTTCGGGACCCCGGATCAGAGCGACGCGATCCTTCGCTCCAACCGGCTTCCGCTCTACACGCCGACGCTCCGCCCCGGAGTGCCGATTATCATTCCGGCGCTCGTGAACGCGCCGCGGACGGGTTGAACCATGCCGGTCAGTGAGGAAACGCCGGACTTCTACCCGTCGTGGAAGGTCCGTTTGATTCTCCGCCTCGAGGAATTCGACCAGGGCGTGCTGAAGAGCCGCGTCCCGCCGAAGCCGTCGAAGAACATGAAGGGGATCAAAGACGAGCGTGCGCCGCTCGAAGTGGTCGACGATCCAGAAGTGCCCGGGCGCTTCCTGCTCAAGCCGAAGAACGCGCCGGCGAGTCCGAACACGATCGCGCCTGACACGAGCTCGGACGGTCTCACGCACGTGATCGAAGGCGTGATCCCTCACACCTTCGAATGGCGTCAGAACGGGTTTCGCACGGCCGACGAGCTGAAGATCCGAATTCGATGGTCGGACATGCCTCTCGACCCGCGCGCGATCCGTTCGGTCGCGGTGGAATTCTACCTAGGCACCGTGACCGCGACGGAATTCGCGCAAGGGCTACGCGGAATCACGCGCGGGGATCTCTACGGTGGAGGTGCGGCGGGCGCCGGCGAGCCGCTGAACATCGTCCCCGACTCGTACCTGGACGAATACGGAAACCGCCGCACGAACCTTCGTTTTCAAGGTTGGGTCGTGAAGTGGAAGATGCAGTGGAGCTCGACGGACGAGCCAGGGATCGACCTCGAGTGCCAAGACAACACGCTCCTGATGTTGAACCAGCTCGCGCCCGCGCGGCTCGTCATCGGGATGAAGGAGCCGATCGACAAGGCGATCGCGACGTACCTATCGAACTTCCCGCAATTCGCCGGTATCACGGTCGAGTATCGCGGCCCGACGGGTGCAGAGGTTCCGAAGCTCGAAGGGACGCTCGCGGGGACTGCGTTCCAACCAGAGCTCGGGCCACCGACGGGCAAGGGCGGCGGCGGTGGCGATGACCTCGTCGTTTGGGACTACCTCACGGACGTGTGTGGTGCGATCGGGCATGTCTGCCGAATCGACGGAAACGCGATCATCATCCAACGCCCGTCGACGGTGCTTTCGGGGAGCTCGAACGCGCGCGCCGACGACCCCTATCGAACGCGATCGCTTCCGTCTGGAGAATTCAAAGCGCGCGCGTTCATCTTCGGGCGGAACATTCAAAGCCTCGACGTCTCGCGCGACTTCGCGAAGGGCGAGACGAAGAACGTGGAGGTCCGGTGCTACTCGGCGCGCAGGAAGAAGGTGCTTGTCGCCCGATACCCAACGAAGGACGCGCGCATCGCAACGAGCACGCCGGGCGACCAGCGAGCAGAGAACAAGTGGACGATCGTTCGGATCACCGGCGTCGAAGACGAGAAGATCCTTCAGCAGATCGCCGAAGACGTGTACAACGGTCGAAACCGGAACGAGATCGAAGCCACGATCAAGACGAAGAACCTCTCGGCCTTCGGAAGCGGTAACGAAGACCCGGATCTGCTCGACATGAAAGCAGGCGATGCTGTCGAGATTCTAGTCGACAGGTCGAACCCGAGTACGATCGCCGGCGATGAAGCGAAGCTCACCGCGGCGGGAGCTACCGAGCAGCTCCTGAAAGACCTCGGATACCCGCCGGGCTTTGCGAGTGCGTACGCACGCACGTACCAGAACGCAGGCTTTCAGCGGCTGTATCGCGTGAAGGAGATGGTCGCGCAGGGCTCTGTCGATGAGGGGGTCTCGATCGAAGTGCACGGCGGGAACTTCGTTCAGGCGCGCGGCGAGCTCGGAAAAGCGGGCAACACCGGGACGGGTACTTGATCAATGTTCGACCACGCGACAATGGGGCAGGCGTTCGCCGCGCCCGGCATGGATCCTCGGCAATGGGTCTCGATGGCGACCGTCGATCCCGACAGCTCGGACGCGCGCTCGGTCACGTTCACGGACGACGACGGACAGCCGAGCCCGTACGGCCCGCTCGTCTCCGTCACGCTCCAACCATCGGGGATCTCGATGCGCTGCCGCGTGGCCGGCGCGGTCGCGGGCAACGGCGAGGCGGAGTGGTACCCGTTCGTCGCCGGCGACGAAGTGGCCGTCATCATCCTCGAGGGCGACGAGCGCGCGGGCGGCGTCATCGTCGGGCGCATGAACCAAGAGATCGACGCGTGGCCGCTGATCGTCGCCGGGCAGGACGCGACGAAGAACGTCTTTGGCTTCCGCCGCATGCGAACGCCGTTCATCGTGGAGACGGCGGCGAGCTACCTGATTCGGTCCGCGCTCACCGGCTCGCAGATCGGCATCGACGCGCAAGGAAAGGTCATCATCAACGACGGTGACCAGGGGAACATCGTGATCGGTCCCGACGCGCTCGGAATGACGAGCGGCGACGGTGACACGTTCATGCAGCTCTTTCCCGGAGACAAGCAGGTCCTTCTCGGCGCCGACACCGCGACGCTTCTACTCGACGGCACCGAGTCCAAGTTCATCTCGCAGGGCTCGCTTTCGTTCGTCACGCTCGGCGCGAGCGCGAACCAGACAGGCGTGACGGCCGAGCAGGTCGTCGCGTTCGTGATGAACGTCCTCGCGCAGCTTGCGACATCGAGCTCGTTCACCGCGGGACCGCTCGCGACCGCGGCATACTCGGCCGCGCCGCCGGCGTCGTGCGTGACAGCGATCTCGGCCGTCGTCGGTCCGGCGCTCTCGGCGCTCGGCGCTATCGTGCCGCTCGGCCCCGCGCCCGGCGGAAACTTCGCGGCGTTCCTCGCGAGCACGCCCCCCATCTTCGGACCGCTTGGAGCTCTCAAGACAGCGTCGTCGAATCCGGTCGCGCCGGTAGATCCGACGGGAACGATCTTCGGTTTCGGTCGACAAGGGTTCAAGCTCTGAAAGGATGAAGTCGTGGCTGATAGCGAAGAGACCGAGCTCGGCGTGGAAGCTGGCTTCACTAAGCCAGAGCTGAACGCTTCGCCCTGCGAATTCCAATTCAAGCTCCCGTCCTTCTCCTTCGGGCTCATCATTCCGCCGTTCAAGTTCCCGCCTTTCGACATCCCGATCCCTCGTTTCAAGCTCGCGCTCTCTTGCGATCTATCGAACCCGATCGACGTTTCTGTCGGTCTCGACTTCGGCGGCGGCCGCGTCGCGACGTTCGATCCGAATCCAGACGACGACGACAGCTTCTAACCCAGTTGCCACGCGGCCACGCGCGCGCATGCTGTTCGGCATGAGCGGAGCATGGGGTAGCGGTTCCTGGGGCGCAGGCGCGTGGGGCGGCGCTGCGGACGGGGACATCATCGTCGTGGCCGCGACCGCACTGCGGGAGAACGTGATTCGCGTCGAGTTCTCGAAAGTGGTCTACCTGACGGGACTTCTCGAAGCCGCAGACGCGAGCGTGACGGACAAGTGGGCCGTCTCCGCCGATACGTCGACGAAGGGACTGGACGACGAGACCGCGCGGCCCGTGTCCGTCACGACGGTCACGTATTCGACCGAAGCCGATGGGGTCGTCGCGGCGGATCTCGGGCGCTTCCTGAACATCACCCTCGATCGTCCGATGACAGCTTGGCCTGCGGTCTACGTCGTGTCCTTCGTCGGGATCTACGCGCAAGACTTCGGCTCATCGATCACCGGGGACATCCGTATCGAGGCGACGTTCAAAGTCATCGAGCCGCCGCGCATCGATCAAGCGCGACCGGTTCGGGACTTCGCCATGCCGGCGGTACCGGCGGCCGACGGGATCGAGATCGACTTCGGGGCGTTCGTGGTCGATGACACCGGGGATTACGCATACGACGAAGGCGTGACCTCGCTCCGAAAAAGGGTCATCCGGCGCATGATCACGCGCAAAGGCGCGTTCGCTCACCTACCGGATTACGGAGTTTCGATCCCCGACTACGCGAAGCGGCTAGCGGTCTCTTCCGTTCTTTCCCAGCTCGCCGCCGACGCCGAAGCGCAGATCTCGAGAGAGCCTGACGTCGCGAAGGTGAAGGTCACCGCGCGCGTGGACCCGCGCATTCCGAACCTGGTTCGTTTCCTCGTGCTCGTTCGACCGATCATGGGGAGCGCCGTGCAGTTCGACGTCCCGTTCCGACAAGCTGCTTGAAAGCTTCGGTCGCGGTTACGTCCTGGGTTGCCGAGATCAAGTGGTCCGCGTAGTTTGATGCATGCCCGATCTCCCCACGAGGCTGGATTACTTCGCGATCGGTCGCGATTACGTGATCCAGAAGAGTACGAAGATCGACCCCTCTCAGGTCGACGTCGAAGGCTCCGACGTGAACCTGTTCGTCGGGATCGGTTCGGTGCTCGCGGACTTCGTTACGCGACAGCTCGCGGGACGGACAGCTGCGCTTCTTCTCGACGGCTCCGATGATGAAGACCTCGATCGATACGCGTTCGACCGCTACAGCCTGACGCGAAAAGGCGCTTCGCCGGCGCGCGGGTCGGTCACGATCGCAAGGCCGTCAATCGTCAACGGCGGCGGCACGGTTCCGATCGGAACGAAGATCCTGTCCACGACCGGGATCGAATACATCACGACGACGCAGGCGAACTTCGCCCCGTCGGATCTCTCGGTCTCGGGCGTCTACGTTCGTGCGGTTCAGGCAGGCAAGGCGACGCAGGTAAGCGCCGGCGCGCTGAAGCGATTCGCGCAGCCGCAACTTCTTTGGGACGCGACGCTCACCGTCACGAACCCAGCGACGACGGCCGGCGGTGAAGACGCAGAAGACGACAACACGTTCCGCGCACGTATCCGCGACTTCTGGCGGACGGCTCGCCGCGGAGTCATCGGGGCGATCGAATTCGGCGCGCTCACTGTTCCCGGCGTCGTATCCGCGCGCGCGATCGAAGCGCTTACGACCGACGGAGCGCCCGCGCGCATCGTCAACCTGTACATCGCTGACAGCTCCGGTGTGGCTTCGGACGCGTTGGCTGAAGAAGTCCGTGTCGCGCTTGAAGACTACAGGGCCGCCGGCATTGCAGTCATCATCTCGACGTCGATCCCGCTCCTGACGGACATCACGCTCCGCCTCACGTTCCGAGCAGGCGTCGACACGCGCACGCTCTCGGACAACATCCGCGCGGCGATCGTGGAATTCGTGAACAGCATTCCCGTGAATGGAACGCTGTACGTCGCGCAGATCTACACGGTTCTGCAGCGCTACGAACCAGACGGCCTGATTCCCGATCAAGCGTCGATCGTCGTTCCAACGGGTGACCTCGTGCCAGCGGTCGGACAGACGATCCGGACGACGCTTTCCAACATCACGCTGGTGTCATGATGCTGAGCGCATCGTTCACCCTGCGCATCGTGCGCGGCCGCCTTTTGCTCGAGGTCGAAGGCCAGCCGCCGGCCATCGTCGGCCATATCATCACCGTGAAAGGCGTTCCTTGCGTCGCGACCGCGGCGGGTGAGACGACGCCCGTGAACCTCGAAGAAGTGAAAGGGAGCCGTTGATGCCCGCTCCGAAAACAGGACCGCTCACGCGCGCCGAGCTCCTCGAGGTTTGGAAAGGTGCGACGGACAAGGCGTATCACCAGCCTCTGATCACGGCCGGCGACGGTAACGGGCTCGAGGCGTGGAATCAGCTCTTCGAGCAGTTCGCGCGCGTGTCCAAAGCGATCGACGTGACCACGCAGGCCATGTTCATCCGACCGTCCTCAGCGCAGTCGAATCCACCATCGGCGGGAGGCTCACGCGCAACGGTCACGCTCACGATCGCGCGAACGAAGCGAATCAACGAGCCGCTCCTCTTCGCCGCCGGACCGATCTTCATCCTCGAGGAAACGACGGACGCGAGCGAAGGCGGCGGGGTCACGGTCCGCACCGGTCGGCGGTACGTGCTGAAAACCGATCTGTTTTTCGCACCTGGAGAGAAGGGTCCGCTTACTGTCGTCGCCGAAGCAGAGCGCGAAGGGTACGGCTATAACAACCCATTCGCGGGGACGATCAAAGCGGTCGAGCAGAACGGTTCATTCTTCGCGAACAATCTCGCGCGCGTGACCGTGACGACTGCGCCCGTCGTTCTGAACGGGCCGAACCCTTCATCCGCAATCGTGCGCGCCGACAACCAACCCGACATGTTCATCCCCGATCATGTCGGGCAATACGCGATCTTCACCGCGGGCGCGAACATCGGAAAGGTAGGCCGCGTCTCTCAATTCCTGGCGCCGTCTCTTCCGCTGGGGTCGGGTGTGGCTCTCGAGCTCTTGAGCGTCTTCAGCGTGACCGACGAGATCACCGGTTACAACCCAACGAATGTGTCAGGGGACATCTTCCTCAGCTCGACGCAGAACCTCGCGGCGGGCCCGTCGTTTCAAGGTGACGGGTCGACGCTCGGCGGCGCCACGTTCTTGCTGAAGAAGACCGGAGCGCCGACGGGGAATATCGTCGCGAAGGTGTACGCGTTGACTGGGTCTTGGACCTCGAACGTGAACACGCCGGTCGGGCTTCCCTTGGCGACGAGTGACCCGATCGATTCGTCGACGCTATCGACGAACTACGAAGAAAAGCGGTTCACCTTTTCCGGCGCAAACCAGATCGTACTTACTGGCGCGGCGAACTTCGCTGTCGTAATCGAGTACACCGGCGGAAACGCGAGTAACAATGTCGGTGTCGGGGCGGATACGACAGCGCCTTCGTATCTAGGATTCACCACGAGATTCTTCTCGTTGTCATGGTCAGCGTTGGCGGCCGACGCGTGTTTCATCCTTCATCGAAAGGACGTCGGCGACTACGCCAAGGGAGAGACGATCTCTTTCACGCAAACAGGATCCGACTTCGGATACGGACGTGTAGTCGATAGCCGAATCGTGAACGGCGTCCGCCGCGTCGCCTTCATCGCTCTCTCGGGAATTGTCTCGACCATGATGACGGCTGGCGTCGTCGCGACGGGACTTCAATCGGGAGCGTCCTACGTAGTTTGGAACGCGTACTACACGACGAGCTTCACGACCGAAGCCCCGATCGGTGCGACCGGTGGCGCGTCGTGGCGGATCCTGGATTGGGTCGAAGACTGGGGACTCTCCGTCACGAATGACGCGTCGCCGGAGAATGGTCGGTCCGCGATGCTCGACGAGCTCGGGTTCGAGCGAGCGATCCAACGTGCGAGCGGTGAGGGTGACGAGAGCTATCGCGGGCGCGTCGCGGCGATCGCGGACGTCGTGAGCCCGAACGCAATCCGCCGATCTCTGAATCGGTCTCTCGGTGCCTACCCTTGGTGTTTTCGCGAGGTCGGATCGAAGCTCTTTCGTGGCTTCTTTTTCGATGGCGACAGCGCGACGCCGAGCGCTACGCCCGGGCGCTTCCAATGCGATGCCTACGATTACGACACGATCTCGATCACCGGCTCGCTGACTTCCGGAACGTTTCGTCCATACGAGAAGGTCTACCTGGAAGAGACGGCGACGTTCAACGTCCGCGCCGAGGGTGTCTTCGGAAGGATCGATAGCTTCTCGTCGATCGCGATCGGAATGCTGACGCTGGTTCGAAAGAAGGGTGCGAGCCCGTCGACGAACCTGACCGGCTATCGCGTGCGCGGGGTCGACTCTGGAGCGATCTGGACCTGTTCAGAGGAGATCGAAAACCGAGTCGCGGCCGCGCGTCGTTGGCGCACGCTGTTGGACATCGAGCAATTCAGGGCGTTCTTTCTCGCCGGCGTTCCGACGATTCGGATCGGTGAATTCGGGATCGCGTACGACGCTGGGCGCTTCAACGCATACGACGCGGCCCCTTTCTCCGACTTCTACGACGGGAACGCGTTCTATCGAGCAGCCCCGATCTACCAACAGACTCACCAAGCGATCGAATCGATTCGTGCCGGCGGTGTGGGCTTCGAGCTCTATCAGGAGAACGAAGGGTGTGTCGAAGACAACCCGACGGGCGAACCTGTCTACCTCGTGAACCCATCGGCGATGGGTGGGCTCGTCGGACAATGGGAATCGTTCGCGGGGCTAACGCTCGATGGATCGAGCAATGTCCAAGCGTGGGTCGACCAAAGCGGAAACGGTTGGGATTGGGGGCAACTGGTCGGAGTCAATCGACCGACGACCCTTGCGGAAGGATCGACCTATCCGACAGGTGATTCGGCTCCTATCGGAGCCATGCGACGCCGAGCTCTCATCTTCGACGGATCACGCTGGCTAGAGTCCGCGCGAAAGACCTTCCCATCGAACTGGACACTCGTTTTCCTGGGGTTCGCGACGACGGTAGACGTCACCGCGCCTGTCACCGCGGGGAACGTCAAAAACACGGTCTTCGGAGACAACGACGCGGGGAGCGTTTCCGCGTTCGGCTTTGAGATGGGTACCTCTGTCGCGCAGCCGATGTACCGGATGAACGGCACGAGCACGTCGATCGACGCCTCGGCAGCGACCCAGGCAATGCAGGGGCTCCGAATGTTCGTGGTTGCCGATGGGGTCGTGGCAACCAACGCTCGGTACAGCGCAGACGGACTTCCGCTAACCACCTCACTACTTTCGACCTTCGCTTCTGCGGGCGTCAACCGTCTTGGAACCGGGAAGAACAATACGGACGGGTTCAAAGGTTTGATGTTCGGCGCGATGGTCTTCAATCGCCAGCTTACGCCGAAGGAGCTGATGCTCCTCTACTGGCGTTATCAATACCTCTACTTCTGAACGGGAGCTGGATATGGCAAGCGGAATGAAAGAGCTCGTCTTCAACACGCAAGAGCGCGCGATCTCGTCCGATCTGGTTCGGCTCCAGAAGTTCAAGGCCCGAGATCTCGCCGAGCTCTTTCGCTACGCGCTCGACGCGTATGGCAATGACGACCTGACGGCGGGGAACGTCACGGTCCCTGGTGGCTCGGAAAACCCAGGCCGCGCCGAGATCTTGAACGGGCTTCTCGTCCGACCCCAGATCGGGACGCAGCTCTGCACCGTCGACCCGGGCGTCATGTACGCGATGGCAGACGACGGGGTGTCGGACGACAGCGTGTACAAGTACGGTCGATATGATGGGGATTCGCAAGTCCTGACGATCGACACCGGGGCCATTGGCGCGCGGATCGACGTCATCGAATGCCGCGTCTCACCGACAGCGAAAACCGTTTCAGAGAGCCGCGATATCTTCAACCCTTCGACGGGGCTCTTCACCGCGAGCTCGGTGGTGAAAGAAACGAGCTCGTTCATCGAATTCCGAGTCCGGAAAGGAACAGCCGGAGTCGGATTCCCTGGAACGGTACTCGGATGGATTCCGCTTTGCGTCGTGCTCGTGCCGTCTTCGTCGACGAACACCGACACGTGTACGTTCTGGGATGTCCGCCCGCTGATCTCGGATCGACAATTCCAGCCGGTCGCCCTCGCATCGCAGACGAACGGGAACACCCTGCTCTGCAATCTCTCGGGCCCGAATACGGCGAAGTTTGGGAATGCTGAAGCGGTATCGAACGGACGTCGCCTCGGGGGGAAGATCCGGAGAGGTTCACCGGGAGTCGATAGCGATACGATCGATCTCAGCGCGGTCGAGAACCAAGACGCGACTTATTCGGGTATGTCGATACCGTACCTGTATCTTCTGACCCCGTTCGGTCTCCCACGATGGGCGAGGTACACGGACGCTTCTACAGGCTCGCGCGTGCCGCGGTCATGCCGAGGTATCCCGCTCGTCTCGAACGTTCAACCGAACCAGGACGGAACGCCGAGTGCTTCGGTCATCTTTCCGACGGCGTTCGGATTCGCCGGCGCAGGGACGACGGGGGGGCGATGTATCTCGATCGGCGCCGTCGGTGGAGTCTTCGGACAGCCGCGTGGCCGTTGCATCGGCGCATACGACCAGGGGCTCGCGACGTTCTCGGGGACTGGAAACCTAACCGGTCTCTCCTTCGTCGTGACACCGGGTGTCGACTTGCCGCGGAACGTGAAACGCGTTCGGTGGCTCGTCAAACTCGTGGTGAACATCCTTCAAACCGGACAACACGACTTCGTCACGGGAGGTCAGTGGCTGCATAGCGCTCCAGGTAATCCGGGGACGACGCCGTTCTTCTCTTGGAATCTACCGGTCATCAACTTTGCAGCTCTCGGGACGTTCACCTTCTATTCCGAGATCACGACAGATATCTACGGAGTAGATGAGACAGCGGCCGCGGGCGTGTCGCCGCCGGTGAATACGTTCCTTTGGAACCTCAGCATGGCGCGGAACGGTGGCGGTACTCAACCGACGTTGAACGCTGCCGCTTTGATTCCCCTCGAATACTGGACCTGAAGGAGAAACGCTCATGGCTAGCGGGAAAAAGATCGTTGTCATCAATCCCCAAGAGCGGGTCGTCTCTTCGGATATCAACCGGCTTCAGGCCTTCGACGCGTACGGGCAAGCGGAGCTCCTTCGCTACATGCTCGACGTGACCGCGGAGGACGACCTCCAAGCCGCGGCGATCGTCACCGAATACAGCACGACAGGAACACCGCTCCGCGCTGAGATCATCAATGGGCTACTCGTTCGACCACAACTCGCGTCCTTCGATCTCTTCGTCGACCCGGGTGCGGTGATGATGCTCGCGCCGGACGCAGGCCCGGACGATTCGAACTACAAGGCGATTCGTGACGCCGGGATTCAATCGGCGGCGACGCTCACGATCACGGCGAACGCCTCGGGGTCGACACGCTTCGACGTAATCGAGTGCCAGATCAACAGCACGCCTAACGTGGTCACCGCGACGCGCGACGTCTTCAACACCGTCACCGGCGCGTTCTCTCCGACGCTTCTAACGAAAGAGCAAGCCGGGCGGCTCACGTATCGAGTGCGCGCGGGCTCGCCTGGAATGGGCTTCCCCTTTCTGTCATCGGGATGGCTCCCTCTGGCCGTTGCGATGATTCCGAACGGTGCGGCCTCGAACGACGCGGTCACGTTCTGGGACGTCCGCCCGTTGATCTCGGATCGACAGTTCCAGCCGTTCGCGTTGACGGGTATCGGACAACTTCTTTCGCTCGACGGGCAAGTCGTCCGGAACAGTTCGAGTGATGTTCGTCTCGCGGGTGTCGCGCGCGCGGTGTACCAAGGGCGCAGGATCGGGGGGATGATTCGTCGCGGCTCGCCCGGGACCGACGGAGACTTTCTGAACTTGGCCGACAGCGTGAATCAAGATACCGGGACGCCGCTGACGGAGCCGTGGACGGCGGGCGTCATCTATCAATACCTCTACCTTATGTTCCCCTTCGGTCTCCCGCGATGGGCGCGGTACACGGATTCGGGATCGGGCTCGCGCGTGCCGCGGTCGCCTCGAGGGATCCCGGTATGCTCCACCGTTCCGCCGAATCCACTTACGAACGAGCCGAGCGCCACGATCGGTCTACCTACGTTCGGCGGATCTAGCACGACGGGTTTTTGCATCGCGATCGAACCTCGTGGCTCGGGAAACATCTTCGATTCGCCGAACATGGCGAACAAGACGATCCACTTCGCCCAACCGAGCGCGACGAACTTGTCGTCCACCTACACGACCGGCACGGGTCAAACTGACTTCACGATCGTGAACACTGCGGGACTGGAGTTCATCCCGAGGAATGCGAAATACATCTACGCGACGATCGACGCACAATTCACGGTCGCAGCGAACACGGGACACAACGGGAACAGCATTCTAAACCTGTACCGTACGAACGTCGCGGGGTTCGCGACGCAATACGCGACGATCATTCTTCCAAGCCTGACGTTGACGAACCAGACCGGCGCGGGAGTACCGCGCGCCTATGCATCGGGACTCTTTCGCATCCCGATGCCAATCGCATATCCCGGGTCTCCGACGTTCCCTCGCTTGATGAGATGGCAGACCACGAGCGGTATGACGCAATCGTCCGCTCCGACGTTGACGATCTACGGCTGCGAGCTCTGATCGAACATCGATCGCGGTTGCCACGGACGGTGAGGAGTGCGAAGCTCTTCGCATGCTCCAGTACGTGATCGAATTCCTGCGCGTGAACCAGACGGTCATCGTCGTCGGCGTGCTGACGGGTGCATTCAACTGGGCTGCGAAGCCTCGAACCCCCGAGGAGCTCGCAGCCATGCACCCCCGGCGCGCTGCGTTCCACCGTTTCATGGCTGCGACGTTCCCCGATCCGCAGAAGGCGATCGAGGCCGTGTGGCAGTTCTGGAAGAACACGCACGACCGGCTCCCGCCGAAGAAGTGATCACGGATTCGTCCGAATCCGTCGGGGAACGCGCCCTTATGATCTCGATCTCTACTCTAGAGATCAGTCGATCGTCTTAGATCTAGATCCATTCTCCCGACCACCCACCCCAAGTATAAGAAGGGGTCAAACGTGGCTCGGGAGAAGGACACGCGCCAATCGGGGCGCGCCCTGAATGGCATCTCACTAGCTGATCCAGAGGCCCCCAAGTGGTTCGAGTCATCGTGGACAATCGGATCCGCGTGCGTCTCGAGGACATCCCCGAAGACGTCGCGACGCAGCTTCGAGAACGGTTCACACACCGGAACCCGAAGCGCGAGGCGATGAAGCGCGCGAAGGTCAAAGGCTGGTGGGCCGAGCCGATGATCATCGCGACGCACGGAGAGGCAGACGGATGGCTCACGCTGCCCCGCGGCGGGGTCTCCACGCTTCGAGAGGTCCTAGCCGCGAACGGTCTCACGATGAAGGTCCGCGACGCGCGTGAAGGCGGCGAGGTGGATACGCCGTACCTCTTCCCCGATCACCGCGTCGAGCTCCGTGCGCACCAAGAGCGGATCGTCCAGAAGTGCATCGAGCGCCAGAATTGCCTAGTGAAGAGCGGGACCGGTAGCGGGAAGACGACCGCGCTGATCGCGCTGTTCGCCCGCCTGGGGATTCCCACGCTCGTGCTCGTGCACTCGAACGCGTTGATGGACCAGTGGGTACGCCGCGCCGAGACCGAGCTCGGGATCCGAGAGAAGGACCTAGGGATGTTCAAGGGGAAGAAGCGGCATCTTCGCCCGTTGACGATCGCGACGACAGCCTCGTTCTTGAAGCACGTGGGAGACCACGAAGTGCGCGAGTACTTCGGCGCCGTCTTCGCGGACGAAGTGCACCTGTTCGCCGCCCGGACGTTCTTCGCGTGCATCGATCCCATGCCGGCGAAGTACCGGATCGGGGTCAGCGACGACGTGCGCCGCAAAGACCGAATGGAATTCCTGATCCATGACCTGTTCGGCGAGGTCGCGATCGCGGTGGACGACGCCGAGCTCGTGAAGAATCGATACGTCCTGGACGTCGAGTGCTTGATCGTCCCGACGACGTTCGAGGCCGAATGGTACGGCGTCCCGGAGAACGACCAGGAAGACAAGAGCCCGGACTTTGGGCGGCTCGTCAAAGAGATGGCCGCGGACGAAGAGCGCGAGCAGTTGATCGAGCGGATCATCACGAGCGAGCTGAACGAAGGGCGTCAGCTCCTCGCGATGGCACACGAGCGCGAGCATTGCGCGAAGATCGGACAGTTCACCGCGCGCCACGCCCCGACGGGCTACCTGATAGGCGGACCCGCGTATAAGGCCGAGTTCAAACGCACGATCGGCGGGATGATGGCGGGGAAGGTCCGCGCCGGCGTCGGTACTTTCCAGGCGTGTGGAACCGGGATCGATCTTCCGGGCGTCGAAGTCGTCGTCGCGTCGACGCCGGTACTTTCGAACCGTCAGCGCTTCAGGCAGGCGCGTGGACGTGCGTGTCGCGCGCCCGCGGGTAAGACCGTGGCGAGGTTCTATGTGCTTTGGGACCGCGAGGTCTACGGCATCCGTCATCTCGAGAATGCGGCTGCGTGGAATCCGACCACGTTCGTGTGGGATGGACGATGGGTTCCGATTCGCGAATACCTGAAGTCGATCCGGACCTGAGGAGGCGAGAGCATCATGGCGCGAGTGCGAGTAACCCAGGGGCCAGCCCCCGCGGCGACGGAAACCCCTTCGGCTCCGAAGGCCAGCGCAGCCGAGCGCACGCTGACTCTACCCGGGGTCGAACCGACGAAGGCGACCGAGGCGCCGCCTGTTGGTCTGCCGGTTCAGTCCGACGATCTCGGCGTGAAGTACGTGACGTGCACGTGCGGCGGGTCGCGTCCGTCGATCGGGACCCTCGCGCAGAACGGCGGTCGTTGCACCGCGTGCGGGCGCGGGATCTATGCGGTCATGGCGCCGTCGACACCGACAGCGCCCCCGGCGGCGGTGGTGAACGAAGAGACGGCGGAGCCGGACATCGAGCGCGAGGCCATTCAAGCCGAAGAGCCTATCGATCCGGTCGTGCGCGCTGCCGAGCGTGCCGCAGACCAGGACCGGAAAAACGTGACGCAGAAGTCCGAAGGGCTCGGCGCGTCGTTCTTCGGGAACGGAACCGAGAAGTCGCCGGCGCCGGCACCGCCTCCCGCCCCAGTCGACCCGGTAAGGGAAGCGGTTCGAGCCGAGGGTGAAGCGATCGTTTCGCAGGCGCGCGCGCAGCTTCCGAAGCTCGTTCCCGCCCATCTTCCGACAATCGCGGCGTTCGGCGGCGAAGACGTCGGTGAGGAGATCACGGCGACGAGCGGCGAAGAGATGTACGGGAAGCAGGGGTCGTTCAGCTCGTATCGCGTCGGACCACTTTCGCTGAAGACCACGGTTCGCCCGGGCGAGACGAAGCTCGACGCGTATCGACGGCTCCGCGCCGATCTCGCGATGATGATGGCCGAGGAGCGCGTGGCGAAGCGCGACGAATTCGTCGCCAACTTCCCGAAGGCGTTCTGATCATGCCGCGCGTGCGGTACGTTCCGGAGCTCACGACAGAGGACATCGTCCGCGCGGCGAAAAAACTCGAGGAACACGGTATCGAGCCGCGCGTGATGCTCCTGCCGATCGAGGAGGGCTCGATCCTCGATCGTGAGCTCGCCGACTTCCTCGGGCCGAAGAAGAAGCCGGGCGGCGTGAAGAAGCCTCGCGAGGTGAAGGGCGTCAGCGACAAGGCGTTCGCGAAGCTCCTCGAGGAAGCCGCCGACATGCTCACGCGCAAGGCCTGGGGGAGCGCGCAGGGCCGGCACTTCGTCGCGCTCTTCGCCGAGCTGCACTTCCGGGTCTATGGCGTCGCGTGCGCCGAGCTCGGATCAAAAGAGCGGGTCTATGCAACGAAGCTCGCGAACGACATGCTCTCGAAGGACTTCGCCGGCGACGCAGCGATGATGGCGACGTTCATCGCGTGGCTCTGGTCGCGCGAGAAAGAGCGCGAAGAGTGGCGTCGTAATAACCAGCGGAGCGGCTCGCGGATCGGCTGGCGGTACCAGTTCGGGCGCGCGGCGCTGACCGACTTCAGGATCGAACAAGCAAGGAAGGCGACGCGATGAAGTGGTCGAAGTTCATCCCCGATATGACGCGCGTGACCAACCATGAACATGGTCTGAACGCCGGCACTTCTTACCTGGTTTTCAACCCGGCGTGGTGGCGGCTCGACCGCTGGCTCTTCTGGCTGTTCGTGCGCTTCACGAAGCACCCCCGCGCGCGCCTGACGTTCACCGCACTCCACGACGGGAAGATCGAGCGTTTCGAAGTCGAAGCGTACGAGGAGCTCAAAGTCGAGGCGTACAAGGAGCGCTAGGTGGCACGGACGAAGATACAGAACGGCACGGTGCCGGCGGATTCGGTCGAATCCGCCCCCGTCGCGCCCCCGATCGCGCCAGCTGCGAAGCCGGCCGAAGGTGCGAAGTTCACGCTCCCATATGACAGCGCGAACGAAGCAGCGATCATCGCGGCCACGTACCACGAAGCGACCGTGCGTACGTCGTTCCTTCGTCGTCTCGTGGTCGATCACTTCCAAGAGCGAATCCACCGAGAGATCTGGGGCGTCTACGTTCAAGCCGAACAGAGAAAGCTGATCGTCGATCTTTCGTTGGTCGAACAGCTCGGGTCACGAGAGGCGCGCGACTACCTCGCCGAGCTCGCCGAGCTCCGTCCGGAGCAGCCCGCAAACCTCGGCTTCCACCTCGCGAACGTGCTCTGGGACCACGCGCGCGTCACCGCGGCACGCGGGCCGATCCAGTCGTTCCTCGAGGGACTGCGAGATCCGAAGTCCGACCCCGCGCGCGTCGTCGGGCTCGCGCGCTCGATCGTCCAATGCTTCGACGGCCACGAAGATCGGAAGTACCTCCACGACTCCGACCAGATCGTGCGCGACCAGATGCGCGAGATCGAAGCGCGCGTCAACGGGCTTGCCGTCTACCCGTACGGCGTTCGAGGTCTCGACTATTACGACAAGCTCGCCGACGACGGGACGCGCGCGCGTCGTATGCTCCCGGGCGCCGCGCCCGGGCAGATCACGGTCGTCACCGGTGTGTCGGGCGGCGGCAAGACGACGTTCACCGCGCACATCGTGCTCGGCCTCGCGTTCCCGCAAGGCTTCGACGTCGAAGACAGCATCGCCCCGGGGCGAACCGTTCTTTACGGCGCTTGGGAGATGAAAGGCGGGATGACGTTGGAGCTCCTCGCCTGCGTTTCGCTGGGGTGGTCGAGAACGGAGCTCACCGATCCGTCGATCCTGACGAGCCCGATCCGGACGCCGGAAGGTCGCGCGATTCTTCAGGAGCGCATGCGGCGGATCGCGGCGCGCGTGCGGTTCCTCGCGAATCCGTTCCGCCGGCGCACGGGAGAGAAGGCATCGAACGAGAGGAACCTGGACATTCTTCAGGGCTACATCGCCGATGCGGGCTGCGAAGTCTTCGTCGGCGACCTCTGGAAACGATGCCTGCGTCACACCGATCCGGAGGAAGAGGAAGAGGCGCTGATTCGTCAGCAGATGATGACCGAGGAGCTTCAGATCCATGCGATCTTGCTCCAGCAGCAGCGGCTGAAGGACATCGAGCAGCGCCCCGACAAGCGCCCAACACGCGAAGGGATCAAAGGATCCGGCGCATGGATCGAGATCGCAGACACGATCATCGCGCCTCATCGCCCCGCGCTGTTCAAGCGCTGCACCGATAACAAGCTCGAGGTCTTCGTGCTGAAACAGCGCTATGGAAAGTGGCCGCTGGGTATCGAATTCGATTGGGAGTCCGACAGCGGATCGATCGGCGGCGGCCGTTCAATCGAGTACGACCGGCCCGGAGAGCAGAATGAAGCGGACGCGTTCCTGGCGTCCGGCAAGAGCAAGCTCGCCGGACAGATGCGTCGATGAACGTCGAACGGCTGCTCCATCGGCTTGGGATCGTGGCGAAGAAGAAGGCGCGCGAGTGGGTCGCGCTCTGCCCGAATCCAGAGCACGCCGACCAGTCCCCGTCATGGCGGATCCGAGACGAGCCCGGATCGAAACGGCACGGCATGCACCACTGTTGGCCGTGCGGGTTCGGCGGGACCGCGACCGATCTCGTGATGTCGTTGAAAGGAATCAGTGACTACCGCGACGCGAAGCGATGGATCGAAGAGGAGGTCGGGATCGTCGTCGACGCACCTGTCGCCGAGGAGGTTCACGTCGCGATCAAGGTGCCGCGTCTTCGGTTCCAGCTTCCGGCGGGCGTCGTCGTCAACCCGCTCGAGAAGTGGCCCGGGCCCGCGCGAGACTACTTTCTGAGCCGAGGCCTCGAGGACTGGCAAGCAGAGCGATGGGGGGTCGGTTACTCCGTCGAAGGGCGATGCAAGGGGCGGATCGTTTTCATCTCCAGGGACGCGTGCGGGCGCCCGATGAGATACACGGCGCGCAGCTTCACGAACCAGATGAAGCGCTATCTCGAACCCGAACCGCACGAAGGGGCGAACCAGTCGATCATGTTCGGTGAGCAGCATTGGCCGGACTTGGAAGACCGAAAAGAAGCGATCGTGTTCCAGCTTGAAGGAGCGGTGAACGGGCTCGCACTTGAGGCAGAGTTACCGGGAGTCTACTTCGCGGCTACCGCTGGGAGCGAGATCCGGCCGTTGTACACGACGAAGCTGGCATCGTGGGGGTGTGTCGTTCTCATGGGCGACGACGACTCGGCGGGCGAGAAGCTGTCGACGAAGCTCGGGATCGAGCTCGCCCGCCATACGCGCACCGAGCGACTGAACCTAGGGATGGGAAAGCTCGACGCCGCTGACCTCCGCAGGTTGCGGCCTGGGGAACTTGGATCCATTGTTCGATCATGGTTGGGAGGCGCCCGCCGATAGCAGAAGTGGAAAGAGCTCTCCGCAAAACGGCGGGGAACATCAACGCGGCCGCCGCTCTCTTGGGTGTTCACAAGGATACGGTCCGCGCGGCTCTCATCGCGGCGAACGCGCAGGACCTCCCGAAGCAGGTCGCACAAGAGGTCAAAAGTAAGTTCCGGATCAATGTGGGGGCGTGATGGCGTTCGTCCGTCATCGTCTCGCCGCGCTGATCGAGGTCGATCCGCAGGCGGCTCGAAAAGAGATCGTTGCCGCGTTCTGGAAAGCGAGGGCATGCCGTGCGGACGCGGCATCCCTTTTAGGGTGCCGTCGATCGACGTTCATGTCGTGGGTCGAAAGGCTGGGGATCGCCGCCGAGCTCGATCAGATCGAGGCTCAGTCGAAGTTCGAGGAATGGCATCACGGGAAGGTTGGAGGCGCAGGGTGTCACAAGTCGAAGCGAAGCTCGAAGAGCTCGTCGAAACGCTGAAGCAGGTGTCCGTCGTTACGAGGGACATGACCCAGGCGAGGACGGGCGCGGATGACGCCGCGCGTTCTGCCGTTGACGCAGTCGAACGTGAGCTCGTTCGAGCGCTCGATGGCGAAGTGCTGCGAGGTCTCCCACATCTAGGCGACCGCGTGTTCGGGCTTCGTGTGAGCTCGGACGCGAGCGCCTTCTCTCGGCTCCCAAACGGGAAAAGCGTGCTTGTCCTGGATTCTCGCGGGCTTCTCGTGGTCGCGACGAAGTTCCCGAATGGGACGGTTTTCGTTCAACGAGCCCCTAGGGGGATGGTGCGCGCGAGTGAGCTCGAGGCCTACCTGAACGTGGTGTCACACGGCTTGGATGTGCACTTGAAGTCTGCGCAGGACAGAACCGCCACATTCCTGAGGGTATCCGACCTCGCGGGGCGTGTGGCCTCGGCTGCGACCGATCTGTAGTCGTTCGCTACGGAGAGCTTCAGAGCCGCACGAGTGCGGTCGTAACGTTCATAATTGAAACCTTTTTTCGGCGTCGAGGCGCCGTAACAGGAGAGTGATCATGGCTAATGCATGGGAGAACTTCGACGGGTTGACCGCAGCTGTTGTAAACAACGAGATCTCGTTTTTTGAGTACACGCGTCGTGCAGACGTGGACTTTTCTCGCATGTCTCGAATCGCCTCGAGGCGGAAGCATCTTCCCGCGTGGATCGATGTTGAGGACGTGAAGACTCAGTTGATGGCCCATGCATGGCATTACCTGTTCGAGCGTGTAGCGCGAGATGGGACAGTTGGGTTCGACCCGAACCGCTATCGCAATCCCGGTGCGTATGTTCGACAGAAGATTCGACAGAAGATCTCGAAGGACCTGTCGAAGGCTCGCGGCGAAAACCAGAACACGCGCAAGGGACCGGCGGCGCCTGAGTATCTGTCGAAAACGGGAGAACTTGGGGGACCCGGCGGTCTGCCCGATCTCGGTGATGACAATTCGGCGGCCGAGTCGATGGTCGATCGAGCGCGCGGTCTCGACGCGCTGAAGAAGCTCGCGACGACGTTGCGCGAGTTCACGATCCTTCAAGCGCTCGCGCAAGGCATGGGCGATGACCGACGCGTAGTCGCGTTTCTGCTCCGCGAAGAGAGCCGCTCTGCTTGCGGGTTCTCTACGGAGCGTGAAGTGATCGACGGGCTCGATCGGTTCGTCAACGAATGGTCGAAGAAGCACGGCGCGATCTCGCGCGGAAAGAAACAGGCGAAGCCATGAACATCATCGGAGCAACCAACCAGGAAAAGGTCGACGAAACGAAGGTGCGAGCCGCATGGTTCGCGATCTTCCAGGACTTCGCGCCGAAGAAGATCGAAGCGATCGTCGACGGCCTCGAGGCTCACTTCGCAAAGGCGGACCCGAAGAAGCTTTTGCAGTGCGACCAGTGCCGGGGTTGGAGCTCCGAAGATCTCGATGAATGCCCGTATTGCGGCGAGGGCGGGACCGTCACGAAGGAAGCGCCGCCTCCCGAGCTCGACGCGCCCGAGCCGGCGGCTGCGACAGTGGAGAGCGGAGAGACGCATGCGGAGCCCGATGACACCGCCACTGCGATCGACGCCACGAAGCTGGCAGAAGCAGCTGCGCAGCCCGCGCCCGAAGCGGCGATCGTGAAGGTCGAACGGAAGAAGAAGGCGGACAAGAAACCGAAGGATCAGCCGACGACGGACGCACCGGCTTTGGTCGTCGAAGCGCCCGCGACGCTAGCCACCGAGAAGGATCTCGACGAATCGATCGCGAGGTTCCGTGTCGCCGCGAGCAACGGTGCCGACAGCATGTACGCGATGGGGTCCGAGCTCCGTCGCATGCGTGACGAGCTTTGGCAGCAACGCACCGAAGAGGGAAAACCGAAGTACAAGAGTTTTCACCAGTTCGTGAAAGACGAGCTCGGGATCTCAAAAGATGTCGCGTATCGCATGATGCGCGTGGTGGAGTGCTTCTCGGCTGAGCAGTTCCGCCAGTACGGTGCCGGTGTGCTGAAGGTGCTCGTCGCGGCGCCGAAGGAAGAGCACAAGGCGCTCCTCGAAAAGGTCGACGCCGGCGCGACTCGCACCGAGATCGAAAAAGAGGTCGCGAAGGTCCGCGAGGAGAAGGGTGTCACGGTCGTGGAGACCGAGACGTCGAAGAAGCGCGAGACCGCCGGGAAGCCGCTTCCGCCGGCGAACGCGGGCGCGAGCGCGCGTAAGAAGGAAGCCGCCGCGATCACCGTCGGGCTGAAACAGGAATCGGCGACGATCCCTCTCTTCGCACGTGCAGCGAAGGGGGAGGAAGCGCGCGCGGCGCGCACGCTTGCGGATCAACCGTGGGGCAAGTTGGAGGCGATGAACGGCGTCGCGATCTACGTGGCGGTGAAGGAGAAGCCGAACGGCGAGCTCGCCGTGCGCATCACCGTGAAACGCGAGGACGAAGAGAAGGACGAAGAGACCCCGGCGGCCGGATGAACCTCGAGGTCGTCAACGCGTTCGTCGACGGCGGACAGCTCGTCATCCTTCATCGCGAGGGTGACGAGCTGAAGGAGATTCGTCGCACGCCCGAGTATTCGTTCTTCGTGAAGACGAACGAGCTCCCGTCCGAGCTGGCGCGGTCGCTGAGGAACAGCCGCGGCGTTCGCGCGATGACCGAAGAGGGGGAGTTCACGCGGATCGTATGGGGAGACCAGTGGATCCGTCGTGACATGCTTTGGGGTAAGCGTGACGGGGAAAGGCGGATCCAATCCCCGATCCAGGCGCTGAACGTCGATACGTTCGAGGGTGACGTCGATCCCGTGCGCCGGTTCTTCACGGATACGGGAGCGCGTGTCGCAGCTCCCCGCCGCGGATTCTTCGACCTCGAGACCGACTCGCGCGTGAAGTTCAGCGAGAAGACCCGAGCTCGCGTGCTGTCGTGGGCGCTCACGGACGCGAACGGGGAAAAGCTTTGGTCGGCCGTGCTCCGTGAATTCAGCGACACCGCGGAGCGTGACCTACTCGAGGAGTTCTTCGATCGAGCGAAGGCGTTCGACCAGCTTCTCGCGTGGAGCGGTGACGGCTTCGACTTCCCGGTGTTGAAGGGCGGAAGGAAGGAAGGCCCGGGCCGAATTGATCGGCTCGGGCTGAACGTCGATCCGCGTCGATGGCTCTGGCTGGATCATCTGAAGCTTTTCAAAAAGATGAACACCGCGGCCGAGAGCGGCGAGGAGAAGACGAGCCTGAAGCTGAACGCCGTCGCGTTCGCTCTTCTCGGTGAGGGCAAAGACGAATTCGACGCCTCGAAGACATACGAGGAGTGGGAGGCGGGCGGAGAGCGGCGCGCGCGTCTGCTTCGATACAACGAGCAGGACACGAGGCTCCTACCGAAGATCGAAGCGAAGACCGGATCGGCCGCTCTCTTCGACGTGCTCGCCGATGTCTGCCGAGTGCTTCCGGACTCGCGCGGGCTCGCGCCGACGCAACAGATGGACGGCTTCATGCTCCGCCTCGCCATGGAGCGTGGGTTCCACTTCTCGACGAAGGAGTGGGCCGACGACGGCGGCGAAGGCGGTGAAGAGGACCAGTTCCGAGGCGCGTACGTGCTTCACCCGAGAACGGTCGAGAATTCGAAGGGCGAACATGGTGAGCGCTGGACTCGAGAGCAGGCGGCGGAGTGGCGCGCGGCGAACGGGATGAAGAACGGGATCGCGCGGAACGTGCACGTCGCCGACTTCGCGAGCCTGTACCCGTCGATCATCCTCACCTGGAACATGTCGCCCGACACGAAGGTGAAGAACGCTCCGATAAACGGGCCGATTCCGCCGGGCACGTGCCGATCGCCTTCGACCGGGATCTCGTTCTACACGGACCGTATCGGCGTGCTCCCCGCTGCGCTCGATACGATGATCCGACTTCGAAAGGAGTGGAACGATCGAAAGGCGAAGTGCGCGCCGGGAACGCCGGAGTTCAACGAAGCAGACCGAAGATCGACGGCCTACAAGGTGGCGGCGAACAGCTTTTACGGAGTGCTCGGGAACAAGTACAGCCGTTTTTACGATCGAGAGATCGCCGAGAGCGTGACGCAAAACGGCGTGTGGTTGATCAAGCGGACGATCGCGGAGGCCGAAGCGCGCGGAATGGCCGTCGTCTACGGCGACACGGACTCGTTCTTCGCCGTGAACGCGACGCAGACCGACTTCGAGCAATTCGTGAAGTGGTGCAACGAGGAGCTCTATCCGATGACCCTGAAGGGTGTCGGGTGCCGCGTGGAATGGGGACGGATCAAGCTCGCATACGAGAAGGCTTTCGATCGAATCGTGTTCGTCTCGGCGAAGCGATACGCAGGTCGATATCTGCATTACAAGGGCACGGCGGCGAAGAAGGACAGCAAGCCGGAGATTCGAGGCCTCGAGTACCGTCGCGGCGACGCTTCGAAGCTCGCCCGGCGTCTTCAGGAGCGCGCGATCCTTCAGCTCATGACGGGAGACGACCGCCTCGAGTCGTATCGCGAGATGGTCAACAGCGTCCTTGCGCACGTGCAGACCGATGATCTCCCCCTCGATGAGGTCGTGATCTCGAAGTCGCTGTCGAAGAATCCAGAGGACTACGGCGGCAAGATGAAGAAGGACGGAGGCGCGGCGGCGGTTCCTCCTCACGTCGCGGTCGCGCTCGCAGAAAACGCAAAGGGTGGAAGCTATCGCGAGGGCGACCGCGTGCCGTACTACGTGGTCGACGGCGCCGACGGGATCAAAGCCCAGCTCGCGGAGCGGTACCAGAACGACGCCGATCGCTATTACCTCTGGGAATCGCTCGTGTACCCGCCGACGATGCGCGTGCTCGAGAGCGCCTTCCCCGATGAGGATTGGTCGAAGGGGCTCGAGAAGATTCGGCCGCCGAAGCCGAGAGCGAAGCGCGGGAAGGTCGCGCCGGCTGAGCAGGGGTCCCTCTTCGCTTTGAAGGTCGACCCGATCGCCGCAGCTACGCGCGTCGTGCTTCCGGAGAATCTCACGCGGCAGACGGCCGAGGATCTCGTCGCGGTGTTCGTGAAGCGGCCCGGACCGATGAACGTGACGGTCGTTCTTCGACTTCCGAACGGCGCCGAAGCGGTCATCGCGACGAACGTGAAGACGAAGTCCGAGGTGGTCGCTTACGCGCAGGAGCGGATCCGGCATCTCGAAGCGGAACGAGAACGAATCGTGTTCAACGTGGAGGCAGACCCATGGCGCGTGTGAAAGTGACGACGGCAGAGACGCACCCGACGACGACCACGCCAGCGCCGATCGCAGTGCCGACGCCGGCGGAGGTGTTCCCGACTCCGGATACGGTACCCGCGCGGGTCGCGCTCGGTACTGCGCAAGCGGAGACATTGCCCCCGCCCGAGAAGCTCGTGTCCGTTCTCGAGAACGCGGATCGCGAGGCGGCGCGCGACCATGCTCAGAATCAGGTCTTTGGGAGCGCGAACGCTGCCGAAGAGGTTCCGATCGATCCGCGCTTCGCTTTCGTCGAAGAGCGCGTGTTCGCGCCGATCGACTTCGGAACGGTCTACGACGTGATCGAGGGATGGCTTCGACTCGGCGAACGTCGCACCGAGGAAGCCTTCATCCGCAAGGCTCACGAAGAAGGCCCGGACATGCTTCAGCAAGCAACCCGCCTCTATCTCCAGGCCAAGCTCGCGCGCGAGAAGTGGGAGAAGGAAAACGACGTCATGTTCGGCGCGATGCGCGAGCAGGCGTCCGAGGTCCTCGAGGCCGAGAAGGCGAGCGGGAAGCGGAAGAAGGCGATCACGGAAGCCGACGTCGACGCGAAGTGCGCGGCGCTCTTCCCCGACCAGTATCGAGCTCAGGAGATCAAGCGGCGGAAAGCGAAGCTGACCGAAGACGCTCTCTCGAAGCTAGTGGAGGTGTGCGGCGTGCGCTGCCGCCATCTCGATACCATGATGCACAAGCTTCGGTAGGCGCCCGAAGCGGGGCGGGTTCGACCCGCCGTGAATGGGAGAAAAAGGCAATGAGTCAAAGCGAGTTTGGTTCGATCGACGACTTCCTGAATTACCGAGGCAGCGAGGGCGGCGGCCAGAAGCGTTTGAAGGACTGGAAAAAGAAGGGACAGTTGACCTTCTTTTTCCACATGATGTGCATGCCTTCACGCGTGTGGCTGCACAACGTCCCCGAGCTCGTCGTCCGGACGGATCGCGAAACGAACGTCCAGAAAAAAAGCGTATGGGGTCGTACGCACGTATGCCACGAAGACGAGAGCATCCTGAAAAAGCAGCGGTTCAAGACGCAGGACGGGCGCCGCGAACATCCACCGAAGCGCTGCGGGGCGTGTCGGATGACCGAAGGCGTTCGTAACGCGATCCTCGATGGTCAGCTCCAAGACACGGACGTCGTGTTCAAGTTCGATGGTGCGGACAATCCGACCGAGAACCGAGTGATCCACGCCGGAGGTCTATGCGACTTCTGGAAGCGGAACGATCTCGACGAAGCGACGAAAGCGCGACTGCTTCAGCACGGAATCCACTTCGCTAACATCCCCGGGCGGCCGGGCGCGTGGGCGGAGAACACGATGGCCGCTCTGAATTACATCTTCGCTATCGTGGACAACGAAGCAATCGGCGAAGGTCTTCAGATCGCGATCCAACAGCAGATCATCGGCGACGAAGTTCGGCGCATGATGAACGACGAGATCGCGTCGAAGGACGACCTCGGGAATCCGTTCAAGAATCCATACGCTATTCAGCTGATCTACAACGCAGCTGCGACGCTCCCGAAGGACAAGTATCGAGCTCGCCGGATGGACAAGTTCGCCGTCACCGACGTCGTGGACAAGATCATCCGATCGCCGAAGCCGGACCTATCGAAGTTCACCACGAAGTTCGACCCGGCGGCTTTGCGCTCGCTTCTCGAAGCTCACGCGCAAGTCGATCTGCCGTGGGATTCGTACTTCATCCCGATCCCGACGGAAGAGAAGTCGGTGCCGCCGGTCGAGCCTCCTCCGCAGAGGAAGACGATCAGCGTGCCGAGCGGCGCACCGGCTCCGAAGCCCGCGGCGGCTCCAGTCGAGGAGCTCGGCGATCCGTGCGATTGCGGGGCCCCGATGACGAAGACGCAGACGAAGTGCGGGAAGTGCGGTGCGGTCTACGCGATCACACCCGACCCCGTTCCAGCCGCAGCATCGGCCGCGCCCGCGGCCACTTCGGCGCCAGCGGCATCCGAGGATTACGACGCTGCTGATTACCAAGACGACCGAATCCCATTCTGAGGTTCGTATCGTCGGTGTGAAAGCGGCTCGGCGTTTCGGCGCCGAGCCGTTCTTTTTGAGGAGCTCGAAACATGGCAAGGCGGAAGCCCGAAGAGACGAAGAGCACGCCGGCGCTGTCGGCGGTCGCGAAGAGGTTCGGGGCGTTCAAGCCTGCGCCCGAGGTCCTTCGCACTGTCCGATCGGTTCGGACGAGATTCATTCAATACGATTGGGCTACGCGCGTCGGCGGGCACCCGATCGAGCGCTCGACGATCGTGCACGGACCGAGCAACGAGGGGAAGACGCTGTTTCTGATCGGCCTCGAGGGGTCGTTCGTCGAACAGGGTCACTTCGCGCAGCACGGAGACGCAGAGCGCACGACGACGAAGGAATGGGTCGACGAGCTTCTGGGGGAAGGCTTCTGCGATCGCAATCGAGAGCGTTTCTACGCGTCACGTCCCGATAGCTACGAAGCTTTCGTCGACGAAGTGCGCGAGTTCCACCAGGCGGTGAAGGCGTCGCGCGAAGCCGGCGAGGTGCCCGAGAACACGACAGCGATCACGGTCGTCGATTCGCTTCGGAAGCTCGTTCCCGAAGACATCATGAAGAAGATCCTGAAGGAAGGTGCGAGCGGCGAGAAGGGCTCTGTTGACGGCATGGGCGGGCGCGCCGCGCAGATCCGCGCCGCGATGAACGCAGCTTGGATGGACGAACTGGTGCCGCTCCTCGACAGGTGCGGGACGTCCTTCGTTGCGATCGCGCGCGAGAGCGAAGACCCGAACGCGGACATGTGGGCGAAGAAGTTCGGGAACGACTACAAGGTCGGCGGCGGCAAGGCGGTCATCTACGACGCTGCGCTCGTCCTTCGGATTCAGCGCGATGGCTGGATCAAGCTCGGCGAAGGAGAGAAAGCCGAGATCATCGGAGAACGCCACAAGATCACCATTCGAAAGACGAAGGTGGGCGGGAAGGAAGGGCGCGTTACCGTCGCGTACTTCCACACGAGCAACGGGAAGTCGTCGCCGGAAGGCTTCGATCCCACGCGCGACGTGATCGAGCTCGCGTTGAAGCTCGGTGTCCTGAAGCAGGAAAACAGCCGTTACACGTGGCCGTCTCGCTCTGCGAAGCCGTTCGCGAACGGCCGAGAGAACCTTGTCATTGGTCTTCGTGAAGCCGAAGACGACAGGAAGATCCTCGAGGAGGAGTGCCGGAGCGCGTTCAGCGCTGTCGCCCCCGAAGAAGAGACCGAGACCGAAGAAGGAGAAGCCTGAATGAAACCCGTTGTGCTGCTCGATTGCGATGGCCCCCTCGCCGACTTCTCGCAGGGATTCCTCGATTCGGTCGAACACGTGACGGGGTGGAAGTTCACCCCGGACGTCATCACCGAGTTTGGGATCACGACGTGTCCGTTTTTCGAGAAGCTCGCCGAAGACCTCGGCATGTCCCGCCCGGAGCTCTCGAAAAAGGTCTGGAGAGACGTCAACCGGATCGGATGGTGCTCGGCGCTGCGACCGACGCCGGGGTCGATCGAGGCAGTGAAGGAGCTTCGAGAGCACGCACACGTCGAGGTCGTGACGAGTCCTCTCCGTTCGACGGCGACGTGGATGATCGAGCGCGTCGAATGGCTCGAACGCTTTTACGGATTCGACGCGGAGGAGATTCACTTCGTCTCGAAGAAGTTCCGAGTCGTCGGGGACTTCCTGGTCGACGACAAGTTGGACCACATCGCGCAGTGGTCCGCCGGCATGGCGTCGCTGAGAGATGATGAGGTGCGCGGCGCCGATTACGGGCGCGTGCCGCACGCGCTTCTCTGGGACATGCCGTATAACCAAGCGCTGACGATCGAGGGCTCGAAGGGGCTCGCCGTCCGCGTGCGTGATTGGGACACGGTGGTGTCACTCGTGAAGGAGTGGGCCCGATGATCGATGAGGTCTTCGGGGCTACGGGGATTCTTTCCCAGAAGTTCGCCGGCTACGCGCCCCGCGCCGGTCAGGTCGACATGGCACGCATGATCGACGCTTCGATCACGGAGAAGACGCACGCGTGCGTCGAAGGCCCGACGGGCACCGGAAAGTCGCTCGCGTATCTTGTGCCTGCGATCGACCACGTGACGCGGCCGATTCCGACCGGGGTGCGGCCTCCGCTGGATAACCGCGTGATCGTCGTCACGGCGAACATCGCGCTTCAGGAACAGCTCGTCACGAAGGACCTTCCCCTGCTTCGGGATATCCTGGGGAAAGAATTCACGTTCGCCCTTTCTAAGGGGAAAAACAACTACTTGTGCATCGCGGAGCTGGGGAAAGTTCTGGCCGAAACCGCGACGAACGGGACGCGCGGGGATCGCACCCTCGATCGGGTGCTCGCGTGGGCGCAGGAGACGAAGACCGGCGACGCGAACGAGCTCGAAGAGACGCCCGCCCCGGCGCTCTGGCGCAAGCTCTCCGTCGCATCGGACGAGTGCAAGGGGAAGGCGTGCAAGTGGTTCGACCGATGCTTCGCCGAGCAGGCATCACGCAAGGTCGCCCGCGCGAACGTCGTCGTCACGAATTACCACATGTTCTTTGCCCATCTCGCGGTCCGAGCGAAGATGAGGCAGCTCGCCGAGTCCGGGACGCCGGTGGATCCGGACGTTGTTCTGCCGCCAGCGCGGATCGTCATCTTCGACGAAGCGCACAAGGCCGCGGAGATCGCGCGCGACTTCCTGGGCTTCCAGATCTCGAAGGGGACGATCGACTGGCTCGTGCGCGGTTTCAATCACGAGCTCGCCGAAGAAACGAAGAAGGTATCGGACGCGTTCTTCGCCGCTTTGCTGGCTCACAAGCAGAGCGGGGCGTACCGCGCGCGCCTTCGTCGTGGACATCCTCTCGGCGAGCTCGGGTCGGAGCTCGAGGCCTTGCTCCGTCGAGTTGCTCGCTTCTACAAGGAAGCCGTCAGCACGCGCGAGGCGCAAGACGAGAAGGCGGAACTTGAGCTCCGTTCCCGCCGCGGGTACACGCTCGCTGAGCAGGTGAGCGAGGCGATGGTGCTCTCTGGCGATGGCGAGATCGTCTACTTCATCGAAGAGAGCGGCGGAGGAGACGACGGCCGCCGCGCGCGTTCGGCCATCCTGAAGAGTAAGCCGATCGAGGTCTCTGACTTCCTTCGTCGGGAGCTGTTTGCGCAGTACAAGACGGTCGTTCTCACGTCCGCGACGCTCGCGACGAGTTCGGGACCGGACGCGTTCTCGTACGTGAAGAAGGAGGTCGGACTCGATACGGCGAAGGAGCTCGTCGCCGATTCGCCCTTCGCGTGGAAGGACCAGGTTCTGTTGGTCCTTCCGCCGAGCATGCCCGACCCGAGTACGCAGCGGGAAGCGTACCCGTCGGCGGTCGCAAGCCACGTGCGCGAGGTCTGCGAGGCGGCGGGCGGTCGAACGCTCGGACTGTTCACGAGCTACAAGGTCCTCGAGGAGACGTGGCGCGCGTGCGTGTCGCTTCCGTTCCGGATCCTGAAGCAGAAAGAAGCCGCCCCGCGACAGCTCGTTGCCCGGTTCAAGGAAGACGTGACGTCGTGCCTGTTCGGGTGTGAATCGTTTTGGGCCGGCGTCGACGTCCCCGGCGAGGCGCTTTCGTGCGTCGTGATCGATCGTTTGCCGTTCCCGACGCCGGACGATCCGATCATCGACGCGATATCGGAGAGGGATCGAAACTGGTTCTTCAACGTGGCGGTCCCCCGTGCCGTGATCCAGATGAAACAGGGATTCGGCCGGCTCATTCGAACCACGACCGACCGGGGCTGCGTCGTGCTGCTCGACCCGCGGCTTCAGACGAAGGGCTACGGCCGGACCTTCTTGAAGGCACTCCCGCCTGTCCAGGTTTCTCAGAACATCGAGTCGATTACGAAGTTTCTCGCGAAGGAGTGACTCATGGATCCGTTTCGACATCCGATACCCGAGTCGATGGCGAAGGAGCAAGCCGAGATCGAACAGCTGCACCGCGAGGTCATGGTCAATATGCAGCGAGCTCTGACGTCGTCCGATCTCTACGAAGCATCAAAGTACGCCGGGCAGGTGTCGAAGGACTTCCCGACCCTGGTTTGGAGGAAGGTCGTCCTCGGGAAGCTGATGGAGCGTTGGCTCATGATCTGCCCGGCTTCGATCACCGTGACGATCCAGGAGCTGGAAAAGCTGGGGAAGAAGCCGTGAAGCTCGTCGTTACTTCGGATTGGCACCTCGATCACGTTTCGCACGGCGTGTCTCGGTTCGAGGAGCTCGCACGCGCCGTGGACAAGACGGTAGAGACTGCCGTGGAGATCGACGCCGACGCGTACGTCTTCCTCGGCGACCTCTGCGACCCCGATTCTGGTTCCGTCGTCTTTCGATGCATCGAGCTCGCGATCCGTACGGGTGTGAAGCTCGCGAGCTACGGAATCGATTCGATATGGGTCGCGGGGAACCACGACGTGATCGAGGACGGGACGGGGGACACGACGCTCTCGCCCCTGCGCGGGGTCGCGGACGGCGTTGTCGTCTTCGAGCGCCCCGGGGCCGCCATGATCGCGCCGAAGAAGGACGGCGAAGCGGTGAATCTAATCGCGCTACCGTTCGCCGCGACGTCTCACGCGTACGACGTGGCGAAGGTCGGCGTCGAGCTCGCGCGCGGGTACTCGTCGGCGAAGACCTTGATCGCCGCGCACCTCTGCGTCCCTGGCGTCGAGCCTGGCGAAGAGACGAAGGAGCTCCCGCGCGGCCGAGAGGTCATTCTGCCCGTGTCCGATCTTCGTCCGCACGCCGCGACGATCATGAACGGCCACTACCATCGACAACAGCGAAGCCCCGACGGCGTGTGGATCCCCGGCGCGCTCGCTCGCCTCACGTTCTGCGAGGAGCGGAACGCCCCCGGTTTCTTGATCGTGGAGATCTGACCCATGCCGCGCCGACGAAACACGCCGATCGACGAGATCTTCGCGCCGGGGATTCCGGAGCGAGAAGGTCCAATCCCCGAGGAGCTCGAACGGAAGCCCTTCGAGACGTGGCCCTTGAACGGGCTCCTTTGCTCGGTCTGCCAACGTCCGCAGCGGACTACACCGAGCGGTGCTGCATGCGGACACCCCGACGGGCACGGCGGCGCGGATGGCATCGAGCCGCCAAAGAAGAAGCTGGTCAACGAGGCAGCGTTCGGGACGTCGTTCTTCTACGGCGGACCGGATTCGGTCGAATCCGTGAAGCCCGTGAAGCTGGGCAACGCACGGCCGCTCTACACGATCGAGCCGACCGATCCGATCTGGAAGCTGGGCGACGACGACGACACGAAGATCGTTCAGAATGTGCGCGGCGGGATCGTGCGCCTGCGCCCGCCGATGGGCGTCGACGATGCGACGATCGAAGGGCTCGTGATGCTCCTCGAGGGTATGGGCGCGGCGCGCGTGTTCACGCTCCCAAGGCCAAAGTCGACGGTCCTACCCGAAGCGGTACACGTTCCGGAGCAACGCGCGAAGGTGTTCGGCGCACGCGCCGCGGTCGAGTCGCTCGTGAAGGAATCGAACAGCGAAGACCGAGAAGCGCTCGAGGCTTTCACGCAAAAGGTGATGGCGGAGGCTGGGCTATGAGGATTCGCAGGGGATCGAACGTCAGTATCGTTCGTCTGAAGCTTCGTAACTTCGTCTGCTATCGAGGGGAGCATGTTCTCGAGCTCGGTCCGAAGGTATACGCAGTCGTCGCGAGAGCTACGGATAACCCGGAACGGTCGAACTGGCTCGGGAAGTCGATCCTTTTGGAGGCCTCGCCGCTCGTGCTTTACGGCGAGCACCGGTTCCGAACCGAAGATGAATGGATCACGCGGGGCGAGAACTTCGGAGAGGTCGCGATGACGCTCTCGAACGGCGTCGAGATCCGGCGCGTGCGCGAGAGGGGCAAGCGGACGACGCTGTATTACACGCCTCCGGGCGACGCGCGAAACACGCTGATCCAAGACGAAGCGCAGGCGGCGATCGACAGGCTCGTTGGACTCACATGGGATGACTTCCGGGCGACTTGCTTTTTCGAGCAGCGCGCGATGTCGAGGTTCATCCTCACCGAGCCGGGTAAGCGGATGGACATCGTCTCGGCGTGGATGAAGCTCGGTCCGCTCGAGAAGTGCGAGGAGATCGCGAAGCGGTACGCGCGGGCGAACGAGGATCGGGCGAAGGAGATCATCGGAGCTCTGAAGACGCTCGACGAGCGCGAGAAGGCGATCGGAACGCGCGAAGAGATACACGCGAAGATCCCGCAACAGGAAAAGGAGCTCGAAGAAGCGAGTGGCGCCGTCGCGGCACTACAGGACCGAATCCAGGCAAACGCGGCGCTCATTGCCGCGCGCGAGAACGTCCGGCGATACGACGCGCTGGTCGAAGAAGGGAAGCAGGTTCGCGCCGAAGTCGATAAGCGCAAGCTCCCTGTCTTGCGACAGGCGGACACCGCGGCGACGCTGAAGCTTCGAGAGGCAGACATCGAGCTCGGCCAGCGGTCGAGAGACCACCAAGCGAAGCAGAAGCTCGCTCGCGGGCAGTTCGACGGGGCATGCCCGGTCGCCGGGATCGAGTGCCCGGCGAAGGACCCGATCAACGCGGCGTTTGCTCGAAACACGGAGCTAGAGAAGGCAGCGCGCGAGCACGTCGATTCGTACAGGCAAACGAGACACGACGCGATGATGGCCTCTGGAGACGCGCGGGCACGGCTCCAGGAAGCAGAGCGCCTCGTCATGCGTCTCGAGGCTCTTCGCGAGCAGGTGAAGAGGATTCAGGACGACGCCGAGCGCGCGAAGAAGAGCGGCGAACCGGCCGACCCGACCGAGCTTCGGACAGCACTCCAGAACGCGCAGCACATCTACCAGAGCGTCCGCGACCAGCTCGGGAACCTGAAGCGAGGTCTGATCGATCTGGACGGTATCGACACGACGCGGGCCCGACTCCTCGAGGAGCAAGCGAAGCTGTCGAAGGTGCTCGGCATGCAGCGCGAAGCGGTCGTCATCTTCGGAAAGAAGGGGGCGCAGCGGCGTGTCGCGGAGGGCTCGCTCGCGCAGATCGAGGAAGACGCGAACAAGGTCCTCGAGGAATGTAGCGTCAAGCTTCGAGTCGATATCCGATGGGCGCGCGAGGGGAAGGGCGTCGCGAAGACGTGCGACGCGTGCGGTAACCCATTCCCGAGCTCGACGAAGGTGAAGCACTGCGAGCGCTGCGGAGCGGTGCGCGGCGCGCAGTTGGAGAACAAGCTCGATATCGTTTTGAGCGACAGGAGCGGAGCGGCCGAAGATCTAGCCGGCGGAGGCGTTCAGCTTGCGGCGTCGCGTTGGCTCCGCGACGTGCGGGAGACGGATTGGGGGAGCGCGTTTCTGGACGAGCCGTTCGGAGCGCTCGACGCTGCGCACCGGAAGGCGTTTGCGAATCACCTCGCCGCGATGCTCTCGGGTCGATACGGATTCGAGCAGGCGTTCGTCGTCGCTCATCACGCGAGCGTTCTCGACTCGCTTCCCGGAAGGATCGAGATCATCGGCGGGCCCGACGGCTCTGTTCCGAGGGTAATCGCATGAAAAAGAAGCGGTGGCCGAAGTATCGGCTCACGAAGACCCCGACGGAGATAGCGCGCGCGATCGAAGCACGAACGCTGCTCATGATCGTCTATCACCGCGGTCGTGTTATCGACGTGCGACCAGTCGCGCAAGGGTTCCCGTCGACGCCGATGGTTTGCCCGCATTGCGGCGAGACGCTTCATCGCGACGATCCGCTTTACAACTGGGCTCGTCGGGTCGGGAAAGCTCGGAACAGGTGACCCGGCATCTCTAGGGGTATGCCCTGGGAAAGTCTGCAGGCGGACATCCTAATCGACATGGCTGAAGCGTCCCTCTCGTGGGCGCAGCGCGAACGGTTCACTCAATTCGAGGCCTATCACCTGGCGTCCGACAAGGCCTATCGGGCACGTCCCGAGGTGAAGGCGCGAGATACGAAGCGGAAGCGACTCGAACGGGCGACGAAACCGGAACAGGTAAAACAATACCAAAAGACGTATCGGCAGACGGACAAGTACAGAGCTTGGCAGTCGGCCTATTACGCTTCATACAACTCTTCGGAAGAGCGTCTGAAGCGCAATCGCGAGACGCGGCGCGCGCGCATGATGGATCCTGAGTATCGAGAGAGTCAGCGCAAAAAGGCCCGCGACCGAGATCGACGGCGCTCTGAGAAGACCGGAAAGGCGAAGCGTGCCTGCAAAGCTAAACAAGGCCGATCTTCGGACGATATACGCGTCACTTGCGCGTCTGCTTCCGCCCGGATCGCTCCCGAAGAAGCCCGAGGAGGTCGTCGAGATCGACCGCGTGCGAGAGCGAATCGCGGCGATGATCCGCGAGTACGCGCCGGAGCTCGAACGGGGTGAGCTCGTGTTCTCTTGGCGTGTTCCTAGAGAACAAGCCCTGACGATGAACGCTTACAGCTATAAAAAAGGCTGGGCAAAGAAGAAGATGAGGGGTGCGCTCGACGCGAAGATCCGCGAGCTCCTTCCCGACTGGCCGAAAGCGTCGCTCCATGGCGCGATGCGCCGGCGCTGGGTTCGCGTCACGCGCTTCAGTACGCAGCGCGTGGACGACCTATCGATCGACGTGCTCGGCGGAAAGATGCCCGTCGACGCGCTCGTGCGCATGGGGATCCTCTGCGACGACAACGAGGCGGGCGCGCACCGTGAACCACGATGGGAGAAGACCCAGAAGGGAAACACGCACGTGTTGGTCGAGGTCTTCGAGATGGTACCCGAGGGTACACACGAAGAAGACGAGATTGAGCACAAGCCGGCCCCCGTGCTCCCTCCGCGTAAGGAAGGGGTCATAACGAGATACCTGAAGCAGGCGCCGCCCGATGACCTCTTCGATTGAAGCATCGGTCACGGTTGCCAGACGATACGCCCCGCGCCAAGGTGACGACGGAGGCGATGAAGATGGCAGCACGAAAGAAGAAGCAGCCCGAGGCCGCGGAGACGAAGATCGCGGACGTCAGGATCGCGTCCCAGGATTACAAGATCCTGCCGCTGACTTCGATGAAGCTGCATCCGAAGAATCCGAAGAAGGGCGACGTCGAAGCGATCGGTGAGAGCCTGGTCGCGAACGACTTTTACGGGGCGATCCTCGTGCAGAAGTCGACGGGCTACATCCTCGCCGGGAACCATCGTTGGAAGAGCGCGAGCGAAAAGGGAATGAGCGAGGTTCCGGTCATCGTGGTCGACTGCGACGACGCCACGGCCGAGCGGATCCTGCTCGCCGACAATCGGATCGCCGATCTCGGTTCGTACGACGACAAGGCGCTGACGGCGCTCGTCAAAGACGCGCAGGTGCACTCGGGTTCCCTTTCCGGAACTGGCTTCATGGGCGTCGATCTCGAGCGCATGCTCGCGAAGGAGAAGCCCCCGGAGAACTTCCCGGAATTCACGGAGCAGGTGAAGGTCTCGTATACCTGTCCCAAGTGCAACTTTACCTGGAGCTGAAGGACGATGACCGAAGTAGATTCGTTGATCTCGAATCTCAGGGCGCAGATCGACGAAGTGGATCAGGTGTTGGTCCCTTTGCTTCGTCGACGCCTCGCGCTCGTGTTCGCGACGAACTTCATCAAACGCGCCGCCGGGCGTGCCGTTCATGACGCGGAACGAGAGAAGCAGCTGATCGATCGCGCAGCGTTCGCCGGGCGCGAGGTCATTACCGTGTACACGGGGATCGTTCATGCCTGTCGAAAGCTCGCAGAAGAAACCGCCCTATCGAATCCCGTCGATGGCGGAAGTCCGCCGAATTCCGTGGAACGGCCTGACCGTCGCTAGCACCTTCAGCGGCTGTGGCGGGAGCTCTCTCGGCTACCGCATGGCGGGCTTCAAGGTCGTGGTCGCTCATGACTTCGTCGAAGCGGCGCGCGAGACGTATCGCGCGAACTTCGAAAACACGCCGGTGCTGACGGAGGACGTTCGGCAGCTCACGGCCGCGAAGCTCCAGACGTATGCGGGCCTCGAGATCGACGTGCTCGACGGTTCGCCGCCGTGCGCGTCGTTCAGCATGAACGGCGAGGAGTCGAAGCTCTGGGGGAAAGAGAAGGCCTACGGACGCGGGGGCCTGAAGCAGCGGACCGACGATCTCTTCCCCGAATACATCCGGCTGATCGGCGAGCTGCGTCCGCGCGCGTTCGTCGCCGAGAACGTCTTCGGGCTCGTGCGCGGAGTGGGGAAAGGCTACTTCAAGGAATTCCTCGCGGCGATGAAGGACAAGGGCTATCGCGTGCGCGCCGCCGTGCTCGACGCGCAGTGGCTCGGTGTTCCGCAGATTCGCCAGCGGCTGATCTTCATCGGTTTCCGCGACGACCTCGGGATCGAACCTGAGCACCCGACGCCACTTCCGTATCGCTACAGCGTGGGCGACGCCGTGATCTACCAGCCCGTGCCGAAGGATTCGGAATATCCGCGCGAGGTATGGACGGAGGGCTACGCGATCGACTCCGAAGCAAAGCGGCTCGCGCAAGGTGAGAAGAGCGCGAAGTACTTCAACCTGGTCAGAGCACACCGGGACCTTCCGGTGACCACGATCGTTGCCGGCGGAGGACACGCGGGCGCGGCCGCGCACCTTCATCCGTTCGCGGACCCGCCGCGGAAGTTCACGATCCCCGAGCTCCGTCGCCTTTGCGGCTTCCCCGACGACTTCGAGCTCCTCGGGACGTTCGAGCAGCAATGGGAGCGCCTCGGCCGCGCGGTCCCCCCGCCGATGATGGCGGCCGTCGCTCGGAAGGTCGCCGAGAAGCTCGCGGCATCCTCGCGTCCATGACGAACGACGACTCGCGAAACATCAAGACGCCGAACCCGTGGACCTTCAACGAAGAGGTCACGGCGTCGTTCCAGGACATGCTTGAACGGTCGATCCCGGAGCTCCACGAGCTTCGCTATGCGTGCCGCGACTTCGCTGATCGGTTCGCGGTTCCGGGGACGCCGATCGTAGATCTTGGGGCGTCGCTGGGGGGCGCAGTTCTGTCGATGCTCTACAGCATGGACGAAGACTTCGATAACTTCGTGCTGATCGAGAACAGCCCGGCAATGATCCACGCGCTGACGAAGCGCTGGGGGCTGGACGAGCGCGTCACGATTCTATCGCACGATCTCGCGGTGGACGGCGCCGTGCTCCCGAAGCAGGTGCATGGCGCTTCGTTCGTGATGTCGATCCTGACGCTGCAATTCGTGCCGATCCCGAGGCGCTCGGTCATTCTCGAGCAGGTCTGCGACGCGATGATCGACGGTGGTGCGTTCATCCTCGCGGAGAAGTGCGAGGTCGGTGGTGTGATCGGCGCCCATATGCGCGACGAGTATCGAGCGTTCAAGCTCGGGTGCGGTTACACGGAAGCGCAGGTCGACGAGAAGGCGAAGGCGCTCGAAGGTGTGCTCGTCCCGCTCACCGCGCGCACGAACGAAGCACTTCTCCGCGCCGCCGGTTTCAGCCATGTCGAATGCTTTTGGCGCGTCGGACTATTCGCCGGTTGGATCGCGATCAAGTAGGAGGCGACGATGGATCTGAACGAGTATCAGAAACAAGCTCTGCGAACGGAGCAGATCGAACGGAGCGGTCCCGAGCTCCTCACGAAGAACGCCCTAGGTTTGGCCGGAGAGGCGGGCGAGTACGTCGAGCTCGTGAAGAAGCACGTCTTCCACGGGAAGGACATCGACCGCGCGAAGGTGGTGAAAGAGCTCGGTGACGTGCTCTGGTACGTCGCGGCTTCTGCGAGGGTGCTCGGAATCGATCTCGAAGAGGTCGCGAGCACGAACGTCGAAAAGCTGCGACAGCGTTATCCCGAGGGCTACAGCCACGAGGCGAGCGCCGCGCGCGTCGACGGAGGGTGAAACATGCTGAGCGAGCGCGTGCGCGCTTGGGTCCGGCGCAAGCTGGAAAAGGCGGCCGATGTCTTCTACGAAGGCGAGGCCGCCCCCGAGCGCCTTCGAGAGCAGGTCATCGCGTTCTCGAATCTGTTCCCGAGCGCGACCCGCGGCGATTGGATCGCGTTCGCCGCCGGGTTCGCAGAGGAGTGCTACCGAGCCGGATACCTTCGAGGCGTCGAGTACGTCGAGCGCGACCCCGAAGCGTTCGACGCGAAGAGCCCCGAGGCGATCGCGGACGAGATCGATCCCAACTGGCGCTGGCGGCCGATGATCGAAGTCGAGAACGACTTGAACGAGATCGTCGGCGACGAGAGGCCAGAGCATGAAGCGATTCAACGACAGTACGAAACCATCACCAGAAAGGCGCGAAGGTTCTAAACATGAAGCCCAGCATCGGACGGATCGTTCACTATCAGGCTCACGGTTCCGCGGATGGGAAGTACCCCGCGGTCCCGCGCGCAGCGATGATCACGGCGGTCCACACGGACGAGTGCGTCGACCTCTGCGTCTTCAACCCGACGGGTCTGTTCTTCAACACGTCGTGTATGCTCGACAAGAGCGAGACGCCGAAGGGAGGAACGTGGCACCCGCCTCCATTCGTTTCGCAGCCCGCACCCCTCCCCAAGAGTGCGGAGGGCTGAAGCCATGGAGCCGTCGTTGGACGAGATCCGCGAATGGGCCGACGCGCTCATTCGCAAGCAGGCCTGGGTTCTTCACCTAGAGGCGCTCGCCGTCGGGCCCGTGAAAGCGTTCTACGACGGCGTCTCTTCGATGTGGACGAGCACGGTGGACGGTCAGCCCGTGCCCGATCCCGTCTTGGAGCTCGAAAACGGTCACGCGTTCATCGCGTCGCCGGCGAAGTTCCAGGAGATGAACGCCGCATCCATGCGGTTCTTCGCGTCGCTTCAACATGGGATCTCCGGTCTCGTGAGCGTGGCGGCGAGGAGCGCGGCCGCGACTGGCGTGTCGCCCGAGACCGGTTACGCGCTGACGATCTCGGCGCTTCGTGCCCAGCTCGTCGCGCTCGAGACGAAGACGCAAGGCGGGGAGGAGACGATCGGATGATCGAAGGCGAAGTCGTACGCGAAAGGGTGAACCGATGACCCCGCTCGTGAAGAGCCAGAACGTCGAAGCGGCCACGATCGTGCACAAGGCGATCAAGGGGGTGGTCGACGCTTACGAGCTCACGCTCTCCGCCCTCGCCGGCGAGGTCGAAGCACTCCGCCTCGAGAACGCGAAGCTGAAGGCGTCGAACGAAGCCGAGGGCTCGTCACTGCGTCGAAAGCTGGAAGAGACGATGAAGGAGCTCGCGCAAGAGCGGGAGAAGAAGACGTGAAGGGGCCCCCGAACATTGACGGTCTGATCGAAGCCGAGGACGTGACTTCGGAGCTGGCGCGCGAGCTCATGATCGATCGGTTCGGACCGTCGTGCGCCGCGTGGCTGGTGAACCGCTTTCGGCGGATGATCCACCGATACGGGGCGTTCCGCGTGCACCTCGATCCGAAAGAGGAAGTCCCGCCGTGGTTCGGGATCGCGATCCAGTTTCTCGCGCGCCGCGAGGGATGGGATACGGCGCGCGCGCGAGACGCGAAGGGAAACCGATCGTGGATCGTGCGGTGGACGAAGCAGCCGGCGCGGAGAGGGGCGGCGATCTTCATGTCGCCGGGCGGTCGTGGCTGAACAGGAGTACCGCCCGGGATGGTGCCAGCACGTCGTCGGCCGCTTCGAGCTCACATACGAAGCGGACGGCAAACCGGAGCCGTGTTTGGTCCGGATGACGTGCGAGACGTGCGGGGCGACGCACCAACACAAGTGCATGTCCGGCATGCCGCGTCAGTGGGTTCTTCGGTTTGCGACCGTGCACGCGCATCGCGACCCGATGAAAGAAAACGTTCCAGGGAGGTTGAGATGATCATCGGACTCGTTGGGCTCGCAGGTTCGGGCAAAGACACCGTGGCGGACATGCTTCAGCAACATCACGGATTCGTGAAGGTCGCTCTCGCCGACCCGCTGAAGCGCATCGCGCGCGACGTCTACGCGTTCACCGATGAACAGCTCTGGGGGCCGTCTCAGAATCGGAACGCCCCCGACCAGAGGTATCCGAGGTTCGATCATAACGGGCACTTCGCGGGACACCTCACGCCACGCCACGCGCTCCAGACGTTGGGGACCGAATGGGGTCGCGAGAGCTACGCGGACACGTGGATCGAGATGGGGATCCGAATCGCGCGCGAGCTCCTCACGCCGAACGGGGGGCGCGCCTACGACGCGAAGGTCGGGATCTTTCGGGCGTCATGTCCTCCGCCCGAGGGAGTCGTCTTCAGCGATTGTCGTTTCAAGAATGAGATCGACGCCGTTCACGCTGCGGGCGGGAAGGTGATTCGAATCGTGCGTCCGGACGCGGGCCTCGGTGGTGCAGCGGGTTTGCACCGGAGCGAAGTCGAGCAGGCCTCCATCCCGGACAGCGTGTTCGACCTCGTGATCTCGAACGCTGGGACACTCGAGGAACTACGCGAGAACGTTCGAGGAATCGTTGAGGTGTTTCTCTCCGCTGGACGATAAAGACGAGCGTAGTTAGTCTCTTCCGTACGGGCGTCGACGAGCCGCCCCGTACGGAAGGAAGGAACCATGAATAAGATCGAAGGATTGAGTAGAGCGCTCGGACTTTACGCGGCGCGCGTGCATGATGAGCACGTCAATCGGGAGAGCTCCCAACGCGCACAAGAGAACGCGGCGACAGAGTTCCTGGACACGTTGGTGGAGAGCATTCGCCCGGCGCTGAACGCGGTGAGCTCGCGAGTGCAAGCACGAGCAAGCGGATGGGTTCGGCAATACGAGGCCGGCGGCTCACACGTGAAGTACTTCGACGACCCCGAAGCTAGCGACAGCCTGAAGAAGTACTCGCGCGCCGTGCTCGTCGTCGGGGAACCGCGACCGGGCGTGAACCCGTCCTTAGACTTCCAACGGTTGACCGGCTCGGCGCTGTATCTGAACAATGCCGGACAGTTCTTCGTCGTGGATTACAACGGCGAGTATAACCGCGCGGCTGATTCGTTTTGGTGGCGCGCTTCACCGATCGAAGTCTCCACACGAGCCGTCGTCGAGCAGAGATGGCCGATTGGTGAGATCGTCGCGAACATCCTCGAGGAGCTTGAAGCCTGCGAGAAGGGGCAGAAGAAGGCGAGCGACAAGGCCGCGGACCTCGCGTGTCGTCTGTCCGTTGCCGCCTCGGTGCTCGGCGGCGGTGGCACCAAACCTCCACGCGGGGGAAAGTAGTCGGACCATGCTGGCGCCGACGAAAGCCGAGCTTTTGACAGCGATCTCCGCTCGTCTCGAAAGAAGCGAGCGGCACGTGGCCAAGGCCTCGGTCGCATGGGCTGAGCTGGTCGCCGGCGGTGCCTCTTTCGAGGCTCGACAGCAAGCGCGCTTGAATGCGTTGGGAGAGATCTGGCGGCGCGGGAAGCTGCGAGACCTTTGGAGCGACGTGCGAGTGAGCCACACCGCAGACCTTCGCGAGCACCTGGTCCTGTTTCTGGCGCTGGACGCCGTGAAGCCGGTCGACGTGCCGAGCTTCCACGAATGGCTGGACGATAGCAAGGCGCGCGAGAGCTCGCCGCCCAATGGTGCAGCCGCTAACGTCTGAAGAAACCAGCGGCATCCCCGAATCGAGGGACGGCCATGAACGACGAAGAGAAGCGAGAGAAAGCAGAACGAGAGGCATTCGAGGGCTACGGAAAGCCCGAGCTTGTCGATCTCGTTCTGCGTTTGAAGTTGGAGCTTCGACGCACGCGAGCCGCGATGTCGTTCGATGATGGTGTGGCTCGAGGGAAGCAGCTCGCTCGAAGAGAGATCGCGCAAGATCTCGAGCTGAAGGGATTCGAGCGCGCGGTCGCATACCTGAAGACCAAAGCCGAAGGGATCTGATCATGGGTAGAATCGCATCGAAGAAGATGATGACCGTCGCCACGCGCGAGGCGGCGAAGGTGATGCTGAAGGAGAAGGGCCGAGAGCTCTCCGATGCGCTTCGCTTGGCCATTCCCGAAGGACACGGATACCTGCTCGTCCTCACGAATCCCGATGGTGTCGCGTTCTTCACGGACGCGACGAAGGAGCAGACAATCGCCACGTTGCGCGAAGTGCTCGCGCATCTGACCGATAAGCGCGGTGAGTCATGACCCCGGTGTTCGTGCTCCTCGCAGACGAAGGGCCTAGCATGTCCTTCGTATCCGAAGATGAAGCGACCACCGTGTGGTGGTCTGAACGTCCGATCCTTTCTTCCGTCCTTCGAGCCGTGTCCACCGTCTATCGTCAGGAGAGGATTGACACATGCAGAGCAGTGGACATCGCGAAGGACATCGAGAGCAGCTTGCGGAAGGTCTCGGGGAACAGCGCGGTGACGGTTCGGGCGATGAAGTACGTGACGACGGAAACGAAGATCATGAACGGACGATCGTACGCCGTTCAGGAACTACGCGAGATCGCCGCGCGCTGACGCAGCTGTCGTTACACATCGAGGTCGATCAAAACCCGGATGGGAAGTACGTCGGGCTCGCGCCTTGGACGCCTACGCCGGTCGTCGCGGACAGCTGGGAAGCGCTCTACGAAAAGATCCAACGGGCTTGGTGGGAGACATGAACGCGCCCGCGGACCGAGGTTCGCCCATCGTCGCGACGCTCGAAGACGGCACCGTCGTTGGATTCGATCCTGGGTTCGGTTCCGAGTGGGCTGCGGTGGTGAAGATGTGCCGTAATCCAGACGGCACGTTCACCTTCCTCGAGACGAAGACGTGGCCGATCGAGAGTGACGCGGCATCCTCGGGGGCATGTACTCAGCCCGAGTTCTCCTCGATTCCGTAGGTCCCAACGGCGCGCGCGTAACCACGTGGGAGGTCTCTCACCCGCGAATGGTTCACGCCGACTTCATGACGCATCGAACGCATTCGCGGAATGCTTCGTCGGCGCGCGCCATTCCCGTCGAGAAGCTGCTTCAGAAGATCGAAGACGATCCGGTGCTCCCCGTGTGGTGGGGGAAGAACCAGAAGGGCATGCAGGCGCGCGAAGAGCTCGCGCGCGAAGACATCGAAAAAGCGCGCATGCTCTGGCTCGAGGGTCGAGACTTCAACGTCGGGCTCGCGCGTCGGCTCGGCAAAGTCGGTTTGCACAAGCAGCTGGCGAATCGCGTCGCCGAGCCGTGGATGTTCATCGTCGTCGTGCTGACGGCGACGGAGACCGACAACTACGCGGCCCTTCGTACCGAGGGCATGGCGCAGCCCGAGCTCGAAGACGTCGTCGTGAAGACGATGACCGCGCTGAAGGAGAGCACGCCTCAGAAGCTTGGAAGAGGCGCGTGGCACCTCCCGCTCGTCACCGGATATGACGAAGTGGACCTGCGCGCGCGTAACTTCTCGGACTTCGATCTCTGCATGGTGAGCTCGGCGCGATGCTCACGCGCCAGCTACATGACGCACGAGGGAAAGAGAGACCCGGTGGGAGATCTCGATCAAGCCGAGAACCTGATCTCGAACGGGCACATGTCGCCGTTCGAGCACGTTGCGCAGGCGATGACGGTAGAGCAGTGGGAAGAGTACGCGATGGCCGCCGCACACGAGTGGGCGACGAAGCGAGTCCCGGTCGGGAACTTCTGGGGCTGGAAGCAATTCCGGAAGACGCTTCGGAACGAGCACGATTACAGCAAGATCAAAGGTGCACGATGAGAGGTGATTGGGATACGTACTTCATGCGCATCGCGTGGGAGATCTCGAGGCGCGCGACGTGCGATCGTCTCCACGTCGGATGCGTGATCGTCGACAACGATCGCTCCATCCTAGCCACTGGCTACAACGGGAGCGTCGTCGGGCGCGACCACTGCGACGACGCAGGGCACGACCTAGTCAACGGTCATTGCGTGCGCACGGTCCACGCCGAGCAGAACGCGATCGCCCAAGCTGCGCGCCGCGGGACCGCCCTCTCTGGCGCGATCGCGTACGTGACGGCGTACCCGTGTTGGCCGTGCGCGAAGCTCCTCGCGAACAGCGGTGTCCATATCGTGCGGTTCGCGCGCGCCTACCGGGTCGATCCGCGAGTCGCGTCCGAATTCAATGAACGGATCATGCACGTCGATCTCGAAGATCCCGTCGACGAGCTCGCACGCCTGAAGAAGAACAACGAAGACCTACGCGCGTCGCTCGACGCAAGCGACACCGAGCACGCGAAGTGGCGCCGCCTCGCCGGCGATCGAGCGGCATCCCTCGAGAGACTGACCCCCAAGGGTAACGAGGAGTAGAGCCAATGAACGAGCATGACGGAAGCGCAGACGGCATGTCTGCCGAAGACCTCGAGGAGCTCGACACGAAGCACGCGCAGGCGGAGAACACGATCGAAGGCCCCGCGGCGGAAGGTCTGCTCAATCGCGTCATCGCTGAAGCGCATTCGATGGCGAAGAAAAGGCACATGCCCGCGCAGAAGCCGGCGACGAGCGAGCAGGTCGTCGTCACCGACCCCGCGTTCATCGAAGCCGTTCAGCGTCGGTTCGGTCCGTTGACGTTCGATCTCGCGGCGCTCGACACGAACAAGCAGGCGCCCGAGTACTTCGGCCCCGACCACGTCAACGTCAGCGATCGCGACGCGCTGGCGATCTCATGGTCGGAACGAAGGCCAGAAGGAAACCTTTGGCTCAATCCCGAGTTTGCAGACCTCCGGCACTATTCGGCGAAGTGCGCGGAGGAGTCGAAGAAGCGACACGGGTTGATTCTCCTCCTCTCGCCCGCGTCGGTCGGGTCGAACTGGTTCCAAGAGCATTGCCTCAAGAATGGGCATGTTTTGCTTTTGAATCCTCGACTTCAGTTCGTCGGCCACATGCACCCTTATCCGAAGGATCTCTCGCTGACGGTCTTCGGATACGGACTCAGGGGAATCGACACATGGCGTTGGAAGTGAAGTCGCGGACACCCGAAGCGGTGACCGTCGTGCACGACAACGACGGCAAGGGCCGTCCGTCATGCGGAGCGGACACCAATCGAGGCGACTCGGTTGCGCGTTCGGGGATCACGTGTCCCGACTGCCTGGGGCAGCGCCCAAGCGAACCGAGGCCAGGTGGCGGAAGCCGCGCCACGATGCCGGGGGAACGCACCAAAGACCCGTTGCTCCAACCACAGGGCATCGCTGTGGAATCTGACATGCGACGCCCTTGGCGCGACGTCCTTGGCGAGCTCGACGCGCACGATCCGGTTCCAGCAGGTGAAATGCCGCTCGATCCGGGCATCCGCCGCTACGTGCTCATCCTCCTAGCCGAGGGCATCGAGACGTTCGAGTCGTGTGAGGGCGGGCCGGGGCACGCGTTTCTGGAGCCTACGGTTCGCTTCTACGGGAACGCTTTTGAAGGCTTCAAGGCCTACTCCATCGCGATGACATACGGGCTTCCGGTGCGCGCGCTCTCCCGTGAGTACAGCGTGGACGACGGGTGGCTGACGGGTCCGCATTGGAAAATGACATTTCTCAACGCGGACCCGCCCGCGGGTTCAGCGGATGTTCGCGCAGTGGTTGCAGAGCGGGAGGCCGCCGGTGCCTGAAACCTTGTTCGACGTCTCGATGTTGTTGCCCTCCGTGCAGGTGGAGTCGTTGTGATGAACCTTCTTCGCGTCCGGTCTCTTCGAGTGGAACGCAGCTACTTTCGCCATCGATCGTTCTCCTTGATTGCGGTCGCCCATGCGACCAAAGGCGGAGGGTACGAGCCGACACTGACTTGGGGCATCACCCCTAGGGGTGATGGTCATGTCTGACCAACGCACACCCGAAGCACAGGTAACTGCTGTGGAATTGGGCGGCGCCGTCGAGGTTTCGAAACGCGCTGACGGTCGCTTCGGCTGGATGGGCAAAGTCCTCTCGCTCTCCAGCACGCACTGCACCGTCGAGTTCTTCTACGACCACGATCGCCGGCTCTACTCGCTCTCGGAGGTGAAGCCGGTCTGCGAGCCTTGCCCAAGCGATGCGAGCACCTGCGCTTATCAATTTGAGCATGCGATGCACCAATCTATGCGTCCGGGGTATTACACCTGCGGGTGCCAGGAGCCGCGGACCAAAGAGCCGTTGTTCCCCGTCCGCACCTGCCAGTCGTGCGGAAAGCAGACCACGAGCACGTCGACGATCGACCACTGCGTCGCTTGCGGCGACAGCGACGGTCTCCGTCCGCGCCACTTCCTGACCCGAGACGAGCCTGAGGCTCGGACGAACGAAGCACCGGCGATCACGTACGAACAGGCGCGGTTCCGTTACTGCGCTCACGGCAAGACGCTCGACGTCTTCTGCGCCGAATGCTCATCGATGAATGCGGATGCGCAGCGCCCAAGCGAAGCGGTGAAGTTCGAGTGCCCGTATCACGGGCCCCAGCCCATGGCCTACTGGCAATGCCCCGCGTGCGATCTGTCGAATCGGCCACGCACCAAAGAGGCGTCGGCCAAGGTCGGGGACGGCACCAAGCACTCAGACTATCCGTCGTTCGCGTCAGAGCTGATCGCCTGGCTGGAGGCGTGCGGCCCGGGGGTTCGCATGACCTCGTGGCAGGTTCGAGATCAGATCCGAGAGCGCTGGGAAACCCGTGCGGTCTTCGAGCAAGAGCAACGCCTCGCTGACGACGCGGCACTTTGCGCGGCGGCACGCGAGCAGGCGCAATGCACGAACGAGGCGGGGTTTGCCACGGTGGGAGAAGCTCTGTCGAAGCAATCGGAGATGCGATTGGAGGACGTGATCCGACGGGTGAAGCATTGCCATCGGCATGGCTATTCGGTTGGTTCCGACGACGCGACCCATCTCGTGCAAGAGATAGAGCAACGCACCAAAGCGCGGATCAACCCGGGCGTGCGCGTCCGGATGATTGGAGCGCCAGCCATGGCGGGCAAGGTCGACGGATGGTGCGGGCCTTCGTCGGTAACCGTTCAATGGGAAGGCGGGCACCGCAACGTAATTATGGTTACGGCTCTGGAGGTTCACCCCGAGCAAGGCCCGAACGAAGCGCGGCTCCTGATTGCCGATCGCGCTGGTGTGAACTACGACCCGAACGAGGTTGCCGACGCCCTCGACAGCCTTGGCGACCGTCACAACGCGGCTACCGGGGAAGCGTTGCACTCCGCGGCCGACGTGATGCGTGGGCTTGCGTTGCGGGTGGCTCCGCGGACCGATTCGCCGTTGCTCGCAGCGACGATGGGTCTGGACGAAGCCATCGCGGAGATGCTCGCGCAGTCGATCGACGACTACGACTGTTGCCGCATCTGCGGCGGCCTGAACGGCGGTCGTAAGGGCCACGAAAGCAACTGCGCCGTCGTGCTGCTCGCGGCTGCTCGTGACGCGCAACGCCCGGAGCCGGCGGTGTATCCCCCGAAACATCGGGTGAACGAAGAGGCATCTAGGCAGGAGACCTATACGTACCCGCCGTGTGGCGTATCGAAGTGCGAGGGTACGATTCGCACGATGATGCAGGACCGAGCACGCAAGTGCGGTGCCTGTTTGGAGAAGAAGGCATGAACGAAGTCATCAAGTCCGCGGCTCCTCTCTCGGCGGCCGAACAGCGCGGCCCGACCGTGCTTGCTCAGGGCGAGACGCAGCCGATGTTTCAGGGCGAGCCCCTCGAAGCTGTCGAGGCCCTGATGAAGATGACGCGCAAGGTGGACGAGACGTATCGCGAGATCGTCGCGGGCACCAAGCCCGTGTCGGCCCTTCGTCCGGTGCTCGACGCGTGTGTGGGCGTCCGCCTCTTTCTCGAGCGGATGATCGGGCCCATGGTGCACCGTCTGAAGTGCGACCCCGAACCGTTCGCCGCCGCGAAGGCGGGGACGAAGCGATACGAGGTCCGGAAGTTCGATCGGGACTACAAGGTGGGAGACCGATTGGAGCTCCTCGAATTCGATCGCGAGACGCAGACCTACTCGGGCGAGCGGCTCCGCGTGAAGATCGTGACCATCACCGCGCCGGGGACGTACGGGCTACCCGAGGACGTAGGTGTGCTTGGGATCGAGCCCCTCGAGGAGTGATCACGGATTCGTCCGAATCCGTCTCGCTTCGGAGCTCGTGCACGGCATCCTTCAAGGGAACGACGATGGCGAAGGTCTACAAGGGCGAGAACGTCACGGTCACGATGACCCCGAAGGACGGGAAGCCCATCGTGTTGGATGGGGTGGAGAGCTTCACCTACAGCGATAAGCGCCCGACGTCGATTCTATCCGACTGGCACATCCCGAGCTTCACGACTGAAGGAACGTGGGCCACCGTCCTCGACAGCATCGAGCGCACGTGTTTCGACTTCTTACGCGCGACGCATGCGCTCGCCGAAGTGTTCCGGTACTCGAAGGGACAGAGGAAGCCGAAGCCGCGTGGGAAGCGGATGAAGGCCCTGTCTCGCGAGCTCTGGGTCGCCTACGTGACCTCGCTTCGAGCTGGCAAGGCAGCGCGCGAGAAGAGAATGGCGCGCGTGCGGCTCGCGCCCCCGATCGAGGAGTGAACGCACATGTTGACGAAGAAGGAACAAGAGAAGCTCCAAGCAGAACGAGACGAAGCGTTTGCTGACTTCACGCGCCTAGAAGGTGAAGCGCTGAAGCTCCGCGAAGAGGCGGAAGAGCGGAAGAGAGACGCCGAGCGTGCCGACTCCTTCGCTCGGAATGCGGAGAACGTAGCGAAGAACGCCCGAACGAGATTGCTTCGCAAGCTCGGAATCGAGGGCGACGACAAGGGTACGCGATGAAGTCGGTCGAGCTCCCCTATCGCCTTGTGGCTGTCGCTGACCTCGAGGCGGCGGAGGACGAGCGCCGGAGGCTCGCGCGTCTGGCGGTCGAGAACGCGAAGAAGGGTCGAGACGCGATCGATGAGCTGAAACGCTACAAGCAAGCACTCGAGTTCTACGCCGACCGAAAGAACTACCGTCCCCGGGGATTGCTCCCCAAGGTCGCCGTGACCGATGACTACGGCAAGCATGCGCGCGACGCGCTACGTCGCTTCGACGAATAGAGGACAAGCCATGAATCCGAACGACACGAACCAGACCGCGCCGATCGAGCCCACGCCCGAAGTCATCGCCCCGACGGCGCCCGCGACCGACCCCGCTACCCCTGTCGCGAAGAAGCGACGCGGGTTCGCCGCGATGGATCCGGCGAAGGTGAAGGAGATCGCCGGCAAGGGCGGAAGGTCCGCGCACGCGGCGGGCACTGCTCACCGCTTCTCGAGCGATGAAGCGCGCGCCGCGGGTCAGAAGGGCGGGAACGCTCCTCACGTTCGTCGCGGTCGCGGCGCGGTCAAGGGCGAAGCGCAATGACCGCCGGGGCCGTCGTCGTCCGAAAGAAAGCCTTTTCGGTGCTCGAGTACCTGGCGCTCGACGGCCCTTTTCAATACCCGCGGTGGGTCTCCTCCCCGCGGAGTGCTGCGGTCATGACCATGGCGCGTGCGTCTGGAAACGCATCGGCACACGGAGGCGAGGCGCTCGCATTCAGCGGCGACGTCGAAGACCTCGCGCGACGAGCCGAGAAGCTGTTCAACATGAGCCGCGATAGCAGTCGAGAAACCGACCAGCCCCGCATGGTCAAAGGGGAGTGGCCGCGTGTCGTGCTCGGTGACTTCGACCCGGGGTACTGATGATGATCTACTTCACCGTACAGAGTGACCCGAAACGTCGATTCGTAGGCGCTTCACCACCGCCCATCGGTCGTTTTGGTGACCCCGCTGATAGGTCATTCCCTATCGAGGACATCACCGTCCCGACTTTCTTTCAGGACGATTACGACGGGTATTATCTCTTTCAAGCGATGCAATCTCTGATCAACGACGTGAATTGCGAGACGGGAAGCGAACCCGAATCGTTGAACGTCGGGCGCTTCACGTTCCTAGAGCTTTGCGCCCATCTCGAGAATCGGACCCAACAGAGAGGGCGGTACTCGGTGCCTGGGAAGAGAGTGAGCGAGGGGCGGATCGAGTTCCTCGGCGTCGCCGTCCTCCTTCGTCCGGGTCTCGAGCACTTCATCACCGCGGTTCCGCACCCCTCGTGGCTGCTCTCGCATGCGAAGCCGACAGCGTTCACGCGCCTCTCGCCTCGCCCCGAAGTCCGATCCCTTCGCTCCGTCCTTCCACCGCCAACGTGAAGCCCATGTCCATCCTGTTCGATCCCAAGGTCTTCAATTACGTGATCATGGCGCTCTACATCGCGACCTCCGCACGTTGGGCGTTCGCGCGCTCGTGGGGTGACGCGGCGTATTGGCTTTGCGCGTGCGGGATCACGGCGTCCGTCACGTTCGGGTTCAAGCATGCAGCTCCCTAACCTCCGCGTGATTCCGCTCCCTTTGGAGTGGCAGCGGAACGGAGCCGACCCGAGTTACAGCGCGCGGATCCGTCTCGAAGACGGGACGGAGCTCGCCGCCACGCTGCACTTCAATACCAAGCTCGTCGCGTGGAACGCGATCGTGATCTACATGGGCGAATCGGTGTACACGGCCGAGCACCGAGAGCGCGACGAAGCCGCCGGCGCGTGCCTGGTCGCCATGCAGCGCGCGATCGATATCCGGCATCCCTGAGTCCGATGAAGTTCCCGGAGCATCTCGAGGTCTTCAATCGAGCGGTCGCTTCCTCGCACGTGCGCGCTGTCTGCTCGCGGTTCGACGGGAGAGACATCGCCGAGGACATGCTTCGGGACATGTTGACGAAGGGACGTCAGGCGATACGCGACGTGCTCGCGTGGCAGGGAGACGTCGAAACGGGTCTTGAGCTCGCGCGCTACACCGTCCTCGCCCGCCATCGTCAGGAGCCGAACCGGCTTGCTCTCGCCCTCTCGTTCCAGTTCACCGAAAACGGAGACACACCATGCGGAACATGGGAGATCGCAGTCAACTAGCGATGTTCGTGGTCCTCTCGATCGCGATCATCGCGTTTCTCGTTTGGGACGCGGCCACGTGCCTCGAGTACGGACCGCCTCAGATCTCGTGGGTTACGACCGCGTGCGGTGATGGCTGTTGGCAAACGCACCCCCAGGAGACGCGACAATGTATCCGAAGAAGGTGAAGCCGAGGACGGAGCCGGAGAGCACGCGCCGGCGCGTAGATCGTGCCGATCTCGTTCCCAAGCCCATCCCCGAGGCGATCGTTTGCGGCTTATGTGGGATTCAACTCGAGAGCATCGCCGGCGAGCTCGTCGACGTCCAAGAGCAAGACGGGAGCATAGATACGCTTTGCTGGCACTACGCGAATGCGAAGCGCACCCCGTGCCGCCATCCGCATTGCGAGGCTACGCGCGTACCCGCGACCCGAACGCCTTCGAGCTCGCCGAGAGGATGGCCTATCTCGAGATCGGACCGTACGCGGCCGCCCTCGTCAAAGGCCTACGCGCGCACGCTCGAATGGTCCGAGAGCGCAGGCGCCGTCATCGCTCGCTGCAACGGCATCCCTCCCGAGCATGAAAGAGATCCTCGGTCAGATCCTGATCGCCTTCCTGGCGTGCACCCTGTTTCTGGCATTCATCGGCGCGCTCTGTTGGTCCACGCAATCAGGCTGCGGAGAGGAGCGCCCTACCCATCACGGCCGTCCCGTGTGGTGCCGTCCGTAAGAGCGTCATCATGACCGAGCGGATTCGAGCGTGTCCCAAGTGCACTCATCGATCGGTCCGAGTGAACGACGACGACACGCTCGTTGGTCACATCGACCCGAAGACATACGAACCATGTGACGGGAAACTGAAGCTCGGTAAGTGGGGCGCGGTTCGCAATCCCGAACAAGAAGAAGCATTCAAACGCTTTTTGAAGGCAAAGAAGAAAGACGCCTAACTGGCGTCGATCCTTCGGGCGGGGCATCTTTTGACTCTAGGAGCGCTAGAGCCTGTATGCCCCGCCGTCGTCCCCCCGCACCCCCTGAGCCTCTGACCACCGCCGAACTGCTTGCGGAAGTCCGCCAGCGCCCGGACGTCCAAGCCGTCGTCCGCTTCACGCGCAACGAGGTCCGCGCACAACTGTCTTGGGTCGAAGACCTCGTGGTCCAAGGCGCGAGCATGTCCCAGATCGAGCGCGTGACCCTCGCCCGCTTCCCCCAGGTGACGAAGAAGCGGATCCGCTCCCTGGTCGAGCGCGTGAAGGAAGCACACGCACGCGAGGACAACGAAGCGCGGGCCGAGTGGAAGAGCGCGCAGATCCGACGGCTGCACACGTACCGAACGCAGGCGAGCGGGCAGAGGACCCCGGACGGGCGCGGCTGGCTCACGCCTCCGGACCACAAGGCGATCATCGCGTACGAACGTCTGCTCGCGCAGGTGTGCGGGACGCTTGAACCCGTGACGATGAACGTGAACGCGACGTATACCGAGGCGCTTCTCCAGGTGACGGCCAACCTGATGGTCGACCCCGATCGCGCGATGGCCGTCCTCGAGGAAGCGCAGGAGCAGGCACGGCGCGCCGACCTTGCGAAGCGGTTCCTACCGCCCGCGATCCTCGAGTCGGGCACGGAGACGGATTCGGCCGAATCCGTCCCGACCAGTTCGGCCGCAGAGTGAGCGGCATCCTTCGAGCTCGTGACTCCCTGCATTCTTTACGAAGGGAAGCTCGATAAAGACGGGTACGGGCTGCTTTCGAAGCCAGACGAGCACGGAGAGAGGCGCGCGCACCGGTCGGCTTACGCGCGCGTCCACGGACCTGAGAGCATTCGAGGGAAGGTCGTTCGTCACACCTGCCACGTGCGAGCGTGCATCAACGTCGACCATCTCATCACTGGAACGCAAGCAGACAACGTGAGGGACACCGTCTTAGCTGGACGACATGGGAGGAAGCGCCTCTTGACCCATGAACGGGAACGCGAAGCCCTCGCGCGCGTGCTCGCAGGTGAGAAGATCTGGGCCGTCGCCAAGTCCTTTGGAGTGCCATACGCCAGCGTATGGCGAGCAGTGAACTACCATCGCGCCGGGACTCCTCTCGCGGCGCAGATCGAGCGCGCCCTCCGCCCGATCGAGATGAGCCCCAACCTTCGAGCTCGAATCCTCGAAGTCGTGAGGTGGCGCACGTGACCATCCAAGAGCGCGCCGCCGAGATCCTCGGCTGGACGGTGGAGGCCGTGAGCTCGTTCTCGCTTCAGGCGATTCGTACCCTCGTGAACCCATGTGGGAAGCGAGGCGCCGAGCTCGCGCGAGACATCGACAGCGAAGTGCGTAGCGGGCGGATCGTGTTGCCCCCGAGGCACGAATGAAGTGGTTCATCTTCTGGTTCGTATTCGGCTGGTTCTTTACGTCGTTCGAGATCCAGCGCATTCCGCCGGCACCAACCGAGACGCCTTACGCCCCCGAGAGGGGGGACACGTACGGATGACCCGCGGCATCCCCTGAGTAGCTCGGTGACACGAGCGACGCCGCACCTCGAGGGAACCGGCTCACGCCTCGAGTGAGATCGAACCCGTGTTGGCCCGAGCGGATGAATCGGCTGGGATAATCGGGCCCCCGGACCTACCTCGCAAAAGGAAACGCCATGAGGAATGCGCTCGTCATTCGATCGGACGGCCTACTCGTTCGCCTAACAGAGCCGTTCCAAGTGAGCGAGGCTGGGATCTGGTTCGCGCTCGCCCACGTGCTTGGAGGCGAGGAACCGTTCATCCCTCTCGAGCGCGTCGTGGGCGTCTACGCGACGAGCGCGGAGACCGATGCGGACCTGATTCGAGCTCGACGCGAGGCAGACGCATACGGGGACGCGCGCGGCCTACCGCACCCCATGCCGATCGTGACCCTTCGTCTCGTGGTGACGATCGCGGGTCACCTCGCCCCGCGCACCGACGGGGCGTTCGTATACGAGTACGCTTGCGCCTTTGGCACGACCGACGCCTACACGCGCCAGTTCTTCAAGCGCCGCCCGGTCTTCCTCGCGCGCCTCGTGCGCATAGCCAAGTCGGCGCTCGGGAACCGAATCCTTCCGCACCTCACGCGCATGACGATCGCCGAGAGCATCGCGCGCGAGATCGAACGCATGTGGCCCGAGTCGAACTACACGGTCGATGTGAAGCCCGACGTGTTCGATCAGTACACGGCCACACCCCAGCTTCCCCCGACACCACCCCCATGCCCGTCCTACGTGGATTCGTTCGAGTCGACGGGGCGAGGCGGTGACGGTCCCTCGCCTCCCATGTGCGCGCGGTGCGGGCGGCACCACTGGCCCCGATGATCGTCCTCGTCACGGGCGGGCGCGACTACAGGGATCGCGCGTTCGTCTTCCAAGTGCTCGATAGCTTCCACCGACCTACCCCCATCGCGATCCCGCGCATCACGAAGATCGTGCATGGTGCGTGTGGGGACGACGCCGACCAGCCTCGAGGGCCGCGACCGTACAAGGGGGCGGACCGTTGGGCGCACGAATGGGCCCTCGAGGCGAGTGTGCCCGTCGACGCCTACCCCGCGAAGTGGACCACCCTGAAGCGTGCGGCCGGGCGTGAGCGGAACGCGCGCATGCTCCTCGAGGCGCGGCCGCACTTCGTCATCGCGTTTCCAGGGAACGACGGGACGGCGAACATGGTCGACCTCGCGCGCCGGCATCTTGGGCCCATGTTCGTCCACGACCTGCGAGGACCGCGGTGAAGCTCCAACTCGCCCCCGAACACATGGCCGTGACCCTGTCTAACGATTGCTGGATCATCGCGATCGCGACCTTGCTCGGGATCTCCTACTACGAAGCGCATGCGCTCATGCTCGGCGGTCCACCGATCGGCGATCCGGACGGAGATGGGCACATCTCGAAGAAGCTCGAAGAGGTGGAGCCCAGGCTGTTCGAGCTCGGGTTCGCGCGCGCTCGCTTCGACTACCAGAACGCGAAGACACCAAGGCTCGTGATCGGCGCACATCGGTCATCGGTCCGCGACCGACAGACGCGATGCTTCCGCTACTGGAACACGCTGCATGCGGTGGTCTGGAATCCGGAGACGAAGCAACGGGTCGACCCGTGCGAGCGCGACACGTTCAAGCTGTACAACTCACGCACCGTGCGCGTCTACCGGTTCAAGGGGTGCTCCATCACGACGGGCGTGACGACGGGGCTCCAGAGGCCTGCGCTCGACGCGATGGCGTTCAGGGCCGAGCTCGTCGAGCGTATCCACCGAGCGACTCAAGAGGCGATCGAGGCTCAGGCCAAAGCGATGGTCGACCGGGCGCTCGACTTGGCCATGTGACAGCGTGTGGGCATGGCTCGCGGCGGTCTGAAGGTGAAGAAGGGCGATCGCGTTCGCTTCCGAGATGGGCGGAGCGGTGTGGTCTATTCGACGTTCCCTTGGCTCCAGGGCAAGACGATGGTGGCGCTCGCCGGTGCCGACCCCAACGGGCCGAAGACCTTTCTCGAAGACGTGGTCGAAGTGAACGGCGTCGCGCCTAGCGCCCCCAAGGAAGCGGCCCCGGCGCTGAAGAAGTGGGCAGAGGGTGCTCCATCGTCCGTCGCGCACCGGTACACGACCCACCACGTGCTCGCGGGCGCGTACGCCGGGCGCGGGAAGGGTGGACAGCAGATCGGGCGAGGCGGAGAGGTCACGCGCTCGCACGCGTTCATCGACGGCGCGCAGACCTCCCCATGCGGGATCTCTCTGAACAGCGCGTCGGACATCGATGAAGGGACGGTCCCCACGTGCCCGCGGTGTGCGGCGCGCGTTCGGGCTCTGGCGGCGAAGGCGTCGCGCTGACGAGCGCACGCTAGACACGCGTGGCAACCTCCACGCATGGCGCACACGACAAGCCCCCTACTCGAGACGTTCGACTTCACGAAGACCAGCGCGAAGGCCATCGCGAGCGGAGACGGCTGGACGCTCCTCCACGGCGACAGTCTTCGGATCCTGCGAGAGCTCGCCGAGCATGGAGCGCAGGTTGACGGCCTCATCTCTGACCCGCCCTACTCGAGCGGCGGCCAGTTCCGCGGCGACCGAAACAAGTCGACGAGCTCGAAGTACCGACGTGGCGACGTGAAAAGCGAGCTTGTTTTCGAGGACTTCGAGGGGGACAACCGAGACCAGCGCTCGTTTCTCGCGTGGGCGTCGCTCTGGCTTTGGGACGCGAAGACCATCACGCGGAAGGGTGGGATCGGGTTCGTCTTCAGCGACTGGCGCCAATTGCCGGTCACAACCGATGCGTTTCAAGCGGGCGGATGGATCTGGCGTGGCCTGTTCGCGTGGGACAAGCTCGGCGCCGAACGACCCGCGGGACACGGACGCTTTTCCTCGCGCTGCGAATTCGGGGTCTGGGGCTCGAACGGCGCCATGCCGTACATTCCCAAGCAGCTCGAAGCCGAAGCCGCTGGGTTCAGGGGCAAGCAGCTCGCGGGCACGTACGGTGCGACCTCTCCCCGGAACCGCTTCCACGTGACCCAGAAGCCCGTCGAGCTCCTCGCGTACATCGCGAACGCGGTCCCGGTCGGGGGCTTGATCCTGGACCCGTTCTCGGGCTCCGCGTCCACGGGCTGCGGCGCGCTCATGGGCGGGCGGAAGTTCCTCGGTATCGAGCTCGACGTGAGGGCGTTCGAGAAGAGCGCGAGGCGCCTCGAGACCTACGCCAAGCAGGGGGCGGACGCGCTCTTGCGTGAGCGGACGATCGCCAAGCAGGGGAGCTTGGACGCGTGCGCGAACTGCGGCGGGCCCACGTTGGGCGGGACGTGCCTCGACTGCTCGACGCCGGAGACGGATTCGGCCGAATCCGTCGACTTGGACCCCGAAGACTCCGGCCTCGAGGGCTAGCGGCATCCGAGGGGGAATGAAACCAGGCCGTTCGACGATCGACACGCTGACCGAGCACGTTCTGAACTTCGAGACCTCCCGGCGGGCGGACCAGCGGCGCGAATGGCGCCGCGATCTGCTCCTCGCCCTTCGACCGTTGGAGTCGACAGTCGCGAGGCTGGCGATCGAAGAGTTCCAGCGCATGAACATCGCGCATCGGGAGCTCCGTCGCGCTGCTCGTCGCCTCGCGCGTATGGCCTTCGACAATGCAGGCCCGAAGGTGTTGAAGCCCGAAGGCCTGACGATGCTGTCCGAGATCGCCGGTAAGTTCGCAGAGCAGATCGCGAAGCTCACGGAGGATGGGATGGGTATTACCGTGGTCCTCTCCACGGACAAGGGGACGATCGGCGTTGCCTCGAACGTCGACCCCGACAACATCGTCCGCGCGATCGCCGGATGGCGCGACAAGGTGAAGGCCCGCGCGCACGTAATACCGTCCTGACCGGCATCCCGGTGTCCATGATCAAAGACACCAGCAGCGTTGGGACGATCACGAACGAGATGATGAACGAGGCGCTCGAGGCACTTGGGCGCCTCGAGGCACACGCCGCGCACGGTCTCATGCCCGTCATCGGCGTCGACGCGTTCGAAAAGGCGAAGCGGATCGCCGCGCCAGTGCGCGCGATCTTTGAGGTCATCCTCGAGAGCAACGACGATGACGACGAATTCGAGGTCACTGGCGGCACCAAGCAGTAGCGGCATCCTCGAGACCATGGCACTCGCTCTCGGCTTCCTGCTCGTGTTCGTCTCTGGCGTCGCGACTGGCCTCTACCTCGGGAGGGATACGTGAGCAGCCCCGAACGCGCCGCGTGCGCTCTCTACGCTCGGATCCGGGACATGGACCACACCTTCTTCCTCGAGGGCGAGCCCTGTCCCGGATCCGATGCGTGCTTCATCGTCACGGGCTCGTGGCGAGCCGGTGGATGGGGGTCGGACTCGCGAACGTACTCCGCGCAGCTCGCGATCGATGCGCGCGACCTCGTGACCCTCCTCCGCCATATCCTCGCGCGCATGATCGCGGACCTCGAGGAGCGCGCGCGCCGCGCGGTGTGGTCGTGAGGTTCGTCACCGAGTGCACGCGCGAGGTCGGACGGTGCCCGTTGAATGGCGCCGTCTACGTCATCGCGAAGACCGAGGATCCGGACGGGGCGGCGTGTTGGCAGTGGTTCGCCTACGCACCGCGCGACGGCTACGGCGATCTCGATGTCGTCGATTCGGGCGTCGTCTACGGCTCGATGGCTCGGAACGAAGCCAAGATGATGGCCGTGAACGCGATCAAGGCATGGGAGAAGAGGCTTCCGCGATGAATCACACCGAGCTCGTCACGCGTGCGGGGAAGTGGCTGAGGAACACGAAGCGCCTACCGTGCGTGCTCTGCGAGGTCGGCACGGCCTCTTACGAGTGCCCGGACGTCATCGGGTTCACCACTTCAGGCTTCTCCGTCCTGGTCGAGTGCAAGGTCTCCCTCGAAGACTTCAAGCGCGACGCGAAGAAGCCTTTCCGTCACGACTCCGCGCTGGGCATGGGCTACGAACGGTGGTACGCGTTCCCCGTGTCGCTGTTCAACGTGAGCCCATGGCTTGCGAGCCACGAGGCGATCCCCCGACGTTGGGGCGTGGTCATCTTCGACGCGCGCCGGGCGACGATCTGGCGCAAGCCCGAACCCTTCTACGATCGGAATGAGCGTGGGGAGCGTGCGCTCCTCGTCAGCGCGTTCCGCCGAGCGACCGAGGGATGGGGCCGATACGTCTTTCCCGAGCTCCGCGGCCCCGACCCACACCCGACGATCGCGAAGACGATCGACATGTGGAAGAAGGAAGCGACGATCCAACGTGAGCAACGAGAGCGAGCCGAAGACGAGATCGTGAAGCTCCGCGCCGAGCTCGAACGCCTTCGCGCTCCCTCTCTCGAGGCCTTCGAAGGCGGGCAAGGTCGCCGATGAGCGTCTACCGCACGCGCGCGCATGTCCCCGCCGAGCCCCTCGAGGAACAGCCCGACCCCTTCCCGGCCGTCTCGTGCTTCGACTGCGGCGCACGCACGACGAGCATGAACGGGGAAGACCTCTGCGCGGCGTGCGATCTGAAGTGGCTGAAGCGCGGGATCGATTGGGCCGCCCTGAATTGCCGGCTCGTGTCCCTCGGTGCCGGTACGAAGGTCCTATCGATGGACTGCGCCTACTGCGGTCTTCCCAGGTTCTGGCCCCAGGGGTTCCCGAACCGCCATCACGCGGAGTGCACCGCATGCGCCCGGGTTCGGTTCCGACACGACGAGCGGCTCCGCGTGGTCGTCTTCATCGCGCGCCTTGGCGCGTTCGTGCGCGACCTATTCGACGAGATGGGTCGCCCGAGTCGACCCGGCCCGCTGCCGTAGCGGCATCCTCACGGACGTGGTTACATGGCGCGGCTTCCTCGCAGGCGGACTCGGTGCTTTCATCGTCGGCGCGTTCGCCTTCGCAGTGGGCCCAGAGGTAGCTGCCGCCGCGTTGGTTGGAGTACTCATGTTTGGCGCGACGATGCTCGTCGCTTTCGACTTCGGAGCGGATGAACCATGAACGACGAAAGGCGCCCGATGAAGCCCCGGTCCCCGTCAGCGAAGGAGCTCGTCGCCGAGCTCGTGAAGGTCGCGCGCGAGGTTGAGGAGAACGAGATCCTAGAATCGGAGGGATATCCGAACGATCGTGGAGAGGACGAAGCGAAGGTCGCAGAGCTCGCAAGGCTCGAGAAGCGGGTGATTCGCTACCTTGCGCGCGGCGTGAGCGACCGAGCAAAGGTGAAGCGTTTTTCGGAGACGTGCACCAACGTCTACGCCGAAGCGAGCACGGCGCGTGACCTTGTGTGTCGTGATGCTCGTAAGGAGCTCGCGCGGAAGGACAACGCTCTGGTCGCGATCCTCGACTATGTGGCGGCGCCTCTCCAGAAGGGCCCGTACGCGCCTCGCAGCAAGGGCGGGCAAGGTTCGAAGGGGCCGCGCTACGGCCGCTTGAAGGGCGCCGCGGCCGCTGGTGCGGGTGAGCGAGAGCAGGGGTGGGACGACCGCCACTCGCTGATCTCCGATGAGTGAGATCGTCGAAGCCCTGATCCTCGCGTGGTGCCAGAAGCACGTGAAGCGCTTCTACGGCTGGCCGGCGCACATGATCGTCCACCCCGATGACCGCGCCGCGCTGAAGATCCTCGTGGACACTGATCTGGTGAAGATCGCTCGCCACCGATTCTTGTAGGTGGACCCGCGACCGATCCACGCGCGACCCCCTTTACCATCGGCGGCGGAAGCTGTACTGTTCTGGTGTCGACGGCGACGAGCCGACGCAGGGAGATCGGTGACGATGAACAACGTGATTGGAATCCGTCTCATGTACCAGCTTACTGACGGGTCAGAGCACATCGAGGACGGGGAGAGCCTCGAGGAAGTGCGCGCCAAGGTCACCCCGAAGATGACCGATTGGGCTATCTTCGAGCTCGTTCAGCCCGGTCGGTTCGCCACGCGCGGATGTACGCTCGCAACGAGCGACGATGACGATTGCCCGGAGCATTGCCCGAATCGCACGGCAGGCGAACCGTGTGCGATGCAACATGGTTGGGATTACCCAGGACCTGCTTATCCCAAGTCTTGACTCGGGTTGCGAGCTCGGCGCCGGGCGGATAGTGTGTTCGCCATGGCTCTCAACCCGTTCGCTCGTAAGTCTGCCATCTCGAAGTGGGCCGCTGGGTCGTCTCCCGAAGACGACCTCCATGTCGAGCCCGGTCGACCCAAGTTCGCGCAGCACGCCGACACGAAGGCGAGGCGCGCCGTCGAAGACGCTTGGGATATCCCGAAAGACAAGAAGACCGAGGCCCTCGCCAAGTACAAGCCGGGGTCGAAGGTGCGCGGGAACGCGATGGCCGTTCGGATGAAGGGCAAGAGCGGGAAGGTCAAGAGCGTGTCGCAGACGGGCGCGGGCGCGTTCCGCTACGTCATCACGCTCGACGGCGGCGGCACGGACACGGCGCTCGAGAGCGAGCTCCAGAGGGGCTGAGCCATGGTCTACACCGTCGAGATCAAGAAAGAAGGCGACTTGTCGTTCGGCGCCTACAGCAAGGGGAAGAAGGGCACCGGCGGAAGCCCCGCGCGCGCCTTCTCTGACCTTCAGAAGACGCTCGGTGTGGGCGGCGCGTACGTCATCCCCCGAAGCGTCTCCACCGACGGTCTCTACGACGGGAAGAAGCTCCAGTTTACGATCGACATGTCGGCGGCTGGAACGAAGGTCGAGTCCGCGGGCATGACGGCGAGCGTCGGAGTGAGCGGGAAGAAGATCGGGAAGACGTTCGACGACAGCCCCGCGGGCCTTCGACGGTGGGCCAAGTTGTGACGATCTTCGGCTCCTCGCTCCAGAAGTGGGCCATTACCGCCGCGGTGGTCTACGCCGTGGCGAAGGGTCAGAACGCGTCCACGCGTGCGCGCGAGGAGCTCATCGACGCGACGATGAAGGAAGCCCTCGAGACCATCCGCCGCGCGGGCAAGGGGCAGGCGCGGGACAAGGCCTTCGACGCCGCGGACCGCATGCTGAAGGCGTACGAGAAGCAGGGCGCGCCGAACGTGAAGGACTGGCGGAAGCGCCTCGAGGAATGGCGCGTGACGGAGGGTGATTGACATGATCATCACGGACGCGAAGGGGAAGCCGCTCGAGAAGCCGAAGCGCGCGGATTACGGTTCGGACGCGGAGTACTCGCGCGCCGTGGCCACGTACAACGACGCCGTCCGCAAGGCAGGAAGCGAAGGCTTCGATCGCGGCTTCCGCGCGGCCATGAAGCCCGGGAAGAAGTCGGCAGAGAAGCCCCAGCGCGAGCCCGACGACGAAGCGACGCGGAAGGCCAAGGTCGCCGCGATGATGAAGACGTGGGCCGTGAAAGGACGTTGACCGTCGCGCGCGGCATCCTCGGGGTGTGAGCGACTACCCCAACTTCGAAGAGGCGATTCAGACCCTCGGCTTCTTCAGAGACGCGACGACCGCGCTGAAAGCAGCCGTCCCGCTGCTCCCTCACCGGGACATCAAAGGCTGGACGAAGAAGGAGATCGCACCTCACGTCATCGTCAGGCGGGGACCGAGCGCGTTCATCATCCCTGAACGAATTCTCGGCGACGTGCTGAAGGAGCTCCGGAACGCTGGATACGTCGAGCGTGTCGGCACTCGGTATCGGCTGCTCGAGAATCAGCCGCCGGAGATCCCGGCGCAGACGATTCGCAAGATCGGTCAGCTCGATCCGACGGAGCGGGAGCCGTTCCGCGCTCTCTTCCGAGATCGGATCCAGCACATCATCGTCACGAATGTCTGGGGCAATCACGGGCGCGTCCATCTCTACGTGCACGACAGATCACCGGGGTGTTTGGAAGTCTGGACCGGATACATCCGACGGAACGCTTCGCCGCCAGCTGTCGACTTCGGACTCGCGCGCGCGAACCTAGCGGGCTTCCTGACGCGCGGGGGGCATGACGGCTTCTACGTCGGGACCGACGATTGGACGCAGCTCGGTCGCCTCGCCGAATTCGCGGGTGCACGGTCGTACAACGACAAGCGCGAGGACGGCGGATGGCGCTGAATCGGTTCACGCCCGACGAGCTCGCGTTCTTCGTCCGCCCGCGCGCGTGGCCGGACATCATCGCGCGATTCGGATCCAGCGGAGAGGAGATCCGCGACAAGATCATCGCGGCCGACAACACCCCGCCGCCGAACGGCGGTGCGGGGTTCCTGCGCTGGGTAGACCCCGCGAAGTCGTGGGTCCTGACGTCATTCGGGCGCGTTTACGTCCAGCAAGAGGGCATGGACGGGATCCTCGAGATGAGCGAGGCGTGGTTCCCACCGCCTGCTCCGTTGAAACCGCTCGAAGAGGAGAAAGGCGAACCATGAAGATCACCGTCACTGTCGACCTGAACGTGCCCGGGCTGGGGCAAGACGAGAACGTCAGCGCGCGCGTCATCGCCGCCGATGCGTTCAAGCTCGCCGTCGAGAAACTCCGCGCGTACGGGGTCGCGTCTATCGGCTTCTCTCGGAACACGGCGTCCGTGGTGCTCTCCGTCCCGCCCGACGACCTCGCGCCGATCCGCATGGTTTCGGAGATGATCGAGACCGAGCTCCGCGCCGCGTTCGAGAGCGCGAAGAAGGTCGCGCGCGAGGCCGAGACGCAGCCGCGTATCCCGGCGTCGATCACGGTCCCCGACACGGCGGAGATCCGTCGAAAGCTCGGGATCGAAGGCCTCTGACCGGCATCCCTTGAGGTATGGACATCACGCTCACCACATCGACGACGAACTACCTCAAGGTCACGAAGTCTGTTGGACATCGCACGGTCGAATCGAAGCTGTTCTTCTTCGACGACCACGACGCGGATGAAACGCGTCGCGTGTTCGAGCAGGCGACCGCATACACGGACGCGCGCAAGGGGTCGAAGCTTTCGCTGTTCAAGCGACCGTCGTTCGGCGGTCCCTGGGACTACGTGAAGGTCATCGGGGAAAACTTCGGTTTCGGCCAAGCTCCGATCGAGGACTGACCGTCATGCCTCGCGTGCGCCGTGTGCCGGCGGGAACCCTCTCGGTCGACCGCATGTGGCGTACGGCGCCCGCGCGCGAGGTCCTCCGCGTCTGGCTCGAACGAACCTACTTCACGACGTTCGGCCACGGCTCGGACCTCGTGATGAACATCGCGGACGTCTGGCCCGCTGACGCCTCGTGGCTCGCCGACAAGTGGCTCCGCGCGCTCCTCGAGGCTGGTTGGCTGAAGAAGAACGAGAAGCCTACGCCGAGCCCGCAGCAAGCATTCGCCGGCGTGGGCGGCATGTGCGGCCGCGCGATCATGAAGAGCCCGGAATGGGCTCCGCTCTGCGTCTTCGGGTACTCCCCGACGACGACAGGACTCGAATCCCCCATCTGGAAGTGGCTCATATCGACGAAGGACGAAGCAAGATGATCCGAACACTCTTGACCCTGCTCGTGACCATTCTCCCGAAGCGCGTGATCACACGCGACGACGGCGACCCGTACCTCGAACGCTATTACCTCTGCGGCGATCCGGGCGGCCTCAAGTACTTCCCGGGCGAGACGATCCGATGGTGGCAGCGCGCGCTTACGTGGCTCCCGTGTATCTACGTCCACCGCTTCCGCCGCGACGACGCCGATCAAGAGCTCCACAACCACCCCTGGACTGCGGTGAGCTTGATCGTCGCCGGCGGGTACGTCGAAGAACGGCGCGTCGTCGACCCCGGGAACCCGTACCGATTCCGCACCGTCCGGAAGTTCGTGAAGCCTTGGCGGCTGAATCGCCTCGAGGCCGACACCTTCCACCGCGTCGAGCTCGCCGAGAGCGACTGTTGGAGCATCATCAAGCTCGGGCCCAAGGTGCAGACCTGGGGCTTTTGGAACCCTGCCACGGGCGAATTCCTTCACTGGAAGGATCATCTCAAGCGTCGCGAGAAGCGGGTCAACGGCGCCCGGTTCTTCCTCGACACGGCGTCCGGCGAGGAGCTCGATCGGTACATGTCCGGGCAGCACAAGCGCGGGTACGTGACCGAGAACGGCGTCCTGAGGTCCGAGACCGACGCCGAATTCCGCGACCGGTTGAAGCGTATCGGGCAAGGATGAACTACTGGGCCGAGGTCTTCTGCGAGCTCGCGATCTTCCGGTACCTCGACGGCGTGGACTTCGACATCCTACCGGATCACGATGACGGCATGAGCGACTGCGGATGCAACGAGACCGAGGGGTGTCCGACGACGGGCGACGCGCCGGGCTGCGAAGATCCCGACTACGCCCGCGGCTTCCGCACGAAGCGGAGCCTGATCCGTGGCGATACGCTGATCGTCGACTTCGACCTCGTGGACCCTCTCACGAGCACACCCGTGGACACGAGCGCCGTGGGCGTGGAGGTCTGGTTCACGCTCGCCGAGACCCTCCCGCGCCTCGCGACCTCGCCCGTGCTCGCGCAAGCCACGCTCACCAACGGCGGGATCACGAACCGCGATGTCCCGAGCTCGGGACACATTCGCGCGATGGTGGCGGCGAGCATCACGGCGAACGCGATCGCGGATTCGACGGCTCGGCTGTATTACGACGTTCAGGTGAAGACGGCAGACGGGCGCGTGTTCACGTTCGAACGCGGGATCTACCTCGTGGATCCGGACGTTACGCGCGCTGTCTGACGGGTTGCGGAGTGCTCGAGGCGGAGCAAGCCTTGTAGAATCATGCAAGCTGTACGAGCGGGTCGCGCATCGCCCCGCGTTGACCTGAACAGCAAGGAAACGATCGAGCTTATCCAGCGCCTGCTTATGCAGAAGGCAGCGCTCTCGCGGAAGAGCGCGCCCGACTTCCTCGAATTCGTCATGCGCGAGCAGACGACGAAGCGGCCGATCAAGTGCGCGCCGCACCAGCGCGTCGGGCTCGACTTCATGATGGCGCACGATCGGAGCGTCACCATGTGGCCCGCTGGCTCGTCCAAGACGTTCTGCATGGGGGCGCTGACGCTGTTCCTTCTCGGGAACGACACAACGACCCGCGGCGCCGTCGTGAGCGCGACGCAGAACCAGGCGAAGAAGATCGTCAGCGTCGTCACCGACTACATCGAGCACTCCGCCGAGCTCCGTCTCGTCTTCCCCCATCTCCGAAAGAGCACGCGCCGCGGCGATGCATGGCGAGACGATCAGATCGTCGTCGACCGCCCCCCGGGCATTCCGGACCCCTCGCTTGTCGCCGTCGGGATCGACGGCGGCCTCCCGGGCGCGCGCCTGAACTGGATCGTTGTCGACGATATCCTCACGCGCGAGAACACGGCGACGAAGGAGCAGCGCGCGAAGGTCCTAGAGTTCCTCGATTCGACCGTCCTCTCGCGTCTCGATCCGGTCGGCGGCCGCGTCATCGTGAACAACACGGCGTGGCACCCCGAGGACCTGGTTCACGTCCTGAAAAACGCGGGATGGGCCACGCTGATCATGACAATCACGGGCGACATCCAAGTCTTTGACGACTCGCAGCGGCTCCGCGCGGGGCTCGAACCGTGGGATCACGATCTCCTTCGTCCGAAGTACGCCGACGGAGAGGACTACACGCTGCGGCTCGTGCGCGACGACGTGGGCGACGACCTGAACGACGTTCCCCTCTGGCCCGATCGCTTTTTCTTCCTCGACTGGAAGACGCCTCAAGGCGATGTCCTCCCGCCGGCGAACGACATTCACCAGGCGATCGACCGCGCGCGCGACGACATCGAAGACAAGCGAGCTCGGCACGTCGTCGCTGGCGAGTTCAACCGGCTCTACATGAACGTCTGCCGCGACGACGACACGGCGTTCTGTAAGCAGGAGTGGATCGACAAGTGCAAGGCCGCGGCACGCCTCGAGGGCTTCTTCGAGATGGTCAGCGAGTACCGTGGTGGGAACCCGACTTTCACGGGTCTCGACCTCGCGGTCTCTCCCGGCGAGGAGAACGACGACACGGCGTTCTTCACGTTCGAGGTTCTCCCCGACCGTCGCCGGCGGATCCTCGACATCGAGATCGGCCAGTTCGACGGCCCGACGATCGTGCGCAAGCTGATCGCGAAGTCGATGGCCTATAACTCGATCGTGCGTGTCGAGAACAACGCGGCCCAGGACTTCATCCGCCAGTTTGCTCTCCAGATCGACGCCGCTCTACCCGTGAAGCCGCACACGACCGGGCGGACGAAGGCACACCCCGAGTACGGCGTCCCCGGCGGCTTTGCCGAGATGAGCAACGGGGCGTGGCTGATCCCGAACGACAAGCAGGGGCGCTGTCACCCTGCGATCCAGAAGTGGATCGACGGGTGCCTCTACTATTCGCCGGCGAAACACACGGACGACGCCCTGATGGCCTGGTACTTCGCGCGCGAGCAGGCGAAACAGTGGGGGCTCCTCGCACCTATTCCGAAAGGAAACGGGAGCGCGCAGGCGCCGATCGCGGCATCCCTTCTCGCACGATGAAGAAGCGCGAGCAGAACAAGCACGAACGGGCCAAGGCAGCGAAGAAGGCGAAGGGCTCGGCGCCGTATGCCTCGTTCGTCGAAACCGGCACACATCCGCGTCTGATCGTGGGTCGCTTTTCGGTCGGCACGAAGACGACTCACGACGTCGACGGTTCGCCCGCGAGCGACGGGCGATCGTGCGGTGATTCGCTCTCTCACTACTTCGCGGACGACAAGTACAAGCTCGCCGATCTTCTCGAGGAGCTCGCGCGAGAGGTCCGCGCGACGAACAACGACTTTGACGGCGGCCGCGCGCAGGTCTTCATCCTTCGCAGCTACTCGAGCGCCGCGCGTAAGCGGCTTGGTGGTTGACCATGAACGAGTTGAAGGACCCGTCGTACATCATCGGCGTCGACCCCGCGAGCGAGAACAGCGAATCCGTGACGGAAGCGATGCGCGAGCTCCTCGCGCAGTCCGTCTTGGGCACCTCGGGCACCTCGGGCACCTCGAGTTCATCGGGGTCGCTCGCCAACGTGCGCGAGGCCGTGTGGCGCGCGATCCGGGAGACGGCCCCGGCAGGGTCGGATCATCGCCGGGTGCTCCGTCGGATCTGCGCCGACGAATTCGGCGAGGTTCTGTTCCATCGCGCGCAATGGGAAGAGCTATGCAAGCGAGTGCATGAGGTGAGTGAAAGCCTGGACCGTATCTTCGAGACCAGGCACCAGACCACGCCGATTCGAGCTGTCGAACGAGCCGTGACGGGATTGCGCGCAGCGTTCGCCGCCATCGGCGCGAAGATCTAGCGGCCGCGGTTGCCACGGGAGGGTCCCCGGTCACGGTGAAGGGGGAGAGGACCTTTCACCGTGAAGCAGCCGTCGTGCGCGGGTTACGTGTATGCGATCTGCAAGTGTTCCGAGCCCGCGCGCGCTTCCGTGAAGCGACGTCGGAAGAAGGCGCGGAAGGTCTGCGAGCCGATCGACCTCGCTGGACAGCGTTACGAGGTCGTCTCGAAAGACCACCTAGAGGGGAACCTCGAGGGGCAATGCCTCTACGATGAGAACCTGATCGAGCTCCTCGAGGCAGCAGAGGATCGGATGGCAGACGCGCTCTTGCACGAGATGGGGCATGGGGTGCTCGACGCTGGCGGCGGGAAGCACCTCATTCGATCGAAGCATCGTCTTTCGGTCGCGAAGTACTCGGCGCTCGAGGAGGACTTCATCCGCGCGCTCGTCCCCGGGTTCCTCTCCGCTCTCCGTGCCGCTGGCTGGCTGAAGTTGCCAAAGCTCTCCCGTCGCGGCATCTTCGGTCGAAGGTGATTCATGTCTAAAGGCATTCCGTGGTCGGCACGTGACGAGAAGAAGCTCGGGCGGATCCTGACGAAGGCGACGACCGTTGAAGAAGCGGTCGCGATGGCGCGTGACGCGCTCCCGCACATCACGGCGATCAACGCGAACAACCTGTCGATCAAGTGCGCACGCCTATTCGAACGACCGCTGACTGCCTTCATCTCGGCGAACGCGGTGAAGGCAGCGGCCGACTCGAAGAAGAAAGAGCAGCGGCCTTTCAACGCGCCGCCGAAGCCCGATCGCGACCAGCTCGCCGAGCACCGCATGCGCGCGCGGATCGCCGAGCTCGAAGGGAAGAACGAGAAGCTACTGAAGGAGCTCCACGACGCGAAAGAGCAAAACGCGCGGTTCGTCGACCTCCGCGCGCTGAAGCAAGCGCCCGCAATCGTCGCCCCGCGCGGGCGCGGAGAGGGCAAGCAACGGCTCGGCGTCCCCGTGATGCTCTGTTCGGACTGGCACGTCGAAGAGCCGGTCGAGCCCGCGACGGTGAACGGCCTGAACAAGTACAACCTCGAGATCGCCGACGAGTGCATCGACAAGATGGCCGAAGCGTATGCGGCCATGATCGACATGACCTCGAGGACCTACGATTGCCGAACCGGCGTGCTCTGGCTCGGCGGCGACCTCTTCAGCGGATACATTCACGACGAGCTGATCGAGGCCAACTTCCTGAGCCCAACGCGTGCGATGGCGTGGCTCATGCCGCGGATCGAGAAGATGATCCGGAAGATCCTCGCGCTCTGTCCGCGGATCGAGAAGCTGATCGTGGTGTGCAACGACGGAAACCACGGGCGGAACACGCACAAGATCCGGATCGCGACTCGCACCGCAAACAGCCTCGAATGGTTCCTGTATCACGAGCTGGCGCAGCGCTTCCGCGACGAGAAGCGTGTCGTGTTCCAGGTCGCAGAGGGTGAATACAGCTACCTCGATGTCTTCGATCAAACGCTCTGCTTTTTTCACGGCGATAGCGTGAAGTACGCCGGCGGCGTCGGTGGTCTGCTCGTCCCGATGAAGCGAGGCCTGAACGAGCTCCGAAAGTACCGGCCCGTCCACGTGTTCAACGCGGGCCACTTCCACCAATACACGAACCACCAGGACATCGTCGTGAACGGTTCGATGATCGGCCTAAACGCGTACGCGATGCGCTACAAGTTCTCACCCGAGCCGCGACAGCAAGCCTGGTACATGCTCGACGCCACGCGCGGAAAGTGTCTCAGCGCGCCGATCTGGCTTCCGCAATACAAGCCCTGACGGCATCTTCTCAGGTACGGACGACGCACCCGGGCGAGAAGCGCCGAAGACGAAGGGCGTCAGGCGGCAAGCACGGCGGACGGTGAGGCAGTGAGGCGGGCGGTTTTCGCCCTTTCTCCCCGCGGAGCCAACGAACCCGTTTACGTGCAAAGCAACCCGAGTGCGTCGTCCGCTTTACCTGCGAAAGGTGGCCGACGATGGATCCGAAAAAGAATGACGTGGTCGAAGCCGTGGCGAGTGGACCGAGCCCGAAGGTCGTGATCTACGACGACGAGCTGAAAGAGCCGACGAGCCCGCAAGCAAAGCGAGAGCTCGAAGCCAGGCTCGAACGGATGTTCCAAGAGAGCGGCGGCCAACCGGTCATCGTGAAGGGTCGAGCGCGCGGCCTGAAGCACATTCCGGGTAACGTCCTGGCGCGCGCGTTCGAGAATGCGAAGGACGCACCCGAAGCCGATCCCGTCGCGGTGAACTTCGCGGCGAAGGAGATCTATCGGCAGCTCCCGGGCAAGGTCCTGGCGCAGCTCCAATGGATCGCGAAGACGCACGGGAACAACCGGCACGCGCGCCGAGCGACCAAAGCGATCCTCGATCGGCACTTCAAAGGCGTGGCGGCGAACGCCAGGAAGTACGCGGCGAAGAAGGCGAACCGCGACGAACAGCGGAAAACACCTGTCATGCGCACGAACGTGCGGAAAACCGAAAGGGTAACCGAATGATCTCGAAGGTCCTGAATCGTGTTCGAACGGCGGTCGGGCTCACGCTCGTCCCCGGCGCTCGAACAGCGTTGGTCTGGAATCGCTTCGCGCTCGAGGCCGTGAAGCGTGCGCACGAAGACCGCGCCAAGGAAGCGCGGAACGCGGGGGTCGGCCTCGCGCGGCTCGCGCGTCGCTTGAAGAAGGCGAAGGAGGAGACGACACGCCTGAAGAAAGAAAACGACGCGCTGATCGCGGCGCTCGCCGCCTACCAATCCGCCGCGGTCGAAGTCATCGCGATCGAAGAGGACGTCACGCGCGCGCCGGCGGACCACGCTGCGATTTATCCCCCGCCCATCGAATACGATCTCGATGAGATCGACAACGGCCCGGTGTTCTGATGACAAGACGCTCGGGCGGCTGCTTCACGAACGAACCTCGAAAAGGTCGCCGCCAGCGCCCGCGCGTCCCCCCATCGGGCTGGGGGAGCTGGGGGAACTGTCACTTTGCATGCCCCGCTCTGCGGGCTCCTCTGCTTGATCTCGCGCTCGCAGAGGAGCCGGCGCCGAAGATAGAGCAGGCGCGCGCCGGAACGAGCACGTCGGCACGAACGCCAAGCCACGTGTCGACGTGCTCGCAGGAGGATCCGAACATGGGAAAGGTAAGCCCGCGCGTGAATCTCGAAGAGCTCGCGGACGCCGTCCTCGAGGCGGAGCGGTGGAAAGAGGTCGCGCGCTCCTACCGCACGCGCCTGCTCCGCGAGATCTCCGGCTGGCGCCGGCGCGCCGAGCAGCGCCTGGAAACGATCAGGCAGCGCGACGAAGAGATCGAGCGCCTCGCCGACGAGCTCGAAAAAGCCGAAGATCGTGCGGTCGTGGACATCACGAGCCGCGATCTAGCAACGCTCCGGCGCGAGCTCGCCGACACGAAGAAGACCGTCGAGCAAGCCAACGCGCGCGCGGATCGCCTCGAACATGTCGCAGAGACCGAACGAAAGAAGTCCTCTGCGGCGCAGGAGAAGATCGATCGCGCCGAAGCTCGCCGCCGAGAGGCGGAACGGAAGATGGTCGAGCACGTCGAACAAGTGACGATGACGATCGTTCGTCCCATACGTGCAAACCTGCGCGTGCTCGGTGCGCGCCTTGGGATCGATCCGAAGTGGCCCGGATACGAGAAGGATGAAGACGTCGCGCGCGAGCTCGATCGACGATTGCTCGATCTCCAGAAGCGAGCCGGAGACGTCTGAAGGAGACACGCCGCGGGCATGCCGTGAGGCACCCCAAAGCACACCGAGCCGACTCCCGGGTGAATAGGGGTCGGGCCTTCGGGCTCACATCATGCGACCGATCTTTGGCAATCGACCGTCGACACCTACCGCGCACGAAACGCGGAGCTAGGTTTACAGAGTCGACGGCGACGAGCCGACGACCAACCCAGGAGAGACCACCATGGCACACGAGCTCGATATCCGTAACGGCAAGGCTTCTATGTTCTTCGTCGGCGAGACCCCTTGGCATGGCCTCGGGACGAAGCTCGAAGGACGCCCGACGAGCGAGGAAGCGATCCGCGCCGCGGGTCTCGATTGGAAGGTCGGACTCCGCCCCCTTTTCGCCGCGATGAACGTCGACGAGAACGGTAACGCGGCGAGCCCCGCGAACTTCAAGAAGGTCGCACATCGGGCGACGTATCGCGAAGACACGGGAGAGATCCTCGGTGTCGTAGGACCGAGCACGACGCCGCTTCAGAACGTGGACGCGTTCAAGTTCTTCGACCCCTTCGTCGCTGGCGGCCAAGCCGGTTACGAGACCGCGGGCGCGCTTCAGGGCGGGCGCCGCGTGTGGATCCTGGCGGCGCTCGAGAGCGACCCTCTCGTGATCGTCCCCAAGAGCGACGACACGGTGCGCCAGTTCCTTTTGCTCTCGAACAGCCACGACGGGACGCTCGCGATCCGTGTGGGCTTCACGCCGATCCGCGTCGTGTGTGCGAACACGCTCGCGATGGCGCACAACGACGACGCCTCGAAGCTGATCAAGATCTCGCACCACGCGAAGGCGAACGAGACCCTCGCGAAGGTCGGGGAGATCATGAACACCGTCACCGCGCAGTTCGAAGCGACGGCCAAGCAGTATCGCGAGCTTGCCGCGCACGGCTGCAACGAAGCGACCCTCAAGAAGTACGTGAACCTGGTCTTCAACCCGAAGACGCAGATCGAACGGATGAAGAAGAGCCTCGCCGTCGAGCTCCTCGCCGGCGGTGACGGCACGGCGTCCGACGAAGACGTCTCGCGCTCGCGTATCTACCCCAAGGTCGCCGAGATGTTCGAGGGTGGCCGCGGGAACGACCTTCCCGGCGTGCGCGGGACCATGTGGGCCGCGTACAACGCAATCAGCGAGTACATCGTCCACGAGCGCGGAAAGGACGCGGCGAAGCGCCTCGACTCCGCGTGGTTCGGTCCCGGACATGCTCAAAACGCCCGTGCGCTGAAGATCGGCATCGAGCTCGCGACGACCTGACACAATTACGGTTGACCTAAGGCACGGGCTCTGCCATAAGGGCCCGTGTCGGTCGCCGAGCTCCTCGGGGGAGGGGTTTCCGGGGGGAAGGGTAGGGACCTCGGCGACCGACGCAGTTACGCAAACAGTGCGGGGCTATGACTCGCCGGTCATACCATCGTGATTCAATCGTTTCGCTTACTTGCTGATTAGCGCATCTATACGCCATGACTCGACGGTCATACCGGTAGCGCTAACTACTCGTTTCCACGTAGCGCGGCAGCTGGCACCATTCCCGCATTACCTCTTCTCATCGAACGGCGACGAGCCGGGCGAAAGCAGGAGAGACCACGATGAACGAGCGAACGAACCTTCTCGAGCGAGCTTTTCAGTACGCCAACCGCGGCGGTTACCGCTTCGTGCTTCTGTACGCGGCCCAACACGACGCGGGCCAGTTCCGCGCGTGGAAGCGCGAGGACTTCCTCACGTTCTGTTCCGAGGCCGACGCGCAGATGTGGGTCGACGGGATCGCGCGGCAATACCTGCGAGGGAAGGTCAACTATCGCGTCACGTCGTTCGAAGTCATTGATCTCTCGAAGAAAGCGGCCTGAACCATGTCGGTCCAGTTCATCATCTCCGGCGAAAACCCGAACTTCGACGCGGACGCGTGCCCGGTGTGCGTCGACGGTGAGTGGCAGACTTGCCGAGCCTGCGACGGGTCGGGCTTTTCTGCCGACTACCGCGCGGGGAAGATCACGCCCCGTAACTTCGTCGACATGACGAACGTGCACGCCGTCGAGCTCCTCGCGTGGCTTGGCTTCGAGATCGATCGCGAGGACCAACCGAACGGCGTCCTTCTCCCCGGCGACCTCCGCGCGCGTTGCGCTCGCAGGCTGGCGTCCACGCCGGCGAACGTGGCTAGCGACCTCCCGCGCGCCGAGCACCGTTCTCGAGGCGCCAAGGGGGCGCGCCTGCTTCTTCCCGCGCGCCGCACCGGATACCTTGCGGACAAGGCCCGCGCGCTCCTGGAGCTCGCAGAGCGCGCGGGCGACCGGGCGATCACCTACAGCTGAAAAGGGTCCTGTCCATGTATGTCGTCGCTCTTGTCGGACTCACGGACGCCAGCGGAGAGGACCACGATCGCGTCTGGGGCGTCTCGCACGAAGCGCCTTTTTCGGGCCAAGCGGAAGCCGACGGACTTACCTATGCGGAAGCCGAGGAGCTCGCCGCGCGCATGAACGTCGCAGGTTCTCCTACCTATCTTTGAGAATCGACCGCGGGGACCTCGACCGCAGGGGCCCGAGGAGTCATCTTTCAAGAGTCGACGGCGACGAGCCGACGACAGAAAGCCGAAAGAGACCATGCCCGTCACGCGCTACATCGCCACCGTCAAGTTCCCGACCGTTCTCGACATGAAGGCCGTTGACGGTTCGCCGAGTGATATCGCCCACGTCGTCGCTTGTGTAAGCCATACCGAGCGCGCGACGAAGGCGGAGATCAAAGAATTCGCGCACCGTCACGTTACGTCCCTCAAGATCGCGGAGGGTGGCGAGATCGTTGATGTTCGCCCCGAGACGGCGGAACACAACATCCCCAATCTTGAGCCCGAAGCATGGGCCCGGTTTCAGAACGAACTGGCGGCGCTAGACCGTCGAATTCGAGGCGCATGAACGCACCGACCTTCCTGGACTTCATTCGCACGATTCGGTGGGTGCGGTACGCGGGTACCGCACCCGACTTCGAGGCGCTGACTCGGCTCGAAGATCTCGGCTACGTAACGGTCGTGGTCGGTACTCGAGTAGCCTACGAGCTCACACCGGAAGGCCTCGAGATCTACGACCAGACTCGAGCGGTGATTATCTGACACCCTGCGACCGATCTCAGGAATCGGTCGCCGCACCCCTTCACGGCGCGGTCGGGATGCCGTATTCCTATACATGCGACGGCGACGAGCCGACGCCGAGACCAGGAGAGACCGCCGATGATGCTCCCGCCCCCGCCGTCCCAGACCTTCAACGTCGTCGTCCCGCCGCTCGCGGCGCCGCGTCCCGTGGAAGAAGTTCCGTACATCCCGCGTAACGAGCGCGAGACCATCGCCCCGAAGAGGGCAGCATGAAGATCCCGGCGCCTACCGAGGCGGAGATCGCGAAGTGGAAAGAGGACTCGAAGTAGGAAAGGCCAGGACCATGAACGAGAAAGACGTGGAAACGTTGCTGGAACAGATCAACGCGATGGTCGATAACGTCGACGATCCGTCCGTGGAGAATCGTCGAGCGTGCGCGTTGGAGATTCAGCGGCTTGCGGCGAATCTTCCGAAGCTCGTTCGTCAAGCCGCAGCGGGATGGGAGAGCGCTCGTCTGGCTGCGATCTTTGCCGAATTGCCGTCAACGGAGGCCGCTGCTGATATCGCTCTTGCTTCTCTTCGAGAAACCACCACATAGCGCACGACCTCCCACCTCTTTTTCACAATCGACGGCCGAACCCTACCGCGAGAGAGGGTTCGGCCGTACTGTTGTGATGTCGACGGCGACGAGCCGGTGACGAAGCAGGGAGCGACAACGATGAGCGAATCGACCTACGCGGCGGCAGCGACGATCTTGGCGGGCCTGATGAAGGACCACGGCGGCGACGAAGGGCACGACGAGAGCGCACATGATGGCGCACACGGCGCGCGCATGGACGGTGGCTTCCGCCGTTTCATCCTTGCCGGGCGCGCGGTGTTCACGCTCGTCAGCGAGAAGTCGGGTGCGCGTTTCACGTTTCGAGTCCGCACCGCGAAAGAGGACGACGACTCTCGGCACTTCGTCGAAGTGCTCACGGGCCCGAACAACACCGATGACTTCACCTACCTCGGAACGATCTTCAACGGCGCGCGCTACGCGCACGGGCGCAAGTCGAGGATCGGGGTAGACGCGTCGAGCGCGAAGGCGTTCGCGTGGGCCTGGTCTTTCCTCGCGCGCGACGTCGCTCCCCCGTCGTGTCAGTTCTGGCACGAAGGTACGTGCGGGCGATGTAACCGCCCTCTCACCGATCCCACGAGCATCGAAACCGGCCTCGGCCCCGTCTGCATTACGAAAGGATGACTGTCATGAACCGCGCGATCTTCTCCTTCCTGCTCCTCACCGCCGCGTGTAGCGGCGCGTCCGGCGTCGAGATCCCTGGCGCCGGACGTGATCGAAACGATCTCGATCCCGTGCCGAGCGGATGGGCGGAGTCGCAGCGATTGCAGAGCGCGAACGATGACGGCGGCTCGCCGGTCGCGACCGAAGACGCCGGCTCGGATGCAGCTGCAAAGCCGGACGTGACCGAGCCCGACGCCACTGCGCCCGACGCGCCGAGCGGTCCGACGGAAGGTGAGATCCTCCAATGCAAGATCGCCGCGTGCGGCGAAGCGCAAGTCCAGTGCGGTCCCGCGCCCGGGCGGCATTGCTTCGGTCAGCCCGTGAACTGCGATGACGTCTACGGGAAGTGTCCGACCGTATGCGGCGGAGGAGGGCGCCCGGGCATGTGCGGGACGCAGTGCGTGAACGGACAGAAGAACGGGATCTGCGCGAACAGCCCGGTCGGTAATTCGTGGGCGGGTTCCCTTGGCTGCACCACGCTCGTCCGTACGGACGTGTCCGGGAACGTGACCGCGACTCGATTCGTCGACGGCTCGTGCATCGAATTCGGCGGCGCTATCTGTTGCCCCTGAGCTAGTAGCGGCATCCTCTGGGGACGACGCCGCGCCGGTTGCGCGCGAATCGAAACCGAGGAGACGCTACACCATGGTGCACCAGTTCCGACGCGCGATCGTGCGCGAAGAGGCTTACGGGGTGGTCGCGGATGTGACCGCGTGCGACGAAGCCGGCGAGGAGATCCCGAAGTTCGATCGGCTCGTGTACGCCGACGAGATCGCGGCACGCGTCCGGAAGTGCGGGCGCGAGGTCAGCGTCGTCGAAGGCGAGGACCGCCGGATCTCGGTCGTCGCCACCTTGGGCGATGCTCCGGACGAGGACTTCGACACCATGGCCGGGATTCTCCTCGAGGCCGTGTCGTGAGCTCCCCGACGCGCCAGTCGTTCAAAGCGGCCGAGCCGGTCAGCAGTAGCGACCCGCACCCGACTCCGTTCGCGCAGGCGATCGTCCCCGAGGCCGTTCCGCCGGATTCGGTCGAATCCGTGAAGGCCATCGACGCGCGCGTGGACCGCCTACTCGCGGAACAGCTCTCTTTGCTGGTCGAGCGCAAGCAGCTCCGCGAGATCGCCGACGAGCGAGCCAACCGATCGACCGAGCTCCTCACCGAAGCGCGCGCCGCAAAGAAGCTCGTGCGTTCGTACATCGAAGCGCGCCATGCGGTGCGAAAAGCGAACAAGCACATCACGGCCGGGATCATCGCGGGGGAAGGACATTCGGAAGATCTGGACGGTCTTTCGGAAGCAGCCGACCGCGCATTCGAAGCACTCGAAGCCTGGGCCGCGAAGACCCTCTGAAGTTGCCAGCCGGCGACGACAGGCCCACGCTTCGGGCATGAAGCGGATCCCCGTCGTCGCGTTCTTCCTCGCCGTGATCGTCCAGCTCGCTCCGCACATCGCGGGCTGTTACGACCCGAAGTCGCCGAACCTTCCGCCGTGCAGCGGTACATGGCCTGAGCCCTGTTCGAGCTCGAAGGTCGACGGGGGACGCTAAGTCATGAACGAGATCGGCGGAGGCACACCCCCGGCCCCCGGCGGCGCCGCGATGCATCGGTGGGCGAGCGATGTCCAGCGTCCCGGCGGCGCGGACGTACTGCCGAACGGCGGACCGGACGGGACGGTTCGTCATCCGTTCACGCAGGTGCAGCGCGCGGAGTATCTCGCGCTCGTGAAGGAGCACGGATCGATCGCGAAGCGGACGCACGACGCGCCGATCGCGCTCGTGAATCTCCACGACCTCCACGCGATTCAGGACAGCGTGAATCGCGAGCGTCTCTCGCAGCACATGTCGGATCCGAAGATGGTTCCCGAGGGCTCGCGCGCCGCGGGCCACGGTGGTCTCGTCGATCGTCCCGTCGTCGTTCGGAAGGGCGGGAAGATGTTCATCCACGACGGACATCATCGACTGACCGCTGCTCTCCTCCGCGGCCAGTCGACGGCCAAGGTTCGATTCGTCGATCTCGATTCGGAGCAGTCGACCCCGTGACCGTACTCGAAGCCATCGCCAACGGAAGAGCCCAACTCGAGCGACAAGGGCGCGCGAAAGATATGGCTTCCTTCCTGTCAGCAAGACGAGCTCGAGAGCTTCGTTATGAGCTCGCAGAGCTAGGCGTTCACTTCGGGATTCCGTTCGGTTCCGCAGTTCCGGTCGCGCGCGAACAGGGCGAATGGCGGTATCTCGGGACGGTTCTCAGAGACGTGCACGTGTTCGAGCAAGTCGAGGCTCCGTGACGGTTCCCGGCGAACGTGGCAACTTCTGCCCATGGCGATCGACGCAAAGATCAAGTTCGTTCAGGGCGCGACCATCGGTACGCCAGGGGTTTCTCTGATCGGCGTACTGAGCACGCCGGTCGATGTCTCGAACGGGAATGACACGGGCGTCGTTCGGTGGATCTGGAAGATCGTCGACTCCCCGCCCGGTTCCGCAGTGCCAGTCGGACTCATCAGTGACGGACCGATCGCGACGTTCCAGTTCGCACCAGACCTCCGCGGCGGTTACGAAGTCGAGCTCACTGTCTTCGACTCGAGCGGCGCGCAGAAGATCGATCATCGCGTCTTTCAGATCCGAGAGCTCTCGAACCGTCTGATCCCGCCGTTCAGCGCAGACGCACCGGCGCTAAACTTCCTGAGCCAGACGCGCGGGTGGGCTCCGTACATGGAGGATTACCTTCACTTTATGGATCTCTTCTCGACGCCGGACGGAAGCGTCCCGCTCGCCGCGCGCACGTTCCAACAGGACGTCACGGGCGCGCGCGTGGTCTACGACGCCAAGTCGCTTCAGACGGCGAACGCGACGCCGACCGAGATCTATCGCTGGACCATCCCAGCCGGGGCAAACGTCAAGATCGACTATATCGTCAATGCTAGCGGAACCCTCGCGGCGAACAGCGCGACGTTTGCCAAGTCGATTAGCTATCGCCGTGCGGCCGCCGCCGCACCGGCCGTGACTGGCTCGGCGACGCCGGATGATCTGGGCTCGCGTCCGGCGGTCCCTTTCGTATCCGCACCAGCATTCTCGATTGCTGGTAATGACGTCGTTCTGACCGGTACGGGGATCGCCGGCCCCGTGCGCTGGGCCGTGTTCTTTCAGGTAACGATCGGGTTCGACCCGACCTGATGTAGCGGCTACGAATAGCGGATGGATTCGGGAGAGCGAAAGACGCCGACCGCGTTCGCTATCAGCGGGGAAGCCTTTGATCGTCTCCTCGAGGCGATGGGGGGAATCGTCGTTTCCGTGGAAGACTTGGGAAAGAAGGTCGACGCGGCGACGCGCGCGGGCGTCATCACTGCGCACGTGGTTCGCGAAACGCGAAAGGACGTCGCCAAGGTCATCGCGCATGTGGCCGAACTGGACAAGACAGTTGGCGAGCTCGACGGTCGCACCTCGGCGAACGAGCGGAACATCCGCCGGCATGATGCCGGGCTGAAGACCCATAGCGACGCGGACTCGAAGCACGAAAGCGAGCTCGCGGCGTTCGTGATCGTCATCGACGAAACGCGGAAGCTCGCCGGCAAGGCAGCGAAGGCCGTCGAAGAGCTGAAGCAGTCGCAGACGAAGACGACCGAGGACCAGACCGCGGCCATCGTCCAAAAGGTCGACGTTCTCGATCAGGATACGAAGAAGGCTCGCGTTCCGGCGAGTGTCGCGACCGCGATCAACCTCGCGATCGGGATCGTCTATCTGATCCTCAAGATCATCGAATCCAGGCACTGACCGGCATCCCGATCGAGGCCGTGCCCTTTCTGGACCTTGAGGAGGAGCTCGCCGAGCTCGGATACGGAACCGCCGTTGACAGGCGCTCGCTGTTCAACGGCGGTTTTTTACTTCGAGGCGGGTACGACTACGAAGCGATCCCGAAGGAGCTCCAGAAGAAACGGGGCCCAAAGCCTCGACTCACGGCAGAGGAAAAGGCCGAACGGAAAAGGGCGTCGCGGAAACGAAAGCAGAAGGAAGCGAGATCGGATCCGCTCGATGCGCTCGTCCAGAAGCGTATCAATGGCATGGCTTGTAGGAGGTACGGGCGAATGAAGCAGTTCGAGAAGACGTTGGAGCGCTTGGGGTGGTCTGGTTCTTTCGCGATGATCTTGCATGGTCGATCGACGGGCACGGAGACGGTTACCCCGCGCGACGCGTTCGAAGCGAAGACCGAGCTCGGGCGAGCCGCTCGGATCGACTTCATGGTCTACGCGTACGTGCCTCAGCGCTGGTCGATCATCGATATCGCGAAGCTCTTGAAGCTGACGCCTGAAGAGGTCGCTGACTCGGTCCGTTCCCGTAACTTCTTCGTGCCTCCCTTGAAGGGTCGGTAAACGGCTGTCACCATGCCCGCATGGCATTCGGCGGCGGCGGGTTCAAAAAGTGGGCTGGCGGTGGCGGCAAACCGGGCGGACCTCCGAAGGGTCCGCCGGGCGGCGGCGATGAAGCTCCCCCGCCGGCGGGTGGTCCGCCGAAGCCGAAAGCACCGGGAGCTCCCGGTGCACCTGGCGCCGCTGGTGCGGTTCCGGCACCTGCTCCAGCCCCGACGGCGGGCGCGGGCGGTAGCGGTACGAACCCCCAGATGATCGCGCGCGCCGCGCAGGCGCTGACGCGTCTGATCCTCGAGGGTGGTCTCCCCGACGATGTGATCGAGCTCCTGTCGCAAGCGCAGCAATCGTGCATGGCGACGGCGACAAGTTCGGCCGGCGACGAGCCCGAAGACGATGACGCCGACGCCGCGGGCGAGAACCTCGAGGACGAGGAAGTCGAAGAGGACGAGGAAGCGGAGAAGCCGGAAGGCGAAGATCCCGCGTACGACACGAGCGGCGGGAAGCGTCCGCCATTCCCCGCTCCCCGCGCGCAGCCGTCCGCGCAGCCTCCGGGCCTGAAGCGCTGAGAAGTTGCCACGGCATGCTCGGGGCGTCACGCTCTGGGCATGCCGAAGCGCACCGATTCGCAGAGCTCGATCGATATCCGCGAACGTTGGGGGACCGGTTGGAAGCCGGACGCGTTCGACGAGCGAGACTACGCAGCCGCCGCAAGATTCGGCGCGCCGCGTTCTCTCCCGAGCGAGGCTCTAGGACTCCGCGACTTCATTCGACGCGTGAAGGATCAAGCGTCGAGCTCGTCGTGCGTGGGACAGGCGATCTCGAGCGCGATCGATACGCGAATTCGAAGGCTAAAGATCGCGTGGCCGGAACCGAGCTCGGTCGCGCCGTACATCATGGCGCGTCGAATCGCGACGCCGAAGGGAACGAAGCTCGCGGACGACGGGTGTTTCCCGCGCGACGCTATGAAGGCCGTTCGCGAGGTGGGGCTCCCGAGCGAGGAGGCCGTCCCTTTCGACCTCTCGAAGATGAACGACGATCTGACCTGGGCCGACTTCCAAGACGCCTCGAAGTTGATCGTGTTCCAGTGGTTCCGGATCTACGCGCAAGGTGCGTCGCGCGCTGACGAGGTCGCGAACGCGCTATCGCAAGGCATCCCGGTGGTGTGCGGGATCGACTTGGACGCTGGCTTCTTCCGATACAACGGCGGCGTCATCGAAGCATGGGGCCCCGAGCGCAAAGGCGGTCACATGGTCACGATCGTTGGATACCGCACCAACGCGCACGGGTTCCGAGAGTTCCTGGTCCTCAACAGCTGGGGCGAACGCTGGGGGATCGGTGGGTTCTTCTGGCTGCATGAAGACGCGCTCGCGTCCGGGCGTGTGTCGGACCTCTACGCGTTGGTGGTGTCCCCATGAAAAAGACTCTGCTCGGGTTTCTGCTGTTCTCCTTCCTCGCGGCGCTGAACGCGTGCCCGCCGGCGAAGCCGCCGGAGAACTACGACATCACGGTTTATCCGCCGTTCCCCGACGGCGGAGACGCCGAGCTCCCCGAGATCGATCCCCTCTGTCGAGTCGCGTGCGAGAGCCTCGCGAAGATCGGATGCCCCGAGTCTTCCCCGGCCGGTCGTTCGTGCGGGAGCGTCTGCACCGCGATGTCTCGATCCGGCGCGAGCGCGATCGATCTGCTTTGCGTCGCGAACGCGTCGACGGCCGATCAGGTCCGAGGTTGCGGAGGCGTCGAGTGCGCGGGAAGATGATGACCTGACGAGGTCATCAGATGGATCTGAAGAAGTGGGCCGAGGGTGGTAGCGGGGATTCGGATTCCAAGCTGAAGACGAACGCCAAGTTTCCGCCTGGAACCAAGGTCAAGTATGGCCCGCGGATGAAGATGGCCGGCGCACGCCCGCGCAAGGGCGTCGTCTCGGCGGAGCCGACCGATCTCGATCCGACGCGCTTCGTGAAAGTGCGATGGGACGACGGAGAAACCGAAGCCGTGTCTATCGCGGCGATCGTGAAGGCCTGAACATGAAACCGATTCGATACGTGCCGGCGCGGCACCTGACGCCGGCGAACCGAACGAAGATCGCTCTGATCGTAATCCACACCGCGGAATGCGCTGAGGTCTCGACAGCGGCCGAAAACCTTCAGACGTGGACGGCGGGCGCGAACGCGTCGCAAGCGTCGTGGCACTACGCGGTCGACAACGACTCGATCACGCAAAGCGTGCTCGAGAAAGACGTCGCGTGGCATGCGGGGCCCGTCAACGGGTTCTCCATCGGGATCGAGCACGCGGGCCGCGCGTCGCAGGACGCTGCGGGCTGGGATGACGAGTACTCGCGCGCAGTGCTCGAGAACAGCGCTCATCTCGCGGCCGAGATCTGCAAGCGGTACGGGATCCCGGTCGTCCGTCTCTCTGCCGAGGATCTGAAGGCTGGGAAGAGGGATGGGTTCACGGGGCATGTCGATGTCACCAACGGGTTGACTGGCGGCAAGGGTCACATGGACCCCGGGAAAGCGTTCCCATGGGACGCGTACCTCGCGCGCGTGCGCGAGCTCGTCGACGCTCCCACGGAAGCCTCGCCGGTCGACGCACCGGCGATCCTCACGCCCGCGGACGCGTGGCGGTTCAAGGCGTTCGTCGATATCGAGCTGAACGGCGTGAAGTGGCAAGTCTGCCCGGTCTACGTCGCCCCGGTCGGAATCGGACAAGCTCGCGACCTCGCGAAGATGCTCGGCTGCGAGCTCCCGACACCCGAGCTCGTCGACGCGATCTGGAAGGCGTCCGACCTCAAGATCGACGCGGATCGCATGGCGTATACCGCGAATCAGGGGAACGACTTCGCGGGGGATATGAACGCCCCCGAAACACATGCGATGCAGGCCGCGCGGATTGCGATCGAGGTCGGGGATCGAGCACTCGGAAAGGACTTCTTTCTGCTCGCCGGCGCATTCAAAGACGTGGTGGTGAAGGACGGGAAGATCGGGCTCTACGGCTGGCACCGTGCGAACGGGACGGTCGTGCAGCCGTTCTACAGTGGGCACTCGCCCGCGTGGGCGGACTACAGCCAGGGTCTGCGTCTCGTTCGTCGCGTGTGACGGATTCGGCCGAATCCGTCCGGGCTGGTTGCCACGAGCATCGATCGGGGTAAGGCTGCGAGCTTAGGAGGCGCGCAGCCATGTCCAACCATCACATCGTCGTCGAGGATCTCGGCTTCAATCTTCGAGAGAACGAACAAGCGTTTTGGGAAGGCGCTGTCGTCGACGCGATTCGCATGAACGAGCTCCGCGGGCGAGGGGTCGCGACTCTCCCGTGCATTCCTGAGCTCTTCAAGCACGGTGGTTTCGCGGGATTCGCAAAGCGCGCATGGGGTAGCGGTTGGCCGCTCGATGGGGTCGTGCCGTCGAACACGTGCCCTCTCGCGGTCTACTCGCTGGGGGACCCCTATCGGATCGTGCATTGGGCGGCGCGCCTCTACGGCAAGCCCGGGCAAGGCGTGCTCCGTCTTACCGCGGACGCCGGCCGAGCGAACGCCTCACGCGCAGTGGTCGCCGATCCGCAGAACGGCGGGAACGCGGTGGACGTGAACCGCCTCGGGAAGCCCGACACCGACGGAGGCTGGACGGTCTACGGGCGCGCGAACCTCTACACGCCGGGCGAGGGCTACTTCGGTCTCGCTCTCTACGGCTTTGCGCCCGGTATGCGCGTCGCGTGGCTCGCGGCGTCGCTGACGACCTGAAGGAGAACCGATCCAATGCGATTCCAGAAGACGTTCCGGCGCGTGAAGCCGGCTACACCCCCCGGCACTACTCTCGGCGGTGATTCCCTCCCCGCCGGCGGTCCGGCCCAATCGTCCGACGCGATCATCGGGGCGCGCGTTCAAGGGTTCGGACAGCACCCGCCCGAGCGGATCGTCGTCGGCTGCAAGTACACCGGCGCCGGCCCATTCGTCGATCTGAACGTCGAGCTTTGGGTTTGGGATTCGGAGACGGCCTCGTGGTTCAAGGCGGCGACAGGCACGCTGAAGCAGGACGAGCTCCTCTATCTGCGTTGCCCGTTCCTGGTCGAGCGCCCGCAAACGCAGGCGAACATCGGAACACCGACGAGCGGCGGGACCGACGCGTACGTGCTCGTGAAGGACCCCGGTGCAGCCGCCGACGGTGCGTACCTGTTCGGAGTCGGCGCCGACGCGGCGTCGTTCTGAGGTCTCGCATGTATCACCCCGTACGAGCGTGGCTGGCCGAGAAGTTCCTGTCTGTCGCGAGCAGGATCATCCCGGTTCAAGTCGAAGAGAACGAGGACAACGACGGAGGACTCCCGGCGGGGCACCCCGTCGTTGTCCGTTCTACCGAAGCCGAACGCATGGTCCGCGAAGGGTCCTCGTTCGCCATGGCAGCTCGCCAAGTGCCTGAACCGCCGGCGCCCGCGCCACGCGGATCCCTTCGTGATCGGATCGAGCGCGCAAGGAAGAACGCATGAGCAACGTCATTCGAATCGACCCGTCGAACGCGATGAATCTCGGCGCGTTCGATTCGAGTTTCGGCGGCGCCGGCGCGCGTTCGCTTCTCGACGGCGATCGATTCCAAGAGCTCGATCGCCGTCAGCGCTTCTACGCATGCACGCAGCACGACGGGAAGTATTGGGACTTCGACGGCCGGCCGATCAATCCGCGCACCGGCATGCAGCCTCTATTGGGCGCGGAGCGATCTTGGTACGTGCCGCTGAAGATGCGCCGGCCGTCGTCGCCCGTGCGTCTCGGTCGGATCATCGTCGACAGCTTTACGAACCTCCTTTTTGGAGAGAACCGATTCCCGAACGTGCGCGTCGAAGGAGACGATCAAACCGAGGATCTCCTTCGGACGATCGTGCGCATCGGAAAGCTCTCGCAGAAGATGGTCCAAGCGCGCGCGATCGGCGGCGCCGTGGGCACCGTCGGGCTGTCATGGTGCTTTCGGAACGGGCGCCCGCGGTTCGAAGCACACGATCCGAAGAACCTTTTCGTGCACTCGTGGGAAGACCGACTCGAGCTCGTTCCCGAGCACGTCACCGAGATCTACCTGTTCAGCAAGGTCAAGTGGGACGGGCGCGGGTTCAATAAGATCTGGCACTGGTTCCGACGCGACTGGACGCCGGCCGCCGATATCGTGTTCGTCGATCAACCGTATGATCCGAACCGAGAGCCGGTTTGGGAGGTCGACTTCGAGCATTCGAACTTCCACGGCGACGGTGTCTGCCACCTGGAATGGATCCAGAATCTGCCGAGCGACGAGGCGGACGGTTTACCCGACTACGACGGTCTTTACGAGTCATTCGACGCGCTCGATCTCCTGATGAGCGTGATCAGTCGAGGCGCGATCCTGAACCTCGATCCGACGCTCGTGATGAAGATGGATCGCGATGAGGTCGATCGGCTCGGAATCAAGAAGGGCTCGGACAACGCGCTCGTCGTCGGCAAAGACGGCGGCGCCGAATACCTCGAGGTCGGCGGCGGCACGATCGAGGCGGGCCTGAAGCTGGTCGAGTCAAAGCGCCGTTTCATCCTCGAGACCGCGCAATGCATCGTCCCCGACCCGCACGAGGTCGCGGCGCAGGGTGTGAGCTCGATCGCGATCAAGGCCATGTTCGCCCCGATGCTCTCGAAGTGCGACGTCCTTCGAGAGCAGTACGGAAGCGCGATCGAGCGGATGCTCATGAAGATGGTGGACGTCCTTCGCGACAAGCTCACCGCGCGCGTGCTGATTGTCGATCCGGAAACGAAGGCGGAGACGCCGGGGAAGTTCGTTCTAAACCTCCCACCGAAGATCGAGATGGAGCAGGAATACGACGTCGTCGACAACATGCCGACGGGGAAAGAAATCGCGAAGAAGACCCCGCGCACGATCGGTGGCGGCGGCGAAGTGACTCTCGTATGGCCGCCGTACTTCGCGCCGACTCCGCAAGATCAGACGCAGATCGTTACCGCGCTACAGACGGCGACCGGCGGAAAGGCCTTCATGTCGAAGGAGACCGCGGCAGAAGTCGTCGCGCGCGCGTTTGGGATCGAACCGAGCGAAGAGAAGCGACGGCTCCAAGAGGATCAGAAGGCTCAGAAGGCGGCGGAAGCGAGCATGCTTCCGGACATCGGCGGCGCCGTCGAAGAAGAGACCGAGCTCCCCGACGGCGCCGCGCCGAAAGGTGGTGCCGCACCTGGAGACCACGAAGAAGCAAAGGCCGAAGAAGCGGCGACCGCGGCCGGCGCGCCGCCTGGTCATCCCGAGCACGAGACAGCGAAGGCCGCAGCGAAGGCGGGGAAGCAGCAACAGCAAGAGGACCCCGACGCCGACATTCCGATTGATGTCGATCTGACCGGCGGCCCCGGGGACGATCCGCTCACCGATCCGCAAGCTCTCGAGCAGCTCACACCCGAGCAGCTCGAAGAGCTCGAACGCCAGAAGGCGGAGCAGGTGAAGGCCGCGAAGAAGCCAAAGAAGGGTTGACCCATGCCGACCCCGCGCGACGTGCTCGCAATGAACAAGCGCGACGCGCTCGATCTCGTTTCAAAGGTCGGGCTGCGCCGCACGAAGATGATCCTTCTAGAGGCAGAGCGTGACCTCGCTCGGCGCCTGATGGATCTCGACTTCCGAGGACAGGCGACGTTCACGCGCGAGCAGATGCGCACGACGATGCTTCAGATTCAGAAGATCCTGTCTGACCTGAACCTTGGCATGACGTCGACGATCGTTCAGACCGGCGGCGAAGCGAGCGACCACGCGACCGAAGGACTCGTTCGTTACCTCACGAACGTAGAGGCTCAGTTCAAAGGCTTAGGGTCGACGGGGCTCGATCTCGAAACTGGAAGCATGTTCGAAGCTGCGAAGGTCGGGGCGCGCGCGAGCATCCTCCGCCGGCTCGGCGTCAGCGGCGAAGGCGAACCCGGATCACCGGCTGAAGAGCATTACGCGAAGGACGGGATCCTCTCGCGTTACGGGATGAACACGATTGGTTTTTTCGAGGAGACCCTTCAAAAGGGCATCGTCGCTCGAAAGCCTTGGGGGGAGATGAAAGCCGAGATCATCGGCGGGTCCCCATTCCTTCAGCAAGCGCCCGCGCATTGGGCGGAGCGCATCGTACGAACCGAGCTCATGGGCGCATATAACCGCGCGTCATGGGAAGCGAACCGCGAGGCAGATGACCAGCTCGGCGACATGGTGAAGATCCTGAGCGCGACGTTCGACGATCGGACGGCGGCGGACAGCTACGCCGTGCACGGACAGATCAGACGCCCGGATGAAGCGTTTCAGTCGTGGTTCGGCTTGTACCAGCATCCGCCGAATCGACCGAACGACCGAGAGATCGTCGTCCCTCATCGGATTAGTTGGCCACTTCCGCCTTACCTGAAGTGGCGAGAGGACGCCGAGATCGCGGAGCGGTGGACGAAAGAAAAGAGGAAGGGAGCAGTCCCACCGCGCCCGAAGATGACCACCGTGACCATGTCCTCTTTTGGACAAGCGCGACCGCCGAAGATGAAGGACATGGGGAAGCGACCCAAGCCCGCGCGAGTCCCTCCCGAGGAGTGACGCGGTTGCGAGCTTCCGAGTCGTCTGTTAGCACCAACGAGCGAGCGAACGCCGCGCGAAGGAGCAGCAGACGATGGCGACCTACAATCTCATGAACTGCGTCAAGGTGAAGGGTCTTCAGCTTTTCGCCGGCGACCAGATCAACGACGCAGCCGAGGACATCACCGCAATCCAGAGCGCCGGCGGCGTTCTGATCGCGACGGGCAATGCGAAGCTCGACGCCGCGGCCTCGCGCGCTCGAGACGCACGCAAGTACAAGGGAGCGGACGAAGACTTCGTCAATCAGGTCATGGCCGCCGCGTTCAACGACGCAGCTACCAAGGCCGTGGGTATGCAGAGCGGGCGCGCGACCCTTGCGGCCGGCACCGTCACTGTTTCGGGCGTCGTTCTCACCGCGAGCTCGCGGATCATGATGTCGATGGCCGACCCGGGCGCGGGCGCGATCACCGGCTTCGTGGAGCTCGTTACGCCGGACGCGCAGCGGAACGTCGGCGCCGGTTCGTTCCGAATCGATGCGATCGACGCGGCGAAAGCCGTCGTCAACACGATGGTGTCGACGATCGATTGGATCATCGTCGGCTGAAAAAAACCGGTTTCCGAACCACCGAAAGAGAGAAACGATCATGGCCGACAAGCCCGCATTCCTGAACCAGTCCGGCGCTTCCTCGAGTGGCGCCGGCGGCGACAAGTTCCCGAATCGTCCGCAGCCGACCGGCAAGCCGAGCGACGGCGGACCGGTTCCCGGGTTCGAGAATCGTCCGCAGCCGATGGGGCCGGAGAAGTCCGGCTCGAATTCGGAGAGCGTTCCCGGCGGTGGAAAGCTCCCGTTCAAGGGTCCCGCGACGGAGACCCCGAAGCCGTTCAAGGGGTTCTGATCCATGGCCGGCCGGAACATCGTCACGCTTCAGGGAACGCTACAGGCGGGGCCTGCAAAGAGCACCGATTGCGCGTTCCCGAGCGCGCTCGTGAACGCTTCGTTCACGCTGAAGCCGTCGACGAAGGCCGCGCCCGTCAGCGCGTACGACGTTCGGAACCTCAACAGCCCGAGCTCATTCGTGCAGCTACGTGGCGTCGGTCCGGGCGAGAGCGTGACGAGAGGGAACACACTCTACCTCCGCACGGAAACGGCGATGACGGTCCGCGCGACGTTCGATGACGGCGTCGGTGGGAGCGTCGTCGCGACGTATCCAGTCGACGGTCTCTTCGTAATCGAAGCGCAAGAGGCCAAGTTTATAAAGCTCCTCGAGGCCCAAGGTGTCGGGGTCGTCGAGTACTTCGCAAGCGGAAACCTCTAAACCCCGACAGAGGGGAGGAGTCAAAAACATGTCGTTCAAGGATACGCTCAATAAAGCCAACCCCCAGAACCTCGCCGACGGTCTTCGCCAGGCAGGGCTCGGGGATGTCGTTCGCGCTCTCCCCACGTACCTTCGAAAGAAGGCCTCTGTCGCAGGCGCGCCCGGCACGAACTACAATCTCGCGACCGTCGCGATCTACGCACTTCCCCCGGATGCGAAGGCCGCGTCGATTCTCCGCTGTACCACGCGCGCAGGTAGCGCGGGCGTCGGCGAGATGACCCCTCAGACCTACGGCACGACCCCCGCTACGACTCAGTGTGCGGTCACGCCGAACGGTGATATCGCGTTCGTCGTCGGCGACCTCCCGACCGACTTCGATCTCCTCTACGTCCCCGAGAAGGGCGAATCCGTGGAGCTCTTTCTCGATTGCGCGGCGTCGGTCGCCACGCTCCCGTCGTGGGTCACCACGCGCGGCGTCGTCCTCCTCACCGAGGCCGAAGCTATCACGGGTGCCGTCGTCGGAAAGAAGGCGGTTCTCGTTCCTGGCGCCGGCGGTCCGGCGACGCTTCAGGCGCGCTTGAACCTCGCGAAGTCGACGGTCACGTTCAACAACGGAACCGATGCGGTCACGAAGTGCCGCGTGAAGCTCCTGATTGCTTCTGCGACGGATCTCGACGCGCTTCTTCAGAGCGCCGAGAAGTACTGACCGATCACGAAGACGCGCGCCTCGAGTGATCGGGGCGCGCGCTCATGCGGCGGATGAACGGTTCATGCTTGGCCTCATAAGCCCGGCTCTGCGGGTTCGAATCCCGCCCCCGCTACCGAAGAACGAAACGCAACGGAGGCGCACATCATGAGCACCGAGAACAAGGAAGCTGGCGCCGCGGGCGCCGGCGGCGAGAATACGTCGTCCCAGAATCCCGACCCGAAGGCGGAGAAGAATCCGCAAGAGGGGAAGCAGCCCAGCGCGAATGCGAAGGCCGGCGGCGAGGGAGAGAAGAAGGAAGGCGCGAAAGCTCCGTCGAAGGACGAAGCCGGCAAAGAAGGGACGACGGCGAAGGCCAAGGTCGAACCGAAGTCGTTGGGGGATGACGAAGAGATCCCCGAGGACGCCGAGCTGTTCACGCTCTCGCGCGCAGCTCTCCAGAAGCGTCTGGCTCGGAACACGAAGAAGGAGCTTCGCGAGCGATTCGGGACCGACGACCTGGATTCGATCAAGCAGAAGCTCGACAACGCGGAAAAGTACGAAGCGGAGCAGGAGAAGCTTCGCCGTGCGCAGCTCACGCGCGAAGAGCGCCTGAAGGAAGACCGCGATCGCGAGAAAAAGAGAGCGGACGAAGCGGAGGCAAAGCTTCAAGTCGAGCAGGATCGCGTCGAGGTCCGAGAGGTCGACACGATGGTTCGGAAGATCCTCCCGAAGTTCGTCGACGGGAGCGATGAATCGATGGACTTCGCGATGTTCCAGCTGAAGCGCCATGTCGCGAGCTTGGACGATGACGACCTGAACGATCCCGAGAAGGTCGTCGCGTCGTGGGCGAAGGAATTCGCGAAGAAGTACCCCAAGCACGCGAAGGCCGGCGACGAAGGCGAGAGCGGCGAGAAGACGGCGAAGGAGATCCCGCTCACGACTGGGACGAAGCCGCAGCGTCCCGAGCCGATGAAGGGCGCCAACGAAAAGGACCCCCGACCGGGCAAACAGAACAGCATGAGCAAGACCGAATATGCCGACTACAAGCGACGGCTCGGACTCTCCCGCGGTTGAAACCCGATAGCCGACGGGTTGCGAGCTAGCGAGTCGTCGGCTAACACGAATCACACACGACGAAGGGGACGACGCAAAGAGAGCAGGGCTGGGACGATAGGAGCTACGCGACGCCGGCGGACAATCAGGCGGTTTCGCTCCTCCACTAAGCACGCGATCAAAGCGACGGACCCCAAAGCACGAAACGCAACGAGGAGAAGAACCAATGCCGACTCCCAGCCTTGTTCTCGCGGTTCCGTCCGCGGTCCTCGATCTCGTCCAGCAGGGCCTGATCGAGCGTGAGTTCCACGATGGTCTGTTTCCGAATCTCGCATACCGCGCCGAGTTCATGGGCGAGGAATGGGAGGGGAACACCGGTACCGAGATCCTCATGACGCGTGCGGGTCTTCTCGCTCCCGTCGTGACGCCGAACACGCCCGGTATGGATCCCGTTCCGCAGAACGTCCCGTTCGAGCAGTGGACGATGTCCCTGAACCAGTTCGCCGGCACGATCGACACCGACATGCCGACGAGCGCCGTCGCGATCTCGAACCTGTTCCTTCGGAACGTTCACCAGCTCGGGCTCCAGGCGGGCCAGAGCGTCAACCGCGTCGCGCGAAACGTGCTATTCAAGAGCTACCTTTCGGGCCAGACGTGCACGCTCGCGCAGGCGAACAGCGGTTCCACGACGGTTCGCGTCGCGTCGCTGAACGGCTTCACGGACGTCGTGATCCCCGGCTCGACGACCCGCCCGCAAGGCGTGTCGGTCGCCTTCCCGCTCCCCTGCGTCTTCGGACAGGGCGCGACGAAGGAAGTGAAGAACGTGATCGGTTACACGCCGGACGATCCGACCGACGCGTTCGGCCCGGGAACGCTCACGCTCTCCGCAGCCCTCACGAACACGCAGCCGATTCGGTCGGCCGTCGTTTCGGCGTACGCGCCGAAGGTCCTCCGCGCGAGCGGCGGCGATTCGATCGACGCGATCAACTCGGGCGACACTCTCTCGCTCCAGCAGATCATCAACGCAACGGCGCTCATGCGCCGCGCGAACGTGCAGCCGCACGAGGACGGGACCTATCACGCGCACATCTCGCCGCTCTCGCAGGCGCAGGTCTACGCGGACCCCGTCTTCCAGCGCCTGAACCAGTCGCTTCCGGAAGGCATGACCTACAAGGAAGGCTTCCTCGGTCAGCTCTCGGGCGTGTCGTTCTTCATGAACAACGAGTCCCCCGAGCTCACGAACAGCGGCCAGTTGATCGACACCTCCGCCGCGACCGGCTCGTCTCTGACGGGCAAGTACGCGAAGGAAGTCGGCGCCGAGATCGTCAACGGTTTCGGAACGCAGATCGGCCGCGTCATCATCACCGGCCGCGGCGTCGGTTACGAGCGGTACCTCGACGAGAGCCGCTACGTGACCGAGGCGGGCACGACCGGCAAGATCGGCGAGTTCTCGGTGACGAACAACGGGATCTCCATCCTCACGGAGCGGATCCGGCTCGTCATCCGCGCGCCGCTCGATCGCCTTCAGCAGAAGGTGGCCGCGTCGTGGTCGATCACGACCGGCTTCGCGATCCCGAGCGACATCACGGCCCCCTCGGGCCCGGAGCGCTACAAGCGCGCGATCGTTCTCGAGCACGCGCTCTGAGATAGAACGCGACTGAAGAGCAACCCAATAGAGGGGGCTGGGCCAGAAGCCCGGCCCCCTTTTTCGTTTCGAGGGATCGAACATGCCGCCGTTCGTCATCGCAGGGCTACTTCGCGCAGGCGGAAGCATTCCGCTTCCCGTGCTCACGTCGACGGATAAAGACGTCGTCAACAGCGCCGGCGGCCCGACGGTCACGCTAAGCGGGTCGGCGTTGGGCGGCGCGCTGTCGTGTGTGATCGGTGGCTTCAGCGCGACGATCACGTCGAACACGAGCAGCACTCTGGCGTTCACGATGCCCCCCGTGACGTCGATGGTGGAGCCGCCTTACCCCAACTATGACGGCGTGAATGATCGTCTCGCGTCGACGGCAACGATGGACGACTTCTTCAACGCGAACGCCTGGTCCGCGTGGGTCCTTTTTTACGCTGACACGGCTTCAGCCGACTCCGGTGCTGGGAGCCGATACCAGAACGCTCAATTCTGGACCGACGACACGTTCGCGCTTCTATGCATGGGGTTCTCTACCGCCGGCGTTCACGTCGTCGGCGGAAGCGCAGGATCGACCGAGCTCGTCATCCCATGCCAGCCGCGCGGCTGGCACCTGGCGCAAGCGAAGTACGACGGGACTAACCTGAAGCTCAGGATCGACGCGGGCCCTTGGTTCTCGATCGCCGCGGCCAACACGCCGAACATGACCCACACCCTTCGATTCGGAGGGAACTACGACCTAACGAAGTTCTTTGACGGGAAGGTTCTCGAGATGGGGTTCGCGGACAGCGCCGTGTCCGACGGGAACTTCGATAACATTCTCGCATATGTGAACTACTTCTACCGGACCGACATCGGCGAGGTGGCTCCGGTCAACTTCAACCCCGCGACGCTCTCGCTCACGGGTTGGTGGCGCGTCGGCGGATACTCCCTCGCGAGCGGCTGGACGGGTCTCGCAAGCGCGGGCTCGTCACTGGGTCGGAACCTGACCGAAGCGACGAACAAGCCGGCGGCCTCGACAGAATCGTGGCCGGGCTTCCACGATGTCGTCGTCACGACGTCCGCGGGTGCATCGAACGCGATCACGATCGACTCGTGGTCTCCGAATGATGAAGAGCTATCGATGCTGCTGAAAGCATCGTTCACCGCGTCCCCGTGGAACGGCTCGCCAAGCGCTGGCACCTCTGGGAACGTCTCGCTCGCCGAGCCGACGAATCCACCTACCGCGGGTGCGGCGGTCAACGGCTTCACTCCGGCGTCCTTTGACGGAATCAACGACCAGCTGGTAAGCGACATCTCGATCGGAACGATTGGAGACATCTTCGGGGTGTCCGGCGCATACGCGGGCGTGGGGCTCGTGTACATCCGATCGATTGGAACCAATGGCCCGGTCAAGACAAGCGACGACGCCGTCTTGTGTTCGGTGCTCTCTGGCCGAATGTCGGTCTTCCTTCGTTCGGGCGGAGGCGGAACCGCGAATTGCTACCACTACACAAGCGGAGCCACCGATTCCGCCTTCCCCTCTATCGCGATCGCGCTGAACGCGTGGATGCTTCTCCACTGGGAATTCGATGGGGCGAATCTTCGGATCGGAGTCAACGGAACGTGGTCGGCTCCGGTCGCTGCGCTCGGTCAAAACGCCTCGAACGCGACTTGGAATGTTCAGCTAGGTCGAAACACGAACCAGGATAACTGGTCCGATATGATGTACCTGGAGCTCGGCGGGAAGAAGGATACCGTCGTTTCGAGCGCGATTCTCACGAAGTGGAAGAAGTACGCCAATGCCCAGTACAACCTCACGCTCGTGTGAGGATGCGGGGTGAAGCCCGAGGCGCTATCGTCGAGCGAGGAGGCACACCCCTATGGCTCGACGTCTTCCCCCGGCACAAGTCCAATCGAACGAACCGAAAGCACACGAGGAGATCGCCGGCGGCGCGCCCGGTCTCATCCCCGAGGCGGCGAAAGAGATCCCCGAGCTCGGGAAGGCCACGAGCGCCGCGCCGTCCGAACCGCTGAAGCCCGAAGAGATCGTCAGGCCGCAGCGATACCGCGTCATGAACACGCCGCGCCCCGGATTCGAGGGCTATCCGGTCCTGTACAACGGCGTCCGCGTGCAGCTGAAGCAGGGGAAGATCGTCGACTCGATCACGTATGACGTCGACTACCTGAAGCGCCAAGGCGTGCAGCTCGACGAGATCCAAGAGGGTTGACGGATTCGCCCGAATCCGGCGGAGGAGCACGGCAATGCTGAGCGAAGAGGACAAGGTCAAAGCCCGCCATCACATGGGCTATCTAAACGTCCAAGAGGCGAGCACGTTTGTCCTCGGCATTCCGGCCGGCGTGCAGACGCAGTTCATGATCGAGAACGCGTGGGGGAAGATCCTCCCGCACGCGGAGAACCTCTTTCGGACGCTGCTCTGTCGACTCGATGAGATTGAGGCGCAGGTCTACGGCGGTTCGGACATGGCCGATGTGCTGAAGACGGGATCGATCGAAGTGAACCCCGATCGACTGAAGGAGCTCGCGAAGTACTACCGGCTGGCGCAACAGGGGCTAGCCAATCTGCTTGGCGTCGTGCCGAACCCGTTCGATCTTCGCGATTGGGTTCGCGCTGGCGGTGGGATCAACGTTCCGGTTTGCGGATGAAGGAGGCGACGATGAAGACGCTGAAAGAAACGGTCGGGGCTATCGGGCTGCTTGCAACGCTACTGCTGTCGCAGGGCTGCGCGGGCTGGGGCGGGACCGCGTGCAAGATCGTGGACGCAGCGCAGACCGCGTGCACGGTCGTGAAGTACCTCGGTCCCGACGGGAAGGAGCGCGAGGTTCGCGTCTCGCGTGAGGAGTTCCAGGAATTCGGCCGCGAGATGTCGACGAAGCGCGCCGCGGAGAAGCTCGCGCCGTGAGCACGAACGGACGGGGCCCCAAGCTGCTCACACCCGAGCAGGCGAAAAACTCGCTCGCCGCGCGCATGGTGAAGACCGTCGATCGCGCGCGGCAAGTCGAGGTCCGCCTGGGGTTCCGTCCGTACAACGTCTTTTTGGTCTGGACGAAGTGGTCAGGAGTCGAACGCGGCGAAGGTGTCGAGCTCGTCGTCCGCCGGTGTCCGATTCTGCCGACCCCGATCGTCGAAGACCTGTCCGCGGTGTCACGCTCCCCGTTCTCCGCCGGAACGCTTCCGATCGGATCGATCCGTGTGCGCTCGATCTCTGCGACGTACTCGCAAGACTACCTCGAGGGGAAAACGTTTCCGGACACGGGCGAGCCGGTTCCCGAGCCGTACGACTTTTTCTTCGAGGTCGTCGAAGATGGTCGCCACGGACGCGAGCCCGATCGTGCGCGCTTCCGTCTCGCAGCAACTCCGATGCTCGACGCCGGCGAAAGTGAATGGCTCGTGCTCCTCGAGCGTCAGAGCCACGACATGAAGCGGGACGGCCAGCCGCCGACCGAACCCGTCGAAGAGCTCGGCGACCCTTGGAAGACGCGCAAGCTGAGAGCGCCCGAAGAGGACTGACCGATGACGACCGTGAAGTTCGACATCAGCGAGGCCGAGGAGCTCGCGCGCTACCTCGGGATCTCGATCGAGAAGGTCGCTTTGCGCGCGATCCACGCTACCGCTTTGCGCGTGGTTCAGCACATCACGACGGTCATCATTCCCGCCGAACCAAACCCGCCCGTCGACCGTTCGATCTACCGGGCCGGATGGCGCGCGCACAAGGCGATCGATGGTGCGGTGGTGACGAATCACGTCCCCTACGCATCGATCATCGAATTCGGAGCGCGAGCCGAGAACATCAAGATCTCGCGCGCGATGATCATCGCGCTCACGGGATGGGTCATGCGGAAAGGGATCGTGAAGCCGGCGGGGAGGGGAAAGAAGGCAAAGGCGGCCGCGCACATCGAAGCGACGCGCGCGGCCTGGGCGATCGCGATGGCGATGAAAAAGCGCGGAATCTTCAACCAAGGGAAGGGCCTTAGGGTCCTCGAGAAGGCGCTGAAGATCGTACAGAATGCATTCGCCCAAGAGCTCCGAACCGAGATCGAACGGGAGTATTGACCGATGAAGCTGTCGAAAGCGATTCGCGACCTCTTCATCCAACAGCCGTTCGGCGAGGTCTGGCCGCCACGCGCCGAGCCGCCGCCGCAAACGGTGGATGGCCGTACCGTCGCGTTACGAATCATGAAGAAGTACATCGGCGAGCTCACGTTCTTCCGTCCCGGGGGGAAGGATCAGAACGGCGTCGCCGGACCTCCGGTAGCCTTCAAGGTGCTCCCCGAAAACATCCACATCGAATGGCCGGACGACCCGGTGGAGATGGTGTTCCCGTCGATCGTGTTTCTGTCCCAAGGGCCCGCGCAGTACGCCGCGATCGGCCTGACGACGAACCTAGACGAGGATAGCGTGAACAAGTTCGCGCCGGGTACGGTGGTTCAGATTCAGAGCGAGTTCACCGAAACGTTCGCGATCGAGATCTGGGCCGATACGAAGCCCCAACGTCGTTCACTTCTGGCAGGGCTAGAGACGAGTCTGACCCCTACCGAAACGATGTACGGAATCCGCTTTCGAATGCCCGATTATTACGACCAGCTGGTCTGTTTCTCGCTCGGTTCGCGCATGCTGACGGATGACGAATTCGCGACGAAGAATCGGCGCAAGGCGCAGCTAATGATCGAGATGCGCTTCAATACCGTGGCGCTCGTGAACGTGAACACGATCGATCCGAGCGTGAAGGTCTCGGTTGACGTGGACCTAGACAGCGGCGAGCCCGTGACTCTTGACGACGAAGAGACCTGAGGTTGCGACGGCGACCACCGCGTGCCAGTCTGACCCGAGACCGCACGCGGAGGAGCGCACATGCCGACTTTTATTCGCCGATACGGGTTTGATCCGGGCAACGAAGTACTGCTCGAGATCGAATCCGTCAACATCCTGGATCTCGATCCGCCCGCGTCGATCTCGGGTGTCGGAACCGGTACTGTCGTTTGCGTCGGTGAATTCGAGAATGGTCCTTTCGCTGCGAGCGCAGGCGCGCGGGGTATGGATCCCGCTGTCTACGAAGTGGCGGGCTCGTCGGACCTCCTCAATACAGCCGGCGCTCTCGGGTACCAGTATGCCGGCGTCACTGCGAACAACCCCTGCGCCCGCTCGCGCAAGGCGGATGGCGCGCTGACCGCCGAGTACTGGAACGGGAACGCATTCGTGCAGCTGAACGGAAAGAAGTTCCGTCGCCTGCTCCTCGCGCGCGTCGATACGAGCGTGGGCTCCGTCGAGTTCCGACGTCAGGCCTTCCTCACGGGTGTCGCTTCGTTCACATACAACCTCGAACCCGCGCAAGTCCTTCAGATCAATAACAACGGGACGAGCGCATCGGCGACGTTCAACGCGACGGCCGGCACCGTCACGAGCGGCGCGGGCACGTACAACACCACCTTTACGGGAGGCGAAACCCTGACGCTCGGTTACGACGCCGCGACCAACTTCACGGTCACGTTCCTCGTTGGCGACCAGACGAAGGCGCAGGTCATCTCGAGGATCAACGCATACGCGGGATTCACGTTCGCGACCGACGCGGGGACCACGCTGCTCACCCTTACGGGAATTCAGCGCGGAACCGGTGCGCAGGTCCGAGTCGTGTCTGCCTCTGCCGGTGTCCTGACGAAGCTCGGTCTAACCGTGGCCACCACACCCGGAACCGGGAACGTCACGAATATCGACGCGGTCACCTTCCAAGAGATCAAGACGATCGTGGAAGCCGCGATCACGGGCGTGAAGCTGTCGCAGGACAACTCGGGCCGCCCTCGAATCGGGAAGACCTTCGTGGGGTCGGACGATTGGATGACGGTCGGCGCGTCGACGACTGCGACCGCTCTCGGCTTCACCATCGGGCAGCACGTCTCGAACAGCGGCTACGCCTACCTTCGAAGCGGCGCCGGCACCTTCCCGACGTCCTTCGTCGGCGGCGAGACCCTGACGCTCGGTGCGGACGACGGTGCGAACTTCACGGTCGTTTTCCAAGCCGGCGATACGACGCAGGCGCTCATCATCGATCGGATCAACGGGACAGCTGGCTACACGATGGCCCGTTCGATCTCCGGTACCGTGACCGAGCTCCGCGGAAACGTGAACGGCGGTTCCGTCCGCGTGATCGGAGCGAGCGCGGGCGCGGTGCTGACTGCTCTCGGGTTCACTGCGAACACGACCGTTAGCGGTACCTCGCTCACGTCGGGCAAGATCCCGGCGGGTACGCTCGTCACGAACGCATCGGGTTCGCTCCGATTCGTGACCATGCAGGACGCCCTCGTAACCGTGGCGGCGATCGACGGGATCACCGCGAGCGGTACCGGCCCATACTCCGTCAAGGTGCGTCATGCGCTCGACGACGGGACCGGGCTCGGCGCGACCGCGGGCGCTCTCACGACGCTTCAGAACCAGATCGACCTCAGCTCGTTCGACGTCGTGAACCCGCAAGCGGTCAGCGTGGCCATGACCGAAGGGCAGATCGACGCGGCGTACGCGACGGCGATCGATGCGACGAAGGACATCAACAGCCCCGCGCGCGAAGCAAACGTGATCTGGAGCGCGCGGCAGTCGAACGCGATCCGCACCAAGCTGCGCTCGAACGTCAACGAAGCGAGCTCGGCGGGTTGCTTCGGACGCATGGCTTGCGTTCGTCCCCCGCTCGGTACGACCCGAACCGCGGCTCTCTCTGGCTCGGCGGCGCCGGGCGTGGGAGCGACTCGAGACCAGCGGGTAGTTTACAACTACCCGGGCGTCAACACGTTCGTCCCCGCCATCGCGGCGCGCGGTACGGGCGGCGGCGCGGGGTTCACCGCGAGCGGAAACGTCGACATCGGATCGGACGGCTTTATGGCCTCGGTCCTCTCGCAGCTTCCGCCCGAAGAGAACCCGGGACAGCTCACGACCTTCACGAACGCCGTGAACGGGCTCGAGACGAGCCCGAACGTTCAGGGCTTCCAGATGGAGGATTACGTGCAGTTCCGTGCGAAGGGCATCGCAGCCCCGCGCATGGACGACGGCGTGTGCATCTTCCAGAGCGGTGTCACGTCGGTCGACCCGAGCGTGTATCCGCAGCTCCGGAACATCGCTCGCCGGCGCATGGCGGACTTCATCCAAGACACGCTCGCGCGTCGGATGAAGGGCTACGGAAAGAAGCTCTCCACCTTCGTCCGCCGTAAGGCGATCGAAACGGAGATCCGGAAGTTCCTCGAGGGGCTCCTCTCTCGGAACCAGCCCGCGTTTCAGCGGATCGCCGGCTTCACCGTGGACGTGAAGAGCGGGAACACCCCCGACACCCTCGCGCAAGGGATCTTCCGGATCATCGTCCGCGTTCGGACGCTCGCGAGCCTCGATGCCATCGTGCTTGCGACCACGATCGGCGAGTCGGTCACGGTCGACGAAGTTCTGCCCGAGGCCGCGTGAGGCCTGAGGAAAGGAGATAGCCCCCATGCCTTCGCAGCGGATCAAAGGACAGGAAGTCACGATCATGGTCACGCGAGACGGCGACCTCGAAGCCGAGCTCACGGACATCACGCAGTGCGACTTCACGTATCAATTCGAGAAGAAGTCGGACGGCTACCTCGGCGAGAAGACCAATCGCCACGACGAGATCTTCGTCGGGGTCGACGGCACGCTGACGATGCACATCCACGAGGGGTCGGTCTTCGACTTCATCCAAGCGATCAAGGATCGAGCGCAGCGCGTGACGCCGGACCTCATCTTCTCGATCTCGGGGGTCTTCCAGTTCCCCAACGGAGAAGTCCGGACCCTTACGATCGACGACGCGAAGTTCGGCCCCGTGCCGATCACGACGAACAGCCGCGGCGATTACGTCGAGGTGAAGTTCGACTATTCGGCCGACGACGCGCGCGTTCAGCAAGACTGATCGCGGGCGAAGGATTGGGAGGCGCACGGCGCGGGGCGGACCAAAGCCCCGCGCGCTACGGGTTGCCCGTTCGGAGCACTCCGGCCCGGTGGCCGGTAGGTGCGCCTCCTAGCTCCGAACGGGCGCCCACCATCATCGACACGAACGAGGCGCACCATGGCAACGAACGACACGGAGCCGAAGCTCCAGGTTTCCGAACAGGTACTCGAGGACGAGGAAGCCGCGCGCTTACTCGACGAAGAGCAGGCGGTCATCGATCGACAGCTCGACGAAGCTGTCGACGAGAAGAGCGCGGACCTAGATGGAGTGCCCGATTGGGCGGTCATGCCCCCGGGCGTGAACATGCCGAGCGACGGGACGCAGATCGGCTTTTTGCGGATCCCGGCGAAGTGGACGCTCACCCCGACGAAGGGTGACCGCCTCGCCGTCGTGTGGCCGCTTTCCGAGACGGACGAAAAGCTGGCGTACGCGCGCGCACGCGGCGACATGGTTCGGAGCGTCAGCGAGCTCTCGAAGCAGTCGATCCGCGCATGCGACGGCCGCAAGGCGCGATGGGACGGCAAGCCCGGCGACGTTCCGACGTTCTGGAACGAGATCGGCGCGAAGGGGCGCCAGATGATCCGGAACTACTATATCAAGACGCATAGCGTGAGTGACGAGGAAAGCCTCGATTTTTTCTCGAATCACTTCGCTGTCGTGACCGCGCAGCGGGGTTGATCGAAGACGAACGGCTGATCGATTGGGAAGCCGTTCTCTCGACACTCATGGTCGTCCCCGACGGTGGGGCGGCCGGCGCGATCTGGCACCTGTCGATCGACATCGATCTCAGGGAGCGCATCCTCGCCCGGTCGACTCAGAAGGCGTACCTCGCGCGTTACGGGCGGATCCCGTGGCACGCGTGGGAAGGCCGAACAGTTGCCGACATCGCGCAGGCCATGAAAGCTATCAGCGCACTCGTCGAGCAAGAGAACGAAGCGTCGGCCCTCGAGGATCGGTGAACCCATGAGCGAGCAACAGAACACGGCGGCTGAGGTCGGTGTAAAGCTGGTTCTCGACTCCAACGCGAAGGAAGCTGCTCAGGAGTTCAAAGAGCACGGGCTGAACAAGATCGACGAAGCGGCCGAGAAGACCACCAAGGGGTGGAAGTCTCGAATGGCCGGCGCGGCGATGGGCGTTGGGCGGTTCGCTGTCGGCGCGGCCTCGATGGCTGCGTCGGCGGCGGCCGCGGTCGGCGCGGCGACGATCGGCCTCGCGGTGAAGAGCGCGCACGCCTTCGAGGAGAGCGAGGAAGCCGTCCGCGCGCTCGCCGGCACGTTCACGATGATCGATTCCAAGGGGAACCCCTGGGAGAAGCTCACCGAGTACGCCGACGATGTGAAAAACGAGCTCGAAGAGATCGGCATTCAAGCCGGCGTGACCGACGACGAGCTCGTCGCCGTCTTCAACGACATCGTCGAGCGCGGCGGGAAGAGCGTAGAAGCGGCCCAAGAGCTAACCGAACAGATGGCGTACGCCGGGCGCGCGATCCCGGGCGGAGCGCAGTCGCTCGCCGCCGGTTTCGAGCAGATTCAGATGGGCATGGTCCGGGCGAAGAACCCGATCGTCGCTCTCATCTCAGCGACGGGGACCCTCAAGGGGTCGGCGAAGAGCGTCGCAAAAGAGATGCAGAAGATGTCGATCGACGAGCAGATGGCGCTCGCCGAAAAAGCGATCGGCAAGATGAGCGCGAAGATGAAGGACGCGCCCATGACGCTTTCCCAGATGGGGACGTCGATGAGCGTCGCGATCGGGAACTTGTTCGAGGGTGCAGGACAGCCGATCGTCCGAGCTCTCGAGCCGGTCTTCGGAAAGATCCGCGATCTCGTCGCGGGTGACGATGGGTTCAGCAAGCTCGAAAGCGTCGCGATCGCATTCGGGAACAACATCGCGCGCGCCGTGGAGCTGGTGAATCCAGTGATCGACAGCGTGCAGAATGCGATCACCGAGTCCTGGGACGATATCCAAAAGGCCTTTGACGCTATGTATGGGCCTGGGAAAGAGTTCTTCGAATACATCTATGAGAACAAGGAAGCCTTCGCGAAGACCATCGGCGATATCCTGAAGATGATCATCAAGGTCGCGAGCTTCATGGTCCGCGCTATCGCTGCGGTCCGCGACACGATTAGCGGCGTGCTGAAGGCGATCGGCAAGAGCGGGATCGTCGGCGGCGACGTCCAGAAGTTCATCGGGCAGGAAGAGCAGAGCGCGCAGACGAAGGACATGCGGAAGGCGATCCTCGAGAAGGGTGGCCTATCGGATGAGGACTTCGAGAAGCGTCGCAAGTCCTTCGTCCAGAGCGGGATCGATTCGGGCCAGAACGGGGCGGAGGCGCAACAGCAATTCGACGCCGCGTACCGCCGCGCGATGGACGACCACCTTGCGGTCATGAAGCAGGTTGAAGGCGCTCGAGACGCGGCGATCACGGACGACGCGAAGAAGTTCGCGGGAGCGTTCGACGTCGCCGCGCAGGCGCACGACGTCGCCGCGATGCAGTACGTGGCGCAGTTCCTGGACGGGAACGCGTCGCTACAGAACGCGCTGATCAAAGCCGGCCCCGAGGTGATGAAGAACTTCGGAGACCTCGCGGACGTGCTCGGGAAGCTGGGCAATAAGGACGTGGCGCAGGCGATCAAAAAAGGCTGGCGGCCGAACCTCGGGATCAACCCGAAGGCGAACCTCGTCCAGAACTTCAACGGCCCGATCAATATCAAGCAGGACTTCCGCGACGAAGACCCCGATCGCGTCGCGCTCGTGTTCCGTCAGGACATGGCGCGATACGGGACGAATCGACTTCAGAGTAGGGTCGCGACGCCGTTCGGCTTCTGACGTTCCGGATTCGACCGAATCCGTCGCGGTTGCCGAACGCGCGCCGTCAGGGCACTCTGACCCCATGGCGTTCCCCCCTCCGAAGAAGCCCGGCGCGAAAGCACCCCCGCCGAAAAAGAAGAAGCTCGACGAAGAGCTCGAAGAGGATGAGTCCGCTTCGACCGAGCCGAGCGAGGAAGAGGAATCGGAAGAAGGCGACCTCAAGCCCCCCAAACCGGAAGACGAAGAGACAGAGGACGGTGCGCCTTCGGACGAAGAGAAGGACCTCGAAGACGAGGAGGATCCGGACGAGAACGCGGACAGCGCCTCGGCTTCAGACGCTCCGCCGGACCAGATGAAAGGTGGGAAGCCGAACCCGCTACGGCGATGGGCAGCCGACCTCGCGATGAAGATGAAGGTGAAACCGCAGTGACGGCGCCGGCGCGCGCCGAGAGGGAATGAACCCGTGGCGTACGGTCTGCCTGTCCCCCCCGATCAAGCGACGAACTTCGGCTCCACGATGACGATCGAGGAGCTCGCGGCGACGTCGCCGGGGGGGAAGCCGAGAAAGCTGATCTTGATCGGCCCGTCTCTTCCGTTCCAAGGCGCGGAGTGGGGCGGCGACACGCGGCTTGTGACTACGTGGTACCCGGGTAATCCCGAAGCGAGTCAGCAGAACCTCGGCCCGACCGAGCTCCCTTCAGAATGGACGGGCGAGTGGAACCGTACGCGCATGGGGCGCGCGCCGACGATCTACTACGACGAGACGGGGACACCTGGCGCGATCATCGACCCGAGCGAGCTCTGGACCGTGCTCGACGACATTCGAATCGCGGGCGCGCGCCTGCGCGTCACGTGGGCGATTCGAGGCAAGAGCATCATCGGAACGAGCGTCGCCGGAAAAGAGAAGGACGAGCAGTTCCAGGTCGTGCGCGAAGGTCGGCTGAAGACACTCCGCGCGCAGGTCACGCGCCATACCGATATCAAGTGGTCGGGCTCATTCGAATGGGTTTCGCGCGGGCAGAAGCAACAGAAGGTCGCGAACGTCCGGAGAGACGACGATCTCGCGCTCGCGACGTCCGCCGTCGAACAGTCGATCAACGCGCTCGAGTTCTACCAGAACAACGCGATTGTCTCGTTCAAGAATTCGATCCGGAAGAGTGCATCGACGCTCTCACTCGGACAGCTCGAAGCGATGGCGAACGCGCCGCTTTTGGCGGTGAATCGTGCGCTAGCGAAGCTCCGATACAACGTGAACCAGTTCAAACGTGTGACGAACATCGCGAAGAAGATCGTCACGACACCGTTCTCGATCGCGAACAGCGTGATCGACTTCGCGCGGAACACGATGGCAGTAGCGAACCAGTTCATCACCGAGCTCGGTCGTCTCCCCGCTGAGCTCCAGACGAACAAACAAAAGGTCTCGGACGTCACGCGCGCGGCGAAGTACTTCGGTCAGATCTCGACGAGCATGATGCAGACGTCCAGACGATCCGCCGAGCTCGAACGCCGGCTCCGCTTCGTGCTTGTCGCGGGTGCGAACCGCGGTCAGCTCTCGGTACGCGAGAGCTCGACGACGCGTCAGGGCGACATCATCGCGATCCACATCTGCAAGGCCGGGGACACGCCGCAGCGGGTGTCGATGAAGTACTTCGGGACCCCGGATCAGAGCGACGCGATCCTTCGCTCCAACCGGCTTCCGCTCTACACGCCGACGCTCCGCCCCGGAGTGCCGATTATCATTCCGGCGCTCGTGAACGCGCCGCGGACGGGTTGAACCATGCCGGTCAGTGAGGAAACGCCGGACTTCTACCCGTCGTGGAAGGTCCGTTTGATTCTCCGCCTCGAGGAATTCGACCAGGGCGTGCTGAAGAGCCGCGTCCCGCCGAAGCCGTCGAAGAACATGAAGGGGATCAAAGACGAGCGTGCGCCGCTCGAAGTGGTCGACGATCCAGAAGTGCCCGGGCGCTTCCTGCTCAAGCCGAAGAACGCGCCGGCGAGTCCGAACACGATCGCGCCTGACACGAGCTCGGACGGTCTCACGCACGTGATCGAAGGCGTGATCCCTCACACCTTCGAATGGCGTCAGAACGGGTTTCGCACGGCCGACGAGCTGAAGATCCGAATTCGATGGTCGGACATGCCTCTCGACCCGCGCGCGATCCGTTCGGTCGCGGTGGAATTCTACCTAGGCACCGTGACCGCGACGGAATTCGCGCAAGGGCTACGCGGAATCACGCGCGGGGATCTCTACGGTGGAGGTGCGGCGGGCGCCGGCGAGCCGCTGAACATCGTCCCCGACTCGTACCTGGACGAATACGGAAACCGCCGCACGAACCTTCGTTTTCAAGGTTGGGTCGTGAAGTGGAAGATGCAGTGGAGCTCGACGGACGAGCCAGGGATCGACCTCGAGTGCCAAGACAACACGCTCCTGATGTTGAACCAGCTCGCGCCCGCGCGGCTCGTCATCGGGATGAAGGAGCCGATCGACAAGGCGATCGCGACGTACCTATCGAACTTCCCGCAATTCGCCGGTATCACGGTCGAGTATCGCGGCCCGACGGGTGCAGAGGTTCCGAAGCTCGAAGGGACGCTCGCGGGGACTGCGTTCCAACCAGAGCTCGGGCCACCGACGGGCAAGGGCGGCGGCGGTGGCGATGACCTCGTCGTTTGGGACTACCTCACGGACGTGTGTGGTGCGATCGGGCATGTCTGCCGAATCGACGGAAACGCGATCATCATCCAACGCCCGTCGACGGTGCTTTCGGGGAGCTCGAACGCGCGCGCCGACGACCCCTATCGAACGCGATCGCTTCCGTCTGGAGAATTCAAAGCGCGCGCGTTCATCTTCGGGCGGAACATTCAAAGCCTCGACGTCTCGCGCGACTTCGCGAAGGGCGAGACGAAGAACGTGGAGGTCCGGTGCTACTCGGCGCGCAGGAAGAAGGTGCTTGTCGCCCGATACCCAACGAAGGACGCGCGCATCGCAACGAGCACGCCGGGCGACCAGCGAGCAGAGAACAAGTGGACGATCGTTCGGATCACCGGCGTCGAAGACGAGAAGATCCTTCAGCAGATCGCCGAAGACGTGTACAACGGTCGAAACCGGAACGAGATCGAAGCCACGATCAAGACGAAGAACCTCTCGGCCTTCGGAAGCGGTAACGAAGACCCGGATCTGCTCGACATGAAAGCAGGCGATGCTGTCGAGATTCTAGTCGACAGGTCGAACCCGAGTACGATCGCCGGCGATGAAGCGAAGCTCACCGCGGCGGGAGCTACCGAGCAGCTCCTGAAAGACCTCGGATACCCGCCGGGCTTTGCGAGTGCGTACGCACGCACGTACCAGAACGCAGGCTTTCAGCGGCTGTATCGCGTGAAGGAGATGGTCGCGCAGGGCTCTGTCGATGAGGGGGTCTCGATCGAAGTGCACGGCGGGAACTTCGTTCAGGCGCGCGGCGAGCTCGGAAAAGCGGGCAACACCGGGACGGGTACTTGATCAATGTTCGACCACGCGACAATGGGGCAGGCGTTCGCCGCGCCCGGCATGGATCCTCGGCAATGGGTCTCGATGGCGACCGTCGATCCCGACAGCTCGGACGCGCGCTCGGTCACGTTCACGGACGACGACGGACAGCCGAGCCCGTACGGCCCGCTCGTCTCCGTCACGCTCCAACCATCGGGGATCTCGATGCGCTGCCGCGTGGCCGGCGCGGTCGCGGGCAACGGCGAGGCGGAGTGGTACCCGTTCGTCGCCGGCGACGAAGTGGCCGTCATCATCCTCGAGGGCGACGAGCGCGCGGGCGGCGTCATCGTCGGGCGCATGAACCAAGAGATCGACGCGTGGCCGCTGATCGTCGCCGGGCAGGACGCGACGAAGAACGTCTTTGGCTTCCGCCGCATGCGAACGCCGTTCATCGTGGAGACGGCGGCGAGCTACCTGATTCGGTCCGCGCTCACCGGCTCGCAGATCGGCATCGACGCGCAAGGAAAGGTCATCATCAACGACGGTGACCAGGGGAACATCGTGATCGGTCCCGACGCGCTCGGAATGACGAGCGGCGACGGTGACACGTTCATGCAGCTCTTTCCCGGAGACAAGCAGGTCCTTCTCGGCGCCGACACCGCGACGCTTCTACTCGACGGCACCGAGTCCAAGTTCATCTCGCAGGGCTCGCTTTCGTTCGTCACGCTCGGCGCGAGCGCGAACCAGACAGGCGTGACGGCCGAGCAGGTCGTCGCGTTCGTGATGAACGTCCTCGCGCAGCTTGCGACATCGAGCTCGTTCACCGCGGGACCGCTCGCGACCGCGGCATACTCGGCCGCGCCGCCGGCGTCGTGCGTGACAGCGATCTCGGCCGTCGTCGGTCCGGCGCTCTCGGCGCTCGGCGCTATCGTGCCGCTCGGCCCCGCGCCCGGCGGAAACTTCGCGGCGTTCCTCGCGAGCACGCCCCCCATCTTCGGACCGCTTGGAGCTCTCAAGACAGCGTCGTCGAATCCGGTCGCGCCGGTAGATCCGACGGGAACGATCTTCGGTTTCGGTCGACAAGGGTTCAAGCTCTGAAAGGATGAAGTCGTGGCTGATAGCGAAGAGACCGAGCTCGGCGTGGAAGCTGGCTTCACTAAGCCAGAGCTGAACGCTTCGCCCTGCGAATTCCAATTCAAGCTCCCGTCCTTCTCCTTCGGGCTCATCATTCCGCCGTTCAAGTTCCCGCCTTTCGACATCCCGATCCCTCGTTTCAAGCTCGCGCTCTCTTGCGATCTATCGAACCCGATCGACGTTTCTGTCGGTCTCGACTTCGGCGGCGGCCGCGTCGCGACGTTCGATCCGAATCCAGACGACGACGACAGCTTCTAACCCAGTTGCCACGCGGCCACGCGCGCGCATGCTGTTCGGCATGAGCGGAGCATGGGGTAGCGGTTCCTGGGGCGCAGGCGCGTGGGGCGGCGCTGCGGACGGGGACATCATCGTCGTGGCCGCGACCGCACTGCGGGAGAACGTGATTCGCGTCGAGTTCTCGAAAGTGGTCTACCTGACGGGACTTCTCGAAGCCGCAGACGCGAGCGTGACGGACAAGTGGGCCGTCTCCGCCGATACGTCGACGAAGGGACTGGACGACGAGACCGCGCGGCCCGTGTCCGTCACGACGGTCACGTATTCGACCGAAGCCGATGGGGTCGTCGCGGCGGATCTCGGGCGCTTCCTGAACATCACCCTCGATCGTCCGATGACAGCTTGGCCTGCGGTCTACGTCGTGTCCTTCGTCGGGATCTACGCGCAAGACTTCGGCTCATCGATCACCGGGGACATCCGTATCGAGGCGACGTTCAAAGTCATCGAGCCGCCGCGCATCGATCAAGCGCGACCGGTTCGGGACTTCGCCATGCCGGCGGTACCGGCGGCCGACGGGATCGAGATCGACTTCGGGGCGTTCGTGGTCGATGACACCGGGGATTACGCATACGACGAAGGCGTGACCTCGCTCCGAAAAAGGGTCATCCGGCGCATGATCACGCGCAAAGGCGCGTTCGCTCACCTACCGGATTACGGAGTTTCGATCCCCGACTACGCGAAGCGGCTAGCGGTCTCTTCCGTTCTTTCCCAGCTCGCCGCCGACGCCGAAGCGCAGATCTCGAGAGAGCCTGACGTCGCGAAGGTGAAGGTCACCGCGCGCGTGGACCCGCGCATTCCGAACCTGGTTCGTTTCCTCGTGCTCGTTCGACCGATCATGGGGAGCGCCGTGCAGTTCGACGTCCCGTTCCGACAAGCTGCTTGAAAGCTTCGGTCGCGGTTACGTCCTGGGTTGCCGAGATCAAGTGGTCCGCGTAGTTTGATGCATGCCCGATCTCCCCACGAGGCTGGATTACTTCGCGATCGGTCGCGATTACGTGATCCAGAAGAGTACGAAGATCGACCCCTCTCAGGTCGACGTCGAAGGCTCCGACGTGAACCTGTTCGTCGGGATCGGTTCGGTGCTCGCGGACTTCGTTACGCGACAGCTCGCGGGACGGACAGCTGCGCTTCTTCTCGACGGCTCCGATGATGAAGACCTCGATCGATACGCGTTCGACCGCTACAGCCTGACGCGAAAAGGCGCTTCGCCGGCGCGCGGGTCGGTCACGATCGCAAGGCCGTCAATCGTCAACGGCGGCGGCACGGTTCCGATCGGAACGAAGATCCTGTCCACGACCGGGATCGAATACATCACGACGACGCAGGCGAACTTCGCCCCGTCGGATCTCTCGGTCTCGGGCGTCTACGTTCGTGCGGTTCAGGCAGGCAAGGCGACGCAGGTAAGCGCCGGCGCGCTGAAGCGATTCGCGCAGCCGCAACTTCTTTGGGACGCGACGCTCACCGTCACGAACCCAGCGACGACGGCCGGCGGTGAAGACGCAGAAGACGACAACACGTTCCGCGCACGTATCCGCGACTTCTGGCGGACGGCTCGCCGCGGAGTCATCGGGGCGATCGAATTCGGCGCGCTCACTGTTCCCGGCGTCGTATCCGCGCGCGCGATCGAAGCGCTTACGACCGACGGAGCGCCCGCGCGCATCGTCAACCTGTACATCGCTGACAGCTCCGGTGTGGCTTCGGACGCGTTGGCTGAAGAAGTCCGTGTCGCGCTTGAAGACTACAGGGCCGCCGGCATTGCAGTCATCATCTCGACGTCGATCCCGCTCCTGACGGACATCACGCTCCGCCTCACGTTCCGAGCAGGCGTCGACACGCGCACGCTCTCGGACAACATCCGCGCGGCGATCGTGGAATTCGTGAACAGCATTCCCGTGAATGGAACGCTGTACGTCGCGCAGATCTACACGGTTCTGCAGCGCTACGAACCAGACGGCCTGATTCCCGATCAAGCGTCGATCGTCGTTCCAACGGGTGACCTCGTGCCAGCGGTCGGACAGACGATCCGGACGACGCTTTCCAACATCACGCTGGTGTCATGATGCTGAGCGCATCGTTCACCCTGCGCATCGTGCGCGGCCGCCTTTTGCTCGAGGTCGAAGGCCAGCCGCCGGCCATCGTCGGCCATATCATCACCGTGAAAGGCGTTCCTTGCGTCGCGACCGCGGCGGGTGAGACGACGCCCGTGAACCTCGAAGAAGTGAAAGGGAGCCGTTGATGCCCGCTCCGAAAACAGGACCGCTCACGCGCGCCGAGCTCCTCGAGGTTTGGAAAGGTGCGACGGACAAGGCGTATCACCAGCCTCTGATCACGGCCGGCGACGGTAACGGGCTCGAGGCGTGGAATCAGCTCTTCGAGCAGTTCGCGCGCGTGTCCAAAGCGATCGACGTGACCACGCAGGCCATGTTCATCCGACCGTCCTCAGCGCAGTCGAATCCACCATCGGCGGGAGGCTCACGCGCAACGGTCACGCTCACGATCGCGCGAACGAAGCGAATCAACGAGCCGCTCCTCTTCGCCGCCGGACCGATCTTCATCCTCGAGGAAACGACGGACGCGAGCGAAGGCGGCGGGGTCACGGTCCGCACCGGTCGGCGGTACGTGCTGAAAACCGATCTGTTTTTCGCACCTGGAGAGAAGGGTCCGCTTACTGTCGTCGCCGAAGCAGAGCGCGAAGGGTACGGCTATAACAACCCATTCGCGGGGACGATCAAAGCGGTCGAGCAGAACGGTTCATTCTTCGCGAACAATCTCGCGCGCGTGACCGTGACGACTGCGCCCGTCGTTCTGAACGGGCCGAACCCTTCATCCGCAATCGTGCGCGCCGACAACCAACCCGACATGTTCATCCCCGATCATGTCGGGCAATACGCGATCTTCACCGCGGGCGCGAACATCGGAAAGGTAGGCCGCGTCTCTCAATTCCTGGCGCCGTCTCTTCCGCTGGGGTCGGGTGTGGCTCTCGAGCTCTTGAGCGTCTTCAGCGTGACCGACGAGATCACCGGTTACAACCCAACGAATGTGTCAGGGGACATCTTCCTCAGCTCGACGCAGAACCTCGCGGCGGGCCCGTCGTTTCAAGGTGACGGGTCGACGCTCGGCGGCGCCACGTTCTTGCTGAAGAAGACCGGAGCGCCGACGGGGAATATCGTCGCGAAGGTGTACGCGTTGACTGGGTCTTGGACCTCGAACGTGAACACGCCGGTCGGGCTTCCCTTGGCGACGAGTGACCCGATCGATTCGTCGACGCTATCGACGAACTACGAAGAAAAGCGGTTCACCTTTTCCGGCGCAAACCAGATCGTACTTACTGGCGCGGCGAACTTCGCTGTCGTAATCGAGTACACCGGCGGAAACGCGAGTAACAATGTCGGTGTCGGGGCGGATACGACAGCGCCTTCGTATCTAGGATTCACCACGAGATTCTTCTCGTTGTCATGGTCAGCGTTGGCGGCCGACGCGTGTTTCATCCTTCATCGAAAGGACGTCGGCGACTACGCCAAGGGAGAGACGATCTCTTTCACGCAAACAGGATCCGACTTCGGATACGGACGTGTAGTCGATAGCCGAATCGTGAACGGCGTCCGCCGCGTCGCCTTCATCGCTCTCTCGGGAATTGTCTCGACCATGATGACGGCTGGCGTCGTCGCGACGGGACTTCAATCGGGAGCGTCCTACGTAGTTTGGAACGCGTACTACACGACGAGCTTCACGACCGAAGCCCCGATCGGTGCGACCGGTGGCGCGTCGTGGCGGATCCTGGATTGGGTCGAAGACTGGGGACTCTCCGTCACGAATGACGCGTCGCCGGAGAATGGTCGGTCCGCGATGCTCGACGAGCTCGGGTTCGAGCGAGCGATCCAACGTGCGAGCGGTGAGGGTGACGAGAGCTATCGCGGGCGCGTCGCGGCGATCGCGGACGTCGTGAGCCCGAACGCAATCCGCCGATCTCTGAATCGGTCTCTCGGTGCCTACCCTTGGTGTTTTCGCGAGGTCGGATCGAAGCTCTTTCGTGGCTTCTTTTTCGATGGCGACAGCGCGACGCCGAGCGCTACGCCCGGGCGCTTCCAATGCGATGCCTACGATTACGACACGATCTCGATCACCGGCTCGCTGACTTCCGGAACGTTTCGTCCATACGAGAAGGTCTACCTGGAAGAGACGGCGACGTTCAACGTCCGCGCCGAGGGTGTCTTCGGAAGGATCGATAGCTTCTCGTCGATCGCGATCGGAATGCTGACGCTGGTTCGAAAGAAGGGTGCGAGCCCGTCGACGAACCTGACCGGCTATCGCGTGCGCGGGGTCGACTCTGGAGCGATCTGGACCTGTTCAGAGGAGATCGAAAACCGAGTCGCGGCCGCGCGTCGTTGGCGCACGCTGTTGGACATCGAGCAATTCAGGGCGTTCTTTCTCGCCGGCGTTCCGACGATTCGGATCGGTGAATTCGGGATCGCGTACGACGCTGGGCGCTTCAACGCATACGACGCGGCCCCTTTCTCCGACTTCTACGACGGGAACGCGTTCTATCGAGCAGCCCCGATCTACCAACAGACTCACCAAGCGATCGAATCGATTCGTGCCGGCGGTGTGGGCTTCGAGCTCTATCAGGAGAACGAAGGGTGTGTCGAAGACAACCCGACGGGCGAACCTGTCTACCTCGTGAACCCATCGGCGATGGGTGGGCTCGTCGGACAATGGGAATCGTTCGCGGGGCTAACGCTCGATGGATCGAGCAATGTCCAAGCGTGGGTCGACCAAAGCGGAAACGGTTGGGATTGGGGGCAACTGGTCGGAGTCAATCGACCGACGACCCTTGCGGAAGGATCGACCTATCCGACAGGTGATTCGGCTCCTATCGGAGCCATGCGACGCCGAGCTCTCATCTTCGACGGATCACGCTGGCTAGAGTCCGCGCGAAAGACCTTCCCATCGAACTGGACACTCGTTTTCCTGGGGTTCGCGACGACGGTAGACGTCACCGCGCCTGTCACCGCGGGGAACGTCAAAAACACGGTCTTCGGAGACAACGACGCGGGGAGCGTTTCCGCGTTCGGCTTTGAGATGGGTACCTCTGTCGCGCAGCCGATGTACCGGATGAACGGCACGAGCACGTCGATCGACGCCTCGGCAGCGACCCAGGCAATGCAGGGGCTCCGAATGTTCGTGGTTGCCGATGGGGTCGTGGCAACCAACGCTCGGTACAGCGCAGACGGACTTCCGCTAACCACCTCACTACTTTCGACCTTCGCTTCTGCGGGCGTCAACCGTCTTGGAACCGGGAAGAACAATACGGACGGGTTCAAAGGTTTGATGTTCGGCGCGATGGTCTTCAATCGCCAGCTTACGCCGAAGGAGCTGATGCTCCTCTACTGGCGTTATCAATACCTCTACTTCTGAACGGGAGCTGGATATGGCAAGCGGAATGAAAGAGCTCGTCTTCAACACGCAAGAGCGCGCGATCTCGTCCGATCTGGTTCGGCTCCAGAAGTTCAAGGCCCGAGATCTCGCCGAGCTCTTTCGCTACGCGCTCGACGCGTATGGCAATGACGACCTGACGGCGGGGAACGTCACGGTCCCTGGTGGCTCGGAAAACCCAGGCCGCGCCGAGATCTTGAACGGGCTTCTCGTCCGACCCCAGATCGGGACGCAGCTCTGCACCGTCGACCCGGGCGTCATGTACGCGATGGCAGACGACGGGGTGTCGGACGACAGCGTGTACAAGTACGGTCGATATGATGGGGATTCGCAAGTCCTGACGATCGACACCGGGGCCATTGGCGCGCGGATCGACGTCATCGAATGCCGCGTCTCACCGACAGCGAAAACCGTTTCAGAGAGCCGCGATATCTTCAACCCTTCGACGGGGCTCTTCACCGCGAGCTCGGTGGTGAAAGAAACGAGCTCGTTCATCGAATTCCGAGTCCGGAAAGGAACAGCCGGAGTCGGATTCCCTGGAACGGTACTCGGATGGATTCCGCTTTGCGTCGTGCTCGTGCCGTCTTCGTCGACGAACACCGACACGTGTACGTTCTGGGATGTCCGCCCGCTGATCTCGGATCGACAATTCCAGCCGGTCGCCCTCGCATCGCAGACGAACGGGAACACCCTGCTCTGCAATCTCTCGGGCCCGAATACGGCGAAGTTTGGGAATGCTGAAGCGGTATCGAACGGACGTCGCCTCGGGGGGAAGATCCGGAGAGGTTCACCGGGAGTCGATAGCGATACGATCGATCTCAGCGCGGTCGAGAACCAAGACGCGACTTATTCGGGTATGTCGATACCGTACCTGTATCTTCTGACCCCGTTCGGTCTCCCACGATGGGCGAGGTACACGGACGCTTCTACAGGCTCGCGCGTGCCGCGGTCATGCCGAGGTATCCCGCTCGTCTCGAACGTTCAACCGAACCAGGACGGAACGCCGAGTGCTTCGGTCATCTTTCCGACGGCGTTCGGATTCGCCGGCGCAGGGACGACGGGGGGGCGATGTATCTCGATCGGCGCCGTCGGTGGAGTCTTCGGACAGCCGCGTGGCCGTTGCATCGGCGCATACGACCAGGGGCTCGCGACGTTCTCGGGGACTGGAAACCTAACCGGTCTCTCCTTCGTCGTGACACCGGGTGTCGACTTGCCGCGGAACGTGAAACGCGTTCGGTGGCTCGTCAAACTCGTGGTGAACATCCTTCAAACCGGACAACACGACTTCGTCACGGGAGGTCAGTGGCTGCATAGCGCTCCAGGTAATCCGGGGACGACGCCGTTCTTCTCTTGGAATCTACCGGTCATCAACTTTGCAGCTCTCGGGACGTTCACCTTCTATTCCGAGATCACGACAGATATCTACGGAGTAGATGAGACAGCGGCCGCGGGCGTGTCGCCGCCGGTGAATACGTTCCTTTGGAACCTCAGCATGGCGCGGAACGGTGGCGGTACTCAACCGACGTTGAACGCTGCCGCTTTGATTCCCCTCGAATACTGGACCTGAAGGAGAAACGCTCATGGCTAGCGGGAAAAAGATCGTTGTCATCAATCCCCAAGAGCGGGTCGTCTCTTCGGATATCAACCGGCTTCAGGCCTTCGACGCGTACGGGCAAGCGGAGCTCCTTCGCTACATGCTCGACGTGACCGCGGAGGACGACCTCCAAGCCGCGGCGATCGTCACCGAATACAGCACGACAGGAACACCGCTCCGCGCTGAGATCATCAATGGGCTACTCGTTCGACCACAACTCGCGTCCTTCGATCTCTTCGTCGACCCGGGTGCGGTGATGATGCTCGCGCCGGACGCAGGCCCGGACGATTCGAACTACAAGGCGATTCGTGACGCCGGGATTCAATCGGCGGCGACGCTCACGATCACGGCGAACGCCTCGGGGTCGACACGCTTCGACGTAATCGAGTGCCAGATCAACAGCACGCCTAACGTGGTCACCGCGACGCGCGACGTCTTCAACACCGTCACCGGCGCGTTCTCTCCGACGCTTCTAACGAAAGAGCAAGCCGGGCGGCTCACGTATCGAGTGCGCGCGGGCTCGCCTGGAATGGGCTTCCCCTTTCTGTCATCGGGATGGCTCCCTCTGGCCGTTGCGATGATTCCGAACGGTGCGGCCTCGAACGACGCGGTCACGTTCTGGGACGTCCGCCCGTTGATCTCGGATCGACAGTTCCAGCCGTTCGCGTTGACGGGTATCGGACAACTTCTTTCGCTCGACGGGCAAGTCGTCCGGAACAGTTCGAGTGATGTTCGTCTCGCGGGTGTCGCGCGCGCGGTGTACCAAGGGCGCAGGATCGGGGGGATGATTCGTCGCGGCTCGCCCGGGACCGACGGAGACTTTCTGAACTTGGCCGACAGCGTGAATCAAGATACCGGGACGCCGCTGACGGAGCCGTGGACGGCGGGCGTCATCTATCAATACCTCTACCTTATGTTCCCCTTCGGTCTCCCGCGATGGGCGCGGTACACGGATTCGGGATCGGGCTCGCGCGTGCCGCGGTCGCCTCGAGGGATCCCGGTATGCTCCACCGTTCCGCCGAATCCACTTACGAACGAGCCGAGCGCCACGATCGGTCTACCTACGTTCGGCGGATCTAGCACGACGGGTTTTTGCATCGCGATCGAACCTCGTGGCTCGGGAAACATCTTCGATTCGCCGAACATGGCGAACAAGACGATCCACTTCGCCCAACCGAGCGCGACGAACTTGTCGTCCACCTACACGACCGGCACGGGTCAAACTGACTTCACGATCGTGAACACTGCGGGACTGGAGTTCATCCCGAGGAATGCGAAATACATCTACGCGACGATCGACGCACAATTCACGGTCGCAGCGAACACGGGACACAACGGGAACAGCATTCTAAACCTGTACCGTACGAACGTCGCGGGGTTCGCGACGCAATACGCGACGATCATTCTTCCAAGCCTGACGTTGACGAACCAGACCGGCGCGGGAGTACCGCGCGCCTATGCATCGGGACTCTTTCGCATCCCGATGCCAATCGCATATCCCGGGTCTCCGACGTTCCCTCGCTTGATGAGATGGCAGACCACGAGCGGTATGACGCAATCGTCCGCTCCGACGTTGACGATCTACGGCTGCGAGCTCTGATCGAACATCGATCGCGGTTGCCACGGACGGTGAGGAGTGCGAAGCTCTTCGCATGCTCCAGTACGTGATCGAATTCCTGCGCGTGAACCAGACGGTCATCGTCGTCGGCGTGCTGACGGGTGCATTCAACTGGGCTGCGAAGCCTCGAACCCCCGAGGAGCTCGCAGCCATGCACCCCCGGCGCGCTGCGTTCCACCGTTTCATGGCTGCGACGTTCCCCGATCCGCAGAAGGCGATCGAGGCCGTGTGGCAGTTCTGGAAGAACACGCACGACCGGCTCCCGCCGAAGAAGTGATCACGGATTCGTCCGAATCCGTCGGGGAACGCGCCCTTATGATCTCGATCTCTACTCTAGAGATCAGTCGATCGTCTTAGATCTAGATCCATTCTCCCGACCACCCACCCCAAGTATAAGAAGGGGTCAAACGTGGCTCGGGAGAAGGACACGCGCCAATCGGGGCGCGCCCTGAATGGCATCTCACTAGCTGATCCAGAGGCCCCCAAGTGGTTCGAGTCATCGTGGACAATCGGATCCGCGTGCGTCTCGAGGACATCCCCGAAGACGTCGCGACGCAGCTTCGAGAACGGTTCACACACCGGAACCCGAAGCGCGAGGCGATGAAGCGCGCGAAGGTCAAAGGCTGGTGGGCCGAGCCGATGATCATCGCGACGCACGGAGAGGCAGACGGATGGCTCACGCTGCCCCGCGGCGGGGTCTCCACGCTTCGAGAGGTCCTAGCCGCGAACGGTCTCACGATGAAGGTCCGCGACGCGCGTGAAGGCGGCGAGGTGGATACGCCGTACCTCTTCCCCGATCACCGCGTCGAGCTCCGTGCGCACCAAGAGCGGATCGTCCAGAAGTGCATCGAGCGCCAGAATTGCCTAGTGAAGAGCGGGACCGGTAGCGGGAAGACGACCGCGCTGATCGCGCTGTTCGCCCGCCTGGGGATTCCCACGCTCGTGCTCGTGCACTCGAACGCGTTGATGGACCAGTGGGTACGCCGCGCCGAGACCGAGCTCGGGATCCGAGAGAAGGACCTAGGGATGTTCAAGGGGAAGAAGCGGCATCTTCGCCCGTTGACGATCGCGACGACAGCCTCGTTCTTGAAGCACGTGGGAGACCACGAAGTGCGCGAGTACTTCGGCGCCGTCTTCGCGGACGAAGTGCACCTGTTCGCCGCCCGGACGTTCTTCGCGTGCATCGATCCCATGCCGGCGAAGTACCGGATCGGGGTCAGCGACGACGTGCGCCGCAAAGACCGAATGGAATTCCTGATCCATGACCTGTTCGGCGAGGTCGCGATCGCGGTCGATGACGCCGAGCTCGTGAAGAATCGGTATGTCCTGGACGTCGAGTGCTTGATCGTCCCGACGACGTTCGAGGCCGAATGGTACGGCGTTCCGGAGAACGACCAGGAAGACAAGAGCCCGGACTTCGGGCGGTTGGTCAAAGAGATGGCCGCGGACGAAGAGCGCGAGCAGTTGATCGAACGAATCATCACGAGCGAGCTGAACGAAGGGCGTCAGCTCCTCGCGATGGCACACGAGCGCGAGCATTGCGCGAAGATCGGACAGTTCACCGCGCGTCACGCCCCGACGGGCTACCTGATCGGTGGGCCCGCATATAAGGCCGAGTTCAAACGCACGATCGGCGGGATGATGGCGGGGAAGGTTCGCGCCGGCGTCGGTACTTTCCAGGCGTGCGGAACCGGGATCGATCTTCCGGGCGTCGAAGTCGTCGTCGCGTCGACGCCGGTACTTTCGAACCGTCAGCGCTTCAGGCAGGCGCGCGGACGTGCGTGTCGCGCGCCCGCGGGTAAGACCGTGGCGAGGTTCTATGTGCTTTGGGACCGCGAGGTCTACGGCATCCGTCATCTCGAGAATGCGGCT
>Ga0247825_10000005_pt1 | contig 145760 bp, 138 predicted proteins | sample 13C_Vanillin_Day_FD_194413 | JGI IMG/M metagenome (GOLD analysis project Ga0247825, IMG submission 194413) | Soil microbial communities from agricultural site in Penn Yan, New York, United States - 13C_Vanillin_Day48 | ecosystem: Environmental > Terrestrial > Soil > Agricultural land | place...
TTGGATCGACGGCCATCGCGCTGATCGCTGAGTACGGCGACTGTTGATCCGGAGCCATCTCGTTGAGCGGCAGGAGCTGCAGCAGGCGCTGAGCGCCGCCGGCGAGCCAGCGCGTCAAATGAACCAGGTCGCCGATGTCGCCCACACCCCAGCTCGTCGATGAGGGACAGGAGAAGAGCGGAATCATGAGGCCCGATCGCCGGGCGACGCCCTCACTCACGGCTCGCCACCGCATAGTCGAAGCGCCGTAGGATACGGTCGACGCCTTCGTCGAAGGAAGCTTCGGCAGCGAGCAGACTCACGATCAGGTAGGTCTCTTTCGGAAAATCGAAGAAGTACCCCGGATGCACCAGCACGCCGTCTTTTCTCAGCAGCTCGAGGACGAGCACCTCCTCCGATTCGAGGGACGGCACTTCGAGCACACCGTACCAGCCGCCTTCGGACGGCACGACGCGACACGCCGGCATCTCGTTGACCCTCTGCGCCAGAGCTCGGTAATTGGCTGATACCCGCCGGGCGATCTGTTCGCGAATCGGAGCACCCCTCGACAGCAGCTCCCCCGTCGCGATCTGCGCCGGGGTCGACACCGAAAGATATGTGTCGCAGATGAGCTCCAGCCGGTCCAGAGCGGGCCCGACGAGTTCCGTCGGGCCCGCCGCGCCAATCCACGAAAGCTTCACCTGCGGGAGGCCGACAGATTTCGATAGACCGCCCAGCGAGAACGAGAGGACATCGGTCCGGTTGGCCACCAGACCCGCGGCGGCGCGCGCCCCCGGTATCAGCTCGTAGTCGCTGAAGACTTCGTCGACCACGAGCGCCAACTCCTGGGCAGCGGCCACCTCAACGAGCTGTTCGAGCTCGTCCGGCTTGACGAACGAGCCTGTGGGGTTGTTTGGCGAGACCACGAGAATCGCGCGGCTCCGGCTCGTGAGCGCCCCGCGAAGCGAGTCGAAATCGATGCGCCATCCGCACTCGACGTCGAGCGAGTAGGGCCGCGCCACGACTTGATCCAGACGAGCGAGATGATCGAAAAGCGGATAGCTTGGCGTCGGCACGAGCACCTCGTCGCCGGCGTCGGTCAGAAGCTTGAAGAGGCAGGCATACGCTTCACTCGTGCTGGCAGTCAGCACGATCCGTTCCGGCGACAACTGAACTCCGCGCCGGGCGAAATCGCGGGCGACGGCCAGCCGGGCCTCTGCGAGCCCGAACGGCGTCGGGGTGTACGTGAGCGCGCGGCGGTCGCTGAGAGGTCGCAGCAGGTCTGCCGGGTAATCGAAGCCCGCGCGCGTCGGGTTCGACTCGGTCAGATCGAGCAGGCGCCGCCCTGCAGCTTTGGCCTCGCTCAGCGCCTCGGCCAGACGATTCGGTGTCAGATCCGCGGGCGTGCGGGACGAAAACATTCACTGCCGAAACGGCCGCGTCGCCGCTGAATACTCGAGCATCTGCCGTGCGAAGTCCTGCGGGTACGAGATCGTCACGTCCGTGATCGCTCCCCCGTCCCCGGTCTTCGCTTCGAGCTTTGGCATGACGAACCCGGTGTAGGACGGCAGGCGCAGGCGGTCGACGCGCGCCACCACCTCGTCGCGCAGCATCGAATCGAAGTGGATGCCGTAGGTGTCGAACAGCCGTCGGGCGGCGGGATAGTCGCCTTCCCCTTTGATCCGCTGGACTTCGGCGAGCAGCCGCCCCACGCCGTCCCGAAACGCCTGCGGGTCGGTCATCACGTAATAGGTCTTTCCGTCACGCGACCGGACCTCAATCGCCTTGGTGTTGGCCATCAGCCAGCGGACGATCATCTGCCGGTTGCGCATGTGATCTTCCTCGAGCTGCGTGCCTTCTCTGACGCGTCGGAGCTGGACGATGGCGTTCCGGGTATAGCTCTCGTACTCCGCTCGCACGATTTCGCCCTGAGCCTCGTTGGCGATCAGGCCAATCTCGGCCAGCTTGGGATCGGGCAGGAAATACAGCGCCACGAGATCGGCTCGCGCTTCTTCCAGGGCCGAAAACTGCTCCTTCAACACCGCCTGCGGATTGCCTTTGAGCCGTTCGTCGACTTTTCCCGACGCATGGCCGATAACTTCGTGCATGTTGGTCGTCAACTCGCCGGCGAGAGCGCCCCACTTCGCCGACCGCTCCGCTTCCTCCGGCGTCCACGAAAACTCGGTGCGGAACTCGGGGAGCGTCGATTTGTCGTAGGCTTCGTTGATGTTGGAGAGAGAGACGGACTTGCTCCCGTGCTGCTCTCGAACCGACTGATCGTTCGGCAGGTTGATGCCAACGGGGGTCACTGGACCGGAATCTCCCGTTTCAATCACCACGTCGATGGCGTTCGCCGTAATGCCCTGAACCCCCTGCTTCCGGAACCTGGCATCCCACGGCATCCGATCTTCGAACCACTGTGCGTTCGCGGCCAGCTTCTGGATCTCGGAGGTCTTGGCGGGATTGACGTAGAACACAAGCGCTTCCCAGGCCCCTTTGATGCCACGAGCATCGAGATACACCTCCGTGAAATTGTTGATCGTGTCGACGGGCGAAGTCTTGTCGCGCACCCACGCGATGTCATACGCCACACGATCCCGCGTCTCGCCACTCCTGTAGAAATTGATCAGGGCGCGAAGGGCCGCTGCCATCGGTTCACTCGCAAAGGGCACGGCATCCTCGAGGTGCCTCACCACCTGAGCGAGTTGGGATCCGTAACGGCCTCCCACTCGATACACTTCTTCCACGAGCCTGCCGTCCTGTTTCACCAGCCGCGAATTCAGCGGATACCGTTCCTCGAACCCTTCGAGATCCTTCATCGACACGCCGACGTACAGGTTATTGGCGCTCTCCTTGAGAATATCTGCGCCCGCCGACGGTGCCTTGTTCGTGACGATTGAATCGACGCCCGGATCGAAGAACTTCGGCTCGAGCCGCGCAAGCAGCTGGTCGAGCGTCTCGCTGTTCTTGAGCGGGAAAGCCGCGCCGGCTTTCGCCGCCGCGTGGGCCGCCGCGGCAAATGCCTCGGGCGTGCACCGCAGAACGAACTTCCGGGCGGTCAGGTTGTTGTGCGGGCCGTTGTTGATCCAGAACAGCTTCGTGTAGCGCGTGATTTCGTCCAGCGTCGCTTTGTCGACGGCACTCGCGTGGCTGATAATCCCCTCGAGCACGTCCCGCATGTCGAGGCTGAAGGCGTATTTCTGGTCCGGGAAGATGTCCCTGCCCGCCAGCGCTGCCTGGTAGAGATGCCAGATCAGCGTCTTCTCTCTCAACGGAAGCGACTCGAAACCATCGGCGTAGACCTGAACGACGGCTGCTTCATCCACGCGTTCCAGCAAATATTGCCGCTCGACGGCAGCGGACGCCGCCGCGGGTGCCGGCACGTCCGAGAATTCTCCGTTTCCGCACGCGACGGTTCCTGATATCGTCATGACGGCGATCATCCTCTTCGTCCCCACGGCCCAATTCATCTTCCTAGCCTAACCCAGGTTCAGCTCGACCCGTTCCAAGTGCCGCGCGATATGAACGGCCCACTGGCGCTCGGCGACGATACGCGCAGCCAGCGCCTCGAGCGGTCCCGGCTCTCCATGCACGAGGTAGGTCATGGTCGGCGGCCGGACGAACGCGGACAGCCAGCGCATGATTTCCCCGGCATCCGCGTGCGCAGACATGGAATCGATTCGCTCAACCCTTGCCCCAACCGGAACCGCATGCCCGTGCAGCTTCACCTGTTTCGCACCATCGCACAGCAAGCGGCCTCGAGTGCCGGCCGCCTGGTAGCCGACGAACAGGACGGTGTTGCGGGAATCGGGGAGCGCCGCCTCCAGGTGGTGGAGCACCCGCCCGCCTGTGGCCATCCCGCTCGACGCGATGACGATGGCCGGTGTGCTGGACGAGACCAGACTCTTGGATTCCGCGACCGACTCGACAACGGTCATGCGCCGGGTTGAAAACGCCGTCACATCGCGCGTCGCCGGCCGCGTTTCTTGGTCCAGTTCGGAGAGCCGATTCCGGTAGAACGTGAGCGCTGCGGACGCCATGGGGCTGTCCACGTACACGGGCAGCATGGGAATGCGCCGGGCGTCCTCGAGGCGCTTCAACCAGTAGAGCACTTCGACCACACGGCCCACCGCGAAAGCCGGCACGATCAGCCGTCCGCCTTGTCCGACAACCCGCTGCACAATCTTCGCGAGACGCTCGCCATCGTCGTCGGGCTCGTGAAGGCGATCACCGTAGGTCGATTCGAGGAGCAAGATGTCCGCTTCGTGGACCGGCGTCGGATCAGGAAGGATTGGCCGACCGTACCGACCGAGATCTCCCCCGAACAAGATGGTGTGCCCATCGATCGATACCAGCGCATACGCCGAGCCGAGAAGGTGGCCGGCGTTGATGAAATCTACCTCGACCCCCGGCACCACCTCTATCGGCCGGTCATAACCGACCGGCTGCAGCCGATCGAGCGCCCGCACCGCGTCTGTCTCCGTGTACAGCGGTTGCGCGGGACTGTGCTTGGAGTAGCGGTGACGGTTGGCCTGGCGCGCATCCTCTTCCTGGATGCGTGCCGAATCGGGAAGGATCAGCGTGCAAAGGTCACGGGTCCCTGCCGTGCAGAAGACACGGCCCCGAAAGCCCTGCGCCACGAATCGCGGCAAGTACCCGCAGTGATCCAGGTGGGCGTGCGTCAGAATCACCGCGTCGATTTGTGCGGGATCGATCGGAAAGGCTGCCCAGTTGCGAAGCCGCAACTCCTTCAGACCCTGGAAGAGGCCGCAATCGACGAGCACCCGCCGATCGCCGATCGTGAGCAGGTGCTTCGAACCGGTCACAGTACCGGCGGCGCCGAGGAATGTCAGCGAAGACGTCACGGCTCTGCATTGTATATTTAGAGTCACGACCATGGCAGAAGGCGATCTCCTGTCCGCGCTTCGCAGCGGCTCACCTGTTTTGGCCGCCGAGCTCAGACCACCACGCGCCGATCTCGCGTCAGCCGACGGCATCGACGCATGGATCGACACGTACCACGCCGTTCGTCGTCTGACCCGCGACGACACGTTCGTCTTTCTCACCGACAGCGCCGTCGGCGCCGAAGAAGAAGACAATCTCCGTCATCTCGTCATCAACCTCGGTCGCGACGTGTCCCGCTCACGCGTGGTCCCGTTCTTGACGTCAAAGCACTCCCTGGACTTCTGCTTGTCGTACGCCGACCGGGCCCGCCAGCACGGCTTTCCCGCTCTCGTCGTCCTCGGCGGCGATCGATCGCTCGGTGCGCCGCGGTCGGTCGAGCACGCCTGGCAGCTGCGCCGCATGCTCCGTGAACGCGACGACACCCTTTCGCTCGGGGGCTGGGCCAATCCGCATGCCGATCCGGAGCGCCAGGTGGACTATCTGACCGCGCCGGACTTTCACGCCGACTTCTTCCTGACGCAGATCATCAGCCACCATCGAATTGGCGCGGCGGCCCGCTTCATCGAGACGGCCGATCGGCGCGGCTTGACGCTGCCAGGCCTCTTCGGCGTGTTCTACTATCGAAGCGCCAATCGCCGGACGCTGGAGTTGCTGAGCGGGTTTCTGCCCGTGCCGATTGACGAGATCACGAAGGAGTTCGCGGAGGGGGCGACGCCGGAGGAAATCTGCGCGCGAACGATTCGAGCCCTCAGCCGTGCGGGTGCACGACACTTCTACATCAGCAATCTCCCGCCGGCGCGAGCCCAGACCGTCCTGGCGAGCATCATCGAGAAGGCGAAGGGACTCGACCCCGCTCCGCGTTAGCCGAGCGCCTTTCGTGGCGGTGCGGCACGTGAGAACGCGCTCATCGCTTTAGACGAGGAGCGCCGGGCGACCGAGTGGTGCACGGACAGTCGCCTGGTCATCGGACATGCCGACCGCCATCCACCCGGATCGTCTCGCCGGTGATGAAGTCGCCGTCGAGCAGCGCGAGCACCGCCTTCGCGATTTCCAAGCCACCACCCCACCGCCCGAGCGGAGTCGCTTCCTCGACGGCGCGCAGCTCCTCATCGCTCGTGCCCGCTGGAGCGAGAATTGGGCCAGGGGCGATCGCGTTTACGAGGATTTTGTCGGCGGCGAGCTCGAGCGCCAGCGCCTCGGTCAGCGCGATGACGCCAGCCTTGGCGACGTAGTACGCCAGGAACCCCTGATACCTCGGCCGTCCGCTTCGCGCCGTCCAGTCGCTGAAGCTGATGATGTGACCGCCTCCCTGACGGCGCATGTGGGGGACGGCGGCGTGAGCGCACAGGAAACTTGCGCGCAGATCGACGTTGAGCGTCCGGTCCCAATCGGCCGCGGTCATGTCGTCCACTGCTTGGCGCCGATATACGGACGCCATGCTGATCAATACGTCCAATCGACCGAATGCTTCTGCTGCGCCGTTGACGAGCGCCTGACAACCGGACGGCTCGGACAGGTCGGCCTGCACGACGGTCGCCCGTCTGCCCGCCGCGCGCACGGCACGGGCACCCTGTTCCGCATCCTCCCGAGACCGGGCGAACCCCAGCACGATGTCGGCGCCGCGCGCGGCGAGTTGACCCGCGATGATCAGGCCGATCCGCCTGCCCCCAGTGATCAGGACGACCCTGTCTTGTAGCTCCATTCAGCGACGGCCTTTCATGACTTCGAGGGAACTCGAGAACGTCGTGCCCTCGAGCCCGACGGATCGGTCTGTCATCGGCGTGTTTTCGTATCGGGCGGGGCGGAATCGAGGGTGTCGATCAGCTCGGTCAGGGCTGCGATTTCGTTCCTGGCGGCGTAGATAATCGCGCGTCGTTCCTGCAATGTAGGAGCCGCCCAGTCCTCGTTCTCGAGCCGCACTCGACCGTCGGCGTCAACGTCGATCACGATCGCGTCCATTGGCTCCACGTAAAGACGCATCACACGCCGGCGGCGGCAGAGGCGCGCGCCGCGTCGGCCACTCCGAGAACGAGCGTCGCCGTCGGACCACCTTCCGCCGCGCCGCCATACACGTAGTCCAGGTTTACGTTCGCATCAGCGACAAGCCGCAGCACCGAGGCGAGCGAGCCTGGGGCGTTCGGGATCGACGTCACGATGACGTCCTGCAAGCTCACCTGGTGGTGGTGGTCGCGCAGCACAGCCGCTCCGTGAACGTGGTTGTCGAGGATCATCCGGAGAGTCCCTGTCGTGTCGAGCGACATCGCCGTGATGTTCACGCGTTCCTCCGACAGCAGCCGGCAGACCCCTGCGGCTGCGCCGGGAGTGTTGGGAAGCCTGAGTGTGACTTCGATACGAATCGCCATGGGGTGAGAGCGTATCAGAAGCAGATGGCGGGTGGGAGATCCGGGAAGAAAGGGCCGCGGCGCTGCGGGGGGACAAAGAAAACGGGCGGGAAGGGCCTGCGGCCCCGTCCCGCCCGTTCAAAGGCGATCGGTGTGTAAGGTTCGAACTAGGTGAGCACCTTGATGACGACGCGACGGTTCTGTGCGCGCCCATCCCGGGTGTTGTTGGGCGACACCGGCTTCTCTTCGCCGTAGCTGATGACGTTCATCTTGTGCAGAGGAATCTGGTACTGCTCGTAAAGATACCGCTGCACCGCTTCCGCGCGTTCCAGACCAATGCGCTCGTTGACGAGGGGGTCACCGACGTTGTCGGTATGGCCTTCGATCTCGATGAAGATGTTCTTCGGATCCGCCTTCAGCTGGTTGACCATCTGGTCGATTGCCGACTTCGCTTCATCAGGGAGCGCCACCTGATTGAAGCGGAAGTTGCCCTGATCCTCACTGAGAACGACTTCGTACACCAGTCGGCGATTGGTCGCGTCGATGGCGCTGAACTTGGCATCAGCCCGCCGCACGCCCTCGCCGGCCTCACCCGCCGCGCTCTGCGCCGCGGCTGCCGCCTGGTTGGCTTTGGTCGCCGAATCGGCCGCCGCCTGCGCCTTGGCATCGACCTCGCTAATCCGCCCTTCGTTCCGGCGGGTCCGCTCCTGCGTCTCTTCCACCGAGCGCCCGAGCGAGTCCACCTTGGTATTGACTTCCCCGACGCTCGACCTGACGAACTTCTTGCTGGCGCACGCGGTCGTGCCCCCGACCGCCAGCGCCATGATCGCCGCCGCCATCACGAACTTGCGTACCATACCGACCCTCCTAATCCGAACTGGGGCGAGATTGCCCCGCAATGTATCCGCTCCGGGCTCGAACAATCAGGTCCTTGTCGCGCGTGCGGACCACGAGCGGATGCCATCCCGGTTTGCCGCTCGATTCAAACGCCATGAGATATTGATGACGCAGTTCGTCAGCGATCTGTTTGGCAGACGAGCTGCGCGCGCCCGGCGTACTGGCCACGAAGACGTGCCCGCCCGTCCAGGTCGCAAGATCGGCCAACGGACCAGAAAGCGATGCTCCTTCCCCGCCCTTGACAAAGCCACTGGAAGGATTGTCGATCGAAGGAACGGCGGCGAATAGGTACACCGGGACATCGATGGAGCTGGCGATCGCCGATACCTCCGCGGGTGCCATTCGGCTTGCATTGTCTCGCCCATCAGTGAACACGACCACGGCACGACGACGGCCCTCGCGCTCACCAACGCGAGCGGCCACGCGGGCGATCGCGTCGTGAAGCGAGGTCGCACCAAACGGCGTCAACTTCTGCACCGATTCCGGCAACGCTTTCATCCCGCTCGCGAACGGTGTGATCTGGGCCAGTCCGGTGTCGAAGGTGAAGATCGCCGCCTCGTCCCTCGCCTCCAGCCAGCTCAAAACGTGCGTGGCGGCTTCGCGCGCTTCCGGCAGCGTGTGCTCCATGCTTCCGCTCGCGTCGATGAGAAGCGCGACGCTGATCCCCGTACTGTCCTGCCGGAAGTCGGTGATCTCCCGAGGTCGCCCATCGTCGAGCACCTCGAAATCGGCCTTTGCCAGGTTCCGAACGAATCGGCCTTCGTCGTCGCGAACCACAGCGGAGACCCGCACCAGGTCGACGCCCGAGCGGAACGTGGCCACAGGCTCCTGAGCCGCCGGGACCATTGGGGCCCACCAGATTGTCGCGGTGACCGCAAGAATGCCCGCCGCTCTGTTGCTCGACTGACATAATCCCTCACGCGCCAACATTGCTGGTGCTCACTACCAAGGGTCTTGCCAACTTCGTAACTCGTTGAAATTAGAGCATGTTATGCAACGATGCCCCTGGCTGAACCGTATGGAGATGGTATCGTACGGGAAAAAAATACGCAGTTCAGGTAGTTTCGGCGTGCACGAACAGTGTAATAGTTACGCGCATCGCTGCCGTGTTTTTCTCCTTGTGCATCAATCGCTTATGCTGAGCCGAAAAGACTGGAGATCTGGCGGGGGTAAGATGACTTTCGTGGCACCGATTAGAGCCAGCGCTCCTTCCGTCCCTGTCGCTGCTCGGATTGAGCGCTTTTCGTACGCCATCCGGAGCATCGTCGCTGAGGCGCGGAAGGTCGAAGCGAGCGGTCGGCGCGTTCGCTACCTGAACATCGGCGACCCTGTGGCGTTCGGTTTTGCGACGCCCCGACACTTGATTACCGCCGTCGAGCGAGCCCTCCGGGACGGGCACAACGGCTATGGCCCCTCCGCCGGAATTCCGCAGGGCCGCGACGCAGTCGCCGCCGAGTACACCTCCCGCGGGTTCCCGGTTGAGGCTGACAGAACCTTCCTGACGGCCGGCACTTCGGAAGGCATCGAGCTGATACTCACCGCGTTGGTCGACGAGGGAACCGATGTCCTCGTTCCGCTGCCTGTCTATCCTCTATATACGGCTGTTCTCGCGAAACTCGGTGCCCGGGCCCTTTGCTATCGCACCGATCCTCAGCGCGGCTGGACCCCCGATCTCGAGCATTTGGAGTCACTGATCACGCCGGCCACCAGGGCCCTCGTCATCAACGATCCCAACAACCCGACCGGCGCTTGCTATTCCACCGGCACCCGGCGCGCCTTGCTGGACCTGGCCGATCGCCATGCGCTGGCGATCGTCGCGGATGAAGTCTACGGCGATCTCGGATACGAGGGACCGATCGCACCGCTCGGCAGTCTCGATCCGGACGCGCCGATCATCTCCATCTCCAGTCTTTCCAAGGCCTATCTCGCACCCGGATGGCGCACTGGATGGATTGGCGTCGGGCGCACCCCCCGGCTCAACGATGTCGTCAAAGCAATCGGCAAGCTGGCCGACGCCAGGCTGTGCAGCACGCTGCCGATGCAGCACGCGGTCACGGCGGCACTGACCGGCGACCGCTCACACCAAGTCGGGTTCCGAACTGCGCTCAAGGAACGCGCGGCGTTGACCCATCAGCGGCTGAACGCCATCCCAGGCGTCACAGCGGTCGCCGCAAGGGCCGCGTTCTATGCGATGCCGCGAGTCGCGCTGCCGGCGGGACGAACGGACGAGGATTTCGTGCTCGCACTGGTCCGCGAAGCCGGAGTGCTCTGCGTCCACGGCTCGGGTTTTGGTATGGCTCCCTCGGAGGGTTACTTCCGCATCGTCTTTCTGGCCTCTCCAGACGAGCTCGACGACATCTACCGCTTGATCGCTGAATTCACGATCGATTACCTTCGCCGCCCGGGCAGCCGCTGACCACCACTCGGGCATCAATTTTGATGCTGCGCCTCTCAGTTCGCGGACCTCGCGCGAAATTCGCGCAGAACCGCCTCTTAGAGGCATCGGGATGCGACGTTTGTACCGGCGCTGGGATACAAAAAGAAGCCTCTTTGGCGACTTTGTCGTGCTCGGGTTCGTCATCACACAGTGTCTGGATGGTGTGTTCACGTACCTCGGCATCAGTCTCTGGGGCCCCGGCGTGGAGGGGAACCCGCTCATAAGATCGGCAGTGTCGTTCGCCGGGCCCGGACTCGGCCTCGCCGGGGCCAAGCTGTTCGCGGTTTCCCTCGGCATCGCCCTCCATCTCTTCCGTGTTCATAACGTGGTCGCGGTCCTGACCGGCCTGTACGTCGTCGGCGCTCTGATCCCCTGGGCCGCTCTCCTCATCCTTGGAACGTAGCCTGCTGCCGCCCCAACCGCTGGTCTGTGCTCGCCCGTCACAGCTAGACTTAGACGTAGACTAGCCGTCGGCACTGTCCGACGATATGCGTCACGATCCGCTCGCCTATCTGACCGCGGAGCTGGACTCGCTCAAACAGCAGGGGCTTTTCCGGCAGCTTCGAGTGCTCCAGAGCGAACAGGCAGCGACTGCGACGTTCGATAACCGTCAGGTCGTCAATCTATCCTCGAACAACTACCTCGGCCTCACGACCCACCCACGGCTACGCGAACGGGCACTCGAGGCGATGCGAACGCTTGGAGTCGGCGCCGGCTCGGTTCGGACGATTGCCGGCACGATGGCAGTGCACATGGAGCTCGAGAGGCGGCTCGCCGCCTTCAAGCAGACCGAGGCGGTGGTCGTCTTTCAGAGCGGCTTCGCGGCGAATGCGGGAACGGTCGCCGCTATCCTCTCGCCGGACGACACGGTCGTGTCCGACGAGCTGAACCATGCGAGCATCATCGACGGATGCCGTTTGAGCCGCGCGACGATCAAGATTTTTCCTCACCGCGACGCGGGTGCCGCACAGAAGATCCTCGAGTCGCTGCCCGCCGGGCGGCGTGTCCTGCTCATCTCCGACGGTGTCTTCAGCATGGACGGGGACCTTGGTGCGCTGCCACCTTTGTGCGACCTCGCCGAGCGGTTCGGCTGCATCATGATGGTAGACGACGCGCACGCGAGCGGTGTCTTCGGACGGAACGGTCGCGGCACCATCGATCACTTCGGCTTGCACGGCCGTGTCGACATCCAGGTTGGAACCCTATCGAAGGCCATCGGCGTGCTCGGCGGCTACGTGGCGGGGACCCGGTCCCTCATTGAGTTCCTCTACCACCGCGCGAGACCGTTTCTTTTCTCGACCTCGCACCCTCCGGCCGTCGCCGCTGCCTGCATCGCGGCGCTCGACGTCCTCGAAGAAGAGCCGGAGCTCATCGACCGACTGTGGGAGAACACCAAATTCTTCAAATCCGGCCTGCGAAACCTGGGATTCAACACCGGTCCGAGCGAAAGCCCGATCACGCCGGTCATTGTCGGCGAGGGGGGGCTCGCCATGACGCTGTCCGATCGGTTGTTTCAGCAAGGGGTGTTCGCGCAGGGCATCGCCTTCCCGACGGTTGCGCGCGACAAGGCCCGCGTTCGGACCATTGTCACGGCCACCCATACGAGGGATGAGCTTCGGTTTGCGCTCGATGTCTTCTCTTCTGTCGGACGCGATCTCGGCATAATCTAATCGAAGCAGGATCATGCGCACTCGAATGGCGGCTATCGCCGCTTTCGCCATGACGGTCATGGCGCCGGCGAGCGTGTCGACGCAGGACACAATCGACGAGGGTGTGCGGCGGTTGCTCGACCGTCTCGAACAGATCTTGGAACGCAACGACCATGCTGGTTACGGCAATCTGCTGACGGACATCGTCGATCGCGAGAGCGTTCAGGATTTCCTGGCGACCGAGATCACTCCAGGGATGACGCGTGCGGTGATTCAGGAGCGCGCCCGCACTGAACTCGTGGGGACGCTTCCCGGCCGCGGCTTCAATGTCGCGGTCGACGTGTTTCAGGAATACGGCGATCGCGCGCGCGTCGCCGCCTGGTCGTTGGAAGTCAAACGCTTTGGCGACTCTGGCGCCGAGGGCGAGTGGCGCATTGCCAGCCAGACACGGGTCAGCTCGGTCGAAGAACTCTACAGGCTCTCTCTGGATTCCACGCGGCAGTTCGCGGTCAAGAATGTTGCGCTGACCGATCACGATCTCGAGCTGACGTTGAGAGAAGGATCGGTGTTCGTGTCGGACACTGATCAGGGGATTACCTCCATCGTCTTTGTCGGATTGGGCGACATGACGTTTCGACCGCAGCTCGAACGGGAAGCGAGCCAGGTCAGGATCTTCAGCGGCGCGAATGCGATCGCGACGTCCTTCGACTCCATGTATCTGCGGTTCAATCCCAGCGACTTCGAGAGACTGTTCCCGAACGGGCAGCTCGTACCCGTCACGGTCGATCGGGACGATCTGAGGAAGGCGGACCGGATCTTCCGCGAACAATCGCCGAAGTCGTTCGGCCTCGAGCTCGCGGACCTCTCCCGAGAGAACTGGTGGCTCCTGCCAGAACCGCGCGACCTGGTGGCCGAGATCAGCACGCGACGGTTCGAGACCCTCACCTACTCGCGCTCCTCGTCGCTGCGCGAGGACATCAGCCTCTTCGATCGACGTCGTCAGAAGACCATCGCGCTGTACGCATCGGGTGCGACGGACGGTGGGGAGCTGCAGTCCGGCGGGGGCACCGATCCGCCTTTTGACGTGGATCACTACGATATCGACGTTACAGTCGATCCGTTCCGCCGGTGGATCGAGGGCCGGTCGAGGCTGCATGTCCGCGTGCTCGGCCGGGCCGTCAGCACGCTTGTGATGCGGTTGGCTCAGCCGCTCGTCGTGCATTCGATCATCAGCGAGGAGTACGGCCGCCTGTTCAGTATGCGCGTGAAAGACCAGGACTCGTTGATGGTCGGCCTGCCTACGACCCTGGCCAGCGGCTCGAGCCTGACGCTCACCATCACTTACACGGGCCGACTCGAACCTCAGGCGATCGACACCGAGGCGGTCGCGCCCGGTCAGGCGACGGTGGAGGGCCTCGATCCGACTCGACCGCCCCAGCCAAGCTTTCTCTTCAGCAGTCAGGTGGAATGGTATCCGCGCGCTTCGGCCAGCCACTACGCGACCGCGACGCTGCGCATCAGCGTGCCGGCCGGTCTCGAGTGCGTCGCGAGCGGCATGCCCGATCCGCAGTCGACGGAAGCCGTCCCAGCAACGGCCGCGGCGCCCGCGCGCACCACGTATCTGTTCCGCGCAGAGCGGCCGCTCAGGTATTTCGCGTTCGTCCTCAGCCATCTCGAGCCGACAGCGCAGATGGTCGTTCGCTTTCCGCCGGGACCGGCCGCGCCGGCAGGGACCACCGATGCGGCGGACGCGGCATTGGATCTGTCCGTGCTCGCCACTCCGGGTCATCGGCGGAGCGGCCGTCTCATAGCGGCACGCGCCGCCGACATCGCGCGGTACTACCAGTCGCTGATGAACGACGCGCCGTATCCAAGCTTCACGGTGACGATCGTCGAGAATCTCAGGCCTGGCGGTCACAGTCCCGGTTATTTCGCCGTGCTGAACGAGCCGCCGGCGCCGGCCGCTTTCTATCCGAGACGAAACGACCCCGCATTCTTCGAACGAGTTCCCGATTTCATTCTCGCGCACGAAGTCGCGCATCAGTGGTGGGGCCAGGCAGTCGGATGGCGCAACTACAACGAACAATGGCTCAGCGAAGGGTTCGCGCAGTACTTCGCCGCGCTGTACGCGGCGCACGCGTCCGGATCAGATGCGGCCGGACGGGAAACCTTTCGGGACGTCTTGCGGCAGATGCGCCGGTGGGCGGCTGACATGACCGACCAGGGTCCCATTTCGCTCGGCTCACGTCTCGGTCACCTTCAGAGCGACAGCCGCGTTTTTCGCGCGCTCGTTTACAACAAAGGCGCTGTCGTGCTCAACATGCTCCGGCAACTCGTCGGAGACGAGGCCTTCTTCGACGGTCTTCGCCGTTTCTACGAGGCGTCGCGCTACCAGGCCGTCGGCACGGCCGAGCTCCTGTCCGCGATGGAACTGGAGGGCGGTCGCCCGCTGGCCCGCTTCTTCGAACGTTGGATCTACGGGACGCGCCTTCCGCGTCTGACGTTCAGCTACGAGGTCGAAGCCGGTGAGGTCGTGCTCAGCGTCGAACAGCGCGGGGAGATTTTCGACCTTCCCGTCGTTGTCACGCTGCGGTACACGGACGGCTCGTCCGCCGACGTGATCGTGCCGGTGACGGAGGCCGTCTCGCACGCGAGAGTGCCCCTCGCGGGCACGCTCCGCAGCGCCGAGATCAGCCGGGACGAACCACCCCTGGCCGAGATCGTCAGAACCCGGTGAACGTCCAATCCCGAGTCTCCCGACGGGTCGCCTCCCGGCGAAGTTGATATGATCGTCCCGACATGGACACCGTGACGTTGACGATAGACGGGCAGCAGGTGACGGTCAGCAAGGGCAAAACCGTGCTCCAGGCCGCCATCGAGCATGGGATCTCGGTTCCCTATTACTGCTATCACCCGGGCATCGGCATCGATGGATCCTGCCGCGTCTGCATCGTCAAGATCGAGAAGATGCCGAAACTGCAGACCTCGTGCTCGACCGTGTGCACCGACGGCATGGTCGTCAGCACACGAACGCCCGAGGTCGTCGAGGCGCGGGCTGGCGTCTTTGAGTTTCTTCTCATCAACCACCCGCTCGACTGCCCCGTCTGCGATAAGGGCGGTGAGTGCCCCCTCCAGGACTTCTCCTACACGTTCGGACCTGACCAGAGCCGCATGGAGTTCACGCGGCGCGTGTTCGACGGAGAGGGCGTCAAGGGGGACGTCGACTTCGGACCCACGCTGATGCTCAACCGACAGCGATGCATCCTCTGCACGCGCTGCGTGCGGTTCATGCGCGAAGTTGACGGCGACGCGCAAATCAACATCATCGATCGAGGATACGGCAGCGAAGTCGCGACGTTCCAGGAAGAGGGGGTGCACTCGCTGATTTCAGGCAATTTGATGGACGTCTGTCCGGTCGGCGCCATCACGACGCGAGATTATCGGTTCAAGTCACGACCTTGGGACAATCCGATCGTAGCGGACACGATTTGCACGCAGTGCGACAAAGGGTGCAACGTCACCGTCTGGATAAAGGCCAAGCCTGAATGGGCCAAGGGGGCACAGCTGGTTCGAGTGACGCCGCGCTTCAACCCGGACGTGAACGGGTACTGGATGTGCGACATCGGCCGGTTCAACTACCGGTGGATCGAGGGCGAGGAACGGATTCGCCGGCCGCTCGAGCGGCGAGGGGAAGGCGTCCTCGAACCGTTGCCCTGGCGCGACGCCGTCGCCAGGATCTGCGACCGTCTGGACGCGGTCGGCCGGGCCAATCCGAACGGGATACGTTTCCTGATCTCCGCGCACGCCTCCCACGAAGAGCTGTTCCTCTTCAGGTCGATCACCGACCACCTGCTCGGTGAGGAGGGGATCAACGCCATCGACGTCGGGTGGCGTTACCAGACGAAGCAGCAGCCGCCGAACACTCGGTTCCCCGTCCCCCCAGTGGACGCGCCCAACGTCAACGGCGCTCGAATGTTTGGCTTGGTCGCCGGCCGCGTCGGCGACGAGGTGAACGCGGCGGATCTCTCTGCGCTTCAACGCGCGGTGAATGCGGGTCAGGTGTCGGCGCTCTACCTCTTCGATCCGGGTCCAGACGGGTCGCTCGGATCGATCGAGTGGCTGCTTGACGCGCGACTGAGAGGCCTCGTTCCCCTCCTGATCGTTCATGGCGTTCTGCTCACAGACCTCGCCAAGGCAGCCGACTTCGTTCTGCCTGGCGCATCCTATGTCGAGAAAGAAGCGTCTTATACCAACGGGGAGGGGCGCCTGCAAGGAACAGCCCGGGCCATGTCTCCGCCAGGCGATGCGATGGAAGATTGGCAGATACTGGTCAATCTCGGCACGGCTCTCGGCGTGCCCCTGGCGTATACGAGTGCGGCACAAATCAGATCCAGTATCGCCACCCGATTCGGCGGGGCTGGACAGGACCAGATTGACTCGTTGAGCTTCAGCCGACCCGTGTCGGCGCAACATTGGCTCCAGTCGTCGAACCCGTCGGAACGGTGGAAATGGGACTTCATGTTTCAAGATCTGCCACCGGTGAAGGGCGATCTCGACCCCACGGCCCTGCCGCTTCCACCTGGTGCCATTCAGCTCAAAGAAGTGAAGTGAAGTCTCAGCTTTCTGCCCTCTGCGGACTGATACTCGCCTGCGCGAGCGTGGGCGTTGGACACGCACAGATGGGCGGGGCAACGGCGAGCGTGACGACGTTTGTCGAGCGTGAGCGCGTGGCCCCGGGTTCGACTGTACGGGCAGCGCTCCAGGTCACGCTCCCCGAGGGGTTCCACGTACAGTCGAACAGACCGCGCGATCCCAGTCTGATTCCGACCGAGCTGACGTTCGCGGCGCCGGATGGCGTGACCATCGAGGAGATCGTGTTTCCGTCCCCGGTCGATCTGAAGCAGATCGGCCTCGATCAGCCGCTGGCCGTCTTCGAGCGGGTTTTCACGGTCGGCGTCCAGTTCGACATCGACTCCACCATCCCAACCGGGTCCATCGAAGTCCCGGGGCGCTTGCGGTATCAGGCCTGCAACGAAACAACGTGTTTCGCGCCACGGACTGCGGAAACCTCGTGGCGTCTTCTCGTCGCCGCGGATGGAGCAATCGCCCCCGCACAGCAGACGGAGATCTTCGATCGCATTGCGTTCGGCACGGGCCAGGCGCCCGGGGCGGCCCCCCTCGCCGCCGCCGATCCCCGCGGGCCGGCGATTCTGGGCCAGCCTGAACGCGTCGACGTTCAAACGAGCCTCGACGACTTCACCGTGCAGGCGTCGACCGGCGGGTATCTCGGCGTCGCCGACTTCCTGACGTTCGTCCGAAATGCCGAGACCGGTGTGAAGGAACCCGGATGGTTCGAGGGCCGGGGACCGCTGGCCATTCTGCTGCTCGTGCTCGTCGGAGGACTCGCGCTGAACCTGACGCCGTGCGTCCTGCCGATGATTCCCATCAATCTGGCCATTATCGGCGCCGGTTCGCAGGCAGGATCGCGTGCGCGGGGGTTCATGCTCGGCGGCGCCTACGGTGCGGCCATGGCCTTCGTGTATGGCCTGCTCGGCCTCGTCGTCATCCTCACTGCCGGCACCTTCGGCACGATTAACGCCTCCCCGTGGTTCAACCTCGGTATCGCGCTGCTGTTCGTGGTCCTCGGGCTGGCGATGTTCGATTTGATCACCATCGATTTCTCGCGTTTCTCGAGCGGTGTGACCGTCGGCGGGGCCGCCCGTGGGTCCCTGATCGTGGCCTTCGGCATGGGGGCGATCGCCGCGCTGCTCGCTGGGGCGTGCGTGGCGCCGGTCGTCATACAGGTCGTGTTGTTTGCGAGCGACCTCTACGCCCGCGGCACCACGATCGCGCTCGCGTTGCCTTTCTTCCTCGGAATCGGCATGGCGATACCTTGGCCCTTTGCGGGGGCTGGCATGGCCGCGCTGCCGAAACCAGGGGCCTGGATGGTTCGCGTCAAGCAGGCGCTCGGCGTGGTCATCCTCGCGACCGCCGCGTACTACGGACAGCAGGCGTTCGGACTCTTTGCGAACCGGTGGGTGGACCCCACGGCAGTCGCTTCGAGCGTTCAGGAAAAACTGAAGGAGGGGTGGTACGCGTCGCTGGGGGCCGGGCTGGATGAAGCGAAGCGCGAAGGGAAGCCAGTCCTTGTCGATCTCTGGGCGACGTGGTGTAAGAACTGTCTCGTCATGGACAACACGACGCTGAGAGATCCTGGCGTCGTGGCGACGCTCGAACGATACGTGAAGATCAAGTTTCAAGCCGAGGATCCGGATAACGAGCCTGCGAAGAGCATCATGCAGCGCTTCGATGCCGTCGGGCTTCCTGCCTACGTCATTCTCACGCCCAGGTCCGATCGGTAGCATTCTCAATCTCGTACGAACCTCCTCGAACTTCGCCAAGCGTGTGTGGTACTCTGTCCGCGTCGGCAGCTGATGCGATCGCGTGCAGTTCGACTATCGTGCGTCGTCGTCGCGTGGATCGCGCTCGGCGTCACGGCGTATCTCGTCATTCGAGCCGAACAGCAGCTCGTCGCTCGCCGTGCCGATCGGGGCACCTTCGACGTCCAGGCACGCGACATCATCGCCGCTCTCTCGGATCTCAGGTCGGCGCAGCAGGCCTACGTCGCCGCAGGACAAGGCGTCCTTTTCTGGACGCCGAAAGTGGTGCAGGCTGTCGATGCAATTCGCGTCTCCGTCGGGACGCTGCGCGCGTCAGCCAGCGCCTCCGCGTCCCGTGAAGCGCTCGACGAAGCGATCGGCACGCTGGCCCGGTTTGACGACGTCGACGAACGCGCCCGCGATTACCTCAGAGCCGGTCAGGTCCTGATGGCCAGCGACATCATCTTTTCCGAGGGCAACCAGCTCGCGGCGTCGGCCGCCGAACAGGTGAGCGCCGCCCGGTTCGCCGAAACCCAGTCGCTCGAGAGTCTGGAAGCCGCCGTCCGGCAACAGGAAGGGATCGCCCTTGCCGTCGCGGGAGGGATAACCGCGATCATGGCGTTGGTGCTTGCTCTGACCTCAGGTCCCACTCGGGAGGCCGGAGAAATGCCGGCGCTTTCGGTCGTCCCTGAAGTGACGAAAGACAGCGGCCAGGCCGAGTCGATCGTTCCACAGCTGACGCCGATTCGAACCGAGTCGCCCGCGCTTAGAACCGCCGCGCAACTCTGCACCGACTTCGCGTGCATGCAGGATGTGAACGACCTTCAACTCCTGTTGACGCGAGCCGGCGACGTCATGGACGCGGCTGGCCTGATCGTCTGGCTCGGTAGCTCCCGCGGCGACGATCTGCAGCCGGTACTGAGCCATGGCTACAACGCCGAGACGCGCGCACGCCTGCCGAATGTCCCGCGGTCGGCCAACAATGCGGCGGCGGCCGCATACCGGTCGGGCGATCTCCAGATCGTGCTCTCCCGGCCGGGCGGGTCGAAAGGCGCGATCGTCGCGCCCATTCGCGGAGCGCACGGCTGCGTCGGCGCCCTCTCGGTCGAAATCCGCGGAGGCGGAGAAGCTTCTGAGAGCGTTCAATCCCTTGCAACGATCGTGGCGGCGCAGTTGGCCGGGGTCCTCTCCTCTTCCCACGGCGAAACCGAAGGCGCCAACGCTCGCGCTGCCGCCTCCTCCTAACGGCTGAGTCCTTTCCAGGGCCATCCTTGTCTCACGCCGAGGTCGATCACGGCGTCAAGTACTCGATTTTGCGCCGTTTATCGTTCATTTCTGACGGTACATAACTTGAACTGAACCGAGCCAGGTCGCGTCGAATCTACGAAGTACGAAATTCGCAGGCGCTGGCACCGCCGTACTTCGTCCGTCTTCACAGAGTTCGGCGCGGCCCATTTCTGTGAGGCGTTCATGAGCCATCGAGTCCCGCTTCGAATCCTGGCCGTCTCGATCGCGCTGGTGTCGTCTGCCTGCGCCCTGCGCAGCGCCAGCATCGCCGATTTGCAGCAGCGGCCCGGTCGATACGAAGACCGCACCGTGACGCTGACGGGTGTCGTCACCGATTCGTGGGGGGTTCCGCTTCTGCCGTACAAGTTCTACCGGGTAGACGATGGTACCGGGCAGATTGCCGTCCTGTCTCAGTCCTATCGAATGCCAGGCAAGGGCGAGCGTGTACGCGTCAAAGGCCGCGTCTCGAACGTCGCCGTCCTGGGCGGGCGCTCGCTGGGCCTCCATTTGAGAGAACAGGACCTCGACGTCAGACGCTGAGCTCGTCGGACGGCCCGGCACATCAGACGCTATAATCATCAGGCCGATGGATCTGGTCCTTCCCCTCGACTACGCGGCAATCGAGCGCATCCTGCCGCACCGCTACCCGTTCTTGCTCGTCGATCGCATCACCGAATTTGAAGTTGACAAACGGATCGTCGGCATCAAGAACGTGTCGCTGAACGAACGGCACCTCTCCCACAGCAGCCACGAGCCGCCGGTTCTGCCGCCGACGATTCTTACCGAGGCCGTCGCTCAAGTCGGCGCCATCATGATCCTGGCCAAGCCCGAGAACCGCCAGCGCCTCATTTACTTCATGGGGATCGAGCGCGTGCGCTTTCGGCGGGCGGTCCATCCGGGTGACGTCGTCGAGATTGAAGCGCGGGTACTTCGACTCAGAAGCCGGATGGGGCTCTTGAAGGGCGCCGCGCGCGTCGATGGGAAAGTTGTGGTCGAGGGAACGATGACCTTCGCTCTGGGTCCGGCGAGTCCGCGAAGCAGCGCAGAGCACGAAACCGCGGCCGTCTAGCTCATCCATTAGCTCCGGCATTCATGTTGCACTTTGACATGGAGACTGCCCCGTGTGCCGGTGGCAGACTGGAGGACCGTATGTTGGAAACGATTGCGATCATTCTGATCGTGCTCTGGCTGCTCGGGATGGTGAGTGGTTACACGTTGGGCAACTTCATCTACGTCTTGCTGGTCATCGCCATCGTCTTGTTCGTCGTGCGATTGATCAGCGGCCGACGTGTCGTCTGACAAGAGCTTGCCTGAAAGAGGGTAAAGGTCGATCCTCGAGCCGCGAACGGCTTTTACTCTCTTTGACCGTCCAATTTCATCCCCCGCGCTGTTTCACGAGCGCGATTCCCGCAAGGACGATCCCTGCTCCAATGCCCATCCGCCAGCTGAACGGTTCGCCGAGCACCAACGTACCCAGCAGAACCGCGATAACGGTGTTGACATACACGTAGAGGGATATCGTCGCCACCGGCAGGTGTCGCAGCGCGTACCGATAGGCCGAGAACGCGACGATCGAGCCGAACACGATCAGGTAACCGGTGGCCGCTACCGACCGCATCGTGACCGACGAGCCGATCTGCTCCCCCGATAACAGCCCGACCCCGGTGAGAGCCAGCCCTCCGGACAACATCTCCCATGCGGGAGCGGTCGACTCGGCCCCGCCGCTGGCTTGACGCGCCGAACGGCGTGCGTAAATCGAGCCGACGGCCCACCCGGCGCAGGCGAGCTGCGTCGCAATGAAGCCACGGAGAAACGAGCTGCCGGCCAGGTCGCTTCCGAGCTCCGGGGACACGAGCATGACGATGCCGGCGAACCCGATGAAGAGACCGGCCCACTGCCTCCCAGCGAGGTGGTGCCCGTCCCCCAAGAGCGTATCGATTCCGACCATCCAGAACGGCGCGATCGCGACGAAGACAGATGTCAGCCCGCTCGGGACCGTTTGTTCGGCCCAGACGACGGCCCCATTGCCGAATCCGATGAGCAGGACGCCGCGCGCGGCCGACGGGAGGAGCCCTCGAGCATCCAGCGCGGCTTTGCCTTTGATGGTGAAAAAGAGGAGGATGATCGACCCGGCGATGATCCAGCGAATGCCCGCCATGAGGAGCGGCGGGAGCGATTCAATTGCAATGCGGATCGCCAGATACGTTGTGCCCCACACAAGGCACACCACGACCCAGGCAACGTAGGCACGCCCCTTAGGCAAGGTTTTGCTCGACTTCAGCCTGAGACGGGGAAGGGGTAGAATGAGTCGCTGTCTTCACAATAGGAAAAGGATATGGGACGAAAATCATCCGCCAAAACCACTAAGGAGGCCAGCACGCCGCCACCCGACCAGCCGAGGTCCAAGGCGCCGCTGATGGCCGTTACCCTCGTCATCGTCGCCCTGGTGGCCGGTGGCCTCGCGCTCTGGAGCGACTCCACACCCACCGAAGCGGAACAAGCTGCCACGCAGTTCCCTGACCGCGGACCGATTCCTTCTGACCTGAAACCACATCCGCAGGCTAATCTGCCGCCGCTCAACTTCCCCGCCTATCCCACGGCGCGCTCGCAGGAAGTCGTCAGAGCGGCGTATACGTTCGCGGCCGAGCACCCGGAGGTGCTGAGTTATGTGCCCTGCTTCTGCGGGTGCGAGCGAGCCGGACACCGAGGCAACGAAGACTGCTTCGTGAAGTCGCGCGATGCAAACGGTGATGTGGTCACCTGGGACGAGCATGGCATGGAATGCGCCGTCTGTCTCGACGTGGCGACGCGCTCGCGTCAGATGTTCACCTCGGGCGCAACCGTCGCCGATATCCGGGCGGCCATCGAGAAAGAGTTCGGTCCGTTGTCCACCACGCGAACGCCAACACCGGCAGTCCCCCACAATCACTGACACGGAAGAATTGGGTCAGCTGGTCATTGGATCCCCAATCAATGACCAGATGACCCAATGACCAGATTCACCGCTCTATAATTGCCCGCGTGACCGAGCGCGCCACGGCGTTTGTGCGCCTGTTCGAGGCTGTTCACGAAGGTGTGTACATCGGGTCGATTGGCCGCGAGTCAACAGAAACCATCGCCGCCAACCCGCATCTCAAGCTGATCTTCGGCTATCCCAACGAAGCGTTGGAAACGGAGGTTCGGCCGTTCGATCCCGACCGCTTTGTCGATGCCCAGGCCCGCGCGGCCTTGCTGGAGCGCCTGGCCACGGACGGCTCGGTCACCGACTACCTCGTTCGGCTTCGCAAAGCGGACAGCACGCCCGTGTGGGTTGAACTCACGGCGGCCGCGGATGCCCCTGTCGCGGACGGGAGCGTTCGGCTTGAGGCTCTCGTTCGCGACGTCAGCGAACGCAAGAAACTCGACGACGAGACGCGCGATCTTTATCACCAGTTGCTGCAAGCCGAGAAGATGGCGGCATTGGGGCAGACGATTTCCGGCGTCGCGCACGAACTCAATAACCCGCTGGCGACCATCCTCAGCTGGGCCGAACGCCTGTCCCAGCGATCGGGACTCGAGGACCCCGTGCGTCGCGGACTCGAAACCATCCTGAGCGAGTCGGAGCGCGCAGCACGGATCGTGCGCAATCTGCTCACGTTCGCGCGCAAGCGTCAGACGACGCGCGCCATGGTCGATCTGAATCAGGTCGTCCGCGAGACGCTGGCGCTGCGCGCCTACGAACAGCGTGTGTCCAATATCACCGTCATCGACGCGTTGGCCGCCGGTCTTCCGCAGGTGTTCGCCGATGGCTATCAGATTCAGCAGGTCCTGTTGAATCTCATCATCAACGCCGAACAGGCGATGCTCTCGGCGAACGGCCGCGGAATCCTGGTCGTGCGGACATGGCATGACGCCGACCAGGATTCCGTGGTGCTCGAAATCAACGACGATGGGCCGGGCATCCCTGATGAGCTGCAGCCAAAGATTTTCGATCCGTTCTTCACGACCAAGGAAGTGGGTCAGGGGACCGGCTTGGGACTGACCGTGGCGTACGCCATCGTGCAGGAGCATGGAGGCCGGCTGCGCCTCGAGTCACGACCGAGCGTGGGTACCAGTTTCTACGTCGAGGTTCCGGTCAGCGGAGGACGGCTCCCACCGGGTCCGATTACCCGCAAGCCGCCCAGCGAGCCGGATGAAGCGGCGCCTGGAGCATCGGTGTTGATCGTGGAGGACGAGGCGGCTCTCGCCGCCGCGGTGACCGATGCGCTTCGGGATGCCGGCTATGCCGTCCAGCGCGCGTCCGATGGAGAAGAGGCGCTCGCTCTTCTGACCGAACACGCGTTCGATGCGGTGATCTGCGATCTCAAGATGCCCCGCTTGGATGGCAAGGCCTTTTACAAGGCGCTCGCCGCGCGTGCGCCCGGGCTCGCGCGGCGCGTGGTCTTCGTCACCGGCGATGTCGCCGGCACCGATGCGGAAGCATTCCTCGAACAGAGCGGCTGCCGTTGGATGGCCAAGCCGTTCAGGCTCGGAGAGTTGCTGCGCGTCCTCCGCGAAGTCCTGACTTAGCGCGCCGCGGCGACGGCGTGCCGACCGCGCGCCAGCTTCAACCGCGCGACCGCGCGTTTCGCGGCCGGCTTGTACGCCAGAACCACCGCCTGCGGCGATGCCGATCTTTCCGTGCCTGGCGTGTCCATCTTGATCATTCTGGGCTTCGCCGTGAACGCGACGAGCTGGCGACGCATCTCTGCCACCTGCTGCGGGTTCATGTCGCCGAGGGCGTCGCGCAGCCGACGGATGGCTCGCGCGTGGAGTTGTGACACTCGCGATTCATTGACGCCAATCTCCGCGCCGATTTGCTTCATCGTGACGTCGCCGTAGTAGTAGAGGCCGATGACTTTCCGCTCGCGCCACGGAAGCGACTGAATGGCGGCGCGCACCCGCTCGCGCGTTTCGAGCTTCTCGTAGGCGGCATCCGGGGCATCCGGCTCCGAGGGCACCAACGCCGGAGGCAGGGAGCTTTCGTCCAGATGCTCGCCGGTCGCCAACGGTGAGGTCGATTCGATCGTGTTGATACGGAGAATGGTGCGGCTCAGTCGCTTCTCGTCCGATCCGACACGCGCGGCAAGTTCGGCGTGGGACGGCTCGTGGCCGAGCTCGCGCCGCAGCGCTTCGCGCGCCGCATCGAGCTCGCGACGCTGCCGGCGAACGCCGCGGGGCCAGGCGTCACGCCGCAGCGCGTCGATCATGGCGCCGCGGACGCGCCGTTCGGCGAACGTTTCGAACTTGATCCCTCGATCCTCGTCGAACCGATGGGCGGCATCGATGAGGCCGATGACGCCATCCTGCACGAGGTCGCCGATATCGATGGAGTTGGGCATGGTAGCCGCCATGCGTCGAGCCAAGGCTTCGACGAACGGAATCCCGGCGACGATCCGGCGGTTCTGATGAGCAGCAACGGGATGGGCGCGCATTCTCACGTCTCCTTCGCGAATGAGTTCGAACCTCGTCGGACTTACGTGGGTTCGTAGTCGTGCGCATCATCGCAACCGGAGTACCAACGGCCGAGCCTGTGTGCAGTCACGCACCTCTTCGACGGAGGATTATTCTGTAAAGTATTGGAAAATAGCTCTTTATTGGGGTGTGCCGATTCGGCACGACAGGGAAAGGATAGGGCGTCAAACCGTGAAAAACGTCAAGACTATGACGTTTTTCACGGTCTGGCTGTCAAAATCGTGACCGACGGATTACAATTTTCGCGCTTCTATTGCGGTTCGGTTGCAGGAATTGCCAGGCGGCGAATTTCTTTAGCGGTCCCCATCGCTTCGAGAGCGCTGGCGACGACCTGCGCCGCTCGAGCGCGATGCCGATCGTCGTCGGCCTTCGACTCGAGCAGTTCAGCGTGGGCGAGAATGATCCCCAGTTGGTTGTTCAGCCGGTGGAAGAGCGTCCGCAGTTCGGGAGATTCGTCCATGGGTCCCCTCGCGAGGAGCTCCTCGACGCTCAACGGACGACGGTGCATTAAGCCTGATTCCGCCCTTCGGCCTGCCACATTGCGGAGACGGCTGGTCTCGTCGTGTCGTTCGGATCTCGCCAGAGCGTATCAACGAAAATCCGAACCGAGCCTCCGGCCGTGCGGACGTATTCGATCTTACCGCTCGCGAGCCAATTGTAGATAGTGCGGCGGCTCACGCCGACCAGCTCACACGCCTTCATGATCGAAATCGTTTTTCGTTCCACTGCGGTTCTCCTCCGTTAGCTCATATCGGCGGAGGCCGGATTCGGGAATAGCCTGATCTATGTCAATATGTTGGCGCCGCTGTAAATGGCTGACTCGTCGAAACATCTGTTGCTCGTAGAAGACGAGGCGCCGCTGCGTGAGGCCGTCGCCGAACAACTCGCCGATCGAGGGTTTTCAGTTCAACAGGCCGATTCAGGCGAGGTGGCATTGGCTCGCCTCGCCGAGTTCGCCTTCGACGTGATCGTCACGGACCTCCGGCTGCCGGGCATCGACGGCTCCGCGGTGATCGAGGCGGCTCTCGAGCGCTATCCCGACATCATCGCGATCGTCGTCACCGGATACGGGACGGTGAAGGATGCGGTCGAGGCCATCAAACGCGGCGCCTCGGACTTCGTCAACAAGCCGTTTCAAATCGATGAGCTGTTGCACGCCCTCGACTCGGCGATGGAGCAACGGCGCCTGCGATCCGAGAACGCATACCTGCGCGCGCAACTCGAGGAACGTTATCGATTCGAGGGCATTGTCGGCAAGGGACGGGCGATGTCGCGGATGTTCCAGCTGCTCGAGACCGTCGCTCCCACCAACAGCACCATCCTCATCACCGGCGAGACCGGGACCGGCAAGGAAGTCGTCGCCCGAGCCATTCATCACAACAGTCCGCGCCGCCTCTATCGGTTCGTGGCGCTCAACTGCGCCGCCATCCCGGAAACGCTGCTCGAGGCCGAGCTGTTCGGCCACGTCCGCGGGGCGTTCACGGGAGCGGTCGGCAACCGGCAGGGCAGGCTCGAGCAGTCGCACAAAGGCACTCTTTTCCTTGACGAAGTCGGCACGATGAGCGTCGCGCTGCAAACCAAATTGCTCCGCGTGTTGCAGGAGCGGGAGTTCGAGCGAATCGGCGACTCGCATACGACGAAAGTCGATGTGCGCATCATCGCCGCCACGAACAGCGATTTGGGCCGCATGGTGGCTGACGGCCAGTTTCGCGAGGATCTGTACTACCGGCTCAATGTCATCCCCGTTCATCTCCCCCCATTGCGGGAAAGAAAGGAGGACATTCCGCTCCTCGTGCAGCATTTCCTCGACAAGCTCCGCAACGAGGCGATCTCGAGCGGGCAGCCGCGCGGCTCGCAGACCGTGGCCCAGGAAGCGATGCGGCGGCTCATGGCGTCGGCGTGGCCTGGAAATGTCCGGCAGCTCGAAAACGCCATCGAGCGGGCCGTCGCGCTGAGCGGCGGCCGGCCGCAGATCGACGTCGCCGACCTTCCAGTGGAGATTCAACAGGCCGAAGAACCGGCTCTGCCTTCGGCCGTGACGCTGCCGGAAGACGGGCTCGATCTTGACGCCCTCGTTTGGCAGATCGAGCGCGATCTCATCCAACGATCGCTCGAACGGACCGGTGGTCACAAGGGACGGGCCGCGAAGCTCCTGAACCTCAAGAGGACCACCCTCGTCGAGAAGCTGAAGCGTCTTGAGCGAAGGTCGGCTCGTTAGGCCGGGGCTGGTGTCCCCGTGAGAGAGGACAAGGGTTGTCGACGGCGGCGGACAACGGCGCGCCAAAGTATCGCCGATCTCGAATTTCCGGTTGAACTAGAATGGGTACGATTGGCAAGACAGTTGCGAATCTGAGCCGTCACGGGGAGCCCTTATGAAGCCATTGAGCCTGTGCCTCACCGCTGCGCCGTTCGTGCTGTCGTTCCTGATAGCCGACCCGCCCACCGCAGAAGGGCAGGCGCGTGCGCGCGGTTCCGCCCCGGTTCAAGGACAGGCCACGACTCGTGGCACGGCGCAGGGCGAAAGCGGGGGAGGCAGCCAGGGTGGAGGCAACCAGGGTGGAGCACGACAGACATCGGGACAGCCTTCGCGTCAGACACCCACGCTGGGCATGCGTCAGCAACCACAGGGAGCTCCGACGGCCAGGCCTGCGCCCCCGTCAGGAGGGGCCCCTCAGCGAACGACGGCAGCGCCGCGAATTCAATCAGGCCGGAATATAGGGGCCGTGCCGCAACAGGCCGTCCCGCGGAGCATCCCTAGAGGTCCCGGGGCGGGTGTCATTGTTCCCGGGCCAAAAGGGGACCAGCTGGCGTATCGACCCTCTTACCAGCCGTATTACCGGGGCGGCCATTACTACCGCCCGTATTACCCGCCCACGCACCGCATTATTTACGCGAACCCGTACTATTCGTTCAGGCCTCACTTTCGTTTGAGCTTCGGGTTCTGGGTCGGCTACCCGGTGACCTACCCGTACTACGTCGCGCCATACGCGTACCCGGTTCCGTACGCCTACCCCTACTCGTCGTATTCGTATTCGGTTGGGACGGCACCATACGCGGTCCAGACCGCTCCGAGCCCAGCGCCGGCGGTCGCGCCTGGAGGCCTCAGCTTTGAGATCAAGCCTGCGGGGGCTGAGGTCTACGTCGACGGCGAGTACTACGGCACGGTCGACCAGTTCTCGCCGACTGCGCCGCCGCTCTGGCTCACGCCCGGGCGCCATCGCATCGAGATTCGATACCCAGGCTACGAAACGGTCGCATTCGACGTCGATATCCTGTCCGGGGAGGTCATTCCTTACCAGGGGGATCTTCGACGGCTCTGACGTAACACACCAACCTCTCGCGCGAATCCTGCAAGAATAGGGCTGCCGATGCCCCCGCGGTTTGCGTACTGGACCATCCTGATCGACCAGAAACCGACTGCCTTTCGCGCCCGCGAACAGGCAGAGCTGCTGCCGACGCTCCATCAGCTGCGCCGAAAAAACAGTGATGTCGTGATGAAATGGTTCGCCCGTGGGAAACTCTGGGACTCCCCGGCGGACGCCCAATCGGCATGGCGGGCGCCGAAGCAGGCGCTCGAGAAACGGGGCCCAGAGTGGAGGCCGGGTGGCGGACACCGGGATCCCCGCGAGCGCTTCAAGAGAGCGGGGCGCGTTCGCAGCCAGGCGACTGGGGAGAGACGACCGGCTGGCAGGGGCGGCAAAAAGCCTCCATCGCCGAAGCGTGGGTGAAGCTCCTTCATGGTGTGGCACCTCGTTCTGATGAAGCCGCGGCCTGATCTCTCGCCGGGCGACGGCCAAAGGCTGGTCGATGCCTTCCGCCACGCCGTCCGGGAGATACCGACGATTCGCGAAGTGCGCGTTGCACGGCGGGTTCGTCACGGCGCCGGATACGAGAATGGGGCACCCGACTCGGCGGACTTCCTGGTATCACTGGGCTTCGACGACATGCTGGGTCTCCAGCGCTACCTCGATCATCCCGCTCACGAGGAAGTGGCGGCGCGCTTCAACCAGTCCCTGAGCTCGGCTCTGATCTACGACTTCGAGTCTGTGCCCCTGGACGATCTTCGCTAGGGTGTTTCTCGTATTGACGTAGTACGCGAGGACGCGCACGCCGGCCCTCGTCCTACAGTCCCAGCAGCTTCCTGACGCGCGCCATCATCGTCGGGCGGTCCGGCGAGCTCGCCTCTGCTTCGGTCAGGATGTCAAGGCACTCGGCGGTCGTCCTGACAACGCCGATGCCGAGCCGCCGGGTGGCAGCGGGGGCGGCCTTCTGATTCTCGCGAGCTACCAGAATCGCCCTCGCTTTGGAGTCCACCACGACGTCGAGGCAGTTCTCGGGACGATCATCAACGACAACGTGAAGATCCAATGAGGCAGCGATGCGACCGCGCGAACCCTGCACGACGAAGACACTCGGCAGCGGAAACCCTTTGGATGCCAACCACCGCTGCGTTTGAACCTGCGCCGTCGCTCCCGCTGTCTCCGGCCGTCTCGTCAGAAAGATGATCTCCCATCGCCGTTCACTCGCCAGCGCGCCAAGGCGTCGCACGATACCAGGCTCGAGCTCGTCAAGCGTCTCCCAGAAGTTTTCGATGCTTTCGACGTGCCGCCACAACTTGCGCTCCTGCCGCGCGGTCATGTCGAGCCTTCCGACGGGCGGTACGTCGTCGTCTGGCTGCGGCGGTGCGGGGGGCGGACCTGATGCGTCATCCTGGTGCCCGCTGGAAACGACCGATGAAACCGGTTGATGATGTTGCGGATCGGCCGCACGTTCCTCGAGACGGCGTGTCATCGCCTTGCCGAACAAAAGCTCGGCCTGCCGCACGAGCTCAGACTCCATGTCGGCCAGAACACCGTCCAGATCAAATCCAATGCGCATCGACACAGGAGGCGTTTAACGGGGAGTGAGTGACTGGACGCGCCGCAGGGGGGAGCGTTCCGTGCCGTCGTCGTTCACGTCCATCATCGCGCGGATGACAGGAGATCTACCACTGTGGGTCATGTGTCGGTCGGTCCGTTACCGGTTCTCTGGCGCATAGTGGGCTACAACCCGTACGTCAGGGATGTACCGTACTTCAGACCTTCGTACTCGTGCTCGGGAAGAACTGAAGTTCGCCGCTCCCGGTCGATATTGAACCCCAGCCGTAGATCCCCGCCTCCTATCCGGACGCCGACTCCTGTCCCGAAACTGCGGACCCGGTCAGTACGCTCGGGGTCAGCGGGGCCATCGTCGAGGCGATTCTGATAACGGAGCCTCTGGTCGCTGGCTCGGGCAACCACATCTACCGGCCCCGCGATCCGCTGCGCTATCGAGCCGCCTGTCCCTGTGAGGACGTAATAGGGCTGGTCGTTGTCGTTAAGGGGAGTCAGCTCGTGCCGTATCGTGATCGCCCCGTCCGTGACAGTCCTGTCCAGTTCTTCCTGCAGGTTCGTGCCGAGGTACACATACTTCTCGTAGGAAACGTCACGCCCTGCGGCCCGCGCCCCGAAGAACGTTTTCGGGAACCCGCGCACTTCCACGCTTGCCGTTACGGCTGGTTCCCGGCGTCGAACACGCGCGTCGATTTCAAACCCGGGCCGGGCACTTGTGCTGAGCCAGCTCGCACCGACGGAGGTCGCCAGGCGATTGAGCGGTGCCTTCCAGACCACCGCGAGAAGATGATTCGTCGAGCGCTCGGTCTCGTACTGCTGATACCAGACGACGTCTTCTGCAATCGTGCCCGACAGCCATGTTCTGCCCATTCTCAGCCAGAGATCGGCCTTCGGTACCACCGTCATCGTGAAGTCTGTTTTCGGCGACGCGCTCGGAGGCTCGTTGAACACGTTCGTATCGACCCCGAGATTCGGCAGCGCGATGCTGGGATTCATCCATAAAGGCCCGAAGCGCACACGGATTGTCGCCGGATCGGGACCCTCATCAACGGTTTGGGCGGAGGCTGGCGCCGCCAGCAACAGAAAGGCACCAATCAGAGCACCGAGCGCGAGGCCATTCGACCGCATATACGACCCCCCCTGCTATCGGCAGGTCGGGCCAGGGCGAACAGACGGTCTGCACCGCGCGTCAGGCAATCGAAGCCGGCGTGAAGAAGTGGTTCCCTATCAAGTCACGCAGGGCGCTGAGCGATTCGGTGCTGTTGATGGCTGCCCTCAGTTGTGAACCTCCCTCGAGCCCTTTCGTGTACCAGGAAGCGAGGGCGCGCACCTTGTTGATCACCCATCGATCGTGAGACCGAGCCAGCGGAGAGGCGTCGGACCCGCTCCCCCGCGTCGCACCCGGGGACTGCGCGACCTGGATCGGCGAGTGACGGCCCGCTTCAGGCTCCCGCACGCGCTCTTTCATCAGCAGCTCGATGTATTCGAGCAAAAAACGTCCACGATCTTCCAATGTCACCGGGCGCAGCGCTCGTCCCGCAACCAGATCACTCGCTTGCGACAGAATCCAGGGGTTGCGGAGAGTCCCCCGCCCGACGAGGACTCCCTGGACGCCCGTCGCCAGCCGCTCGACGATCTGCTCTGGCTCTACGCAGTCGCCGCTGCCGAACACCGGGACTGTTCGCTCAGCGGCGATCCGAGCCACCAGGTCCCAGTCGGCGGTCCCGCTGTAGCTTTGCGCGGCCGTGCGGCCGTGCACGGCAATCGCGGACGCCCCGGCCTCCTCCACCATCTTCGCGAGCAGCGGAGCATTACGCTCGACGTCGTTCCATCCGGCGCGCATCTTGACGGTCACCGGGATCCGCACCGCTTTCGTCATCGCGGCGATGACCGATGCCGCGTGTCCCGGCTCCCTCATCAGGCTGCACCCGGCATTGTGTTTGGCGATCTTTGCCACCGGACATCCCATGTTGACGTCGACGATGTCCGCCCCCATGCCTTCGACCACTCGCGCGGCTTCAGCCATCGTCTCGGGATCGCCTCCGAAGATTTGCACCGACACCGGCCGTTCTTCGTCGGTGTATTCCGCGTACTCGAGCGTTCGATCGATGCCTCGCACCAGTCCCTCGGCGCTGACCATCTCGGTCACGACGAGACCGCACCCGCCCTGACGCTTGACGAGGCGTCTGAACGCGGTGTCGGTCATGCCGGCCATCGGGGCAATCGCGAGCGGTGAGGGCAGATCGACCGAACCGATCTTCATAGGCGAACCCTGCTATCGTAACGCAATGTCTGATTCCCGCGGATTGAAGCGGCTCGGCCTGTGGCTGCCGCCTGTGGCCTGTATGGCGATCATTTTCTACTTCTCGTCACAGACGGACCCGGTTCCGGAACTCACGACGCGAGTCTGGGACAAGCTGCTGCACGTGGGAGCCTATGCCGTTCTCGGCGCGCTATTCTGCCGCGCCCTGGTCGGCGAAGGAATTCGAACGTCTGCGGCGCTTGTCCTTGCCGTTCTTCTGGCGAGCGCGTACGGCGCGGCCGACGAATTTCACCAGTCGTTCGTTCCGCTCAGGCAACCCGATTTCGCTGACTGGGTTGTGGACGCTCTCGGCGCGTCGATCGGCGCCATCGGCCACACGCTGGGGCCGTTGCTCGCCGGTCGTTAGTAGGGCTTGACGTCGGCCGCGTCCACTTCGACGCTGACGGCTTGACCAATGAGATCGACCGACAGCACGAGCCGCGCCTTCGGGGCGTCTTTGCGCAACAGCCGACCAACCACGCCTCGGAGCGGTCCGTGAACGACTTCGACCATCGTCCCCTCGCGGATCATCGGACACGGATCGTACTGCAGATCGCTGCTCACCAGCAGCCGGATGCTGTCGAGCTCGTATTCGGGGATGGGTGCAGGTTTACCCGCGACGGACACGATGTTGACGACGCCGGTGCACTTCAGGACGGCCAGCGATTCGGCCGAATCGAACCGCGCGAAACAGTAGCCGGGGAACAACGGCCAGTCGATCCTCTTCTTGCGGTCCTTCCACCGGCTCCATCGGGCCACGGTCGGCAGAAACGCTTCGATGCTCTTCTGTTCGAGCTGTTCGCGGACGACCTGTTCGTGGCGCGAACGGGTCCACACCGCGAACCACTGCGGGTCCATTGCTAGAGCGAGGGCTCGGCGGCAGCGGCAGCCTGCTGCTTCAGCCCTTCATCGTACGCCCTCTTGATGTCCGCATTCTTCCACTCGATGATGGCCTGAGCGCGCAGTTTCTCGAGGTACTTGACGAACTCGCGCTGGCGTTTAGCGGTCAGCACGCCCTCCGAAATGCGCTCGCGCGCCTGCTCGAAGGTGAGCGTCTGCGTTTCGGTGGAGGACTCCAGCTTCAACAGCTGGTAGCCGCGCGCCGTCCGAAGGGGAGGCGTGACATCGCCGACCTTCATGCCCTGGATCATCTTCCGGAGCTCGGACGACAGGTCGTCGAGCTTGATGGGCCCGATCAATCCCGCGTTCGAACGCGAGGCCGCATCCGATACCTCCCCGGCCAGCTTGTCGAAGCTTTCACCCCCGACAACACGCGCCCGAATCTCGTCGACTTTCGCCTGGGCGGCCTCGTCCGCCGCCACGTTGATGCCCTTGGGATCGACCGCGGACGCAACCAGAATCTCGCGCAGCGTCACCGAGGCCGGCGACGTGAACTCGGCCAGATGCGAGTCGTAGTAGGCTCGAGCCTCTTCCTCCGTCATCGCGATCTTGTTCACCACCTCGTTCTGCTGAACACGTTGCCAGACCATCTGCTTTTCGAGATTCTTGCGCAGGTCCGCCAGCGTGATCCCCTCCTGCTTGAGCGCCGCCTGGAATTCCTCTTCGCTCTCGAGCTTGTTCTGTGTGCGGATATTGTCGAGAACCGTCTTGAACTGCGTGTCGCCCAGCGTGTAGCCGAGCTCCTTGCCGCGCTGGACAACGAGCATCTCGTCCACGGCCTCGACGAGAATCGTCGGGGTAATCTGGTCGAGCAGCTTTCGAAGCTCCGCGTTGTTGGGATTGGCTTTCAAGTCCACCCGCTGCCCTTGAATGTCGCGCAGCCGGGCCACCTGGCGATTCTCGAGGTCCGTCTTCGTAAGAACCTCGCCGTTCACCTTGACGAGAATCTGCTCGATGATTTCGCCCTGGACCGCCGCCCCCGTCAGACACAGCAGGGCCGCGGTAGCGAGGATGCCGACTCGTCTCTTGTAGGTCATGTACAACTCTTTACAAAACAGTATCTTATCCCTGATCCAGCAGCTCGCTCAACACGCCACCCACACGTTCGAAAACGCCGCCCGGCACCCTCGGATCTTCGCGGGCCCGCTTCAGAATCTCTTCCTTGCTGAACCCGGGCTTCACCGATCCCTCGCGCGCCCGCGCCGTCCACCAGCTCGGAGCGCTCCCCGCGGCTCGCGAACCGCCTTTCGGCGCCTTCTTACCGAGGCCGGACGGGCCAGATCCACCGGCCTGTTCACCTTCGCCGAGCAGGAGCCGCACGGAGGCCGGGGGCACGAGCGTCAGATCCGACCGGGATCGAACCACCCCCACAAGGCGTCCGGGGTCGAGTCTGGCCTGAGGCCTGAACTTTAGGACGACGGTCCGCCCCTCCCGGTCGATGCTTTCGACTCCGAGTCGCTCGGCCATCACCCGTATTCGTCCGTAGTCGGCCAGGTTCAGGACCGACGACGGCAACGGCCCGTAACGGTCTTCGGCCTCGTCGAGCACCCGGTCGATCTGCTCGATGCGGCGCGCGGCGGCGACCTTCCGGTACAGCATCAGCCGCTGATTCATGTCCGGCACGTACGACTCGTCAATCCGCAGATCGACGCCAAGATTGACCGTCGTTCTCTGTTCGTCCTCGACTTCCTCGCCCTTCAGCTCACGCACGGTATCCTCGAGGAGCTTCATATACATCTCGAAGCCGATCGCCTCGATATGGCCGCTCTGTTCGCCACCGAGCAGGTTGCCGGCCCCGCGAATCTCGAGATCGAGGGCCGCCACGCGGAAGCCGCTGCCGAGATCGCTGAACTCCTTGATAGCGGCCAGGCGTTTCTTGGCAATCGGCGCGAGATGGTCCTCTGGCGGGATCAGCAAGTAGGCGTACGCCGGACGATCCGATCGGCCGACTCGGCCGCGCAGCTGATAGAGCTGCGAGAGACCGTAGCGATCCGCCCGGTTGATGATGATGGTGTTCGCGTTGGGGATGTCCAGACCGTTTTCGACGATCGTCGTCGCGAGCAGCACATCGTACTTGCGCGACATGAAATCCAGCATGGCGCGCTCCAGGGCGTCCTCCTCCATCTGGCCATGCCCGATGACGAGGCGCGCCTCCGGCAGCAGCCGCTGGATGAGGTTCCCGATGGAAAAAATGGACTCGACGCGATTGTGCACGAAGTAGACCTGGCCGCCGCGCGCCAGCTCGTGCTGAATCGCGCGGCGAATGACTTCCTGGTCGAACTTGACCACGTTGGTCTGGATCGACAACCGATCCTTTGGCGGCGTCTCGATGATCGACATGTCGCGAATGCCGACGAGGGACATGTTCAGCGTCCTCGGTATCGGCGTCGCGCTCATGGTCAGCACGTCCACCTTCTTCCTGAGCTGTTTGATCTTCTCCTTGTGTCCGACGCCGAACCGCTGCTCTTCGTCGACAACGAGAAAACCGAGGTCGCGAAACTGCACATCCTTCGACAGCAGCCGGTGAGTGCCGATGATGATATCCACCTTCCCGGCGGCGAGATCGGCCAGCACCTCTTTCTGCTCGGCCTTGCTTCGGAAGCGACTGATCATTTCGACGCGGACCGGGAAGCCTGCAAATCGTTCCTTGACCGTCTTCTGGTGCTGAAAAGCCAGCACGGTCGTCGGGGCCAGAAAAGCGACCTGCTTGCCGTCCATCACGGCCTTGAAGGCCGCCCGCATCGCGACCTCAGTCTTGCCGTACCCGACGTCGCCGCAGAGCAGGCGATCCATCGGCGTCGGCGCTTCCATGTCTTTCTTGATATCTGTGATGGCGGTGACCTGATCGGGGGTCAGGTCGTACTCGAAGGCATCCTCGAATTCCTGCTGCCAGTGTGAATCGGAGCTGAAGGCGTGACCCGCCACGGCCTTCCGCGCCGCGTAGAGCTTCAGGAGCTCTTCGGCCATGTCGCGCATGGCCTTCTTGACGCGGGTCTTGGCGCGATCCCATGAGGCACCGCCCAGACGATCGACTGGCGGTCTGGTCGCGCCCGAGTACTTCTGAACGAGATCCAGCCGTTCGACCGGCACAAAGAGCTTGTCGTCGCCGGCGTACCGCAGCTCCATGAATTCCTGCAGCGCGTCGCCAACGCCAATCTGCTTGAGCCCGACGAACATCCCGATGCCGTGATCGACGTGGACGACGAGATCGCCGATTTTGAGATCACGAAGATCGGAGAGGAATGTCTTCGCCGCCGATTTTCGACGCTCGGGCGCCCGCCGTTCCTCGTCGAAGACGTCGGCCTCCGCGTACAGCTGGAGACCGGCGTCGGCCAAGCGAAACCCCCGAGACAGCGCGCCCACCACCACCAGCACCGCCGCGTATCGCGCGTCGTCGGCGCGATCGATCGGGACGGCGAGTACTTCGTACTCTTTCAACAGCTCAATCGTCCGCTCGGCGCGTCCCGCCGTCGCGGCCACGAAGATCGAAATCTCGCCCTCGTCACGGCGCTGGCGCACTTCCGTGACCCAATCGCCCACGCGGCCGTGCAGTTCGATAGCGGGCTGGCAGCGGATATGCCGGGCCGACGGCCCCTCGCTATCGGGGGCGTTCGAGGATGCCCCGTCCACGCCAAGCTCGGTCAGCACGGTCGCGCGTGCGAGACGCCCTTCAATCGTGTCCCAGTCAACAAGCAGCTGATTCGGGGGCGGGACCGTATCCCGCCGGGCGACTGCCTCGGCGTGGCTGTGGCGAATCTGATCGCCGAGCTTCACGATGCGCGCGTCAACTTCATCGCGCTCGGACACGATGACTCGGTGATCCCGCGCCTGCGCCAGGTAGTCGAACAGCGTGGACGACCGGTCGTCCGTGAGCACGTCGCGCAGCGGGACGATGCTCACCTGATCGATCGTTTCGATCGACCGCTGGGTCGAGGGATCGTACCGCCGGAGTGACTCCACGGTGTCACCGACGAACTCAAGCCGAACCGGCTGGCTTTCGCCGGCTGGAAAGACGTCGAGGATGCCGCCGCGAACCGCGAACTCCCCGTGCTCGTCGGCCGGATCTTCGCGCGAGAAACCGGCGTCCACCAGAAGCTCAGCCAGGTCCATCGGAGACACATTCTGTCCGGGCTTGAGATCGATCGACGCGCGAAGCAGACGGTGCGGCCCGCTGACGCGCGGCAACAAGGCGGCCGCCGACGCGACGACGACCCGGGCGGTGCCGCGCAATGTGGCATGGAGCGCACGGGCCCGCGCGGACGTCACCCCGACATGCGGTGCGAGCCCGCGGTATGGATCGACCTCATGCGAAGGGAACGCCAGAACCGTGCGATCGGCGGCGTCGGCCGGCACACCCAGAACGGCCGCGACGAAGAACCGCACGTCAGCCACTGCCTCTTCGAGGTCAGCGTCGGTTGGCACCACGTACAGGACGACGCCTCGGGGCAGGTCCTGCGTAGCCGCCGCAACGTAGAGCGCCTTCGCGGACGCACACAGCCCGGAGACCGTCGCCGCCGGCGCGTCCATTCCGCATCGGGCGACAGCCGCCTTGAGTACTGCGCGGAGATTGAGCGAAGTCGAGGTGGTCACGGGATTGTCGCGCGCCGCAAACCTTCAGTGTAGCAAAGTGACCCGTAGCCAGAGCGCGTCGGCCGTCAGCTTGGCTGGTGTCCGTCAGGCTTGCCCGCCACCTTGAATCTCACGGTCGGAGAGAACGTCCATTGGTGGGGGGGGCGATAGATGCCGACGTCCCGGGTGCGCGACTTGACGCGGAACGTATAGAGCAGGCGATGGTAGTCGTACGGAAACCCGTCGCGTTTGTGAACGGCGACGTCGAGCTTGTAGGTGCCTTCCACGAGATCCAGGTTGTTGACGGCAAACGTCACCTCCGCTTGACCGCTCAGCCGATCCGGCATCATCTCCTCGACGTAGGTGTTGGTGCCGTAGCAACACACGCCTTCGGCGTTGAAGAGCCCGATGCCGAACGCGAAATCGTCGGTGACGTGGTGCGCGTTGACTTTCAAATGCACCTTGAGGGGCTCGCCGGTGTGAAACACGAAGGAAGCCTCGCCTTCCCCGTTCAGCAACGAGACCTCTGTAATCTCCACTTCGCGCGAGCCCCAGCGGCCCTCGGCCGCCAGAAACATGTTCGGGGTAGACTCGGGCGCCGGCTCCGCGCCGGGAGCCGGCTGCTCAGCCTCTTCCACCGCCTTGGCGGTCGTGGCGGCCATGAGCTCCTCTTCGCCCTGCTCGACGGCCGTCAGATACGCTCCGACCACACGCTTCGGATCGCCCTGCCCCTGCACCCGGCCGCCGTCCAGCCAGACGGCTTCGTCGCACAAGGTCTCGACCAACCCGAGAGAGTGAGTCACCAGCAGCACCGTTTTCCCCCGCCGCCGGAACTCGGCGAACTTGTCGAGGCATTTGTGCGTGAACCCCTCGTCTCCGACGGCCAGCACCTCGTCAACGAGCAGCACGTCGGGATCGACGTGAATCGCCACCGCGAATCCAAGGCGCATGTACATTCCGGACGAATACGTCTTGACCGGTGCGTCGATGAACTCGCGCAGCTCCGCGAAGTCCACGATCTGGTCGAAGCGGTCGTGGATCTGACGCTTGGTGAGGCCCAGCATGATCCCATTGATGAACACGTTTTCCCGACCGGAGATCTCGGGATGGAACCCGGCACCGAGCTCGATCAGCGCTGAGACCCGTCCGTCGACGCGCACGGTGCCACTCGTCGGCTTCGTGATCCCCGCGACCAGCTTCAGCGCCGTGCTCTTGCCCGATCCGTTCCGGCCGATGACGGCGAACGTCGAGCCGCGCGGCACGCTGAAGGACACTTCCGTGAGCGCTGGAAACGTCTCACTCGGCCGAAGCTCACGGACGAGGCTGCGCTGCAGCAAGGCGCTCTTGAGCGTCGCAAACTGCTTCCCGCTGTACCGGCGGTAGATTTTCGAGACGTCGATCAGCTCGATCGCGGGCCTCATACGGCCTCGGCGAAGGAGTCGCGCAGCCGATCAAAGAGCCAGTAGCCGGCCAGAAAGAGACAGACCGACACGCCGCCCAGCGCCAGCAGCCACCTCCAGTGGCCGATCGGGCCGTTGAAGAACAGGATCTCCTGATAGGACACGGCCAGATGCGTGAACGGGTTGAGGTCAAAGAGCCACTTGAACTGCTGAACGTTGGGTTGGAAGACCGGATAGATGATCGGCGTCGCGAAGAACCATAGCGTGAGAACGTTCGCGAGGAGATCGCGAATGTCCCGGAAGTGCACTGTCAGCGCGGCAAGAAACAGGGCGAGACCGGTCGTGAAAACGAGCTGGACGAGCACGGCGATCGGGAACCAGAAGAGGTCGAGAGCGTCCGGATAATGGCGCGACACAACCAAGAAGATGATCAGGATCGGCATGCCGAGAAAGAAGTGCACCATGTTCGCCAGCACGCTCACGATGGGCAGGACTTCGGCCGGGAACAACACCTTCTTAATCAAGTTGCCGCCCGAAATCAGCGAGCCGGCCGCGTCCGATAACGAGGTCGCGAACCAGGTCCACGGAAGGATCCCGCAGAACATGAACACCGCGTACGGCTGAACACCAGATGTTTCGTTGGGGATGACCTTCGTGAAAATGAACGAATAGATCAGCAGGAGCAGAAGCGGGTTGACGAACGACCAGAGGAAACCGAGGACCGAGCCTCGATAGCGCGCTTTGAGATCGCGCGCCACGAGGCTCCAGATCAGCCCGCGGTATCGAATCAGGCTGGAGAGATTCAGCAACATTGCAGGATTGCAGGATTGCAGGATTGCAGCAAGGAAGGGCGAAAGGACCGTTCAGATCCTTCCTGCAATTCTGCAATCCTGCAATCCTGCAATCTCTTATGACCGGATTCTAGCGCGACCCGCCACCTGCAGCCGGGCCAGCGCTTTGAGCAGCGCGACCCGCGCCCGCTCGAAGTCGACGTCGCTGGACGACTTCCTCAGCCGCTCCTCGGCCCGCTTCCTGGCCGCTTCAGCGCGCGCCGCATCGATGTCCTGCGCCTGTTCCGCGATCTGCGCGAGGACGATGACGCGATCCGGCTGGACTTCGACGAACCCGAACGCGATCGACAGATAGTGCTTCTCGGCTCCCTGCCGGTACCACAGCTCGCCCACATGCAGCGTCGCCAGCAGCGGCGTATGTCCGGGCAGAACGCCGAAGTAACCGCCGCTGCCGGGGATCTCCACTTCGTCGACCCGTTCGTTCACCAGGAGCCGCTCGGCGGAAACGATCTGGAGCTGCAGGTAGGGGGGGATCGCCACGTCAGGCCGCCTGCCGCTTGCGGAACCTCTCCAGAACGTCGTCGATCGTGCCCACCAGATAGAAGTCCTGCTCCGGCACTTCGTCGTGCTTGCCGTCGACGATTTCCTTGAAGCCGCGAATCGTCTCGGCGATGGGCACGTACTTGCCCTCGAGGCCGGTGAACCCCTGGGCGACGAAGAACGGCTGCGAGAGGAACTTCTGAATCTTGCGGGCACGCGCCACCGACAGCCTGTCGTCCTCCGACAATTCGTCGATGCCGAGAATCGCAATGATGTCCTGCAGGTCTTTGTAGCGCTGAAGAATCTGTTTGACCTGCCGGGCCACCTCGTAATGCTCGATGCCGATCACGCGGGGATCGAGGATGCGCGAGCTCGACGCCAGCGGATCGACCGCCGGGTAGATGCCCAGCTCGGCGATCTGCCGTGACAGGTTGGTCGTGGCGTCGAGATGCGCGAACGTCGTCGCCGGCGCCGGGTCCGTGTAATCGTCGGCGGGCACGTAAATGGCCTGCACCGACGTAATCGATCCCCTCTTCGTCGACGTGATCCGCTCCTGCATCGCACCCATTTCGCTGAGCAGCGTCGGCTGATAGCCGACGGCCGACGGCATCCGTCCGAGCAGCGCCGACACTTCAGATCCGGCCTGCGTGAAGCGGAACACGTTGTCGATGAAGAGCAGCACGTCCTTGCCTTCGCCGTCGCGGAAGTACTCCGCGACCGTCAGCGCCGACAACCCGACGCGCAGACGCGCGCCCGGCGGCTCGGTCATCTGGCCGTACACGAGCGCCGCCCTCGACTTGCTCATGTCTTTCATGTCGATGACGCCGCTCTCCTGGAACTCCAGCCACAGGTCGTTGCCCTCGCGGGTGCGCTCCCCGACACCGCCAAAAACGGACACGCCGCCGTGCTTCATGGCGATGTTGTTGATCAGCTCCATGATGACAACGGTCTTGCCGACGCCTGCGCCGCCAAACAAGCCAATCTTTCCGCCCTGCAGGTAAGGCTCGAGCAGGTCGATGACCTTGATGCCCGTTTCGAACATTCGCAGCTCGGTCGACTGGCTCTCGAGATTCGGCGCGGGACGATGGATGGACCACCTCTCCTTCGCGTCGATGGGACGATCCGGGAAGTCGACCGGCTCGCCGAGCACGTTCATCACCCGCCCGAGCGTACCCGGGCCCACAGGTACCTGAATGGGATGCCCGAGATCGACCGCCTTCATGCCTCGCTGCATGCCATCGGTCGGCTTCATCGCGACGGCTCGCACCCGGTTCTCCCCCAGGTGCTGCTCCACCTCGGCGATGACGTCAATCGCGCCGGTCTGATCGGGCCGCTCCGAGACGATTCGCAGCGCGTTGTAGATTTCCGGCAGCTTCCCGGCCTCGAACTCGACGTCAACGACCGGCCCGATCACCTGAACGATCTTTCCGACCTTCTCATTCGCCATATGTCTTCTCTCGACTGCCGGACCCACGGTCCGCTTCCAGGCGGCGACGCCGCGGCCTACAGCGCTTGGGCGCCCGACACCACCTCGATAATTTCCCTGGTAATCCCCGCCTGGCGGACCTTGTTCATGTACAGCGTGAGACTGCCGATCATCTCGGCCGAGTTCTTCGTGGCGGTATCCATCGCCGTCATCTGGGCCGCAAAGAACGCCGCGTTCGACTCGAGCAGCGCCCGATACACCTGGGACTCGACGTAGCGCGGGAGCAACTCGTCGAAGATTTCCTGAGCCGAGGGCTCATACAGGTAATCCACTTTGCTGACCGGGGCCTTTCCCTGGCCTTCGACCCCCTCACGAGCGATGGGCAGCAGCTGATCGACAACGACGCGTTGCGAGATGACCGACCGGAACTCGTTGTAGACGAGCACCACCTGGTCGACCTGGCCCGACGTGAACACGTTCATCGCGGTTTCCGCGATCGCCTGCGCATCGTCGTACCGGAGCCTCGAAAACAGACCGACCTCCTCGAACAGGACGGTGAACCCGCGCCGGGCGAAGAAATCGCGTCCCTTCCGACCCACCAGGCCCAGCTCGCATCGCTGCGGGCTGCCCGAGACAAGGCCGCCCGCGCTCTTGATGGCGTTGGTGTTGAAGCTGCCGCAGAGGCCTTTGTCGCCGGTGACCACGATGAGCAGCGTCTTGCTCGCGGGTCCTGGCTCCCGCACCGTGAGCAGCGGATGCAGCGATGGATCGACGCGCGCCGCGACGCTCGCCAGGACACGCTGCATCTGCTGCGCGTACGGGCGGGCGCTCATGATCCGCTCCTGCGCCCGCCGCAGCTTCGACGCCGCCACCATCTTCATGGCTTTGGTGATCTGCTGCGTGTTCTTGACCGCCCGGATCCGGCGGCGCAAATCGATTAGCGACGGCATGTCTGCCTGCCCGGCATTTACGCGGCGCTCGCTTTTCTCGCCGCAAAGTCGCCCGCGAACTCCTTGACCGCCGCGTCGAGGGCCCCCCTGAGCTGGTCGTCCAGCTGCTTCTTCTCGGCGATACCGGTGAGGATCGCCGGGTGCCGATTCTCGAGAAACTTGTACAGCTCAATCTCGAACGCCCGCACCGCGTTCACCGGGATGCTGTCAAGATGCCCGACGGTCCCCGCAAAGATAATGGCCACCTGTCGCGCGACGGGAAGCGGCTCGTACTGAGGCTGCTTCAAGATCTCCACCAGTCGCGCGCCCCTGTTGAGCTGCGCCTGCGTCGCCTTGTCGAGATCGCTGCCGAACTGCGCGAACGCCGCCAACTCCCGGTACTGAGCCAGGTCGAGCCGCAAGGTGCCTGCGACTTGGCGCATCGCCTTGATCTGAGCCGACCCACCGACGCGCGAGACCGAGTTCCCGACGTTGATTGCCGGACGGACGCCCTGGTTGAAGAGGTCGGACTCGAGGAAGATCTGGCCGTCTGTAATCGAGATGACGTTCGTCGGAATGTACGCCGACAAGTCGCCCGCTTGTGTCTCGATGATGGGCAGCGCCGTCAGCGAGCCGCCGCCGTTGTCGGTTTTCAGCTTGGCGGCGCGTTCGAGCAGTCGCGAATGCAGGTAGAAGACGTCGCCGGGGTACGCTTCGCGACCGGGCGGCCGGCGCAACAAGAGGGAAATTTCACGGTACGCCTGAGCATGTTTCGAGAGGTCGTCGTAGATCGCCAGCGCATGACGGCCGCTGTCGCGGAAGTACTCGCCGAACGTGCAGGCCGAGTACGGCGAGATGTACAGGAGCGGCGCCGGATCGGAGGCAGTGGCCGCGACGACGATGGAATAACGCAGCGCGTCGGCCTCTTCGAGCGTGCGGACGACCTGCGCCACGGTCGACTGTTTCTGTCCGATGGCGTTGTAGATACAGATGACGCCCGTGTCCTTCTGGTTGAGGATCGTATCGATCGCCACGGCCGTCTTTCCCGTCTGGCGGTCCCCGATGATCAGCTCGCGCTGACCGCGGCCAATCGGCACCATTGCGTCAATCGCCTTCAAGCCGGTCTGCAGCGGTTCCTTCACCGGCTGACGATCGACGACACCCGGCGCGAGGCGCTCGATCGGCGAGAACTGCTTCGTCGCAATAGGGCCCTTGCCATCGAGGGGCTGGCCGAGAGCGTTGACGACCCGCCCCAGCAATTCCTCGCCAACGGGCACGGAAATGATGCGGCCCGTGCGCTTGACCGTATCGCCCTCTTTGATCGCCTGGAACTCGCCGAGCAGCACCGTGCCCACGCTTTCCTCTTCGAGGTTCAGCGCGATCCCGTAGATCCCGTGGGGGAACTCGAGCATTTCCCCGGCCATCGCGTTTTCCAGGCCGTGAACGCGCGCGATGCCGTCGCCGATCGAAATGATGCTGCCGACCTCGGCGACGTCGACGTCGACCGCGAAGCTGCCGATCTGCTCGCGGATGATCTTGGATATCTCTTCGGCTTTGATGTCCATGTTGTCTGTGATCCTCTGGCGGCGCTAGACGCGCTCCACGAGTCGCTGCTTCATCTTCTTCAACTGAGTCGTGATGCTGCCGTCGTACACCGTGGTGCCGATGCGCGCCACCACTCCCCCGATGATCGACGGATCGACCTTCGTGGCGAGCTTCACGGTTCGGCCTGTGACTCGGGCCAGGCCTCGCTCGAACGCCTGGGCACGGTCGTCGGGGAGCGAGTCCGCCGTGGTGACCTCTGCTCTCACGATGTTCTGGTAGTCCAGCACGCGCTCGCGAAAGGCCTCGAGAAGATCGGGAAGGAGTACGAGTCGGTCTCGGGCGGCCAACAGCGCAATGAGCTTGGTCAGGATGGGAGACACCTGCAGCCGCGCGGTCAGCGCAGCCACGGCAGCCTGTTTCCGCGGCACCGGAATCATGGGGTTCAGCAGCACGCGCTCGAGCGTGGGATGCTCGCTGAACAGCTTCACGAACTCCTCGAGCTCCTGCACGAGGCGGTGGAGAACCTCGATGACTCGAGCGTCCCCGGCCGCCCGATCGCGCCCGGCTTCATTCACCGCGACATCGAGCAGGGCGCGCGCGTAGCGGAGGGCTGCGGTCTTGTTGGTCATGGCTGAAAGGATGCCGCGCTCAGCGTATCAGCTGCGAGCCACACGGACCTGCGAAAGGTCTCCGACGTGCCATCGAGGACGGTGACACGATGCCCGGCCATTCTGACAGCCGCCAACCGCGTCACGATCGGCCGCGTGCGGTGTGGGTGACACCCGCTCGCGAAAGTCCGGACGCAGGGGCGGCACATCGTCAATGGTGTAGGAAGCTCTCTACCGGTCTCGCGCTCCTCACGTGCGGGTGAACGAGCGCCTCTTTCCGGCCCAGGGCAAACGCCAATTTATACCACTGGGGCCTGAAGCGCGACAAGTTTACGCCGCCCACCGCACGCCTTCCGTCAGCCATTCTTCTCCGTCAGCTGCTCGTAAATCCGGATCAACTCTTCTTCGGACACGAACTCAATCTCGATGCGCCCTCGACGACCCCGTCGCACAATCCGGACACGCGTCCCCAGCAACAGCTTCAAGCGGTCTTCGGCGGCCCGTGTATGCACATCGACCCGCGGCGGCTTGACCGGCTCCTTGGGGGCGCCGCCGTCGACGATCTTCTTCACCACGGATTCCGTTTCGCGGACCGAGAGGTTCCGGGCGACAACGTCCCTGGCTACGCGCAGGATCTCCGCCTCGGTCAGAGCAAGCAGCGCCCGGGCGTGTCCCATCGTCAATCGGCCCGACGCCACCTCCTGGCGAACCTCTTCCGGCAGCTTGAGCAGCCGAAGGAAGTTCGCCACGGTCGCGCGATCCTTTCCAACCGCCGCGGCGATGCTTTCCTGCGTCAGCTGGAAGTCGTCAGAGAGACGACGGTAGGCGAGGGCTTCGTCGATCGGGTTCAGGTTTTCGCGCTGAATGTTCTCGACCAGCGCCATTTCGAGCAACGATCGTTCGCTGCCTTGCGCGACGTCCCTGACGGCCACAGGCACCTGGCGGAGGCCGGCGCGCTTCGCCGCCCGCCAGCGACGTTCGCCGGCGATGATCTGAAATCGCTCGCCGATTTGGCGCACGACGATCGGCTGGATGACGCCATGGGCCGCGATCGACTGCGTCAGTTCGGCGAGGCGCGGGTCGTCCGTCGCGAGGCGCGGCTGGAACTCGCTGGGCGTCAGACGATCGATGTCGACTTCGACCGGCGCGGCGCTGCGCGACGCCGGCTCGTCGGGAATGAGGGCGCTCAGCCCTTTGCCCAACGCGGGACGTTTCTCCATAAGACGCTCTCCGATCGCTCTGTCCGGCGATGGGCCCGGGTTGACGGGAGCCAACCTTCGACAGGAGCACGCCGTACGCACGAAGCGGAAACGCGGCCGCGCGCCGTGCGATGTCGGCAGTCACTCATTGAACAGCTTCATGCGGCTGTGGCGGCGGACCGTTCCAAGACCTCGCGCGCCAGCGCCACGTACGCCTCGGCGCCACGCGACTTCCCGTCGTAGAGCAGCACCGGCAGGCCGTGGCTCGGCGCTTCACCCAGCCGGATATTGCGGGGAATCACGGTGCGAAACACCTTCTCTTTGAAAAATTCGCGGACATCGGCCGCAACCTGTTGGCCGAGGTTGGTGCGTTCGTCATACATCGTCAAGAGAACCCCTTCGATATCGAGCCCGGGATTGAGCGCCGCGCGCACCCGCCGCATCGTTCCGATGAGCTCGGCCAGTCCTTCCAGTGCGAAGTACTCGCAGTGAAGCGGAATCAGCACCGTGTCAGCTGCCACGAGGGCATTGAGGGTGAGCAACCCGAGCGACGGAGGGCAGTCGACGAACACGTAGTCGTAGTCGGGGCGAAGCGGGGTGACGAGCCGTCGAAGTCGCTCTTCCCGTTGGGAAAGCGCAACCATTTCAATCTCGGCGCCGGTGAGCTGGCGATCGGCGGGCACGAGCGCGAGCCGGTCAATGAGCGTGGGAATGACGTAAGGTCTGAGATCGCCCAGGGGATCCGTCGTCGTCAGGGCGTTGTAGATTGATCCTGCGGCGGCGCACTTGCCTTTCAGGCCGACGCCGCTGGTCAGGTTGTTCTGGGGATCCAAGTCGATCAAGAGGACGTCGCGGCCAGCGAGCGCCAGCGCGGCCGCGAGGTTTATGGCGGTTGTGGTCTTGCCCACCCCTCCTTTCTGGTTGGCCACTGCGACTATCCTGGCCATAAATTCAGATATATCAACCTGTTACATCCAGAGGCGCTGGACGCCCACTAGTTTTGGTCTAATGACCATAAACCGCCGGCTCCTCGGGCTTGACGGGAGGAGGATACGGTAGCCTGCTCCTGGCGTCAACGCTCATGTTCCACGTGGAACAACGCTGGTTTGTAGACTGTAAGGACGGCGTCGTCTGAGGTCCCCAGATTTCGGATCGCGATCCGCGAAAACCCAACCGGATCTGAAACCGCGCCCCGGGAGTGGAACCAGAAGAGCATTCCGGATTGGGACAGAAGACTCTGCAGGGCACTCCACATTGTCACGTCTGGCTTCACGCCACGCATCGTGATCAGGTCGCTGGTCCTCGAACGCAGGCCGGACGCGGCCACGTCTTCGATGCGGGCGCACTCCACGCCGGTGTCCGACAGGCCAATCGTTCGCACCGCCTCACGGAGGAAAGCCGCTTTCCGGCTCCTCGACTCGACCATTGTCAATTTCGCCCGTGAATGCACGATCTTGAACGGGATGGCAGGTGAACCGCTACCCGAACCGACGTCGTACCAGTCCTGCGGAGTCCTGGTCCAGGTTGCGGCCACGAGCGGCTCGATCAAGAGTCGGTCGATCGTTGCAGCCGTCGGTGGATCGAGAGGCAGAGCCGTGAGGTTGATGCGTCGGTTCCAACGAGCGAGCAGACCCAGATATTCTTCCAGCCGATCTCGTGTTTCGGCGGTTGCCGCTACGCCGGCTCTCTCGGCGCGGGCCGACAACAGGCTCTGAAAAGCGGGGACACTCACACGTTCTGGCGGCCAACGTAGGCTGAAAGAACCGCAACGGCTGCAGGCGTGACGCCCGGTATGCGCAGCGCATGGCCCAATGTGTCTGGTTGGATCTGCGACAGCCGCTGGACGACCTCCCGTGACAACCCGGGAACCCGTTCGAAGGGAAACCCTGGCGGAATTCGCCTCCGCTCGTCTCTTCTAGCTCGATCGATTTCGCTCTCTTGTCTTCGAAGATAGCCGGCGTACTTGACCGCCGTTTCCGCTGAGGCGATGTCAATCGCCCGGCTCGCCGGTTCGATCTCCAAACCGGGGAGTTCGCCCGCGCCGAGCAGGCTCGCCAATCGCGTCTCCGGCTGCCGCAGCAGGTGGCTGGCCGGCACGCGATTGCCCGACTGTGAACGAACCATCGTGTCTTCGAGCACGCGACAGTTTCGTTCGTACCGTCCGAGACGTCCAAGAAAGCAGTCCCACCGTCGGTCATCGACGAGACCCGCCTCACGACCTCGAGGCGTGAGGCGGAGATCAGCATTGTCGATTCGCAGGAGCAGTCGGTGCTCAGCGCGAGACGTGAACATCCGATATGGCTCCAGACATCCCTTGGTAATCAAGTCGTCGACGAGGATCCCGATATATGCTTCGTGCCGCGCGAGTTCGAATCCCTTCAACCCGAGACAGACGTGCGCGGCGTTCACCCCGGCCACGAGACCCTGAGCAGCCGCCTCTTCGTACCCGGACGTCCCATTGATCTGGCCTGCCAGGAACAAGCCTGCGACGCGCTTGGTTTCGAGCCTTCGCGTGAGCTCGGTCGGCTGGATGAAGTCGTATTCGACGGCGTAACCCGGCCTCAACAGAACGGCGTCCTCGAGGCCGGGGAGAGCGTGGACCAAGTCTTCCTGCACTTGTCGTGGCAAGCTCGTCGAGAAGCCGTTGACGTAGATCTCCGGAACGTCAATCCCCTCGGGCTCGAGAAAAACCTGATGCCGCTCCTTGTCGGGAAAGCGAACGATCTTGTCCTCGAGTGATGGGCAGTAGCGGGGACCAATCCCCAGAATCTGGCCATTGAACAGAGGCGACAGCGCAATGTTGGCCCGCACGAGATCTCGAACACGACCGTTCGTATGCAGGAGATAGCAGGGTTGCTGCGGCTGGCTCGTCGGCGTCGACAAGAACGAAAACAGCACGGGTGGGTCATCCCCTGGCTCAATCGTGAAGATACCCCGGGATACTTGACGCTCGAAATCAATGCTCTGCCGATCCAGCCTCGGCGGCGTTCCCGTCTTCAGACGCCCCCAGCTGAAGCCGAACGATTTCAGCGACTCCGCCAGCTCGCGCGACGGCGGTTCGCCCACGCGGCCGGCCGGGCGCTGCTCCGGACCGATGTGAATCAATCCGTTCAGAAAGGTGCCCGTCGTCACGACCAGCGCGCCGCAGGCGTACCAGTCGCCGTCCTCGATCGCGAGCCCTTCGACGGCGCCGTTCTTGACGAGGACCCGACCTGCCTTCGCAATCAGCCACTGGACGTTTGGTTCAGCGTCGAGCGCGGCCCTCACCCAGCTGCCGTATAGCTTCTTGTCCGCCTGCGCCCGCGGCGACCACACGGCCGGACCGCGGCTTCGATTGAGCAGCTTGAACTGGATACCAGTGGCGTCGATCGCCCGACCCATGAGGCCACCGAGCGCGTCGATTTCCCGGACCAGGTGGCCCTTGGCCGTGCCGCCGATCGCGGGATTGCACGGCATGTGCGCAACGGTTGCCGTCGACAGCGTGCAGATGCCGACACTCGCGCCAAGTCGCGCCGCGGCGAACGCCGCCTCGCAACCGGCGTGGCCCGCGCCGACGACGATCACATCGAATCCGCGTTTCATTGACAGCCCGCAGCGTTGCGCGTCCCCGCCGGGTCGCCAGGGTGCGTCACTTGCCGACACAAAATCGCGAGAACACGTGTGCGAGCACATCATCGCTCGTCCGGCGTCCGGTGACTTCTTCAAAGGCCGCGCGAGCGGCCTGCAGATCCGACAGCACGAATTCCTCTGACAGCGAGGCAGTGGCCGCCGCACGAGCGCGGTCGATGGATTCGAACGCGGTATTGACCAGTCCGATGTGACGAGCGTTGGTGATAGCCGGCCGATCCGACAGGAGATCCAGATCGAGCGCAGCCGCGATACGAAGGCGCAGCTGTTCGAGGCCTGCGCCTGTTGCGGCCGACACATGAACGGCCGCCATCGGGTCGCTCCAGGCCGGGCGCAAATCGGTCTTGTTGATGACTATAAGTCTTTTTGATTCAATTACTTGTGAGATAATATATCTATCCTCGTCATCCAGCGGCTCCGATGCATCCAGCACGACGAGCGTCACGTCTGCCACTGCCGACGCCTGCCGTGAGCGTGCGACGCCCTCGGCTTCGACCACGTCATTCGTCGATCGATGACCGGCCGTGTCGGTAAGCGTCACCTTCAGTCCGTCCAGGTCGAACGTCTCGGTGATGAGGTCGCGTGTCGTTCCCGGAGTGCTGCTGACGATCGCGCGGGACGTCCCGACCAATGCGTTGAACACGCTCGATTTGCCGACATTCGGCTTGCCGACGATCGCGATCGTCAGTCCTTCTCGCACCAGCCGCCCCGTCCGCCCGTCGACCATGAGCCGCTTCGTGCGCTCGCGGAGGGTCTCGAGCTCGCGGGCCAATGCCTCCGGCTCCACGAAGTGGTAACCCTCGTCAGGAAAATCGATCGACGCTTCGAGGCGGGCGATTAGATCGAACAACCTCTCGTCGATGGCGCTGATCTCCTTGGTGAGCGTTCCCTGCAGCTGATCGAAGGCGGCGCGAGCCTGCAGCGGCGTGGCGGCATCAATCAAGTCCGCCACGGCCTCCGCCTGGGGAAGATCGAGCCGGCCGTTGAGGAACGCTCTCAACGTGAACTCGCCAGGTTCCGCGAGCCGCGCACCAGCCGTCATCGCGGCAGCGACGATAGCGCGAAGAACCACGGGGCTGCCGTGGGCGCTCAGCTCCACGACGTCCTCGCCCGTATATGAATGCGGGCCCGGAAAGTAGGTGGCCACGACGTGGTCGACTTCTTGATGCGCGACAGCCCGTCCGCCTTCGATGCTATCTGGCATCGCCGGGTCCGGTTTCAGACGGGACTTCGTAAACGTCGCATGACGGGGTTCGAGCGGCTGAGTGCGCGTGATCAGGTAGGCCGCGACGGTCCGTGCGTCCGGTCCGCTGATGCGCACCACACCGATGCCACCACGACCGGGCGGCGTCGCGATGGCGACGATGGTATCGGTCGTCGAGAACGCCATAGTCGGCAGGGATGAAACAGCCGGATGCCCCCGGCTTCCGCGACGATTCCTACTTTCTCAACGAGATGAAGACGGTCTTCGAAAACGCGTCGCCGACGCTTTCCGTCGTCACACCCGGAACCTCCGCGACGGCGAGATGCACGAGACGACGTTCGTAGGGGTTGAGTGGGCCGATCTGCTGGTCGATTCCGCTCTGCTTCACTTTTTCGGCAAGGAGTCTGGCCATCTTCCTGAGCTCGACGTCTTTACCTTTACGGTAGTCGAGCGCATCGACAAAGACCCGCTGATCCTCCCCAAGCCGCCGCCCGAAGGCCATGTCCACGACGTGCTGAAGCGCCTTCAATGGTTCTCCGCGGTGCCGCACGAGAATCTCGACTTCTTCGCCGTCGAGATTCAAGCGTGGACCCTCTGGACGCTGCTCGACCTGGACGGTGGCGCGTACGCCCATGGCGCCGGTGAAACGCTCCAGGAACTCCACGATGTGCGGGACGACGTCGCTCTCGCTCATGACGACCTGCTCACTTCTCTCGCGATGCCGCTTCGGTCTTTCCGCCGCCCACCCGTTTGACTCGGCGCTCGGCGGGTGGCCTCACCGTTCGCACGTTGGGCGGGCCGATAAGGTAGTTCGTCAGGTATTGCTGCCCGATACCGATGAGGGTGCCAGCCACGTAGTAGAGAAGCGCTCCCGACGGCAGCGAGAAGAAGATGAAGCCCATGACGAGCGGCATGAAGAGCATCATCTTCTGCTGCGCGGGATCGGCGCCGGTCATCGGCGCCATCTTCTGCTGCCAGAATTGCGTGGCCACCATCAGGACTGGCAGCACGTAGTACGGATCGGGCGCGGACAGATCGCTGATCCAACCGACCCAGGGCGCTCCGCGCAGCTCGATCGACACCTGCAGAGCGGCCCACATCGCGATCATGATGGGGATGATCAAGAGCATCGGCACACAACCGGCGGCTGGGTTCGCGCCTCGCTCCCGGTAGAGCGCCATCAGTTCCTGATTCATCTTCTGCTTCGCCGGATCGGTGGCCTTCAGCTTCGAGTAGCGATCCTGGATCGCTTTCATCTCCGGCTGAATCTCCTGCATCTTGCGCATCGACACCACCTGCTTGTGTCGAAGCGGCGCCATCACGACGTTGATGATGATGGTGAGAATGACGATGGCCCATCCCCAGTTGCCGACGAAACCATGCAGCCACTTCAGCGACTGGAGGAGCGGAACCACGATGATGGCGAAGCGCCCGAAATGAATGGCGTTTGCGAACTCGCGATCGATCGCGGTCAGCACGTCCAGCGCTTTGGGGCCGACGAACACTTTCAGCGCGTCGCCGCTCGCCTGACGCTCGAGCGTGAACGACACCAGCTCTCTGGCAGCCTCACTGGTGTTCGGCGCCGCGGGAATCGTGACCGGCTGAAAGGTGATTCGGCTCTGGCCCGTGTCGAGCGCAGCGGTCATGAAGTAGTTGTCATCGACGCCTGCGTACCGGAAGTTCCCCTCTGCCATCGGCTGCTTCGCGATTGCGCTGGCTGTGAGTCGGACGGGGTCTTCCCCGCCGGCCTCGAAGTAAATCCCCTGCGCGCCCTGAACGAGCGTCGAGGCCTTCAGCCTGTCCCCGACGGCCGGCCCCCACACCAGGGCAGCCGGCAGCACCTGATCACCTGAGCTGACCGTTGCTCGCACGGTGACGATGTAGGACGAGGGTTCGATCTGAAACTCTTTGACCGCATGCACGCCGGCACTGTCCCGGAACTCGAAGCGCAGGTCGGTCCGGCTCGAGACCACCCCGTCGCCCGGCGGCTGACCGCTGACGGCGTAGAGCGCATCCGTCAGCGTCAGGTTCATCTGGGGGTCCGCTGTCTTCAGCGTGAAGGGGAGCGGTTGCTTCAGCGCGAGAGCCTCTTTCTCGACCAGCTCCTGCGGCTGCTTCGCCCCGTCGAGATACTTCTTCAGCCGCCAACTCTTGAGCCGCGCGCCCCGGTTGGTGAAGACCGCAATGACGTCGTCGGTTTCTACCCTTATATCCCGCTCGGTCGATTCGGCCACGAGGGCTGTCGCGGAGGGTGAGGGCGGCTCCTGTGTTTCAGGGGGCGAGCTCTCAGCCTCGGTCGTCGCCGGGGGCGCCACGGCCGCGGGCGCCGTCTTCGGAGCGACACCTTGCGTCGGGGCCGGCACAGGCTTCACGACAAGGGCCTGCCAGAGGTAGAGAACGAGAAAGCAGAGGAAGACCGCGAAAAGAACCCGCCGTTCCATGTTCACTTCGCGATCTCCCCGCTCGTCGCCGTCTCGAACGCTTGCGATTCGAGCGGTGTGCTGCGTGCCATCGGAACGGGATCAACACCCGCGGTACAGAACGGATGGCACCGACCGAGGCGGCGGACAGCCATCCATCCACCTCGTGCGAGGCCGTGATGTTCGATCGCCTCGGCGGCGTAGTCCGCACATGACGGAAAGAAACGGCATGAGCCCCAGAAATAAGGGGAGATAAAGACTTTATAGGCGCGGAGCGCCATCAGAGCGATGCGCCCGGGTGCGCCGGTCAATGGTATTGCGGTAATCGGCTTCAAAGACGGTCAGGCTGGCGTCGAGCAGCTCGCGCTTGGGCACGACGACAATGTCAAACCCCGGTGCGATCTTGTTACGACGGAAAACCTCTCGTATCAGTCGTTTAGCTCGGTTCCTCTGAACGGCTCCGCCGAGCTTCTTCGTCGCCGCGATGCCCAGACGTCCTACCGTACGCCGATTTGGAAGGACGAAGACGGTCGCGTAGCGCCCGTGTATGCGAGCGCCGCGTTCATAAATTTCCTGAAACTCGGCGCGCCGCCGGATGCGCTCATGCGGGCGGAACCGAGGCAAGTCTATTCGCTGCTGACGGTCAGTCGCTTCCGCCCCTTCGCACGACGGCGCTTCAGCACCAGCCGCCCGTTCTTCGTGCTCATTCGGACAAGGAACCCATGGGCCTTGGCCCGATGACGGTTGTTCGGTTGGAACGTACGTTTGCCTTTCATGGAACCGCCAATGTTAGCGAAGGGCTTCCAAGAGTGTCAATCGACGCAGATTGTGTGTTACAGTCGGCGTCCTTCGATCCCACGATTCCCGGGTAACAACGATCGCAGCCGCACTCCAGGCCCATGAGTGTTTGGTCTCTCCCCAAAGTTTTCCACACCTGTGGAAAAAACTGTGGAAAATCGCCAGAATTTGCTGCATCGCTGCCGAAAACCGTCTGATGGCGGGGAGTTCAATGGGGCGAAAAACTGACGAAACTACTCCGGTCCGGGGCGAGATGAACCTCTGGGAAGAAATCCTCTCACGTATCGAAACGAAAGTGAACCGTCACAGTTTCTATACCTGGTTCCGGCCGACGACTTTCGTCAGCGACGACCGCAGCTCCGTCACCGTCCGGGTGCCAAACGGGCTCGTCAAGGACTGGCTGACCAAACACTATTCCGGTGTCATCAGCGAGGCGATGTCAGAACTGAAGCGGCCGAATCTCACGGTCCATTTCCTGTCGGACTCGCCCGCGGACAATCCATCGGTCCAACTCGGCCCAGAGGAGGCTGCGGCGCTCGAGACCGGGGCAAGCGCGGTGCCAGGGCCCGCTGGTTTGAATCCCCGCTACACGTTCGACACCTTCATCGTCGGGTCCTCCAACCAGTTCGCTCATGCAGCGTGCCGCGCCGTCGCCGAACTGCCGTCACGCTCCTACAACCCGCTGTTCATCTACGGCGGCGTCGGCCTCGGCAAAACCCATCTCATGCACGCGATCGGACAATACGTGCTGAGACACGATCGCAATTTGAAGCTGACCTACATTTCGGCCGAGCGGTTCATGAACGAGATGATCAACGCGGTCCGATATGACCGGATCATCGACTTCCGCGAACGTTATCGAACGGTTGACGTGCTGCTCGTCGACGACGTGCAGTTCATCGCGGGTAAAGAAGGGACGCAGACCGAGTTCTTCCACACCTTCAACGCCCTCTACGATTCGCAGAAGCAGATCGTCATCAGCAGCGATTGCCCGCCGCATGAGATTCCCCAGCTCGAAGAACGGTTGCGGTCACGATTCGAGTGGGGACTGATCGCCGACATTCAATCGCCCGATCTCGAAACGAAAGTGGCGATTCTCAAGAAAAAGGCCGACGCCGAGGCGGTCCCCCTGCCCGACAACGTGGCCATCTACATCGCGGGGCGGATCAAGTCGAATATCCGTGAGCTCGAGGGATCTCTCATCCGTCTCATCGCGTATGCCTCGCTCACCGGTCAGGAAATCACGCTGTCGCTCGCCCAGGAAGTGTTGAAGAACATCCTGGACCACGAGGAAAAGGCGGTGACCATAGAAATCATCCAGAAATTCATCGCCGATCATTACAACCTGAAGCTCGTCGAGTTGAAGTCGCGCAACAACTCCAAATCCATCGCGATGCCGCGACAGATCGCCATGTATCTGTGCAAGTCGCTCACGCGTGCCTCACTGCCGGAAATCGGACGCAGTTTCGGCGGAAAACACCATTCCACGGTCATTCACTCGATCAGGAAGGTTGAAGACCTCCGCAAGAAGGACGTCAATTTCAACAGCCTGATGGTCAATCTTCTCGAAGGATTTCGCTGAAATTCCACATTTCCACACAGCTCATCCGCAGACGCTGCGGAAAGCGGACCCGCCTACTGATGAGCTTTAAACAAAGGCCTCGACCCCGTCTTTTTTCGCACGTTTTTTCCACAGTTTAAATTATTGATAATTAAATATTTCCAGCAATACCACGTTTTTCAACACGCCCTCTTTTCTTATATAATTTTCTATCTCAAATCTCTCCCTCCCTTTAAGGGGATCGCGGGTCCGCACCCCGCCTCGAGGTCAGCACAGCTATGGAACTTGTCGTCCGAAAGAACGACCTTCTGCGAGAACTGCAGCTCTTCCAAGGTATCGTCGAGCGGAAGAACACGATTCCGATTCTGGCAAACGTGCTGATGGAGGCCAAGGGCGACGAAGTTCGCTTTCTGGCCACCGACTTGGAGGTGGCGCTGCGCAGCAAATGCTCTGCTTCCGTCATCAAACCGGGAACGGTGACCCTCCCAGCCAAGAAACTCTACGAGATCGTCAAATCGCTCCCTGATACCGATATTCGGATCGGCGAGGACAAGAACGGCGTCAAGGTGGCGGCCGATCGCTTCGATTCGAGGATGCAGACACTGCCGAAGGAGGACTTTCCCACGCTGCCGGAAAGCGCCGGAGCGTCGACTGCCATGCTGCCACGCAACGCGCTCAAGGAAATGGTCGCCAAGACGCAGTTTGCGATTACGGGGGAGGATACGCGCTATTTCCTGAACGGCGCGCAATTCATCCTTCGTCCCGATTCGATGAGTCTCGTGGCTACCGACGGTCATCGTCTTGCTCTGGTGACAGCGGGACGAGAGGGAAATGCGGCGAAGGCGGCGTCTGGCGAGGAGGAGATCAAAGCGATTCTGCCGAAGAAGACGCTTGGGGAGTTGGCGCGCCTGCTGGCCGAGGGAGATGGCGACATCAGCTACGAGCGGGGCGAGAATCATTTGTTCTTCACGGTGGGCGGTCGTCTGTTGATCTCGCGGATGATCGACGGGCAGTTTCCCGCCTACGAACGAGTGATTCCCAAGCTCAACGACAAGCACATCGAGTTCGAGCGCGATCGGTTGACGAACGCCGTCAAGCGCGTCGCGCTGCTGTCCAATGAGCGATCGCGGGCGGTCAAGTTTCAGATCGAGAAAGGAAAAGTGGACGTCACATCCAGCAGCCCGGACCTCGGTGAAGCCAGGGAGACGCTTCCGGTGGACTACAGCGGACCGTCGCTGCAGATCTGCTTCAACGCGCAGTATGTGCTCGATTTTCTTGCCGCGGTCTCCACCGACGTCGTATCGCTCGAGCTCAAGGACGAAGTGAGCCAGGCCGTCATGAAGCCGATCGGGGCCGAAGGCTACGACTACACGTACGTGATCATGCCGATGCGAGTGTGATGGAATACACAGACCGAACTCAGGATCCCGACCGCGACGAAGCGGGTTCGACGGAAGCGCCCGAAGGGCCCAACGGGCACGCCGGGGCCGGCGTCAACGACTACTCAGCCGACAAGATCAAGGTTCTCGAAGGGCTCGAGGCGGTGCGCAAACGGCCGGCGATGTACATCGGCTCGACCGGGCCCACCGGCCTTCACCACCTTGTCTACGAGATTGTCGACAACTCGATCGACGAGGCACTGGCGGGCTTCTGCGATCACGTCAACGTCACGATCCACATCGACGGTTCCGTCACGGTCGTGGACAACGGCCGTGGCATCCCTGTCGATCGCCACGCCAGTGGCAAGTCAGCGGCCGAAGTCGTTCTCACCATGCTCCACGCCGGCGGCAAGTTCGACAACGAGAGCTACAAGGTGTCCGGTGGCCTTCACGGGGTCGGCGTCTCGGTGGTGAATGCGTTGTCAGAGGCGCTCGATCTGGAGATTTGGCGCAATGGGCAGGTCTATCAACAGAGCTACGAGCGCGGACGGCCGACGACCGACCTGGAGATGACCGGGACGACCAAGCGACGGGGCACGAAGGTCACCTTCAGGCCCGATCCGTCCGTCTTCGAAACGACCGTCTTCAGCTTCGACACGCTCGCACAGCGGCTGCGGGAGCTGGCGTTTCTGAACGGGGGAGTCGTCATCACGCTGGACGACGAACGCGACGGCAAATCGCACAAGTTCCACTACGAGGGCGGTATTGTTTCTTTCGTCACGCATCTCAACAAGAACAAGACGGTGGTCAACGAGAAGCCCATCCACATGCACGGCGAAAAGGAGGGGATTGACGTCGAGATTGCCCTTCAGTGGAACGACGGGTATGCGGAGCTGGTGTACGCGTTCGCCAACAACATCAACACACACGAAGGTGGCACGCACCTTTCTGGATTCCGCTCGGCCCTCACGCGGACCATCAACTCGTACGCGACGAAGAATTCGCTGGCCAAGGACTTGAAGGAAAGCATCACCGGCGATGACATCCGCGAGGGACTGACGAGCGTCGTCAGCGTCAAGATCCCGCGCCCGCAGTTCGAAGGCCAGACGAAGACGAAGCTCGGCAACACGGAAGTCAAGGGAATCGTCGAGGCGGTGCTGAACGACCGGCTGGCGTCGTACCTGGAAGAGAACCCCGGCGTTGCGCGACGAATCGTGGGGAAGGCCATCGACGCCGCTCGTGCCCGCGAGGCCGCGCGCAAGGCGCGCGATCTCGTCAGGCGGAAGGGGGCCCTCGACGGCAGCTCGTTACCGGGCAAGCTTGCCGACTGTCAGGAGCGGGATCCGTCGTTGAGCGAGCTGTACATCGTCGAGGGTGAATCGGCCGGCGGGTCGGCCAAACAGGGACGCGACCGACGGTTTCAGGCGATCCTGCCCCTCAAGGGCAAGATCTTGAACGTCGAGAAGGCGCGATTCGACAAGATGCTCGGCAGCGATGAGATCAAGACGATGATCGCTGCGCTCGGCTGCGGGATCGGCGCCGAGGATTTCGACCTCGGAAAGCTCCGGTACCACCGCATCATCATCATGACGGACGCGGACGTGGACGGATCCCACATCCGAACGCTGCTTCTCACGTTCTTTTACCGGCAGCTGCCGCGCGTGATCGAGAGCGGCTACGTGTACATCGCGCAGCCGCCGCTCTTTCGCGCCAAGCGTGGCAAGACCGAAACCTACATCAAGGACGAGCGCGAGCTCGATGCGTTTCTCATCAGACGCGCCGCCGAAGCCCGTCTCGTGCGGGTTCCGTCGCGGGGAATCGAAATTTCTGGCGGCGAGCTCGAGCGCCTCCTTCACAAGATGATCGCGCATCAGAAGATGCTGCAGGTGGTGGAGCGCCGCGGGCACCCGAGAGAGATCGTCGAAGCCCTCCTCTCCGCGGGGGCCGATCGGGAGTTTTTTGCCGACAAGGAGAAGCTCGAAGGGCTGGCCCAGGTCTTGACGACGTCCGCGCGAGCCGTGACCGTGGAGCGCGACGAGGAACATAACCGGTATCTGCTGCGCGTCGAAGATCGGTCGAGCGGGTATCCCCGTCAGTTGACCATTGGTGTGGATTTCGTCACTGCCGGTGAGTATCGGACACTGCTGGCGAACCACCGCGAGATGCCGGCGCTGGGCGGCGACATCATCGTCTCAACCACGGGAGATTTGGCCGATCAGGTGGAGGAAGACGGTGCGCCCGCGGCGTCGGCCGACGGGACGGCGATCGGCGGCGGCCCGCTCGACGAGGCGACGAAGCTGGCGGCCGAGCCGAGAGAGAGCGTGCGAAAACCGGCGCTGGCGAAAAGCCTGAAGCAGGCGGACGTGACGCTTCACTCGCTGGACGAACTGGTCGAGTTCTTCATCGCCGCCGGCAAGAAGGGCGTTGCCGTGAACCGCTACAAGGGTCTCGGGGAGATGAATCCCGACCAGCTCTGGGCCACCACGATGGATCCGAACGTGCGGACGCTCCTTCAAGTGCGGGCCGAAGACCACACGGAGGCGGATCTCATGTTCACGACCCTGATGGGCGATCAAGTCGAGCCGCGTCGGAAGTTCATCGAGGACAACGCCCTGGACGTCAAGAACCTTGATGTGTAGGGTCCAGGAGCCGGGGGGCCAGGTGTTTGCGTCGCGTCTCCAGCCCCTGACCCCTAACCTGTGACCTCTAACCCCTGACTTCCAATCCCTGACACGTGCCATGGCAGACATAGTTCCCGCACTGCACCCGGTCAACATCGAAGACGAGATGAAGCGCTCGTACATGGATTACGCGATGAGCGTCATCATCGGCCGAGCGCTGCCCGACGCGCGTGACGGCCTCAAGCCGGCGCATCGGCGCGTGCTGTACGGCATGAAGACGATGGGCTTGTCGTCGACGCGGGGCTATCGCAAGTGCGCCAAGATCGTCGGAGAGGTCATGGGGAACTTCCATCCCCACGGCGACGCCTCCATCTACGACACCCTCGTGCGAATGGCGCAGGATTTCAACATGCGCTATCCGCTCGTGAACGGGCAGGGCAACTTCGGTTCGATTGACGGCGATCCGCCTGCGGCGATGCGGTATACGGAAGCGCGGCTCCAGGCGCTGGCCGACGACATGATGGCCGATCTCGACAAGGAGACCGTCGACTTCGTGCCGAACTACGACGAGACGACCGAGGAACCGTCCGTTCTGCCGGCGCCGTTTCCGAATCTGTTGGTGAATGGGTCGGCGGGAATCGCCGTCGGCATGGCGACGAACGTTCCCCCGCACAATCTGCGGGAGGTGATCGACGGATGCATCTGGCTGATCGACCAGACGTACCTCGGCGACCCGTCCGTCCGTTTGACCACCGGCGAAAAGCTGCGCAACCTCATCCGGCTGATTCCCGCGCCCGATTTCCCGACGGCCGGCCTGATTGTCGGCCGCCAGGGGGCCGTCCAGGCGTACACCACCGGCCGCGGCGCGATTCTGATGCGGGCGCGTTCGACGATCGAGACCAGCAAGAAGGGAGACAGACAGTCGATCGTTTTCACGCAGATCCCGTACCAGGTCAACAAGGCGAAGCTGATCGAACGGATTGCCGAGCTCGTGCGCGAGAAGACGATCGAAGGCATCTCGGATCTGCGCGATGAATCCGATCGGGAGGGGATGCGGATCGTCATCGAGCTGAAGCGAGGCGAGGTCGCCGAGGTGATCCTGAACAACCTCTACAAGCACACGCCGTTGCAATCGAGCTTCGGCATCATCATGCTCGCCATCGTCGGCGGTCGGCCGAAGGTCCTGAATCTCCTCGAGCTCGTCGAGATCTTCATCGAGTTCCGTCGCGATGTCGTGCGGCGCCGGACCGAGTTCGAGCTCAAGAAGGCGGAGGCGCGATATCACATTCTCGAGGGGCTCAAAATCGCCCTCGATCACCTGGACGAAGTCATCCGCCTCATTCGCGGATCGAAGACCGTCGTCGAGGCGCGCGACGGGCTGGTCGCCAGATTCGCACTGAGCCCGATTCAGTCGCAGGCCATTCTCGACATGCAGCTGCAGCGTCTGACCGGGCTCGAACGACAGAAGATTCTCGACGAGCTGGCCGAGCTGCTGAAGACGATCGAGCGCCTCCGTGCCGTTCTGGCCAGCGAGCGGCTCCTGATGCAGATCATCGTCGATGAGCTCAAGGAGGCGCGGGAGACCTACGGCGACGCACGCGTCACGGAGATCGTCGAGGGCGAGGCGGGTGACATCAGCATCGAGGATCTGATTGCGGAAGAAGACATGGCCATCACGGTGAGCAACACCGGTTATGTCAAGCGCACCGCCATCACGACATACCGCAACCAGCGTCGCGGCGGCAAGGGCCGCATCGGGATGCGCACGCGGGACGAGGACTTCGTCAGCCACCTGTTCGTGGCCTCCACGCACGCGTACATCATGATCTTTTCGGATCGAGGGCGGGCGTACTGGCTCAAGGTCCATGAGATTCCGGATGTCGGTCCCGGCGGCAAGGGCAAGTCGATTGCCAATCTGGTGTCGATGGAGGAAGGCGAGAAGATCGCGGCGATGATCGCGGTGAAGGAGTTTGACGAGAGCCGTTACGTGGTCATGGGCACGCGCCGCGGCGTGGTGAAAAAGACGGCGCTGTCAGCCTTCAGCAATCCTCGCGCGGGCGGCATCATCGCCATGGGCATCGAGCCGGACGACTCGGTGATCGCCGTGCAGGTCACCGATGGCAACGGCGAGATCTTCATCGGGACCCATGCGGGGATGGCGATCCGTTTTCACGAAAGCGACGTGCGGGCCATGGGCCGTACAGCATACGGCGTTCGAGGCATCACACTGCGCGAGGGCGACTACGTGGTGGCGATGGAAGTGGTGAGCCCGGGCGGCGCGCTGCTCAGCGTGACCGAGCACGGGTACGGCAAGCGCACTGAAATCGAGGAGTATCGCGTTCAGTCGCGCGGGGGAGTCGGCGTCATCAACATCGCAACGAGCGATCGTAACGGCCACGTGGTGGGCATCTCCTACGTGCACGAAGGAGACGAGCTGCTGCTGATTACCCAGCAGGGCATGATCCTCAGGATGCCGGCGAACGATGTGCGGGCGATCGGCCGGGCGACACAGGGCGTTCGTCTGATCGACATCGAAGGGGAAGATCGCGTCGTCTCCGTCGCGAGGCTGGTCGAAAAGGAGGACGGCGAGGCCGACGAGAGCTGAACGTGCTGATTCAAGGAGTCAGATCGCAGATTGATTCCAGACGGCAGACTGATCGTAACCCGCCGAATTGCCGTGGCGGCCGCGGCGATGGCGCTGGCGGCCTGTGCGACCGCCGAACAGGCGCTCCTCGAGCGGTTCTTCGACGCCTCGCGGCTTCGCGATACGACGGCGCTGCAGACCATCGCGACCGTCATCTTCGAACCTCGCCAACAAGGAATTATCAGAACGTTCGAGATCGTTGCCGTCGGCCAGGCTCAGCGGAACGGCCACGCCGTGAAGGACGTCACTCTCGAGGCGCCCGTGTTTCTGCCTGATGGCCGAACGGTGCACAAGAGGCTGGTCGTGACAATCGAGCGCAATGGCGGCGGGGAGGGGTCCGCACGCTGGCTGGTGACCGGGTTCAGGGACGTTGAAGCGTCTCCGTCGGCTCCGCCGTCGTGACGACCCACGCGTCGTCCTGTTTAGCCAATCGGACGGTCACCTCCCGCGCGTCCAACGACGGCGCGCCCGTCCGGGGATCCTGACCGGTTATCTCGGCGGTCATGTAGGCGCTCGCGGTCGTCTCGGAATCCATTCTGATCTGGACGTCGACGAACGTGACGTTCCATCCGCCGGCTGGGGCCTTCCACGCCGCGACGGCGCCGATCAGCGCGTCGCGCGAGTTGATCGAGGCTCCCGAGCGGCCCGTCGTGATCTGGACGTCGGGCGAGAAGTAGTGTCGAAGCCGCGCCAGACGGGCAAGGCGGTCTATTTCGCTCACTTCCTCCGGCGGCAGCGACAGCGTGGCGGCGAGCTCGCCCAGCTGCCGCTTGATGGCGCGGCGCGGGTTGAACCACCACTGGTACGAGAAATACCCCACCAGCACGGCCAGAACGATCGAAACGTATACCGAGCCGTTTTTTCGCATCAAAACAGGAGCTTGCCGATGATTCGATCCCGGGTGGCACGGCCGAAGTCATGGTTGCGCATCGACATCGCGCGGTTGTCGCCGATGACGAAATATTCGTCGGGCCCAAGCGTGAGTGCCGGCAGATTCCAGGCCGCTTTCCGAACGACGGTCGGCTCGAGCAGCGCTTCGCCGTTCACCTTGACGACCCCCATCTCGATCTCGATCTGCTCACCTGGAAGACCGATGACGCGCTTGATGTACAACACGCTCGGTCCCGCCATCCGGATGGCCACCACGTCGCCGCGGGCCGGTTCGCGCCAGGAGAACGCCAGGCGATTTGCAAAGTTCAGTTCGCCGTCGGTGTACGTGGGCTCCATGCTGATGCCCGTCAAGCGAACGGGGAGCAGGACGTACCCGAAGACGACAATTGCCGTGACGACGAGGACGCCGGCGCGGATGGCGGTGAGACGGGGGTTCGAGCCGAACAAGATCGTCTTCACGAGGCGCGGCACTCCTTCATCGCGATGTCGCTCGGTACAAGAATTCTAAGCCGAGCCACGACCGTTCACGGTTCTTCACATGAGCTCCAATCGGGCGAATTTCGCGCGCAGCGTTTTTTGACCGACCGCCCGGAACCGGACCACCACCTTCGTGTCGTCAGTGAGAGCTTCGACGCTGACGACGCTGCCTTCGCCGAATTGTGGGTGCCGGACCTTCATTCCCGGCCGGATAACGACCGCGGACGATTGATCCTCGTCCTCGTAGGCATATGCCGGCGTGTCGTCCCGAAAGCGCCCGCCGCGGCGACCCCGTCCGTAGGGGTTCGTCCGGAACTCGTAGTGGGGGAACTGTCCCTGAAACGGTCCGGTCGAGAACGAGGGCGCGACCCGATCGACGAGTTCAAGGGGAACCTCCTGGATGAACCGCGACGGTTCGCTCGATTGATACTCGCCGAAGATTCGACGCCGGGCGGCGCCGGTCAGCACGAGCCGAACCTGAGCGCGCGTCATCCCCACGTAACAGAGGCGGCGCTCTTCCTCGAGCTCCTCCAGATCGTCGCTGGAGCGGGAGTGGGGAAACAGCCCTTCCTCGAGCCCCGCCATCACGACGACGGGAAATTCGAGACCCTTGGCGCTGTGCAAGGTCATGAGCCAGACGCGCGCGTCGCGCGTTCCCTGCTCTTCGTCCACGTCTGACAAGAGCGACAGGCGATCGACGAACCCCCCGAGTGTTGGCTCGCTCTCCCGGCTTTCGTATTCGCGGGCGGCCGAGACGAGCTCGGCCAGGTTCTCGATGCGCCCTTCGGCTTCCTCGCTGCGCTCCTGATGGAGATCCTGCAGATATCCGCTCTGATCGAGCATCTTGCCGATGGCGATCGAGACCGCCTCCCGGCGCGCCATGTCTGTAAGAGCGACGATCAGACCGCGGAATGCGGCGAGGGACTGAGTGGCACGGTTCGGAAACATGTTCTCGTCGACTCCGCGAAGGAGTCGTGCCCAGAGAGAGTTGGCGGTCACGGCGGGCTGCAGCCCCGTGGCGAGGAGCGGCAGAGCATTGTCGGTCGCCGGCGCGAGCGTTTCGAGCGCCTCCATGAGGCCCTTGCCGATGCCCCGCGCGGGAACGTTGATGACGCGTCTGAGACTGACATCGTCATGAGGGTTGATCACGAGGCGCATGTACGCGAGCGCGTCTTTGACTTCCTTCCGCTCGTAGAATCTGACACCGCCGATGATCTTGTACGCGACGCCCTCGCGCATGAGGGCGTCTTCGATCGCGCGGGACTGTGCGTTCGTGCGGTAGAGCACCGCGACCGTCGCCTCCACATCGTCGGCGAGGGCGCCGCGGGCGGTGCGCGTGATGAAGTCCGCTTCCTCGAGCTCGTCGCCGCCGCGGAAATAGGTGATGCGGGGGCCCCCACGGCGGTCGGTCCAGAGGTGCTTGTCCTGCCGATTGCGATTCTCCCGGATCACCGCCGAAGCGGCGTCGAGGATGATCTGCGTGGATCGGTAGTTGCGTTCGAGCTTCACCGTGGTGGCTTCGGGGAAGTCCTGCTCGAAGTCGAGGATGTTGCGAAGGTCGGCCCCGCGCCATTTGTAGATCGACTGATCGGGGTCGCCGACCACAGCGAGATTGCGATGGGCCTCCGCGAGTCGGCGGATGAGCAGGTATTGAGGGCGGTTGGTGTCCTGGTATTCGTCGACCATGACGAACCGGAACTGTTCGGCGTACTTCGACCGAACCGTCGCCGACTGCTCGAAGAGCTCGACTGTCTTCAGCAACAGGTCGTCGAAATCGAGGGCGCGGCTCTCCTTCAGGGCTCCCAGGTAATACCGGTAGATCTTCGCGACATCGCTGTCCCTGCTGCCCGGACGGGTCCAGCCAGAGCCGGCAGCGACCTCGTCCGGACCTTCCATCCGGTTCTTGGCATGGCTGATGCGCGACAACGCCGCCCGCGGCTGTACGAAGCTGTCGTCGATGTGCAGTTCCTTGAGCGCCTGCTTGATCACGGCAAGCTGGTCCGCGGAATCGTAGATGACAAAATCGCGGGCGAGACCGATCGCCGGCGCCTCGCGGCGCAGCAGACGGGCGCAGAGGGAATGAAATGTGGAAATCCACATCCCGCCGCCGTCGGCGCCGACCAGGGCGGCGACGCGCTCACGCATCTCCTCAGCAGCCTTGTTCGTGAACGTGACGGCAAGAATCTCGCGCGGCTCGGCGTGACCGTCGCCGATTAAGTACGCGATTCTGCTGGTGATGACGCGTGTTTTGCCCGAGCCGGCTCCGGCAAGAATGAGGAGCGGGCCCTTGAGGTGCAGCACCGCCGTCCGTTGTTCGGGATTGAGGGCTCCGAGAAAATCCATCTGCGGCCAGAGGCTAGAGGTCAGAGAGTAGAAATTAGGGCGTCGAGACGATCCAGCTTAACATCGTCGAACAGGCAATCCCTAGCCGCGAGGGCCTACCCCTCTAGCCTCTACTCCACCGTCACACTCTTGGCCAGGTTCCGCGGCTGATCGACGTCACAGCCGCGACGAACCGCAATGTTGTAGGCCAGCAGTTGAAGGGGCAGAACCATCACGACAGGCGTCAGCAGGTCAGAAGCGGGCGGAAGCTCGACGACGACGTCGCGGGAGCGATCGAGAATCGACCAGAGCTTCTTGTCGCCGCGGGTCGTCAAGGCAATGACGGAACCCCCTCTGGCCTTGACCTCCTGCATGTTGCCAATCATCTTCTCGAAGACATGATCGACGGGTGCCAGCGTCACGACGGGCATCTGTTCGTCGATGAGGGCAATCGGGCCGTGCTTCATCTCACCGGCCGGGTAACCCTCAGCGTGAATGTACGAGATTTCCTTGAGCTTCAGAGCCCCTTCGAGGGCAATCGGATAGTTGATACCGCGGCCCAGATACAGAAAGTCCGTGCGGTTGTAGAAGCGCGCCGCGATCTCTTCGATCGAGAGCGCAACCTTGAGCGTGTCATCGAGGAGCTGCGGGAGTTGCAGCAGCTCCTCGATGTACGGCTTCGTGGTTTCGAACGACAGGACGCCGCGCGCCTGCGCCAGACGGAGCGCGAGCAGATAGAGGGCGACCAGCTGGGAGGTGAAGGCCTTGGTGGAGGCGACGCCGATCTCGGGCCCGGCATGTGTGTAGAGGGTCCCGTCCGTTTCGCGGGTCGCCATGCTGCCCACGACGTTGCAGATGGCGACGCTCTTCGGGTTGTTGCGCTTCGCCTCGCGGAGCGCCGCCAGCGTGTCCGCCGTCTCGCCCGACTGCGTGATCACCACGGCGAGCGTGTTCGGTGTGACGATCGGATGCCTGTACCGGTACTCGGAGCCGTAGTCCACCTCGACCGGCAGGCGGGCGAGCTGCTCGATCATGAACTTGCCGACGAGACCGGCGTGCCACGACGTCCCGCAGGCAAGGATCGTCACCCGCTCGATCGCCTGGAGCTCGCCCTCCAGGATGTTGATCTCTTCGAGGAAGATCTTGCCCGTCTCGTGCGACACGCGGCCGAGGATCGTCTCACGCGCGGCGGTCGGCTGTTCGAAGATCTCCTTGAGCATGAAATGCTTGTATCCAGCCTTCTCCGCCATGATGGGGTCCCACAGCACGCGCTGCGTGGCTTTGGAGACGGGCCGGCCGAAGAAGTCGGTGAACGTCACGCCGGTCGCCGTGATGACGGCCATTTCCTCGTCGCCGAGGAAGACGACATCGCGCGTGTGGCTGAGGATGGCGGGAATGTCCGACGCGACGAAGAACTCGCGATCGCCGAGGCCGACCACGATGGGGGGGCCGTTGCGCACGGCCACGATCTTGTCGGGATCGTCGGCGGAGATCAAAACGAGGGCGAAGAGCCCGCGCATCAGCAGCAGCGCACGGCGGACGGCGTTCTCGAGGCCGTCGTCTTTCATCTCCCGTTCGACGAGATGCGCAACGATCTCGGTGTCGGTCTCGGTGACGAAGCGATGGCCCTGCTGCTGAAGCTCGTGTTTCAAATCGAGGTAGTTCTCGATGATGCCGTTGTGGACGACGACGATTTTGCCGGTGCAGTCGCGATGCGGGTGCGCGTTTTCTTCCGTTGGCCGTCCATGCGTCGCCCAACGCGTGTGACCGACGCCGTAGTCACCAGTAATGGGATCGGCGACGATGGCTTCTTCGAGGTTTGAGAGCTTGCCAGCGCTGCGCCGGAGGTCCACCGCGCCGTTGCGGACGACCGCCACGCCCGCCGAGTCGTAACCGCGATATTCCAGGCGCTTGAGGCCGTCGATCAGCACTGGCACGACGTCTTTGGGTCCGATGTACCCGATGATTCCGCACATGAGTCGTTACTCCCCCAAGCCTCCAGCCCCTAGCCCAGAGTCTTTTTCTTCTTGTCGACCCATCCCTCGATGTTCCGCTGCTTGCCGGCGCTGATCGCCAACGCCCCCGACGGTACTTCCTCGCGCACGGTCGTGCCGCTGCCGACGTAGGCGCCCTGCTTGACGGTGACCGGGGCGACGAGCTGCGAATCGCTGCCGATGAACGCGCCGTCCTCGATGACCGTCTGGTTCTTGCTGACGCCGTCGTAGTTGCACGTGATGGTTCCGGCGCCGATGTTCACGTTCTGTCCGATGGTGGCGTCGCCGAGATAGGAAAGGTGCATTGCCTTCGAACCGGCGCCGAGGACCGTGCGTTTGAGCTCGACGAAGTTGCCGACATGCGCGCGATCCTTTACGTCGGCTCCCGGTCTCAGATGCGAGAAGGGTCCGACGCTGCAGTCGTTGCCGACGGTAGAACTGGTGATCACGCAGTGGTTCAGAATCGTGACCCGATCGCCGATGCGCGAATCGATGATGCGAACCCCGCTGTGGATTTCGCAGCCGGAGCCGATCTGTGTGTGGCCTTCGAGCGAAACCCCGGGGTGCAGGATCGTATCGGGACCAACCAGGACGTCCCCGTCGACGTACGTCGTCGCGGGATCCTCGATCGTGACGCCCGATGCCATCAGCTCGCTGTTCTTGTGTTGTCTCACGATTCGGCTCACTTCGGCGAGCTCGGCGCGGCTGTTGATGCCTCGGATCTCGTCCGGATTGCCCACCCGGATGCCCTCGACCACCTGGCCGCGGCCTCGGAAAATTGCCACCAGGTCGGGCAGGTAGTATTCGCGCTGAGCGTTGTCAGCCGCGATGGCGCGCACGGCGTCGAAAAGACCATCCAGAGCGAAAGCATATATCCCCGAGTTGACCTCGCGGATGGCTCGCTCCTGAGCGATCGCATCCCGCTCCTCGACAATACGAGCAATCTGCTCGCCAGAGCGAACGATTCGACCGTACCCGCTGGGGACGTCAACGACCGCTGTAAGCAGCGTGGCCGCTGCTCGTGCACCATGGTGCCTATCTAGCAGAGCCTGCAGGGTTTGTGGTGACAACAGCGGCACGTCCCCGGACAAGAGCACGAGCGTGCCCGTCGCGCGTCCAAGGGCGGGTTCCGCTGTCAGGAGCGCGTGCCCGGTCCCGAGCTGTGGTTCCTGAACCACAAAGGTGAGACCAGAGTGCTGCTCGAGAGCGGATTTGACCCGCTCGGCCTGGTGACCGACGACAACCGTAAGCGATTGAGGTCCAATCGCGTTGGCAGCGCGAAGGACGTGGGCGATCATCGGCAGTCCGGCAACGCGGTGCAGGACTTTCGGGCTGGCAGACTTGAGGCGCGTGCCCTTGCCGGCGGCGAGAATGACGACGTGGACGTCGGACATCCAGACCGACAATTATCGTCTATCGGACCGAACGTGTCCGTAACGGGCGGCGGCGATCGCCCCGGGTCGCGAGAGGGGTGTCGAGAGCGGTGCGGAACGCCTCGTCTCCGCGCAGCGGCTCGAGATCGGGGTCGCTTTTCGCGAGCCCGCGATTCTCGGGGTTGAGCGCGATTGCCCGCTCCAGGTGCGCAATCGCCTCTGCCGGTTCTCCACGCTGGGCGTGCGCCACGGCCAGCATGTACAGCGCATGGTCGTTGTCGGGATCCTCGTCCCGGACCAGTCGCAGATTGGAAATAGCCTGGTCGTAGCGCCCGCCGTTGATCGCCAGCGTCGCGGCGTAGAGCCGCTCTTCCTGCGACTGCGGAGTGGATTCTCTTGGGGCCGCCTGGCGCTGACAGATGTTCAGATATAAGCGCACGCGCTCGTGCAGCTCTTTTTCCTCAGGGTATTGGCGCAGCACGCTTTCGAAGTACGCCGATGCTTCGGTGAACTCATGACGCTGGAGAGCTTCAAGGCCTCGCTCGTACAGCGCGACAGCTTCGACATAGGTGGTACGGCGCTGTGGTTGAGGCGGAGGCTGCTGTTGAGACGGCATGTCTGCGGGTTCCGTGGCCAACGCGCGGGGCGTACGCCGTACATGGGGAACGGGGGCTGGTGCCTTAGGGGTTTTGGGTGCCGGCCGCCGCTGCTTCACCATGAGCCTCCTGGAATGGAGTGGGGCTGCGATCTCGCCCTGGAAGCGGCGGGTAACTTAGCAAAACGCCGTCAAACGGTCAAGATCGAGGCCCTGACAGAAAGCGAGACGCCGGTACATTTTGGTCATACGGTCAATTTCTTGGCCGCCTCGATCATCTCGTAGACTTGGTTTGGCCGAAGCTGATGACGTTTAGCCAGCGTGGCGACCGCGGCGCGTCTTGAAAGCCTCTCTTTATCGGTCAATACACCAAATTCAGCCAACATACTGAGAGCGTCTGGGGGGTCTGCTGGAGCGAGTTCTGTCATATGGCCAAGATTAGCCACCACCGTGAACTCGCCACGCGGCCGCTGTATTAGGTCTATTACCTTAGAAATGCGGCCTCTGATGATCTCTTCGTGGACTTTGGTCAGTTCCCTGCACACAGTGACATCACAGTCCCCTACGGCCTGACGCATCGAGTCCAGTGATTGGAGGATGCGATGGGGCGCTTCGAAAAAGACCACCGTGCCGTCCGAGTTCTTCAACTGACTGAACCAGTAATCTCTGTCTTTTGACCTATGAGGTGGGAACCCAAGAAACGTAAAGCGTGACGTCGGCAGCCCGGCCACGGTCAGCGCCGCGATGATCGCGCTCGGCCCTGGAATAGGCTCGACGCGTACGCCCGCGTCGATCGCGGCCCTGATGAGATGCGTGCCTGGGTCTGAGATGGTTGGGGTTCCCGCATCAGACACCAGGGCGACATCGTCGCCGCCCTCGAGCCGGGCGACGAGCGAAGGCACTTTCCGACGTTCGTTGTGTTCGTGGAGGCTCGTCGTGGGCGTGGTGATGCCGTAACGGGTGAAGAGCTGCGCGGTCCGCCGAGTGTCCTCGGCCGCGACGATCGAAACCTCGCGCAGGATGCGCAACGCGCGGCTCGTGATGTCTTCGAGGTTGCCGATGGGCGTGGCGACCACGAACAGCGTGCCGGGCATCAGAACGCGCGGCTTATTGTACCATTGACGGATCGGATTTCCCGGCCAGCTGAGCTGCCGGATTGGATACCTGAAGAGTGTTGTGGCCTTGAAACGATGATCGCTTCGGAACCGCTCCCGCACCTCGTCAACGATCTGCTGGCCTATCTTCACGAGACTTGCCCGACATACGCGACGCTGGACGGCGTGCATACTTACGACGATCACCTCGAAGACCTGAGTCGGCAGGCAGTCGAGGCACAGGTTCACGCTCTGACGGGATACCTGCGCCGCCTCGACGAAATCAAACCCGAGGCGCTCACGCCGGTGGAGCGACTCGAGCACCGGATGCTGACGTCCCACGTGAAAGGCCGGATCTACGAACTCGAAGACATCCGGACGTGGGAACGGCATCCGCAGTATTACTCAGACCTGCTGGCTTCCAGCCTCGCGGGACAGGTGCTCTTCACGTACGCCCCGGCGGCCGAGCGGGCACGCCGGGTTCTGTCGAAATTGCGACAGGCTCCGCGTCTCATTCAGGCCGCTCGCGACAACATCAAGGATCCACCGGGGATCTTCGTCAAGGTTGGCATCGAGACGATGCGGGGAGCCCTCACGTTCATCGACGACGATCTGCCCCGAGCGCTGGCGGATGTGGACGATCTGCATCTGCTCGGCGAACTCGCGGACGCGCAAATGGAGGCGAGCCAGGCCGTTCGATCGTACGTGCACGACCTGGAGAACGAGATAGGTCCGAAGGCGCGCGGAAGCTTCCGACTCGGGCGCGAGCGATTCGAGCAGAAGCTGAGGCTCGACGAAGGGGTGGCTGTCCCTGTCGAACGGCTGCTGGCTATCGCGTTGCGCGAGCTGCAGGCGACACAGGAAGCGTTCAAGAGCCTCGCGGGTCGGATGAATGGGGGCAACCCGCTCGACGCGTGGCAGCGCACCAAGGCGAAGCACCCCAAACCGGGCGAGCTCGTGGACGTCGGCCGACAGCAGCTCGCCGAGCTGGTGACGTTTCTCGAGCGACAAGCGCTGATCACGGTGCCATCGAGCGAAGCGATCACCGTGGCGGCGACGCCGGAATTCTATCGCTGGTCGTTTGCCAGCATGTGGACGCCGGGGCCCTTCGAAGCGAAACCGTCGCAGGCCTACTACTATCTGACGGACGTCGATCCGTCTTGGCCACAGGAACGACAGGAAGAGCACCTCCGCGACTACAACTACCCGACGCTCTGGTCGATCTCCATCCACGAGGTCTACCCCGGGCACTTCCTGCAGTTCCAGCATCTTCGCCGCGTGGAGTCGAAGGTCCGCAAGTCCATCATGTTCGCGCCGGCCTCGTTCGTCGAGGGATGGGCGCACTACTGCGAAGAGATGATGATGGACGCGGGGTTCGGCCGACAGGACTACAGCGTCAAGCTGGGCCAGCTCGCCGAGGCGCTCATTCGCCTCGCTCGATTCATCGTCTGCATCCGGATGCACACCGAAGATATGTCCGTGGAGCAGGGCGTACGCTTCTTCCGCGACGAAGCGTTCATGGAAGAAGCGAGCGCGCGGCGGGAAGCCGAGCGGGGGACGTTCGATCCGATGTATCTGGTGTACAGCGTCGGGAAGCTGATGCTGATGAAGTTGCGCAGCGATTACAAACAGCAGCAGGGGAAGGCGTTTTCACTGCGAACGTTTCACGATACGCTGCTCGGCGCTGGCACCGCGCCTTTCTGGCTCCATCGACAACTGATGCTTGGCGGGACCGAAGGCGGAGACACCGGCGATCTCCTGGAATAGGCGCGAGCCCGCGTGCGGGCCGGTGCTGTCGCAGGACGGTCCACCATCACTGTGATGAGGAAAGCGAGCTGATGCCGCTGTACGAATACCAGTGCGACGCGTGCGGTCGCCGCTTCGAGTTGATCAGGAAGTTCTCGGATCCGCCGCTCGAGAGCTGCCCCACCTGCGGAGGAGCGGTTCACAAGCTGATGTCCACACCCGCTTTTCAGTTCAAGGGGAGCGGCTGGTACATCACCGACTACGCGAAGAAGACCGGACCGTCCGAGGGTGACGAATCCAAAGCGGACGCTGCCGGCAAGGAGACGCCTGCGGCCGAGGCGGGCGAGAAGACCGAGAAACCGAAGCAGGCCGAGAAGAGCGACAAGGTCGAGGCGACCGGGAAAACGGACGCGAGCGCGAAAGCGGCGAAGAGCGACCCGTCCTCGGGCGCGGCGACGCCCCAGAAGAGTTCCTAGCCTCCGCCGCGGCATCTGCCCGGCCTTTACGGCTTGCCGAGCGGCTGCGGCAGGTTGAGGGACGTCAGGTAGGCCGAAAACTTCTCGGCGAGATCGGGCCGGCGCAGCGCGAAGTACACCACGGCCTTCAAGAATCCCAGTTTGTTTCCCGTGTCGTGCCGGACGCCCTTGACCTCGCACGCGAAGATCGGGCGCGACTTGAGCAGCTCGCGCAGCCCGTTCGTCAGCTGAATTTCCCCAGTGCGGTCGCTCTTGGTCGCCGCCAGCGCCGGAAAGATGTCCGGGGTGAGCACGTAACGGCCGATGATGGCCAGATCCGAGGGCGCTTCTTCCTTCGGCGGCTTTTCGACCAGGTCCCGCACCTGGTACACGCCCTCGCCGAACGAGGCCGTCGGATCGATCGCGATCACGCCGTAGTTCGAGATCTCGTCCCGCGGCACGCGCTCGACAGCCAGCACCGGGCCGTTCACGCGTGCAAACACGTCGATCAGCTGTCTGATGGCCGGTGGGTCCGCGTCGATGACGTCGTCGCCGAGGATGACGGCGAACGGCTCGTTGCCGACCAGCTCCTTTGCCACCAGGACAGCATGTCCAAGACCGAGCGGCTCGCCCTGGCGCACGTAGGCGAAGTTAATCAGATTGGAGATCTTCCGCACCTCGGCGAGCTGGTCGCGCTTGCCTCTCGCCTCGAGGAACGACTCGAGCTCCACCGAGCGGTCGAAGTGATCTTCGATGGCGTTCTTGCCGCGCCCCGTGACGAGAATGATGTTGTCAACGCCCGATGCAACGGCCTCCTCGACGCCGTATTGGATGATCGGCTTGTCGACGAGGGGGAGCATCTCCTTGGGTTGGGCCTTGGTGGCGGGGAGGAACCTCGTCCCCAGCCCCGCAGCCGGGAAGACGGCTTTTCGAACGGCGGGTGGCACGGACGCATCGTAGCAGAGGACTCGACCCCGAGGCCAATACGGCGAATATAGAATGGAGCTCCGAGGGCACATGCTCGATCCAGCATTCGTACGCGATCACATCGACGAAGTCCGAAAAGGCCTCAAGAGTCGCGGTCTCGACATCGACAAGCCGCTCGAAGAGATCGCGACGTTGGAGACGGCGCGCCGGCGTTTGATCCCCGAAGTCGAGGGATTGCAGCGCCAGCAGAACACTGCAGGCGACGAGGTGGCGCGAGCCAAGCGGCAGGGCCGCGATGCGTCCCCCATCCTCGAGGCCAACAAGCTCCGCGCGCAACAGATCAAGCAGCTCAGCGTGCAGCTCGAGGCAGTGGAACACCAGCGCGATCACGCGCTGCTCCTGTTGCCGAATCTGCCCCACGCATCCGTACCGGTCGGCCGAAGCTCGGCGGACAACCCGGAGGTTCGGAGGTACGGAACGCCGCGCACCTTCGATTTCGAGCCGAAGCCGCACTGGGACATCGGAACCGCGCTCGGCATCCTCGACTTCGAACGGGCGACCCGCATGTCCGGAGCGCGCTTTTCGGTGCTGACCGGCGCCGGAGCGCGGCTCGAGCGCGCGTTGATCAATTTCATGCTCGACCTGCACACCCGCGAGCACGGTTACCGCGAGGTGCAGCCCCCGGTGCTCGTCAACGCCGCTGCGCTGCTCGGAACGGGTAACCTGCCGAAGTTCGAAGCGGACCTGTTCAAGATAGGGGGCGATTGGGACCTGTACCTCGTGCCTACCGCGGAAGTGCCGCTGACGAATCTCCATCGCGGTGAGATTCTCGACGGACGGGATCTGCCCATTCGTTACACGGCGTATACGCCCTGTTTCCGGAGCGAGGCTGGCTCGTACGGCCAGGACGTCCGGGGACTCATCAGGCAACACCAGTTCGACAAGGTCGAGCTGGTGAAACTGACGACGCCCGAACGGTCGTACGAAGAGCTGGAATCGCTGACGAGCCACGCGGAGGAAGTGTTGAGACGACTCGAGCTGCCGTTCCGGACGATCTTGTTGTGCACCGGCGACATGGGGTTCCAATCGGCAAAAACCTACGATGTTGAAGTCTGGCTGCCGAGCCAGAACACGTATCGGGAGATTTCCTCCTGCAGCAACTGCGAAGCGTTTCAGGCCCGCCGCGCCGGCATCAAGTTCCGCGCCGGCGGAACGGGCAAGACCGAATTCGTTCACACCCTGAACGGTTCGGGGCTCGCGGTGGGCCGCACCCTCGTGGCGATTCTGGAGAATTTTCAGCAGAAGGACGGAACGGTTGCGGTTCCGAACGCGCTCAGACCGTACATGGACGGTCGGGCGGTCATCGGTCCGAAGGAATCGTCATGAGTGCTCTGACGGCTCGTGTAACGGCAGACTCGTCGGCTCCGTGATCGTCGGCGCTGCCGCGTTGCTGAAGCGCCTAAAGTCGCTATCCAGCTCAACCGATACTTCCGGGAGGCATGGGAAAGCCTCGCGCCGGTCCGCGCGACCTGTCGAGGGTCGTGTTCAACGTCCTGGTTTGGTGCGGCCTGCTCGGCGGGGCGTTCGCGACCGGCCTCAAGGCGGGGGTCGAGCGGAACGCCGCGTACCGATTCACGACCGATCTTTCAACAACAATCAAGAGTTCCTTGAGTGTGACGGCCGGAGAGTGGTCGGCCCTCTTGCGGAGGCGTCCCGAGCACTTCCTGCAAGCGAGCCGGTACTGGGGCGACGGCGTCACGGTGAACGATCCGGCAAGCGATCAGACCGATCTCATCCTGCTGTCAGGATTCTTCAAGGATACGAACGAGCTGCGGCTCATCCGCAGGAGTGGTGAGGTCGTCGCGCGATGGCCCGTGCGCTTCTACGACGTGTTCACCAATGTTGACCACTTTCCCCCTGGGTGGCAGCCCGCGACAAACTGGAACATCGATACCCATGGGGCGGTGGCATTGCCCGATGGATCGATTGTCTTCAATTTCGAGTGGGGCGGGCTGGTCAAGCTGGATCGCTGCGGCGGCGTCGTCTGGACTCTCAGGCGGCAGACGCACCACTCGGTCGAACGGGCTCGCGGTGGCGGATTCTGGGTCGCGGGGCGCCGACTCGTCGAGGGCCGGTCGCCGTATCCGCCCTTTGAGACACCGTTCCATGAAGACACTCTCTTGCGGGTGTCCGAGGACGGCCACGTCCAGGCGGAGTTCTCGGCGGTCAAGATCTTCTACGACGCCGGACTCGACTCGATCCTCACCGCAACCGGAGCGGCCTTCGAAGATGGCCTGGAGTGGGATCAGGAAATCGTCCACCTGAACAAGATCGAGGAGCTGTCGGATGACATAGCCGCCGACTTTCCGACGTTCCAGGCGGGAGATCTGGCGCTGTCGATTCGCGATCTCAACCTGATATTGGTCGTCGATCAGAACGTCGCCACCGTGAAGTGGTGGCAGATTGGTCCCTGGATCCGCCAGCACGATCCGGAGTTCAGACCCGGCGGCACGATCGTCGTTTTCAACAACAACATTCACCAGACAGCTTTCGAAGGCACCGCCCTCAAGGCGTCGCCTGATGCGCCCCGTATCACCAACATCATGGAGATCGATCCAGCCTCTGGGCGGTCGAAGACCATCTACGGCGGAAAGAGCGGGCAGGAGCTCCTCTCGGTGATCAGGGGCAAAGTCGATGTCACGCCGGCTGGAGGATTGTTGATCACCGAAGCGCAGGGAGGGCGTGTGCGCGAGACGGATGCGAACCAGAAGCTGGTATGGGAGTACGTCAATCGATACAGCGATGATCTGGTCGCCGAGCTCGGTGAGGCCCGACTCTATCCATCCAGCTATTTCAACGTGAGCGACTGGTCATGCCCATAACGAAGACGGCCATCTTTCTCGCCCTCGCCTGGCTGATCGCCACGGCGCCCACGGCCGGCGCTTACATCGGCCCAGGGGCCGGCCTCAGCGTCATCGGCACGGCCCTCGCCTTCGTGGGCGCCGTCATCTTCGCGATCATCGGTTTTGTCTGGTATCCCCTCAAGCGTCTGGCGGCCGCGCTGAGAAGCTCGCGCTCGAGCGGCGACGAGGATCCGAAAGCGTCGGTGTCGTGATCGTTCTGACGGCGATCGTCTCGCTCGGGACGTTCTTCGGCGGTTTCTGGCTGTCCGGTGTGGGTCGGATCGCCTCCGACGTGCTCGTGACGACCCGGCAGGCGGCCTCGACGATGCGCGATGACAGTCTGGACGAAGCGACCCGGGAGAAGGTCATGCGGCGCTCCTCGCTACGCCTCGTTTCTCACATGAGCGCTCTGCTGATCCGAAGCGCCGCGGCCGTTGCCGCGGCGCTTGCGCCCATCCTGCTGGCGCACGCGGCCGGGTTGGTGCAGGCGCAGCGCGTGTTCGCGTTTCTGTCGCGCTGGGAGACGGCTCTGGCTACTACGATCGTTGCGGGCGCCGCCTACTGGCTCTGGGATCGACCGTGACGTACGAGCTGAACTACTCGCGCCTCGACCGCCTGCTGCACCGCGTGGCGTTTGCCGCCCCTTTCGTGCAACTCACGGCGGCGGACATCGAAGGGATGGTGTGCGGCGCGTCGTACAACGCGGCGCGCGCCGCCCGCCCCGTCTTCATCACATCCCTTCCGCGCGCCGGCACCACGCTCATGCTCGAGGCGCTCAATCACTTCCCGTCGCTCGCCTCGCACACCTACCGTGACATGCCCTTCGTGCTGGCGCCGGTGCTGTGGTCTCGGTTGAGCGGGCCGTTCCGTCAGACCGCGGAGCTCAAGGAACGCGCTCACGGAGACGGCATGGACGTGGGGTTCGACAGTCCTGAAGCGTTCGAGGAGATTCTGTGGCGGACGTTCTGGCCGCACAAGTACAGCAACACCGGCATCGCCCTCTGGCGGCCGGAGGACAGCAGTCGCGATGGACGTGGCTTCTTCAGCAGTCACATGAAGAAGATTGTCGCGCTCCGCCGGCCAGACCGGCTCAACGACGGCCGGTACTTGTCGAAGAACAACGCGAACGTCGCCCGGCTCGCGCTGCTCGGACGCATGTTTCCCGACGCGAAGATTCTTGTACCGGTGCGCCAGCCTCTCGCGCACGCCCGATCGCTCCTGCGCCAGCATCGGAACTTTCTCGAAATGCACGAGGCGTCGCCATTCGTGCGTCGCTACATGGCCGATCTCGGCCACTACGAGTTTGGCGCGGTGCACCGGCCGATCCGGTTTCCGGGCCTGGACGAGCTGGTGGCCAACCGGGATCCGCTGACCATCGACTACTGGCTGGCGTACTGGATTGCCGGGTTCGAACACGTGCTGCTTCACCGGGACAACGTGATCGTTGTCTCGTACGAGAGCTCCTGTGCCGATCCGGCGAGGGCGGTCGAAGCGATCTGCGCGAGGCTCGACGTGGACGACGAGGGCGTGGGGCCGACGGTGGCTGCGTTCTTCAAGCGCGACGTGCCCGCGACAAAAGGTGGCGAAGACGCGGACCGGGAACTGCTCGAACGCGCGGAACAGATCCATGCGGCGCTGATGGCCGAGCGACTCCACTGATGAAGGATAGAGGATTCTGCGTCTGGCTCACCGGACTGAGCGGTTCGGGCAAGAGCACAATCGCTGTTGCTCTCGAGGGTGAGCTGCGCGGGTTCGGGTACGACGTGGTCACACTCGACGGGGACGCTGTTCGGGCGAAGTTGTCGAGGGAACTGGGCTTCAGCCGGCGCGATCGGAACGAGAACGTGCTCCGTGTCGCCGCCAGGGCAGCCGAAATAGTCCGCAACTCGGGCGTCGCCGTCTGCGCATTGATGTCGCCGTACGATGACGCGAGGGAACGCGCGCGATATCTCATCGGCCCGGATCGGTTCGTGCTCGTTCACGTCGCCACGCCGCTCGCCGTCTGCGAGAGCCGCGACGTCAAGGGGTTGTACGCACGGGCCCGCCGCGGCGACATCCACCATTTTGTCGGCATCGACGAACCCTATGAAATCCCCGACGATGCCGATTTACGTCTCGATACGAGCGCGAGCCCCGTGAACACCGACGTCCAGTCGATCCTCGATCTTTTGGTACTTCAGTTCGATCTGGGCAGGCCCCTGCTGCAGACGCGGGTGCGGCCGGGCAACTGAAGCCCCGGGTGCCGGTCCGGCCACCCAGTCGCGAAGGCTCTTCATCGGGCCTCAATCGGGTAGACTTGGGCAAATGAAGGCATGCCTTCGGCTCCTCACGCTGGCGTTCATTGCGTATGCCGCGGCGACTGCAATGCCGCGGTGAAGGTGCGATCCGATTACGACAAGACGTTCGATTTCAAACCGATGTTCAAGAACTTCCCGCCCAAGAAGTAGTTCGCTCCGGTCGTGGAAGCGCCAAGCGCCTTGAAGGACGCCCGGTGACCGACCATCATCCGCCGACCGCCGACGACATGGCCCGGATGCGGACGATCATGGCTGCCGATCGAACCCTCATGGCGTGGATCAGGACGACCTTGTCGATGATCAGCTTCGGGTTCACCATCTACAAGTTTCTCCAGTATCTGTACGAGGCCAACGAGGGGGCACCCGACCTGAATCCACAGGGGCCGCGCAATCTTGGCTCATGTTGATCGTCCTTGGCGTGACGGCGCTGCTGATCGCGTGCATTCAGTACTGGTACGAGATCAAGGAGCTGGACAGGGGTCGCACGCCGTTCAGGCTTCCGCTGGCTGTCGCCGGGTTCGTCGGTCTGGTCGGCACGATGGCGCTGATGAACGTGCTGTTCAGTATCGGGCCCTTCTGAGGGCCGGGCCGTGGTCCGGCGCGCGAGCAAGAAGTCGGGGAAGCCTAACGACGCGTGAGCCCCCGCTTCCTCATTTCGTCTGCAGTGGCCTCAACGATGTCCTCCACGAGCGCGCGAACGCTCTTGGCGTTGCTCGACTCGCTCGTGCCGGCCCAGATCAGGCGGTCGCCAGCCAGGTCATACACGAGCGTCTCGATGACGATCTTCGTGTCGTTGCGCGCCGGCACGATCGTGAACGTGTTTCCCCAACCGTACGGGTAGTAGTCCCAGAACGAGGTGTACGGCGTGCTCGACCATACAACAGCCGCCGGGCTCGACTCTCTCGACAGGTCGACCAGCCGCATCGAGACGACGCCGGTCGCCTTGGCTCCCTGAAACCAGCCCTTGGCGCGCTGGGCGTCGCGCAACTCCTCTCGCGGGATGACACGATACGCCGCGAGACCACGAAGGCCGCGTTTGGACAACTCATCGGTAAGCGCTTCTTCGGCGCTCATTCGCAGCGACAGGTCCTCGCTGATGGCCAGGGCGACCACGGTTTGCCCGACGAAACTGAGAGGCTGGAGGCCAGGCGGCGTCCAGATGTCGGTGAACTTGGCCTTCGCCACGGCGGTGGCGGCCGTCAACACCAGAATCGTTGCAAGCATGGGGAAGGGTCGTCGCATGGGGCCTCCGGTCCGACTTATGCTGTCACGGCGAGAATCCAGGAATGAACTTGAACAGCCGGCGCCACTCCATGGTACTCTGCTTGTCATGCCTACGCTTGGGCCCGCGACGTCTTGATACCGGCCGCCGACTGCTCGTCACGACCCGGTTACCGGGATGGCGAGTCCCCTCTGAGGCCAGCCTTCCTCGACTGGAGGACGTGGCCGAAGAATCCAAGCCACACGCGTGAACGGGGCCTATCACGGCGGGTGGTGATTTTCAGATCCACCGCGAGAACCCACTCCAGCAACGGAAGCTCAAGCTGTGCTGGTACAACGGTTTACGCATGGAACGAAGCAGGTACCCATTGGTCCGTTCGTTGCTTGCGACGAGACGGCTGACCCGGCCGTATCTGGCTGGGGGCTGTGTTCACCTGCGATTCAGGAGACGTTATGAACCTCCGGAACGCTCGTCGCGTAATTTCCTCCGGAGACTGCTCTACTGAATCGTCACAGAAAGGACGACCTATGTTGAAACGACTCGTGCTCTGTCTGATTCTGCTCGTAATAGCGGCCACCGCCCCCATCTCCGCGCAGACCCGCGGGGAAGTTGGCGTCTTTGCCGGTTGGTCGTTCAATGATGGCATCGAGGGCGATGCCTTCCTTGCCCCGGACGGAAACATCTACGACCGCGTGGATCCGAAGGACGCGTTCGGCTGGGGAGTGGACTTGGGTGTGCTCTTCGGTGAAGGGGGAGAGGTCGGTTTCATATACGGGATGCAGCCCTCGAAGCTCGAGGTTGGTGGGACCGATACCCGTGAAATCGGGGACATGAGCGTCACCACGTATCATGGTTATTTCGCCTACAATTTTGGCCCCTCTGACAGCCCCGTCCGACCATATTTGTTGGGAGGGTTCGGCGCGACCAACTACGGAGAGGTGGAATTCACCACGCTTGCCGGCGTGAATCGGACCATCGACAGCGTCACGAAGTTTTCGAGCACCTGGGGAGCCGGCGTGAAGTTCTATCCCTCACCCAATGTCGGTATCCGTTTCGGGGCGCGGTGGACGCCGGCTTACATCAAGTCGGATGCCGAAGGTTGGTGGTGCGATCCCTACTGGGGTTGCTACCTGGTGGGAGACCCACAGTACGCCACGCTTTTCGACTTCAACGGTGGCGTGACCTTCCGGTTCTAATCCCCCTCACCCGCACTCTCGGGGCCCGACGTGGGAAGGAGCGCTGCCGAACACAGTGCTCCCTCCCGCGGACGACCGGGCGAGAAGACAGGGTTTCGGATCTACGGCTGCAACACGACGGTCACGGGTGACGTCAAACGGAACTCGATGAGCTCCTCCGCGGGGATGACGGCCGCCGCTCCGCGAGTAGCCATGTTCGTGCCGACACCCGCAGCAGCGCCCGCGCCCGCGCCGATCGCCGCGCCCTGACCTCCTCCCGCGATGCCGCCGATGAGCGCGCCCACACCGGTCGCGATGCCGGTGCGCACCGCGTCCTTCTTCTTCGTGCTCTCGGCATCAACTGCGTAGGTATCGGTCGACAAGGCGATCACCTGGCCCTTCGCGCCGACGATCGCTCGCACGCCGATCGTCAGGCTGGCGGTGCCCTTGACGCGCCCGCCCGGATCGCTCGTGACGACGACGCCGGTGACGCGCGAGCGTGCCGGGGCGATGACCACGTCGCCAGACTTGAGATCGCGTTCGAGAATCCCGTCGTAGGAGGATCCGTCTTTGAGCCTCGCCGTGGACAGCTCAGACGATGTGCGGACGGGAATGATCGTCCCGGCAGCCAGCGTGTATTCCCGCGGCTTCAGCTCCTCGACCTGTTGCTGCAGCTGGACGTTGGTTTCTGCCTGTTTCGCGTTTACCTCCTGCTGTTGACTGACGAGTTTGTCAGCTTCCGCCTTGGTCAGAGCCGGGTTCGCGGCGGGCGCTGGCTTTTGCGTGGCCGGAGGTTTTTGCGTGGCCGGAGGTTTTTGCGTGGCCGGTGCCGCGGCGGGCGCAGCAGCGGGACTCGTTTCGGCCGGGGCCGCCGCGTCACGTGTGGCCCCCGGCGTGCTCTCGGCGAGCTTCTGCTGCGTTTCCGCGAGCTGCTTCTCGAGCTCCGCGAGACGTTGATCGGCGTCAGAACTCTGTCGGCTGCAGCCCGTTGCGAGGACCGCAGCAACAACGAGGACCGTCGTCCAGTCAGTACGAAAAGTCATGACGATTCTCCTAATGTGAGACCTCTCGGGGGTCGAGGCTAGCGATTGTACCGCCGGCCGCGCCCCGGAGATACTGTCCATCTACCGTTCGGAATGATCTGGTGGTGGGCCGACTGTCGAGCTGGTGATGGAAATCTTGCTCGAAGCCAGCTTTGGGGTGCTCGCCGTTCCTAAGCGGCGAGGGATAATAAACGCGTTCAACTCGCCCTTTCTCGCCGTTCTGTACGGAGGATCTCATGAGATCGTTCATCGTCGCCGCGGTCGCGACCCTGCTGCTGCCAACGGCAGCCGCTGCCCAGAAGACAACCTACGACTATGACAAGAGCGCCACGTTCGATGCCTATAAGACTTACACCCTGAAGGATGGAACCAAGGTCGGCGATCCGCTCATCGACAATCGCATTGTGAACGCGCTCGAGGCGGAGCTGAAGAAGAAGGGTCTGACTCGCTCGGATACGACTCCCGATCTCGCGATCGTCTACCATGTCGCGTTCGACAAGCAGCAGGACATAACGGCGTGGAACACCGGCGGTGGCCCGTACCGCTATGGCTGGGGGGGAGGCTGGGGCACGACGGACATCCGAGTCAACGAGATTCTGGTTGGCACGCTCGTGGTCGACATCGCCGACGTCAAGACAAACCAGGTGGTGTGGCGTGGGTTGGGCGTGAAGGAGGTCAACACGACCGCGAAGCCCGAGCAGCGCGACAAGAGCATTCAGCAGGCGGTGCAGAAGATACTCAAGGAGTATCCACCGAAGATCAAGAAGTAACGCGAAGCCTGGGAACGAGCCGCAGCGCGTTGTCGCGTTCCACGGCTCGGAGATCGGTCTCACTGAAGGCAGTGAGCCGGCGCAAGGCGTTCGCGACGTCGACGCTGGAGCCGCCCGGTGGAAAATCGGTACCGAACAAGACCTGACTGGCGGTGACGAGCTGCAGAAGCGAGGCGACGGCTCCCGCGTTCGCCGCGCCGGCCAGGTCGTAGTGGAACTTCTTCACCTCTTGTAAGAACCCTCCCGGCAGGCGGTCTTTCGCGTTGGCCGAAGCGCCGTCGATTCGGCCCGCCAGAAACGGCATCGTGCCGCCGGCGTGCGACCAGATGAACCGGATATCGGGGTAGCGTGTCGCGTCGCCACTGAACGTGACGCCCATGATGGCTCGCGTCGTGTCGGTGCCGTACTCCATGCTTCCCGGCCCGACGCCAGGCGCGTATTCGAGGTTCCGGCAGCAGTTCGCCGCCGTCGGATGCACATGCACCACCGCTCGGCGTCGATTGAGCTCTTCCATCACAGGCCTGTACGCCGGGTTGCCGAGCCACGTATCGCCGTAGCTCGTAAACAGGCCCACGCCGTCCGCCTTGAGCGTGTCGTAGGCGTAGGCAATCTCGTTCAAGGTCGCTTCGACATCGGGCAGGGGCATCGCGGCGAACAAGCCGAAGCGGCTCGGGTAGTCCTGAACCAGTTTCGCCCCGTACTCGTTGCACGCGCGCGCGACGCGTCGCGTGGCGGCCATGTCGCCGAACCAGAGTCCGGGATTGGTAATGGAGACCATGGCGGCGGCGACGCCGCCTCGATCCATGTCTTCGATCGAGCGGGCCGGTGTCCAGGCGGTATTGGCCGGCTGAAGGAGCGGGCGGCCCTTGACCTCGGCAATCCATGCGGGTGGCGCGAAGTGATGGTGCACGTCGATGCGCTGCGCCGGGGTTGGCGCCGACTGGACCATCGCTGCGAGGGCGTCGTCACCGATTGCAGCCAGTCCCAGCGAGGCGAGGGTCCCAGTCAGAAGGCGTCGGCGATTAGGGTCGAACATGATCACCGTCCGGGCTCACGCATATTACCTCGGCCCCTGATCTCTTGCGACATCGTACGTCCGCCGTTCGAAATGGCCGCGTCGCGGCCTCGCGCGTATACTGGCGGCGTCAGGGCTTGAGGCCGCCTCAGGCCTGGGAGGTGCCAGGCATGGCCGATCTCCAGATCAAGGTCAACGGCACACAGCGGACCATCAGCGCGGCGTCTGAGACACCGCTCCTATACGTGCTGTCGAACCAGTTGGGGTTGCAGGGCCCGCGTTTCGGCTGTGGCCTGGGGCAATGCGGCTCCTGTTCAGTGCTTGTCGACGGCGTCGAGAAACGGTCGTGCCTGACGCCGGTCTCCGCGGTTGTGGACCGAACTGTCACGACGCTCGAAGGGCTCCCGGGCTGGTACGCCGAGAAGGCGCGCCTGGCGCGCGTTCCACGCCTGCATCCGGTCCAGCAGGCGTTCCTCGACGAGCAGGCCCCGCAGTGTGGCTACTGCTACAACGGGATCATCGTGAAGGCCGTGGAGCTGCTGGCCACGATTCCTCGGCCAAGCGAAGCGGAGATTCGCTCGGCGATGAACGGCCATCTGTGCCGTTGCGGCACGTACCCGCGAATCATCCGCGCCGTTCAGCGCGCGTCCCAGATTATGGCGACGCCCGGGGGAGCGCGATGACCGGGCTGCCGCGACGCGATTTCCTGAAGGCAGGCGGCGCGCTGTTCGTCGGCTTCAGCCTGCGGGACGCGGTGTCCGCACAAACGCGCGCGGCCGTCGCCGGGCCACCGGATCCGAAGCTGATCGACACATGGCTGGCCGTCCACTCCGACAACACGGCGACGGTGTATCTCGGTTTTGCCGAACTGGGACAAGGCAACTCCACCTCCCTGCTGCAGATTGCGGCGGAGGAGCTGGATCTGGGGATCGATCAGGTCGAGACGGCGCGCCTCGATACCGACGTGTCGCCCAATCAAGGGGGGACGTACTCGAGTGCGTCGATCGCGCGCGGTGGGCCGCAAATCCGCACGGCGGCGGCAGAGGCGCGCCTGGCCCTCCTCAAGATGGCAGCTGGAAGGCTGAATGCGCCGCTCGATAGCCTCACTGTCTCAAGGGGCGTCGTGACTGCCGCACCAGGTTCCATGCAGGTGACGTATGGCCAACTGGTCGGGGACAGGAGATTCGATCTGCCGATCACCGGGACGGCGGTGCCCAAGAAGCCCGACGAGTACAAGGTTGTCGGCGCGCCGATTCCCCGTCGCGACATCGAGAACAAGATCGACGGCACCTATGTGTTCATGCAACACGTCCGGATACCCGAGGTGTTGCACGGGCGCGTGGTCCGGCCGAGAGGCCAGCGGGCCTACGGGGCCGGCGCGAAAGTTCTCGGTGTCGAGGAAGACTCGATCCGTCAGATTCCGGGCGCCCGCGTGGTGCGCAAGGGGGACTTTCTCGGCGTGGTGGCGCAGGATGAGTGGGATGCCGTCCGTGCCGCCGCCGAGCTGAAGGTCACGTGGGACACCGCGCCGTCGCTGCCCGGTGACGCCAAGCTGTTCGAGCGCATGCGTCTTGCGGCGACATCTGAGCAGATTGTCGTGGAGCGCGGCGACGTGGCCGCCACGCTGAAGACCGCCCCACATGTCGTCTCGCGGATCTGCCACGCCCCATATCAGGCGCATGCACCATTCGGCCCCAATTGCGCCGTTGCCGATGTGAAGTCGGATTCGGCTCTGGTCATCTGCTCGACCCAGGACGTGTACGCAACCCGTCGCACGATCGCCGGGCTGCTCGCACTGCCAATCGAGAAGGTTCGCGTCCAGTACTACGAAGGCTCAGGGACCTATGGCCACAGCTGTTACGACGACGCCGCGCAGGCGGCGGCGCTGCTGTCTCAGGCCGTCGCCAGGCCCGTGCGGGTGCAGTTCATGCGCTGGGATGAGCACGGATGGGACAACTACGGCCCGGCACACGTTGGCGAAGTGCGCGCGGCCGCGGACGGAGTGGGGAAGCTCGTCGCGTACGAGTATCACGGCTGGCAACACAACTGGAGCGCCACTGAAACGTCAGCCCAGTTGACCGGCGTGCCTGCAGCGGAATGGGGGCCCGGTGGTGGAACTGCGCAGGGGGTTCAGGGCGTGAACCGTCTGACCTGCGGCGGAATGTATCAGATTCCCAACCTGCGGCTGGTGAATCACAAGCTGCCCGTGGTCGAGTATTTCAGGGCAGGGTGGCTCAGGTCGCCGCTCGACCTGGCGTTCGCGTTCGCTTCTGAGCAGGCGATCGATCAGCTGGCACTCCTCCTGAACATCGATCCCTATGAGTTCCGCCGCCGGAATATCGCGGACGAGCGCTGGCTGGGCGTGCTCGACGCGGTCGCCAACGCAGCCCGGTGGAGTCCGCGTCAGCCCGCGGCGCAGAGGAGCGAAGGCCGGGTTCTCACCGGCCGGGGCATCGGTCTCGGAACGCACCTGCAATCGTGGGGTGCGGCCGTCGCCGACATTGAAGTCGACCGGGAGACCGGAAAGGTCGTCGCAAAGCATATGTACGGCGCAATCGACGCCGGCCTGGCCGTCAATCCCGCCATCGTCGAGAGCCAGATCTGCGGACAGCTGGTGCAGACGTGCAGCCGGATGTTCTACGAGGAGGTGGCATTCGACACCACGAGCGTCACGAGCCTGGACTGGTCGACCTACCGGGTGCTCCGATTCGAGGAGTGCCCGGAGGTGACACCGATTGTCGTCCAGCGGTTGAATGAACGCAGTTCGGGCGCCGGCGAGGAAGTCATGGCCGCCGCCGCCGGGGCGATCGCGAACGCCTTTTTCGACGCGACGAGGGTTCGGATGGATCAGTTTCCGTTGACACCGCCGCGCGTGCTGGCGGCACTCGAGCGCGGCAGCCGATGATCATCGATGGTCTCGATTCGGTCACACCTGCGGTGCTCAGCGAGGTCGAGCGCGCAACAGACGCCCGCACGCGTGAGATCCTCTCGTGCCTGATCCGCCACCTCCATGCATTCGTCCGGGAAGTCGCGCTCACTGAGGACGAATTTCAAGAAGCCTGCGGATACGTGAACGCCATCGGCCAGCACACCACGGAATACCACAACGAAGCGGTGCTGATGGCTGGCTCGCTGGGAGTGTCGACGCTCGTCTGCCTTCTCAATAACGGCGGCGCCAGCGGGACGGAAACCACCGCGAATCTGCTCGGTCCGTTCTGGCGCCTCGACTCGCCGCCGACTCCCAACGGCGGATCGATCGTTCGATCGCCGACGCCGGGTCCCGAGCTCTTCGTGAACGCGTGGGTCAGGGACAGCGACGGACAGCCGGTCGACGGCGCCGAGGTGGACGTGTGGCAATCCTCGACCGAGGGATTGTACGAGAACCAGGATCCCAGCCAGGCCGACATGAACCTGCGCGGCAAGTTCACCTGTGACGCGAACGGGCACATCTCGTTCCGGAGCGTCAAACCCGCCGGCTATCCGATTCCAATCACCGGTCCCGTCGGCGACCTGCTGCGCGCACAGGGCCGCCACAATATGCGGCCGGCGCACCTGCATTTCCTGATATACAAGCCCGGCTTCAAGACACAGGTCTCGCAGGTGTACTTGCCCGACGATCCCCACATCGACACAGACGTCCAGTTCGGAGTGACCAGAGCGCTGCTCGGCGACTACGTGCGCCACGACAGCGACCCTGCCCCTGCACCGGACGTCAAATCTCCGTGGTATTCGCTCGATTTCACGTTCACTGTCCAGCACGGCGCAGCCAGGCTGCCGCGCGCACCGATTCAAGGTAAAGCGAAGACAGCGTAGGTCTCGCAGTTCGCGGAGCGGGCGGCGGCCGGCTCGTGATATGACTGGAGTGGGGCCAGGCCTGCGGAGGCGGGAGCAGAACAAATGACTCGGTTTCTCACGTTCACGACGCTTACGGCGTGCATTCTCGGAGTCGCGGCCGCGGCTGGACAGCAGCCGATTTTCAGAGGCGCCGGCGACCTCGTTCGCGTCTTTGCGACCGTCACCGATCGAGACGGCAGGCTTGTCACGACGCTCGTGCAGAGCGACTTCGAAGTGCGCGACGAAGGCAAGCCGCAGCCGATCACGTTGTTCGACAACACCCCACAGCCCATCCGACTCGTGGTCATGCTCGATGTGTCGGGCAGCATGGCCGGCAACCTGCCGTTGCTTCGGGCGGCGTCCCAGCAGCTCTTCGCAAGGCTCGGGCCGGACGATGTGGCGCGGGTCGGCTCGTTCGGGCACGAGATCACGATCAGTCCCGAGTTCACGAAGGATCGAAAAGCTCTCATAGGCGCGTTACCCGAATCGATTGCGGCCGACGCGCCGACGCCACTCTGGCGCGCAGTCGACGCCGCCTTGGACACGTTCGGAGAGACGCGCGACGCGCGGTCTGTGGTGCTGGTGCTGAGCGACGGAAAGGACAGCGGCCCGCTCGGCTTCAACCAGCCGTTCGGGAGCCAGGCGCAGGTCATCGATCGCGCGCGGAACGAGGACGTGATGATCTACGGAATCGGCATGCGTAGCCGCGGCCAGCGGCAGATGCCGCCCGGGATTGGTCCGGGGGGGCTTCAGGCGATGATGATGGCCGATTTGCCAGACCCTGGTCTCGCGATCGTGGCGGAACAGACAGGCGGAGGTTACGCGGAGATCCGTTTTGGACAAGACCTTGGCGCGGCATTCGCCGGGGTCGCCGACGAGCTGCACAGCCAGTATCTCGTCGGCTTTGCGCCGTTCAAGCGCGACGGCAAGGTTCACGACATTGAGGTGCGCGTGACGACACGCGGGCTGAAGCCGAGGGCGAGAAAGAACTACGTGGCGCCGAAAGACTGAGTGTTCAGAGTCGCGGGTCGCGCGGGGTCAGGGTAGCAGAATCTGCGAGAGCGTTGAGGTGGGCTACTCCCGAGTGACTTTGAACGTGCCCTTCGTCGTCCCGCGGAGCCAGGTGCCGCTGATCGTACGCTTCGGGGACCCCAGGTTTTCGATCTGCCCGTCGACGACGACGCGCAGGGCGTTGCCTTTTTCGTCTTTGCCCTCGCCCTCGAGATGAACGGTCCAGTTCGTCGAGTTCAGCCTCCCGACCTTGATGGGAGCGGCATCGGCTTCGCCCGGATTGATGGTGCCGCCGAGCGTCGTGTTTTCCCACGTCATCTCGATCAGAACCGGACGTCGGTCGGCCGCGGTCGGACCCCAATCGCCGGACCAGACGCCGACGAGCGGGTGGCCCTGCTGGGCCACCGCCGCCGGCATCATCAGCAACACAAGAACGGCAACCGCCGAGCGGAGAGTCGTGCGCATTCTGGCTCCAGCGCCTACGGAACGATCGAGCTCGTGCGGTCCACTCGAGCGTTCTCTCCGCCGATCATCAGTTCCGAGGCCAGATTGCCGTCCTGGCACATGTACTCGAACTGTTCCCGTCCGGACTGGAACGTCATCAACATGCCGGTTGAGAACGGCGCCGTATACGCGCCCGGATCGTCGATGGTGATTTCATACCGGAGCGTCCTGAAATCGAGCCGGGTGAAGCGCTCCGTGAGGTGAAGCTGCTTCGTGGTCGGCGTCCCGTACGCGTCGATCCACCCGCGCTCGTTGAAGCCGACGGTGTCTACGACGAGCGTGTCGCCCTCCCAGCGCCCCACCGAGTGCCCGTAGTAGCTGGGGTCGAGATCCTTGGGATGCGCCCGGCCGTCCATGTAGATGGGCCGGAAGCTGTGCGGCCCGCCGGTCTGAAAGATGTACATCCGCTTTTGATCCGGCACCTGGACGAATTCGGTGCCGTAGGGCGTCGCCATATTGCGGAATCCACCCGCCGGCTTGCAGCGAGTGTACGGCTCGAACTCGTGCGTCTGCCGGTACATCCAGAGTGCCTTTGCCCATGGCTGGAAAGGCACCTCGCTGACCTTGCGCTTCAGGCCTGGAGGCCCGTCGTTGCCGTTGCCGCTACGATCCCGCAGAGCAATCTCCTCGGGTTTTTCCGGGAGCAACGCCCGGTAATCCTGGCGATTCCAGACTCCCTTTTCCCCAGGAGGCGCTTCGAAACTCACGTGGCCGTCAGCCAGACGCGGGATGGGACGGTTGTCAGCCTTCGCCGCCGCCGTCTGAGCATCGGCGGCCGGCGTCAACGCCGGTGACAGCACCAGACAGCACCCCAACGCCAACACAGCCTCCAAACGGTGTCGCCGCAGCATCGTCACACCTCCCCGTACTCGAATCACTCGAAGAAATCCGTCCCGTTGAACGACTGGGTCCGTGACAGGGTCACGGAATGGCCGTCTCGCTGGACGCCGCGCCCAACTTCACGCCCGTCGCCGCCCAGGTCACGTTCCTCGCGTTCATCCGGGTGCTGCCGTCCCTCGCGCGAGATCCTTCGACGATGATCTCGTCGCCTGTCTTGAGCGTCGTACGGTCCCAACCCCGGCCTCGCACCTGGTGTGGGGCGCCCATCTCGAACCCCCAGTTGACGACCTTGCCCGCCTCGTCCTGGACGTTCATGTAGATCCAGACGTGAGGGTTCGTCCAGACGATCTTCGTGACTTTTCCACGAATCGTGATCGGCTGTGCCGCATCGAACTCCGCGGCGAAGGAATGGTGCGCGACCACGGGGGTCGTTGCTACCATCAGGCCGACGCCGAACGCCAAAAGACTCAATACGCGGGATCTCATTTCCAGTCCTCCTTCTTTCCCTTCGTTCTTCCCCGGGCCTACGGCCTGTTGTCCTGGCAGAAATAGACCGGGAGCTCTTCGTCCGGTACCCACCTGAGGGTCCAACTGCTCGTCCAGGTTCTCGTGTAAGCCCCAGGGTCGTCGATCGTCACTTCGTACCGCAGCGTGTAAAGATCGGGACGCGAAAAGCGCTCGATCAGGTGGAGTTGTGGAGTATGAGGGAGCCCGCCGTTTGAAAACCAGAATCGATCGTGGAAGCCTTTCGAGTCGACGACGAGGGTGTCGCCTTCCCACTTGCCGACGGCATGGCCGAAGTACAGGGGATCCTCGGCGTTCCCGTCCGGGAGACCCGTCTGGGGCCGGCCATCGAGGTAGATGAATCGCCAGTTCTGATTACCACCGCCCATCATCACCCGGATGCGCTGACGGTCCCGCTCTTCGAGAAACTGCACGCCGTACGGCACCTGATAGATTCGCGGGCCCGCCTGCGGCTTGCAGTCGAGGAACATCGGATCGTCTTTCATGAAATTGCGCTGCCGATAGATGTACAAGTCTCTCGCCCATGGCTGGAACGGTGCGACTTTGCCGGCGTCGTTGACGTTGTTCAACAGGCCATGTCGGTTGGCGCCGACCGTCACTCCTTGCTCGACCAGCGTGGTGGCGCTCGGGAAATCCCAATGGCCGCCGACCTGCCCATCTGAAGGACCCAACCGCGGTTGCCCGTCGGGCCAGCGCGGCGTTGGAGGCACTGGGGTCGGCAGAGGAGGCGGCATTGGTGCAGCGACGGCGAAGACTTTTCTGCCGGTGCCGTCAACCACGACCGAGTTGGCCCATGCCTGTCTGCTGCCGTCCCTGGCAACCATTCCTTCCACGGTAATGGCGTCGCCCAGCTTGACCGTTTCGGGGCTCCAGCCGTTTCGGCGGAGATCGACGGTGCTTTCGAGCTCGACAGCCCAGCTGGCTGTGCCTTTCGCGTCCTGAACCTCCATGAAGATGTGGACGTGCGGATTCAGCCAGTCAATCTTCGAGACGCTTCCCTTCAACGTGATGGGCTTGGCCGGGTCGAATTTTGCCCTGGGCTCGTGATGCCCCGACACCGGCGAGATGGTGAGGAACAGGGCGATACCTGTGCCGAACAAACCAAGCGCCGCGTTCCCCCGTCGTATCACCATCCTCAGACTCCCGTCGGGCGCTACTGTCTCGTGATGCTGAAATCCCCTTTGACCGAGCCGACGTTCCAGGTTCCGGCGATGCTGCGATTGTAGGTCCCGAGATCGTCGATCGTCCCATCGATTACATACGACACGGCCCGACCCTGGGCGTCTTTGCCGTCCGCCTCGATGTGCAGGCTCCAGTCATTCGGATCCACTTTGGCCACCTTGAACGGAATGCCATTCGGACCCGGATTGATGGTCCCCACGAGCTCTTTGCCGGTCCACTCCATCACGACGACCACTCGGGTGCGCTGGTCCTTGGTCGGGCCGTAATCCCCGATCCAACTGCCGCTCATCGGGTGCCCTTCCTGCGCCACGACCTGGACAGCCATGACGAGGCCCAGCCAACAACTCAGACAGATACTGACAGCGGTTCTGCCCCGCATGATTGCTCGTCCTCTTATACACCAACCTTCCGCGGAACGGCCCAGTTTCTTTCGGTGCAGGCGCTCGGGGTGGAAAACCGCGTTCCGGTGGCCAGTCTTGAAGTTACGGGGCTCAACGGCCCTGCCGTCCCCCTCCATCACGGCGCGCCCGATGGGCGGATCGACACAACAATCCCCACGCCGTCCTCAATGTAGGACGCGCTGACGCTGACGGCTCGTGGCTTCTCGGTACGCATCGCGGTCCGGGCCCCGGCGACCCCGATCGCCGCCCCAAACGCCACGTCGCTCAGATAATGCCTGTTGTGGATCATTCGTGCCGACCCCACGTACCCCGCGACGAGATACGCAACGGCGCCGACCTTCCAGCCGTACGACTGCCTGAGGACCGATGCGGTGGCAAACGCGCTCGCCGTGTGCCCCGAAGGAAAAGAGTGCTGATTGCTGCCGTCCGGACGTTCGCGCTGGACCGAATATTTGAGCAACTGCGCCCACGGCTGGCTGACGAACTGCCCACCGACGATGTTTGCGCCCACTTGTGCGACGTGCGGTCGATTTGTCGCACGCCCCACTCCGTATGTGATGAACCCCGCCGTTGTCTGCACGAGAAACGCGCCGTAGAAGTCCCCAGGAGCGAACGCGTCGTCGAACGCTTTGTTCGTGTTGACTTCTTCGACGACGTCGTCGTCCCACCGGTGAAGCAGCAGCGCCGAGGCGCCACCAATTCCCAGGACCTTGGCGGAATCGATGGACACGAAGCGCACGAGGTTCCCGGGCACAGCCGAAAAGATGCTTCCGAGCGAGGGCGCCCGGACAGATGGCTCGGCCAAGTCGGTGAGAGCTTGCCCTGCGTATCCGGAGGCCGGGCAAACAATCGTTGCCAGCACCAGCGCCGACCTCAACAACGATTGGCATGAGAAATGGACCGGGCGGTTTGACGTGGAGGTTGCCGACCGCACAGGTTATTATGGCCGCAATGAGGGTCGGTAGCGACCCGTTGTGGTCGGCCGGAGTCACCTGCCAAGGCGCTCGAACCTAAACGAACGTAATGTCCCATCCATTCCGGAGGGTCCGGGTTTTCGTAGCGGGCCTGTGCTGTCTTGTGATGTTGCCGGTCTTCTCGGCCGCGCAGGAATCGCGCGCCGAAATCATCGCCGAGCAGCAAGCTGAAAAAGCGAAGCGGCTGGCGCCGTACGTGCCGGGCACCGCCGAACGCGTCCTCACCCGGCTCCAACGTGGTCTTGTGATGTCTCCGGGCGGTGCGTATCCCTATTTCGACAGCGCATACAGCGGCGCCGGATTCACGCTGGGCGCGGGCTACCGCTCTTTCTACGGCGATCGCAGCCAGTGGAACCTTCGCGGCCTCTACGCGGTCACCGCGTCGAAGCTCATCGAGCTCAGCACTGACTCAGTGGGGCACCAGGGCGATCGTCTCGACCTGCATGCCCGCGTGGGCTGGCGGGACGCGACCCAGGCTCCCTTCTACGGCCTGGGAATGGATACCTCGAGCGAGGATCGAACGAACTACCGGATGAAGCAGGCGTACGGCGGAGGCGATCTTCGAGTCCACATGACGCCGTGGGCTTTCGTGGCCGGCGGCGTACTGGTCGAGGACTTCAACATCGAAGACGGCAAAGGAGACGAACCGCCCACAGACAGCGTCCACACTCCGGAATCGGCGCCGGGACTCGGCGCCGACCCGAACTACTTTCACTCGACAGTGTCCGTTGGCGTGGACTCGCGGCGATCTCCGGGCTATTCGCGGCGCGGCGGGCTGTACGAAATCGCGTATCACAACTATGCCGACCCTGACAATACGTACAGCTTCGATCGGGCCGATGCGGAAATCATTCAGCACATACCGATTCTTCGTGAAACCTGGGTGGTCTCGCTCCGCGGTCGGTTGCAGACAACTCTTGGCGAGAGCGACGTCGTGCCCTTCTTCCTGCTTCCGGCGCTGGGCAGTGGCAGCACGCTTCGCGCGTACAGCAGCTGGCGATTCCGGGATCGTCACAGCATGTTGACGACGGCTGAATGGCGATGGATCCCGAATCGCCTGGCTTTCGACATGGCGCTCTTCTACGACGCCGGGATGGTCGCGAGTCGTCGGCAGGATCTGCGGCTGGCGGACTTCAGGAGCGGTTTCGGAGTCGGCGTGCGTTTTCACTCGCCCGTCGCAACGCCGCTGCGGGTCGAGTTGGCCGGGGGCGGCGAGGGACTCCGTGTCGTTTTCTCGGGAGCGGCGGCGTTTTGACGGGCTCATCGGGTACCTGCGCGATCGCCGCGTGCTGTGCGGTGGTCATCCTGACCGGGTCGCTTGCCGGCGCGGGACGCAAGTTCTACGACGACGATCCGCTGGCTCGTGAGCCGGAAACGCAGGACGCTTCCGCGGTTCAATCGTGGGAGATCGACCTTGCCTTCGATCTCAGCTTGAATCTCTTTGCGCGACCCGGTGATCCCACCCCGAACGTCCGGGCCATGAACATCAACACTATCGACGAAGTGCCCGACTCGAGCTGGTTCGTCAACCGGATTCTCGCGCGGCCGGTATCCATCGAGGAGGCGACCCAGGGGTGGCTCCCCGGCACCGGTCCGGCGCCCGGGACGTGGGTGGTCACTCGAGCGAAGGAAGCGGGTGCGTCACCCGGATTCACCATCGAGGACGCGAATCAGGTGACGTGGTTCGTCTCGTTCGATGCACGGGGATACCCGGAATCCGCCACGGGCAGCATTCTCGTAGCGAACAAGATCTTCTGGACGCTTGGCTACTGGCAGATCGAGAACTACCTGATCTCGCTGCGACCCGATCAGCTCGTCATCGGCGAGTCCGCCATCGTCCGGCCGCCATCGGGCGAGCTGCGCCCGATGAGGCGTTCCGACATCGAGGATGTGCTCGCCAGGTCCGAACCGGGTCCCGATGGAACGTATCGTGCCGTGGCGGCGCGCGCGGTACCAGGGCGGCCGCTGGGAGGGTTTCGGTATTACGACACCCGTCCGGACGATCCGAACGATGTGATCCAACACGAACACCGGCGGGAGCTTCGGGCGCTGAAGGTGTTCGGAGCGTGGACCAACCTCGTCGACATGAAGGCGGGAAACACGCTCGACACGCTCGTGACGGTAGACGGCCGCGCCGTGGTGCGTCACTACCTGCAGGATGTCGGGTCCACGTTCGGTACGGGTGCGCTCGGGCCGCTCGAGTACGACGAAGGATGGGAGCATTTGGTCCAGGGCGATACGGCCCTGAAGCGGCTGATTACCCTCGGCTTCTTCATTCAGCCGTGGCAAACGGTCTCCTACACGGAGAACCGCACCATCGGCCGCTTTGAAGGAACCGTCTTCGATCCAACGGCGTGGAAGCCCCGTGCCCCGAACGCCGCGTTCCTTCGAGCGAGGAGCGACGACACCTTCTGGGCGGCGAGACGTGTGATGGCGTTCTCGGACGAGATGATACGCGCTGCGGCCAGGACAGGACGCTACAGCGATCCCAAGGCCGAGCAGCTTCTCGGCGACGTGCTCATCCAGCGGCGCGACGCCATTGGCCGCGCTTACCTGACGGCGGTCAACCCGCTGGTGAATTTCGCGCTGACCGCGGGCGGCGAACTTACGTTCGAGAACGCGGCGGTGAGGGCCGGAATGGCCACGGAGCCAGCGGGCGGGTACTCGGTGACCTGGGCACGATTCGACAACGAAAGCGGCACGGATGCGATCATCGGAACCCAATCGACCACTGGTGGCCGCGTGCCAGCCTCGGTCACGCTGCCGGCGGCGCTCGGATCGTTCATCAAGGTGCAGGTGAGCGCCGTCCAGCCCGTACACGCCAGTTGGGCGGTGCCGGTGGATGTCTATTTCCGCCGTAATCAGGCCGGCTGGCTACTTGTCGGGTTGGAGCGATTGCCGTAAAGATCACACGACTCGTGACGATGTTGTCCCGACGGTCTCTCATGATCGCCCGCGCCGGAATCGCCCTCGCCGGGCTGACCGTCGCCCAGGACGCTCGGGCGCAGGATCTGGAGCCTCGCGCCTACGCTGCCACGCCAATTGGTGTCCATTTCGTCGTGGCGGGGGGAGGCCGATCGAGCGGCGGCGTCGTCATCGACCCGTCGCTGCCGGTCGAGGACGTCCACGCGATCGTCGGGGCGGCCACGGTTGGCGGTGGGACGACGTTTTCACTCTGGGGCCGGACGGCGCTTCTCGCAGGGGCCGTGCCGGTCGCGCGGGTCCGAGCAACGGGGCGTGTGGGCGAGGTGGCTCAGGAAGTCACTCGACTGGGTCTCGCCGATCCCCGGATCAAGCTGTCGGTCAATTTCCTCGGAGGGCGGGCGCTCAGGCCGAGTGAGTTCGCAAAATCTCGGACTCCGACGATTGTCGGGGCCAGCGTTGTCGTGGGCCCTCCGCTCGGGGAATACTTCCCCGACAAGTTGATCAATCTGGGCGCGAACCGATGGACCTTCAAGCCGGAGGTGGGCATCTCCCGAGCCATCCGCAATTGGACGGTAGAACTGTACAGCGGCGTGTGGCTTTTCACCGCAAACGACACTTTCTATCCTGGAACCTCGACTCGCACGCAAGAGCCCATCTTGACGCTCCAGGCTCACGTGAGCTACACCGTTCGCCCTCGTCTGTGGGTGGCATTCGATGCGACGTGGTACAGGGGCGGAGCGACGACCGTCGACGACGTCCCGAAGGCCGATCTGCTGCGAAACTCGCGCGCGGGCGCGACGCTGTCGCTTCCGCTCAAGGGCAATCAGTCGGTCAAAGTCGCCTACAGCGAAGGGACCACGACGCGAATTGGCGGGGATTTCACCACGGTGGCTGTCGCCTGGCAGCTTTCGTGGATCTCCGCCCCGCGAGCGCCCTGAGCCCGACCGAGAAACTACCAGACACGCTTGACCTGGAAGTCCACGATGTTTTCCGATGTGGTGAACGGTTCGTCCGTGGTGTCGCGCGAACGCGCCCAGATGTACAGAAGCGCGAATCGCCACGCGGCGTCGTGCCGATAGCCGACGCCGGTCCGGATCCGCTGGCGATTCGCGAAGCGCTCCTGCTGATCGGACAAGGGAATGAACCATTCCCAGTCCGTGAGCAGATGAATCGTGCCGGCGTCGGCGAGATTCGGGCGATTAAGCGGGAAGAGCAGCTCCACCCGGTTGCGGAATCGTCCTGTCGATTCCGCCGGTTGATCGTTTGAATAGACGAAGTGGCGTAACTCGGCGCGGAAGAGATCGCGGATCACGAGACGGCGCTTCGGCAGCTTCTCTTTGAGCAGCAGTCGGTTCTGCCTTGAAAACAGATGGAATCGGGCGCCCCCGCGCACCGTGACCTCGGTGGTGTCGATCTCATCGGTCTGGGTCGTGAATCCGATCGGCAGTTCCCCGACCAGATCGAGCCACGGTACCATCGAGAATTCGATGGCGGGCGTCACGTCCACGTTGGCCCAGTCCGGCTCGTCGGGTGGCCTCGAGACGAGGGCCTTTGGTTCGAAATCGACCTCGTACATCAGGGTCGAGCTCTGGACACGGCTGAAGGTGACGTTCGCCCACAATTGCGTGGTCGTCTGCGCGGCCGCGCTGGGAGTGGCCACCAACATGGCGCCCAGGACGAATCGGCAGAGGTAGCGTCTCATCGGCAACAACCTGTGTTCTCTAGAGACGCCCATTCGACCCGGTCGCTACCCACGACAGATCACCGCGGAATCACCACCGGCGGTGAGCTGCGCAGACGCCGTTGGGAGAGCCCGGGCGCCGATCGCCAGAATTCCGCCAAAGTCTGGTACGCTGTGGCTGCGTCCGAGGCGTGGCCCTTGCACGGCCGACGGAAACCGATCAGGAGGCTCGAAATGAGAACGCTCAGCGCAATAGCTTTCCTCTGTGCTGCTGCCCCCGCTCTGATGGCAGCCCAAACGAAAACGCTCCCCGGCGAGATGAAGACGACGACGGTGACCATCGAGGCCATCGATCAGAGCACCAGGACTCTGACGGTCGTGGACGAGAAGGGCCTTCACAAGCAAATCTACGTTCCGACCGAAGTGAAGCGCTTCCCCGAGCTCAAGATTGGCGACAAGATCACCGCCCGCTATTACGACAACGTCGTGGTCCGGCTGAGGAGACCCGGCGAGAAGCCAGTTGACACTCAATCGGTGTCGGCCACGCCGCTCGCGGGCGGCGCGCCGGGCGGAACGATTGCCCAGCAGCGCACGATCACCGCCACCGTCACGGCGATCGATCAAAAAGTGCCGTCTATCACCGTGAAGGGGCCGAACGGATGGCTCTACAGCACCAAGGTGGAAGATACGAAGGCGCTGGCGACGGTGAAGGTCGGCGATCAACTGGAGATCACGTGGACCGAAGCCATGATGATTGCAGTCGAGCCTGGAAAATAACCCAACGCCGGTCTTTCCATCCGGTCTAAATAGGCGGGATTCGATAGTCGGCGAGGACGACCGTGATGTTGTCCTCGCCGCCTCGCTCGAGCGCGCGGTCCACCAGGCTCCGGCACTCCTCTTTCGGCTGCCGGCGACGGCAGAGGACGTCGGCGATACGACCGTCGTCGAGGGCATCGGTCAGCCCGTTGGTGCACAGCATCAGCCGGTCGCCATCTTTGAGCGTGAAACGGTCGATCGCGATTTCCGGCGCGCCCGCACGTCCGCCAATCGTATCGGTCAAGATGTGGCCGAGGTCCTGGCTGCCTGCTTCCAGGGACTGGGGCTTCGCGCCATGGGCCATTCGCTCTTCGAGCGTGTGATCGACAGTCAGTTGCGTCAGCTCGCCCTCGCGGTAGTAATACGCGCGCGAGTGGCCGACGTGCGCGATGAACAGGTCGTTGCCCGCTGAGTACGCCGCCGTGAGCGTCGTGGCCATTCCCTGCAGCTCGGCGTGCTCCATTCCCCGCTTCAGCACGGTGTCGTTGACGCGCTCGTACAAGCGCTCGGCCCTGTCCATCACGTCGGCAGCCGTCCGGCTGTCGATTCTGATGTTCCAGTGGCCGTAGTGAAGCGCGAGATGCGCAAAGGTGCTGAGCGCGATGCGGCTGGCCAGGCCGCCGGCGCCGCTGCTGCCAATTCCGTCGGCCACGAGCATGGCGTAAGCGTATTCCTCGAACGGGCGCGGGACTTCCGCGCTCGTCAGGCTGGTTTCGAGCACCGTCTGGCTTCGCCCGAGACGGATCGCAAGGTAATGATCGTCGTTGTGTTGTTGACGTTTCCCTCGATGGGAGCAGGCGCCCAGCTCCACCTCGACCGACGATGCCAGCGTGCGGAAGTCGCCGGTTTGGAGAATGGGCGACAGGAGGCGCCGCCGTGCGGCCTGCGCGTGTTCGTCTTCCGTGTCCATGGAGAGGAGTCCGCTACGCGACCATCAGCATGGTGTGATGATCGCGTACTGCGGCCCCGCCTGTCACTCCGCGGGTGACCACGAAGCGTCGGGATTGTAGAGCGCGATGCCGCCGGCGACTGTTGCCGTTTCGGGCCCGAGATCCTTCTCCAAAACCGTGCCGTCCTGGTTGACGAGGAAGGTCATGACGCCGGTCACGTCGTAATCGGCCGGCCACGCCACGAGCGCGAATCCCCCGGACATCTCGCCACCGACCAGATAGGACTTGGCGCCCCCGGGGGCGTCGGCTCCCTGACCCGTCAGGATCTTGAAGTAATAGCCGTAAAAAGGCGAGGGCCGTGCGGTGTCGACCGGCGCGCGTCCTTCAGCTGCCGCTTGTGCGACGAGATCGCCGAGCGGGCTCCGTCGCTGACCTCGTACCGACGGCCAGTAGAGGCCGTTCTGCTTGCCGGGATCGCTTCGAAACGTCTGGGCAAACCGACCGCTCGGCTTGCCGTCGTGGCCCTGCTCGGCGTACTGACGCTGTGCCGCGACGTAGGTCCGCGCGATCCGGATCGCTGCCAGCTCGTTTCGACCAATGCGCCGGGCAATCACTTCTTCTTTACCGGCGGCTGTGTCGAATCGCCAGCCGGCGGTGTCCCGTATGAGGGGAACCGGGAACGGCCAACTCTCGCTGCCGATGATGAGCGTTTTTCTGTCGGGACCGTCGTCGACCAGCTGCCACGCTTCGGTCACCGCGACTGTAAAGACTTGGCGGTTGCCGCGCGCAGTCGCCGGGTCGGACCCAGCGACGAGCTCCTGGCTCTCCGGGCCGAAAATGGCCATGACGTCGTCGAGCTTCTCGGCCTTGACGGCCTCGATCAGCGCCCGAACCGCCGCCTCGGGTGTCGCGAACGCCCGATAAGGAGACTCGGGAGCAGCGGAGCGGCAGGCCGCAGACGCCGACAGCACGACGCAGGCAAGAAGGGCCGCCGCTCGTCGACCGGCGCTGCTTCGGGCGCCAGATATCCGGTGTGAGTTCGCTGCTGGCCTCATGGTCGTGTCCTCACGCTTTCCAGTGCATCAGCGCCGCCGTCCGCCGCCGCCACTGCGAGCGCCGCTGCTGCTCCTGCTCTGCTGGCCGCGCGAGCTCGCCGCGCGTTCCGACTTTCCGCTCGAGTAGCCGGAGAAGGCATCGGAGCTCGTTCCTCGTTGCGACTGAGGCGCCGCCGATGCCGTTCTTGTCCCGGTATAGCCGCGTGAACCGGACGTGGCGCCGCTTGACGTCTTCGCCTGCGTCGCGTTCGTCTTCGCCTGCGTCGCGTTCGTCTGCGCCTGTGTGCGCCGTTCCTGGACCTGCGCCTGCGACTCCGGACGGTTTTCCTGACGGGTCTGCTGGCGCTCGGTGCGTTGTTCCTGCGCCTCGGGCCGGTTCTCCGTCCGGTTCTCCTGACGATCGGTCCGCTCTTCCCGTGCATTCTCGGCTCGGTCGCCTCGTTCCTCGACAATGTCCTCCCGATGATCCATCCAGTCTTCACGCGCATCTTCGCGCGCGTCATAGTAGTCGTCCCACCCGTCGTTGTACATGTAAGGGCTGCCGTGCCAGCCATACGGACCGTAGTAGTAGTCGTTGTCGATAGCGGCGCCGATGGCGATTCCTGCGGTGAACCCTATCAGCCCCGCTGCTGCCACCTCGGCGCTGTTGTCTTCCTGGACCACGATCGTCGTCGTTGTGGTGGGCGCCATATACACGGTTGTCGGGTTGTACTGCGGCACGTAGACGACCTGCGGGTTCGCAGGCTCGATGACGATCACCTGCTGGCCGCTCGACGTGGTTTGCGTCTGCACTTCCTGCTGAGCGGTCGTCTTCAACGTTCCGGCTTTCTGGGCCTGCGTTCTCAGTTTTTGAATGCTCGCGAACACCGCCGCCCTGTCCGCAGCGAATGCTTTCCCCAGCCGCGTCGTCCAATCGAGGTCGGCTGCCATCATGTTGACGACCTGACCGAACGGCGCGAGCGCCACGAAGCTCGGTTCGAAGTTGTCTACGAGCGCCGCATCCTGAAGCTCTGTACCTTTGAGCGTCGGGTTGCTCTTCAGGAACTGACTGAGAGCCTTCACGCCGGCCGGATCTGCGGTGCACAGCAGGATTTGCGCAAGCAGTTGATCTGGATACAGAGCAACTGGCGCAAGGAGCCGATCGAGTTCCTCAGCCGGCGGCGCCTTGGTCGCCGCCGAGGAAGCAGGTGCCTGCGGCGCGGGAGGCAGCCCCGCAGCCTCGGTTGCAGGCGAGAGAGTTGCGACGGTCACCATCAGGAACGAGCCGAGGACGATTGCGATCCACCTCATGTGTACCTCTGTCATTTGAGCCGTCTGGTGCACGATCTGTTATAGCGCGGCGTGTGCCGTTTGTCGTTTGAGAATGCTGCAATCTTAACTCTCAGGATTCAAAGACGTTGCGGGATTCGTTCGTGATCGCCGGTTTGTCGCGCGGCCCTCAGTCGCTCCGAAACATTGGAGGGCATCCCGAATGCCGGAGCTAGTCCGGGGCCAAACCGCGGCTTGACCGAACGAGCTAGGTCAGGCCTGTGCTGCGAGCCACGCCGCATGGGAGGCGCGAATGAGCTCAATCGCCTCGTCTGCACCCGGTACGCATCTGGGAATCGCCATGTCTTCGACTTTCGCGAGCGGCGGGTCGGTTGCGAGCATCGAGCTGCGTGCCCACTCCACGAGACCCGGCCACATTTTGCCGACTAGGATGAGCGGCGTGTTGTGGAGATGTTTCACCTGGAGGAGTTGCCAGATCAGCATCATCTCGAGAACGGTGCCGATCCCTCCCGGCGCCACCAGGAAGGCGTCAGACGTCAGCACGAACTGGTGCAGGCGTGTAAAGAACGTCCGATGCTCGAACGCCTCGGTGACAAACGCGTTGACCTCCTGTTCGAACGGCAAATCAACGCGGATCCCGACTGAATGAGCACGTTCCGGGGATGACGCGGCTCCCTCGTTGGCTGCCTGCATCAGCCCGGGGCCGCCTCCCGTGATGATGTCGCACCCCATCGCAGCGAGCGCGGCTGCTGCCCGTTTGGTCTCTTCGTATCCGAACGTGCCTGGTTGCACTCGCGCGGAGCCGAAGATGCTGACGCGGTATCGCTCGCGGCGCGACGGCCTGAGTCGCGTGAGACTGTTGACAACGTTCCAGAGATCGAGGACCGAATCGACAAGTACGTCCTTGACCCGTTCCTCGTCCGCGAGGCTGATCGGAGTCGACCTGTCAGGTGATTCGCGCTTGCTCATCGTTCTCAGTCCATCCCGACGCGGAGATCGCTTACGCCTCGAGGGTCAACTGCCGGTGAATGGACACCGCCGCGACCGTGACTGATCAGCTCGCCACCTGCTGGACGTGCAGCGTATGGGGTTTGGTGGCACGCAGGCGGTCGGCGATTGCGATGAGCCTGGCGCGATCGTGCACGTAGCCTGCATGCAGCACGCGGCAGTCGTCGTCGAGCGCGCGGACAAGGGCGTCCAGCTCCCTCCAGGTGGCCAGATCGGGCGGGAAGAGTGACGCCTGCGCGTCCCGGGTCCAGGAGATCAGGACCTCGAGGTCGTGCAAGCGGCCCAGCAAGTCCTGTGCGGTTTTCATCGCCTTGATTTCGGCGGTGACACGGCCCCGCTTCGTCTGAGTGCGAAGCTCAGCGGTGTACCGCAGCTTCTTGAGCGCGACGCGGACGGCGTGGAGAGGCTCGGGCAGATACACGGCGCCCGCCGCCTCGATCGCAGCGTGGGCTCGTTCGGCACGCCGAGTCAGACGCGCATCCAGCGCCCACTGCCAGGTGTTCTTCGGGCGATTGGCGCGTGTGGGCGACGCCGACTTCGTGTGGCGCGACTCGAGTCGCTTCGCGGCATTCTCGAGCTTGCGTGCGAGCCGCTCCAATTTCGGTGTCGGGAGCTTGGCGGCCATGCGCTCACGGGCGGCTGTCCGGGCCCGCAGGACCGCGGCGCCGATTCGTTTCAACCCCTCCCGCGGGTACCGAGCGTTTCCTTCGAGCTCCTCGATGAGAAGCATCAGCACGTCGAGCTCGCGCACGGAGCCGAGCCGCCTGGTCACTCTTCTCAGGCGTCGGCTGAGGCGTCGGGTCGTGTCAGCGTCAAGGGCCAGAAGCGGGATGAGCTCCCGAAGGCGCCGCGACGCCACGCGCATACGGTGGAGCGCCTCGATATCGCCTTCTTCAACGTGGGGGATTTCCCCAGCAAAGGCGTCCAGCAACTTCCGAAAGGCGCCGACCGACGAGGGTGTGCCGTTTTGGGCCTTCACGGTGAAATTGTAGCGGAGATGTGAAAGGTGGTGTGACTCCGGCCGAATGGCCGCCATACCTCCAACTTGCACGCAATTTGCGGAGGCGTCTTGATTTCCGGTCTAAGCTGGGCAATTGTATCGGGGCATTTGACCAAAGGCCCGAAGACAAACTGGCAAAACCGCTTAGGACGCGATGGTGAAGGTCCCCCGTGTCAACTCATGAGCTTGTCGATCTCACCGTGACTCTCCCGCGGCATGTCGTGCGGGTCGTCCTCGAATCGTTCGGCGTGGTGAGCAAAACCGTGCGCCGGCAGCGACTCGACGTCTCTCCCGTCAGCGAAAACTGGCTGAGACAACACGAGCTTCATCGGGGAAAACACCCCGAGGGCTGCTAGGCACGGTCTTCCCGTCAAGCAGTCAACCGGATACCACAGCGCACAACCGTTTCGAGACGAGGAATCGTCTGAGAATCGGCCGGTGTGACCGGGCCAGGCCCGCCTGATAGTGTTCTCGGCAACGATGGTCGTCGCCAGACCTCCATGTGATGAAGCGGTGATCCTGGCAGGGGTCGCCCAGCCAACCGATGCGCGGTGCGGGCGCTGGGTGCTGGCGGCGACCATACTCGGATCGAGCCTGGCGTTCATCGACAGCACCGTCGTGAACGTCGGGCTGCCGGCACTGCAGACCGCAATGGGCGCGACGTTGGCGGAAATTCAGTGGGTCGTCGAATCCTACGCGCTCACGCTTTCTGCGCTGCTGTTGACGGGAGGATCGCTTGGCGATCGGCGGGGCCGCCGTGCCGTCTTCGTTGCCGGTGTCTCGCTCTTTGCCCTCGCGTCCATGTGGTGTGGCTTCTCCCGCAGTATCGGCGAGCTCATCGCGGCTCGTGCGCTGCAGGGTGTGGGCGCCGCCCTGCTCGTGCCGGGCAGCCTGGCCCTGATCAGCGCGTTGTTCCCGGAAGCGGAGCGAGGCCGGGCCATCGGGACGTGGTCGGGGTTCACGGCGATGACGGCGGCGCTCGGTCCCATCCTCGGCGGCTGGCTCGTCCACAACTTGTCGTGGAGGTGGATTTTCTTCATCAACCTTCCGCTGGCCGCCGTCGTCCTTGCGATCACGGTGTGGCGCGTTCCAGAGACGCGTGCGGCGGGCACCCCAGGAGGACTCGATTGGCCTGGCATTCTCCTGACCACCTCCGGCCTCGGGGCTCTTGTCTTCGGGTTGATTGAATCTGTACCGGTGGCGGGCGTGGCGGGAATCGCGCTGTTGGTCGTCTTTCTCTTCTTTGAATTCCGCTCGCCGGCTCCAATGCTTCCTCTGGTGGTGTTCCGGTCGCGCACGTTCAGTGGGGCGAACGTGATCACGTTTCTCCTCTACGCCGGGTTGGGCGGCGTGCTTTTCTTCTTCCCCTTGAATCTGATTCAGGTCCAGGGTTATTCGGCCACCGAAGCGGGCGCCGCGCTGCTGCCCTTCATCGGGTTGATGTTCTTGTTGTCGCGCTGGTCGGGCGGTCTGATCCAGCGATATGGAGCGAGGGGACCGCTGATCGTGGGACCGCTGGTTGCGAGTATCGGCTTTGCCCTCTTCACCAGGCCTGCGGTGGGGGGCTCGTACTGGATCACGTTCTTCCCGGCGGTGCTCGTTCTCGGAATCGGTATGGCCATCAGCGTTGCGCCGCTGACGACGACGGTGATGAGTTCGGTGTCCAGGGAATATGCGGGCGTCGCTTCAGGGATCAACAACGCCGTGGCACGCATCGCGGGTCTGATTGCCATCGCCGTTCTGGGTGCGGTCTTGTACGCAGCATTCAATCGAGCGCTCGATCGGCAGCTGGTCACGATGAATCTGCCGATGGCGATTCGCGCCGAAATCGACACGCAGCGCCGTAATCTTGGAGCGGCGGAAACGTCAGACGCCCGGGCCCGTGAGGCCATTCAGCGATCGTTTGTCACCGGCTATCGATACGTGCTCTGGATTGCAGCCGCGCTTGCCGTGGCGAGCTCCGCCGCCGCTGCGGCGCTGATAGGAAGCGACCCGGCCCATCCCGAACGCCTCACGGATGAGCGACGCGTGTGACCTGTGACGAGCGACAGACCAGCCGGCGCCGGCCCGCCGACGACTCATCCGCCCGCACGATCCTCCCAGTCAACCCAGTCAACCGGGTAGGTTGCGATGTACGCCTTCACCGCCTCGCCAACGGTGTCGAAGAACGAGTTCGCGCCGAGACGACTGAAGAGCCCGAAGCGCTTCAGTTTGTCTTTTACGGGGTCCTTCATCTCGGCGAAGCACAACTCGATGCCGTAGTCATGAAGGGCCGCGTCGAGCTCGGCGAGAACGTCGGCAGCGGTGACGTCCACGCTGGTGACCGGTTCGGCTGCAACGACGACCCAGTGGACCGGCGTCGGCGAGCTCGCGACCGCATCTCGGACACGCTCCTGGAACAGCTCGGCGTTGGCGAAGAAAAGCGGCGCATCCCATCGGAAGAGGACGAGACCGGGGATCAACCGCGCGTCCGGATACCGCGTGATGTCGTGATACCCCTTGACGCTCTGGACGCGGCCGAGCACGGCCGAATGGGGGCGCCAGCCGTCCCAGAGAAACTCGATGACGGCGATGACAATCGCGAGCGCAATTCCAGGGATGGTGCCCAGAACCGCAACGCCGGCGAAACAGGTCATCGACAGCCAGAACTCCCAGCGTTGAATGCGGTAGATGCGGCGCAGGTCGGAGACTTCGATCAAGCCGATTGCCGCGGCGATGACCAGAGCGGCGAGAGCGGGCTGGGGGAGGTTTTGAAGCAGCGCGGGGGCAAGAAGCAGCAACAACCCGACGGCGAGCGCACCAACCACCCCTGTCAACTGCGTCTTCGCGCCTGCAGCTTCGGCGACTGGCGTCCGCGATGCGCTGCTGCTGATGGGGAAGCCCTGGAAGAATCCTGCCGCAAGGTTGGCGACGCCGAGCGCCGTCATTTCCTGATTCGGGTCCACTTGTGTACGAAGGCGCGCTGCGTAGGTCCGCGACAGCACGCTCGTATCTGCAAACGAAACCAGAGCGACGGCGATCCCTCCCATCACAATCGGCGTGACGTCATCGATCGTGATGGCGGGAAGGCGCAGCGCGGGCAGCCCCTGCGGCAGCGGCCCGAGCACCGCCACGCCGGCGCTCGTGGCGAGATCTCCCAAGGCGGTCACCAGCGTGGCCGCGACGACGGCAATGAGAAGGCCTGGTACGCGCGGCCAGCGCTTCAGCAGCAGGATGCTCGCGAGCGTCCCCACGCCAACCGCGAAGGCCGCAACGTTCGTACTTCCGGCAAGCACTCCCTGCGCGATTCCCCATGCCTGGCGTCCGGGTCCGTCTGTCGAAACCGAAAAGCCGAGGAGCTTCGGCGTCTGACTCAGAATCACGGTCAGCGCGATGCCGTTCATGTATCCGTAGCGGATCGGCTTCGACAGCAGTTCCGTGATGAAGCCGAGGCGCGCCAGGCCCGCCGCGATCGATACCGCGCCCGACACGATCGCCATCGCTCCCGCAAGCGCCACGGCCCGCCCGGGATCGCCCGCGGCAAGCGGGGCGACGACAGCGAGAATGACGGCTGCGAGCGCCGAATCCGGACTCAGAACGAGGATGCGGCTCGGACCGAATACGGCGTACGCCAGCAGCGGCACGATCGTCGCGTAGAGGCCGTTAATGCCCGGGACGCCTGATGCTTCCGCGTAGGCGATGCCGACGGGCACAAGCATCGTCGTAATCACCAGACCCGCAACGAGGTCGTCTCGCAGCCAGGACGGATCGTACGCGCGCAGAGTGCGCAATCCCGGAAGCCAGCGCATCCACGGTTGCCGTCGCTCTGGCGAGGCGGGGCCGGTGCGGCGCGGGCCGGGCGGCGGGTTGATCTGTCGCGCTTCGATCATGGGCGTGGGACTCGTGAGATTAAGATTAGTGCAAACGCGGAGGCAGACCGCCGTGCGGCCATCGAGCCGAGGCGTTGTGCCTTCTGCGCCGTTTTGGACTACCCTAGACCGCGCCAGAATCCTCGCGGAGACCTCCGGACTCTTGGACACTTCCGAAATCAGCTACCGGGTCGCCGACTTCCTGAAGCAGCACGCTCCGTTTCAGGTCGCTGAGATGAGCGATCTTTTGGCAATGGCCGCGCACGGCCGCGTGCGCTTTCACGAACAGAACGAATACATCCTGTGGCAAGGCGAGCCGCACCGCCTCCAGGTGTTCGTCATCCAGCAGGGTACGGTGTCTCTCTGGGACGAGACCGCCGGCAGTTCGCAGTTGCTCGACATTCGAGGGGCCGGCGACATGCTGGGCATCGAACGCTACACGGGCGCCCGGTCCTGTCCTCACACGGCGCGCTCGGAAAGCGATGTCGTTCTCTACGCGTTTCCCGCGGACGATTTCGAGGCCTGCGTCCTCAAGTATCCGCAGGCGGTTCAGTACGTCACGGCCGAGGGCCGGTCGACGCCGGACTATCAACCGGGCGGCGGCCATCGCGGCCCTCAGCACACGTTTCTGCACGACGTTCTTGGACACCGATCCCTTGTCACCTGCCGGCTGGAGGATCGGTTGACGGATGTCGCGGGACGTCTGCTGACCTCACGATCCGAAGCCCTCGCCGTGGTCGACGCCGCGGGTCGGGCCGTCGGCGTGGTGACGGTGGCGTCGGTGCTGAGGTGGGCGGCTGCCGGCGGCGGAGACGCGCACGCCACGATCGGTCAGCTTCCTTTTCCAATCTCGCCACCCCCGACTGTGGCCCCCGACGCCTCGTTGAGCGAAGGGGTTCTGGCCATGGGATCGGCTGGCGCCGAGGCGCTCGCCGTGACGGTCGACGGCACCCGCGAGGGGCGACTCCAGGCTCTGATCACCACACGCGACTTCACGCCCCTGTTCGGAGAGCATCCGGTGGGCCTGCTCTCGGAAATCGGATTGGCCGCCAGCACCACGGGCCTCCGCGAGATCAATCGGCGTGCCCGCTCGTTCGCCCTCGCCCACCTGAACGAACCCTCCTCCACGGAGTGGCTGGCCCGATTTCTTCATCTCGTGGATCGGGCCATCGTCACGCAGATCATCAGGACGACGAGCGGCGATGAGCCGACAGGATGCTGGTGCTTCGCCGGTGCGTCAGGCCGCGGAGAATCGTTGACGAAGCTTGCGCCCCAGCCAGTCCTCGTGCTCGAAGGCGACGATCAGCGGGACCGAGCGGGACGAACCTACAGCCGGGTTCTCGAGGCGATGCTCGAGTGCGACTACGTTCCTCGCGCCGCCGTGTCGTTCGAGCCCGACTTCTATGTGGCCTCCGTGTCGGAGTGGAAGACACGGTACCGTCAGTGGATCACCGATCCGGTTCGCCAGCAGATGTATCGTGCCCGCTCGCTGTTCGACCTGCGACCCGTCCTCGGGGCGCATTCGTTGTGGGAGCAGATCGAGGCGGAGATCCTGGTGGCCGTCGATCCGGATTTCGTACGCATCCTGGCCAACGACTGCCTGGCCACGCTGCCTCCGCTGACCTTCTTCCAGGACGCGGTCATCGACCGTGCGGGTGAACAGGTCGCGACGTTTCATCTGGAACACTCGGCGCTGCGGCCGCTGGTCGACGTCGGCCGGGTGTTCGGCGCGGCGACGGGAGCGTTTCTCGGTCGGTCGACGCTGGACCGTTTCGCGGCCGCGCGTGCGCGGCTGCCCGAGCACCAGGCAATCTTCCGTGAAGCCGCAGACACCATGCGCACGGTGCTGCAGCAGCAGGCCCGCGTCGGCATCAGCCAGGGCACGACCGGATCCGATCTGCCACCATCGCTTCTCAGCAGCTACGACCGTCGAATCCTGAAGGGCGGATTCCGGTCGATTCTCCGCTTGCTCGAGTTCACCAACGATCCCGCGTGGCTGGATCAGCTGTGAGCGTCTCCGACGCGTTCGACCGTTACCGCCGCCACTTCAATGTCACGTGGCCCGACGATGCGCCCGTCGAGGACGCGCGCTTTGTCGTCCTGGATTTGGAGACCACCGGGCTCAATCCTGTCACGGATGCCATCGTCACGATCGGTGCCGTCGCCGTCCGGGGTGGGGACATCCTGCTCGAAGACTCCTTTTCCGCACTTCTGAAGATTGCGGAAAACACGTCCGCCGTGACCGTCCATGGGGTCACGCGCGATCAAAGCGTGAAGGGACTGGACGAACCGATCGCGCTCGAGCGCTTTCTCGACTACCTGAAAGACGGAGTGATCGTCGGCCACCACATCGGGCACGACCTGACGGCGGTCAATGCCGGTTGTGCGCGTTACTGGGGCGGCGCGTTGCTCAATCGCAGTCTGGACACGATGGATCTGACGCTCCACCTCGAACGGGATGGCGCGTTTGCCGATCGGCCGGCCATTCGGCGGTTCACGCTCGATGCGCTCTGCGAGATGTTCGGCGTCGTGCCGCACGATCGGCACACAGCCGCGGGAGACGCCTTCATCACGGCGCAAGTGTTCCTGCGCCTGCTGCGCCTTGCGTCGCGGTACGGACGCGGGACGCTCGGGCGCATCTGCGAGCCGTTCGCCATCGACGAGCCCGGCGCGGTCGGAAGCACGATCGCGTGACCGGGACGGCGGTGACCGCCTACCCCGGAGGCGCTTCCATCGTGGCCGGGTGGAACACGTCCTTCAAGTCCACGACCCGAGGCGTCAGCCCCTGCTCGAAGGAGTACTGCGTCAGGGCCTGGAGAAGGGGCCGATTGGCCGCCATGCCGTACGGATACGGATCCAAATCGAGCGCCTTCTGATGCGCCGCCGGGATCACGTCGAGGTCGAAGTAGACGGCGGACAGATCGCGCGTCTGCCGGCGCACGAGCGCTTTGGCCGCCTCGAAGGCCTTGAACACGTTGCGCATCGCCCACGGGTACTTCTCGGCGACCTCCCGCTTGAACACGACCGTGTGGTTCACGGGGAAGAAACCGGTCTTCTTGTAATAACGGGCGCCCTCCGCCCTGACATCGGGGAAGAGATTCCGGACACCGGGAATGTTGGCGTTGCCGAAGACCGCGGCGTCGAGCGTCCCGGCCGCCAGCATCGATCGGATGCTCTCGCCCTGCGGAATGTACTGGAATTTCAGACCCGCGGGCGGCTTGAACCCCGTAGCCCCGCCGTGGCTGCTCTCCGGCGGACGCTCCATGTGCCAATCGAGGTCGAGCGGGCTGACGCCGAACTCGTGCTGCAGGGCGGCGCGAGTCCAGAGAGCGGCCGTCTGTTGATACTCCGGCACGCCCACCCGCTTCCCCTTCAGGTCCTCCGGCTTTTCGATTCCGCTGTTGGCGCGGACTTGCGTGCGCGTGTGAAAGAACGACCGCGTGGCGAAGACGGGAATCGCGGTGAAGCGCGTGTCTCCCTGCGAGATCGCGATCACGAGCGACGAGCACGACATTTCCGAGATGTCGAACTCGGCGAAATTGAGCTGCCGCCAGAAAAGCTCGGGAGGCCCCGCCGTGCTGACCATCAGATCGATGCCGTCGACTTGTACGAGGCCGTCGATGATGGGGCGCGTATGGACGTTGTCGGTCAGGCAGATGCTGAGCTGGGCGTCGGCGAGAGGATAGGCGCTGATGATCGCCGGAGCGCTCGGCGCAGCGGCTCTCGAAAAGGCACTCTCCGGAAGTGCGGCCACCAGCGATGCCGCTCCTGCCGTGCACAGAAATTGCCTGCGGGAGAACCCGCGTGCGGCGAGCTTCTTCTGAACACGCTTTCTCGTCATGGTCCACCTCACCCTTCCGGGATTGCCTGGAGCCAACCGCTCGGAAGTCTAACTCCGCGAGGGGCCGAGGTGAACGCGATATTTTCTTTGTTCAGGCCGACGCCAAAACACCGTGACCGGTGTCTTGGTCTGTCGGAATGGAGGCGGGGTGGCGCGAGAAAAGCCGCCGCTACGGTTGAAGGTTGACCACGAGCGCTGCTCGGCGATTCTGGCGGCGGGTCTCCTCTTTCGAGTTGTCGTGCCTGGGCCGCTCCTCGCCGTAGCTGACCGTCGTGAGGCGTCCGGGCGGAATGCCGCGGCCGGTCAGATGATCGCGGACGGCCTCGGCCCGGCGAGCGCCAAGCGCGAGGTTGTACTCAGCCGTTCCGATGCTGCAGCTGTGCCCCTCGATTTGGAGACGAAGCGACGGGTCGCGCTGCAGGGCCGCCACCGCCTCGTCGAGTACGGCCAGCGCCTCCGGCCGTAAAGTGAACCGGTCGAAATCGAAGTGCACGTCCTCGAACGTGTAGTCGCGAGCCGGCGCCGTCGTCTTCGACGCGCTGGTCGTCGTGACCGGCGTGCTCTCTTCGTCGTCGTCGGCAGTAGTCTGCGGTGGTGCCGTCGGAGCTGCCGCAGCCGCTGGCGCGGGCTCCGGCCCGGGTTTTCGCCGGACGAGCAGATCCCCCGTTACGACGGCGTCACGGGTCTCCGTGAGGCGAATCAAGGAATGGTCGCCAGAAACCGACACAGCGACCGCTTCGCCGAGCGTGACGAGGGGAACCTGCTTGGAGCGGTACACGTCGCGGAAGATCCCGAAGCGGGCACCGGGTGACACACCCTTGTTCTGCCCGATGTCAGCGACCATGAAGTCGCCGGCAGCGCCCATCGTGCGCCCCTTGTCCCCGTACATCACATGCGCCATGACAGTGAAGTCGAGTTCCCCGCTTGCGTCCGTTCGATCGATGCCGGGCGGAAGGAATGGTGGGACATAAGGTTCAAGGTGATCGTCGACGCCGACGCCGCCGCACGCGAGATCGATGATGCCGATCGCGGTCTGGTCGGTCACGGCGACGATGGTGAGCGCCCCCGAGGTGTCCTGGCCGCGTGGCGCGGACCCACCGATCACTCTCACTCCACGGCGGACAAGATACCGCTGGCCCACTTCGATCTCGCGTGAATTGCCCGCATCGATCACGACCAGATCGTTGGTGCCGTACAGCGCCTTGGCCACGGTGTCGCGTCCACCGATGATACGCGGCGCATCTGACGGCGCGGCCAGCGGCACGGGAGCGCAAGTGGCGGCCGTCAGAATGGACGGCGGCAGATCCTGGGCGGCCAACCGCTGCGGTACCACCACTGTACAAACGAGCGCGATAGCGACTCGTCGCGGAAAAGAAGTCGGCAGCATCTACAGACGTATCGACACGACGTTGGTGGACGATGAGCGGAGCGCAGAGATGCGCCGTTTGGCGAAAAAAGCCACTGATTGGTGACGTTATTCGAGGTTGCGGCACCAGGAATGTAATGCCGGCCTGGAGGGTGAAGTTCATTTGGTCATGGTTGCACCGTCATGGACCCTTGATGAGCCGGTCGTCGAGCGTCTCCCCTTCCAGATATTCCATCACCAGGAACAGGCGCCCATCCTGAGTGCCGACGTCGAACAACGTGCAGATGTGCGGATGGCTGAGGCAGGAGATGGCGCGCGCCTCGGTTTCGAACCGGGCGCGGCGGTCGGGACGATCGGCGAGATCCGAGTGCAGGAGCTTGACGGCGACGGGGCGCTCGAGACGGGTGTCGCGGGCTCGGTAGATCTCACCCATGCCGCCAGCGCCGCACAGCGACAGGATTTCGTGTACGGACCGAGTCGCGCGCCAGCAGCCAGGGTCATCGGAAGTCCCGCTATCGAATACGCTCGAAGCTCCGACTGATTGAATCGATCGCCTGAAGCCGCGCCGGGGCATCGAATCCTAGCACACGGGCCACACACGCAGCCGGCACGAGCCTCGACTCCAACTGGACGGGGCTCTGCCCCGAACCCCGGCTCGGGCGCTCGCGGGGGCCCCATGCCCCGCTCCGCTCCTCGCGGGCGCGCCGTGCGCGCCGCCATTATGCGGCTGGCCGCAACGAGTACAAAGTTCTCGTTTCGAGCCGCCTAAGCGCTTAATGAATATGCCGCGGGAGGGCGCGTTCGACTACAATCGCAGATGCCAGCCTGCCTGCCTGAAGGGTGATACTCATGACGCCGTCGATTTCCATCATGGCCATCCTCTCGGCGCTGGCCCTCGGCGCTGCGGAGCCGGCCTTGGCCCAGAGAAGAGCCGTTCCCCGACCGGGCGGTGGACGGGCCGTGGGGCCGATCGTCGGCCAGGCGGTTCCGAGGCCAGCACGGCCGATAGGCCCGCCGTTAGGGCGCCCCGGTGGGGTGGGCGCTCCCTATCGTCCGTACTATCCGTACTACCCGTCCTATGGTTACGGGTATCCGTACTATCGCTACGGCTACCCATACGGATTCGGCGTCGGATTCAGCTTCTCCTTTGGTTATCCGTACTACTATGGCGTCTATCCATACGCCTACGGGGGCTACCCATATCCTTCCTACTACCCGTACGGATACGGAGGGTACGGTTACCCGGTCGCGACTTACGGTGAGGTCAAGATCCGGGGTGCCGCGCGCGATGCGCAGGTGTTCGTCGACAACTCCTACGCTGGCATCGTGGACGACTTCGATGGCACGTTCCAGCATCTGAACCTTGCACCGGGAACGCATCAGATTGAGATCCGCCGACCCGGCGCCGCGCCGCTCTCTTTTGACGTGCGCATCGACGCGGGCCGGACCATCACGTATCACGCCACGACCGAGCCGTAACGCGCCGGAGACCGCTCGCCGCCGACTGAAACTTCCCGATCGCGGGCGTCCGGCCCATCTGGAAGGCGTCCCGCCCATCTAGAATAGGTGCGCCACAAGCCGGCTCCTCTTAACGATGGCCCCCCCTCGTCTCGTCATTGCCTCCGCGCTGATGGTGGCGATCTTTCTGGCAGGCACGCTTGGCTATCGTCTGGTCGAAGGTGCCACCTGGTGGGACTCCTTTTTCATGACCGTCATCACGCTCACGACGGTCGGGTACGGCGAAGTGTTTCCGCTGTCGCGGTCCGGAGAAGTCTTCACCGTCGGGTTGCTCTTCGTGGGTCTCGGCATGTTCCTGCTGCTGGCCACGGACGTGGCCCGAACGGTGATCGAGCTTGAAATTCGTCAGGTGCTCGGTCGGGCCCGGAGGTCTCGCATGATCGAAAAGATGTCCAATCACGACGTCGTCTGCGGGTGGGGACGCATGGGGCGGGCCGTGGTCGAGGAACTGCGCCGCGGCGGCCGCGTCGTGGTCGTCGTCGAAAAGAACCCCGAACGCGTGCGGCGGCTTCAGGAAGAAGGCATTCCGGTCGTCGAGGGCGATACAACCTCCGAAGCCGCCCTGCGCGGGGCGCGCATCGAGTCGGCCCACGGTCTGGTGTCCTGTGTGAACGATGATGCGCACAATGTCTATACCGTGCTCACGGCCCGCTCGTTGAATCCCCGTCTGTTCATCGTGGCGCGCGCGACCGAAGAGGGCGCCGAAAGCCGCATCCTCCAGGCTGGCGCCGATCGCGTCGTCAACCCCTACCAGCTGGGCGGCACCCGGCTCGCTCACCTCATGGCCAAGCCGGCCATCGTCAGTTTCTTTGATGCGTCGCTGGGCAAGCGTGAGGACCTGCAGCTCGATCAGGTCGCGCTGGGGGCGAAGAGTCCGGTCACGGGTCGGTCACTGATCGATGCGGATCTTCGCAAGCGCTGGGGGGTTGGTGTCGTCGCCATCCAGCGCGGCAAGAGCGTCATATCCAGCCCCGACCCGGAATTTGTTCTCCAGCAAGGTGACGTGCTCATTCTCTTCGGGAGCCTCCAGCAGATTCAGGCGTTCGAGAAGGAGAATGTCGGGAGCTGACGTCCAGCCGTGTGCTTGCGATGGGCGTTGTCATTTCTTCTTGCGGAACGCATTGTCGACCTGCTTCTTGATGTCCCCGAAGTTCTTGCCGAGAAACTTCTCCTCATCTTCGGTGAGGATCCGGAACGGCACGCGCACCACGCTCTGCGCGAACTTCACGTTCAGCCAGTACTGGCCATACTTCGTCCCGCCGGGCACGTGAAAATAGAGCTGACCCATGGCCGCGCGGTCGTTGCTGACGTCGGCCTGATCCCATGGCATCGCGCGGGAGCCGAGGTCCGAGAAGAACCCGAGACGGTTCGCGCCGTTTGTCCAGGGCGGGAAGTAATTGATCGAGTCGCGCTGGACCTTCAGCCGGTTCTGCAGGGCCTGCACTTTCGATTCGTTGCTTCGGTACTCTTCGATTGACGGCAGAGGGAGCGTTCCGTCTGGCGTGTCGAGCGACACCGCGTCGCGCTTGAGCGTGTAGTCCGGCACCCGCTCCATCAGGGTCAAGCCGACGTCGAGCATGATCCAGTCCTGGCCGACCGTCCGATTGGCGATCTGGTAGCCGAGGATCACATAACCTTCGTTGTTGTACGCAACGCGGACGAACTTCCCCTCGAGCGTCATGATCTGCGGTACACCGGGCTGGGGTATCTGTATGCCCTCTTGCTGTTGACTGTACGCACGGCCCGTCGAGGCCAGGCACGCCAAACTCAGAGCGACGACTGCCATCGACACCGAACGGTGTGTTGTCATATGCCTCCGCGGATACGCCGCATAAGCAGTTTACCGCGCTTCATGACGACGAGATCATGGGCGTCTGACTCCCATTATCGTGGCTATCGCGTAGCGAATAGAGTACAGTCAGGCTACGGCTTTCCTGAATCTGCTGCCTGATTCTCGCCTACGCTAGGCCTGTCTCGCATCAGCCTTCATCAAAACACCGGCGCGCGACGCGGGGCGGCGATGCGCGAATGCAATCTCCGCAACTGTCCGCGACGGGTTTTGCGCGGCGTTCGGTCTCGTTCACCGAGTGCCCGGATCGCCCGGAGCTGTGACGAGCGACGCACATGACGCAGCCACTCCACACGCGACGTGTCAAAGAAGCGCTCGCCCGTGTCCGGAATCTGTTCATGGACCCCGGCGCAAAGCTCACGATCGCTGGCGCCGCGCAGATGGCAGGCCTCGACAGGCAGGTGTGCCGGGCCTTGCTGCAGAACCTCGTTGAAACGGGCTTTCTTGAGCAGCGCCTGCGGGGCGTGTTCGTCCGCAGTCCGTCGGCTTCGCACGAACCATAACGGTGGAGGATTGTGATGGTAAAGAAAGAAGCAGTAGCGCCCCGTGCCGGCAAGAGCTCCGCCAAGACCGATGTCGTGACCCGCGTCACGGCGGCCGCGATCAGCCGGCGGGCGTATAGCCTGTTTCAGGCGCACGGCGGTGACCACGGGCATGACGTCGAAGACTGGCTCCTCGCCGAAGCGGAGTTGCGCGAAGGCCATAACACCGACGTCGCCTCGGTTAAAGACATCGTTTAAGGGGGAGGATCAACCATGAGTGGAAGTCTGCATCCCACGGAAATCCATCGACGGCGACACCGTATAGAGAAGCGGAACAAGCTGCGCGCAAGGCTTGCGGCGGCGCCGGCGGTTGGGCGCGCCGCGATCGAAGCGAAGCTGCAGAAAACATATTCGCCAGGCTCCGGCCCGCAGCAGTCCAAGCCAAAAGGCCACGACGCGGAAACAACTCAATCATGATTAACGTATCCGAAACGGCGGCGTCGAAAATCAACGAGCTGTTGGTCGAAGAACAGAAGGCTGGCGGCGGGTTGCGGGTGTTCGTGCAGGGCGGCGGCTGCTCGGGATTCCAGTACGGCCTGATGATCGAAGAGAACGGGCAGGGCGCGGGCGATCAGGTCTTTGAATCCCACGGCGTGAAATTGTTCGTGGACCCGATCAGTATCCAGTATCTGAAGAACGCCGAGGTCGACTTCGTCGACACGATTACCGGCGGCGGGTTCACGATCAAGAACCCAAACGCCAAGTCGACCTGCGGCTGCGGGTCGTCCTTCTCGACCGAGTAAAGTCGATGCACCGGTGTGCTCCGCCCAGCCGATCTGCATCTCTTGGGATTGAGGACGGCAACGTTTGATTACGCTCGACATAGAGGATCTCAACGCCCATCAATCACGATTGCTCGATGTCCTCAGTGAGGAATTCGAAGAAGCGCCCCCTCTTGATGCCACGAGCGGTGCAACCCTCTACCACAGACTTCGCAGGCATCTCACCGCAGAAGGGGCCACCGACGGCGATTTCGAGTTCCTGACCGGGCAGCTGGCTCGCCTCATCATTGAATCGGACAACCCGTTTACGCCCCGGCAGAAGACCGTGCAGTTGAAGTTGATTTCAGGGATATTTGCCTTGCGAGATTTTCAGCTTGTCGTCGACCGTGGTGCTCTTGTGAGCCTCGCCTTTGCCGACCCGCCGACTAAGCATTAGGCTGACGTCCGCTATTTCCGCAGAGCGGACGTCCAGTTCATCAACACCGTCACCGGCAGCGTCTCTTCCAGCGAGGGCGGAACAATGGTCAGGAAGCGCTGACCGTCTCGCGAGACCGCGTAGCTTGCGTACGCCCCCCCGCGGAAGATGGTCTGGAAGAGCGGCTGCGGCGCTCCCCACTTCAGCGGCGTTCCTGTGTCGATGGGCACCGCGGTCATCGTCCCATCCGCCGCAACGAAGTAGAGCTCCTTGCCGTCGCGCCGCCACTGAGGGCTGACGCCTCCCTTCGTCGAGATTTGCCACCGGAGGCATCGGAAGCGTCGGCATCGCCGGCGATGGCTTTTGCGAGCCCGAAGTCCAGGACCTTGACCGTGCCGCCGGCGGTTATTTTGACGTTCGCCGGCTTCAGGTCCCGGTGCACGATCCCCTTGTCGTGCGCCGCCTCGAGCGCGTCCGCGATCTGCCTCGCGATAAGGAGCGCTTCGTGCCGCGGAATTGGCCGCGGTCCGATGCGATCCGCCAGCGTGGGCCCGTCGACCAGTTCCATGACGAGGGCATCCACGCCGTCGGCCGTGTCGAACCCGTGGATGGTGGCGATGTTTGGATGGTTCAGCGAGGCGAGGACACGCGCTTCGCGTTCGAACCGGGCGAGCCGTTCGGGATCGTTCGAGACGGCGCGCGGCAGAACCTTGATCGCGACGCTGCGTCCCAGCTTCGTGTCGCGGGCGCGATAGACCTCGCCCATGCCGCCGGCACCGATGGCGGCCTCGATCTCGTATGGCCCGAGCCTGGCGCCGGCAACGAGTGGCATCGTCGTGAGGCAGTGGGGATTATGGGCAGCGTCCCGCAGGTTTCTGCCGGTCGCGTCACGTACCTCGCGGCTTAGACAGGTGCTACAGGTTGCAGCCTGACCGTGACCAGAACTGGCCACCCGTCCAAGCGCCTGCATCGGTCGCGGGACGCACCAAATCAGCGTCCCATTTCCGACGTGTCGAAGCAGCCGGGATTCACATAAAGACGGGCCTGTGGCAACGCGGTGAGACGCTGGCAGCTCGCGATCGGGATCTCGACCGATCTGGCACGTAGCGCCGCGGCGACCTGCTTCGCCAGGTCCGGATGGAAGGCGGAAGGGTTGATGCTTTCGTCCCACGCATCGGTCACGTACATGCGGAAAGTGAAAGCGCGCCGTTGTCGGAACTGGCGTGTGGTCTCGTCGTAAGCGACGAACGAATCTGCAGAGTCCGTCATGAGGAGGTCACTCCAGAATCTGAACCCTGAGTAGCTGGCGGCGAGGTCTGCGTACGACACGACCCCGGTCAGCGTCATCCCTTTCAATCCGTGTTCGTTCATTCGGAGCTGCCAACCGGGTGCGCCGAGCTCACGCGCCATCACCGCCTCGATCCCCTCGCCGCCGTCGTGGACACGTTGCCAGTGTGCGAGGCCTTCCCGGATGAAATGGTTGATTTTGTCGATTCCGACGAGGCGGCCTGCCAGTTGGATCGAGTCGGCCAGAAAGATGATCCGTCCTGTGAATGGGGCCAGCCACGGCTGATTGTAAGGACGCGCCCCGTAGATCGATTCCCTGAAGTTCAGATGACAACGCTCGATTCCAGGTTGATTCTCGACGAGTCGCGCCAGACGGGCATGAGGGATTCCCGTCACGGCGCGCACGTTCCCGCCGACGGCTTCCTGCAATTCGTGAACGAGGCATGCCCCATCGCAGCTGGCGCCCCGCCCGTTGGCGCGCTCTACCGCCGCGTGAACCGCGGTGTTCATCAAAGTGTCCAGTGCAGCCAACGAATCCCGAAGGGGCCGGTTGCGGCACGTGAAGTTGTCGGTTTCGTCCGCGGACGCGAGAGGTGCGACGCCGAGGGTCAGGACGACGGCGCCGATCGAGACGATGTCACGCACGGCAGGCATCACGAGCCCCTTCCCTTGAAGGTAATGCGCAAGGCGGTTTTCGCCGTGCTGGATTGCGGCCGGGTCACGTGTTAACCACACATTTTAGTCGGCGTCTAATCAATAGGGGGACGCATATGCTGCAGCGATTTCGAATCATCGCGGTCTGACCACCTCCCGATTGGGCGACGAGCCGTCCTGCCGGCACGGCGGCCAGGTCGGAACCAGATCCGCCGGCCATCTACAAGCCCGGCGGCTTCTTCCATGAACCTCGTAATGCGGAGAGAAGGAGAAACCCGAGCCATGGAGAATCGTCGGACGTTCCTTAAACTGGCGGCGGCATCGCTGCTGCCCATCGGTCTCGATGCACAGGCGCCCGCGCCACCACGACCCGCTGGCGAACTGGCGAGACACGCGCTGACGGGTCCCCTCGAAGGGTTCGAGGTGGTGCTTGTTCAGCTGAACAGCCCGCCCGGCGGCAGTTCCGGCCCGGGGCATCGTCATCCCGGTCCCGTCCTCGGTTACGTCGTGGAGGGGCAGGTACGGTTTGCCATCAATAACGAACCGGTACAGGTCGTGCCGGAGGGCAGTACGTTCTTCGAACCCTCAGGCGCCGTTCACACGGCGGGCGGATCTGCGAAGCCCGACGCGCCTGCGCGTCTCCTGGCATTCATGGTGGTACCCAAGGGAAGCCCGCTAACGGCTCCCGCATGACCGACGTGCAAGGCCCCCGGGAGGAGTGAACGCCGAGTGGAAACCGTATTCCTGCGCTTCGGTCTCGCCGTCGGTTTCTTGTCCTCCGTCGCAGACCGACTGGGGCTGTGGGGTCCGCAGGGTCGGCACGGTGCGCGCACAGTGGGGTGGGGCGACATGGCGCATTTCATGCCGGCCGTGGCGGCCCTCAACCCATGGTTCCCCAGTGCGTGGATTCCGTTCGTCGGATGGACCGCGACCATCGCCGAGATCGTGCTCGGCATTCTTCTCCTGATTGGATTCCAGACGCGCTGGGCCTCGCGGTTGAGTGGATGCCTGTTGCTCGCCTTCGCGCTCGGCATGACAGCGGGGAGAGGGGTGAAATTTGTCTTTGATGCCTCGGTCCTCGCCGCGTGCGGCGGCGCGTTCATGCTCGCGACGGCCGAGCGCTACGCCTGGAGCGTCGATGCGCTGCGCGGCGTGTCACAATCACATCGTCACGTTCCCCTCCGAACGAAACTAGTGTCCTGACCGAGTGGTTCACGCAATAAGTGGCGCGGTCTGAAGATCGAGTGATAAAGGGTTTCGGATCCGCCTGCTGTGCCGCGATGAACTCGTGAATCGACGACTTCAGCTGCACCGACACTGCGATGGACGCCGCGCCGCAGTTGTTTGTTCGTGTGAGCACGGCGAACCAGGGATCGGTAGAGCCCGGCCCCAGCCGGCTCCCACATCTCCAGGCCACGTGTTAACCGCACATTCTCATAGGCGTCTAATTCACAGGGGGCCATTCGCGCATGGTGCAGAGATCTCGAATCATCGCGACGGTCCTGACCACAGTGGTCGCCGCTGTGCCGGCAGGACGGCTCGTCGCGCAATCTGGAGCCGGGCGGCCGGTGTGGAAAACCCTGCTCCAGGCGCCTCTTCCCGAAGACTCCGAGCCGTTCATCAGCGTCAACGGCCTCTCTCTTCCGCTTGCCTCACCGGTTCCCGCTCCGGTTGGGGCCGGACACACCCATACCGGCCCGGTATTCGCCTACATCGCGCAGGGCGAGATCGAGAACCAGGTGGAGCCAGATCCGCCGGCTATTTACAAACCCGGCGGGTTTTTCTATGAACCTCGCGGGCATGTGCACCGGATCCTGCGCAACGTGAGCACGGCCGAGCACGCTACGCTGATCATCTTTCAGGCGGGCCGTACGGCCGTGCCCGCTCCGCTACTGAAGGTGCTCCAGAGCGAGCCCGTGAAGCTTCTCCGGCATCAATTTCAGGCGCCGCCTCTGTCGACGGCCAATCAAGCGTATCAATTTCAAGCACCACTTCTGTCGACGGCGAATCAAGAACTCAGCCTGCTCAGGCTGGCACTCCCCGCCGGCGCTCGCTCGGACGCTCCCGCGCACTCGGTTCGCCTTGTTTACGTCCTTGAAGGGAAGATCGCGACCTCGGGCGGATCGGCTCAACCACGGACCCCACGGACCTATGACGTCGGCGATCTGTTCTTCGAGCCGGCCAGCCGCGCGGGGATCACGTTCAGGAATGCGAGCGGCAGCGAGCCTGCGAGGATTCTCGTGTATCAAGTAAGCGAGAACATCCGTCAATGAGCAGGAAGCGAGCGACGAGCCGGTGAGATGAACGACGGCGATCTGGAGGCGTTCTTGTCGCTCGTCGAGCGTCATCGTCGATATATGTACAACCTCGCCCTTCGTATGACCGGCAACGAACAGGACGCGAAAGACGTCGTTCAGGAGAGTCTGCTCAACGCGTATCTGCATCTCGACCAGTTCGAACGACGTGCCGACCTTCGCACGTGGCTCAACCGCATCCTCGTGAATTGTGCCCTGGATCATCTACGCGGCCTTCGCAGGCGGCCTGACATGAACAACCCGCGGCCCATCTCGGACGTCGTCGAAACAGCAGCTTCTTTATCGCCAGATCCGGAACGTCTTGTTGCGAATGCGGACTGGCGCCGCCAGGTATCGGCGGCGATGGACACCATGAGTCCTCTCGAGCGCGTGACGTTTACTCTGCGGCATTTTGAAGGGCGTTCCATCAACGAAATCGCCGAGACCCTTGGAATCGGAAACAACTCCGCCAAGCAGCACATCTTCCGAGCGGTCCGGAAGATCCGCTGTGCGCTCGAGCCTCACTGGAGCAGCCGGTGAGTCATCTCAGCGACGACGAGCTCGTCCTGCATTATTACGGCGAAGACGGCCCAGGTATCGTGGCCGCCGAGCGTCATCTGAGATCGTGCGAGCAATGCGCCCGTGCCTACGAGGCGCTGGCGGGGACCTTGAGCGCCGTCACGCCCCCCGAATTCGTCGAGGCAGTCCCTGGCTTTGACGAGATGCCGGCAATCAGACAGCTGATCCGCGACCGCTCGAGGGGTCAATCGCCGCCGCTCAGAGGGAGCCGGTCGATGCTCCCGGCTGAGCCAGGCTGGATAGCAGTGGTGTGGCTGGTGCCTCTCTTGTATCCCTTCTCGTTTCAAGCCCTGTTCAGCAGCGCCCGATTGGCACAGGAGCAATTCGTCGGGATGCCGCTCGTCGCGCTCACTCTGTTGTGGGCCTTCGCCGGACCGTTCGTAGCGGTATTCGCACTGAATCAAATGGGGGCTGACCATTTGGAGCGTGCGTCAACCCGTCTGCTTGTCTTTGGGGCGTTGATTGCGGCGATCAGTCCGGCGCTGTTTGTTCTTGTCTCGCGTGTGAGCCTTGGCCTGTCGTTGTGGTATGGCGCGATCACGCTGGGCTCACTTATGGCGCTGTTCCACTGGCCGAACACGTCGCACTCGACCGTGCACCTCTTGTACATCCATCGTCTTTCGGCCCTGGTTCTCACGGTCTTTACGGTTGCGCACATCAGCAACCAGGCAGTCGCATTCGTCAGCCTCTCGTCATACACCGTGACGCGGGACGTCTTGCGTATCGCGTATCAACAGCCCGCAATTGCGACGCTGCTTTTGTGGGCGGTCGCCGTTCAGGTCGCGACCGGCTTAGCAATGGGCATGAAGAAAGTGCGCGCGGGCTCACTTGTAAACAATCTGCAGGTGGTGTCCGGCTGGTATCTCGCCGTGTTCCTGCTGACGCACGTGCTTTCAGGGTTCGTGACGAACCAACCGTCGACCACAGTGGCGGCGCCGGCGGCTCAGTTCAACCTGCTCGCGAGCGCTCGCTCAACCGCGCAGCTGCCATTCCTCCTGCTCGGAGTGGTGGCGTTCCTGTTTCACGTTGGCGCGTATGCCCGGCTCACGGCGATGGCATTTCTGGCCGAGGCGTCGGTTCGTCGACTCTCATACGCAGCGATGTTCGTTGGGACGACGGTCGTGCTGGGCATCGGTCTTTCTTTGTGCGGAATTCACTTGATTCGATAAGCGCATCAGAGCTCATGAGGCACGCGGAATCTGATCAGGAGAAGCAGATGAAGCTCACGTGGTCATTCGTTTTCGTCGCCGTGCTCGCGGCAGGCACCGTGCTCGTGGCGCAGAGCCCGGCAAGCCGTCCGCTGAGCCCGGACGGCATCGCGTCGGTGCACGTGCTGGGCAAGTGGGAGAAGACAGAGCGGGAGCAATTCACGCTGGGCGGGGAGCGATACGTGGGCGGCAGCTGGATCGACATCACGTACGGCCGGCCGATGCTCCGCGGGCGCGAGGCGTTCACCGGCGCCGGAGCCGAGTACGGCAAGGCGGCCTATGCGGGAGCGCCGGTGTGGCGCGCGGGCGCGAACCTCTCGACGCGGCTCAAGAGCTCGATCCCGCTCGTCATCGGGACGACGACGGTGCCGGAGGGCGAGTACAGCCTCTTCATCGAGCTGAACTCGCCGACCCAGTGGACGTTCATCGTCTCGAGCTGGGTGCAGGCGCCGCGCTTCAGCGCGCCGATCACAGATGGCTTGTACGGCGCGTTCAACTACACGCCGGAAAAGGATGTCGCGCGCGCGCCGATGCGCGTGGCCCCGCTGCCCTACCAGGTGGAGCAGCTCACGTGGGAGTTCATCAACATGACCGCGACCGGCGGTCGCATGGCGATCATGTGGGACAAGACGATGGGATCAGTACCGTTCAGTTTCGGCCGTTGATTTGGGCTGTCGATTACCAACCGCTACAGCTCAGGAGGCACGCACCAGTCATGACCATCCGACTTGAAATGAATCGCAGCATGACGACGTTCGCGTTGGCGGCTCTCCTGTGGGGAAGCTCGGGCACGCGCTGCGGGGCCAGGTGTTGATGCAGGAGCCTCTGGGTGAGACCACCGAGCCGAAGATGGCCCTGTTCACGCTTTCCTTGGCAGCAGGGCAGACTGTCCCTTTCGCATCAGCACGCTGGGGTCGTGTTCGCGTACGTCCTCGAGGGCGAGATCGAGAACCAGGTCGAACCGGGCCAACCGCAGATCTATCGGGCGGGCGACTTCTTCCACGAGCGTCCCGGGCAGGTTCACCGCATCTTCCGAAACCTGAGCGAGACGACCCCTGCGAAGATCCTCGTCTTCCAGAACACCGGTGCTCTGCCACCTGGGGTGAAACCGCTTCTGCACGAGTCGCTGACCGATCTCACCAACCAGGAGATCAGCGTCGCGAAGGGCACGACGCCCCCTGGAGGGGCTTCCCCGGGCCCGCACCAACATTCGGGGCCGGTCTTCGCGTATCTCGTGAAAGGAGAGGTCGAGAGTCAGGTCGAGCCTGGCGAGCCCACGGTCTACCGCTCGGGGGAAGTGTTCTCCGAACCGCCGCTGCACACGCACCGGTTCTATCGGAATCTGAGCAAGACGGAGCCCGCCGAGCTGCTCGTGTTTCAGGTGCGGGCAAAGGGTCAGCCCCTCGCGATCAAGGCCAATTGAGCCAGCGAAATATCACAGGAGCGAGGTCGCGGCCGAAGGAGTAGATCCGGCTATCCAATGGTCCGCTTGACGAGGTTTGCCGCCTCGGTCGCGAGACCCTGCAGATCGGGTGAGACGGGTACGGGGTGGCCCCATTTTTTCGACAGCTCGACTTTGCGTGCCTCGTGCTTTTTCAGAGGGACATCCGGCGGCGCCTTGGGGTCCAAGACGCGGAAGATCGGCCGCTGAGCCACATGCGCGATTTCGCTCGAAATACGACGGCCGCGATGGTGTTCGGAGGTGGCTTCAAGTGTATCCAGGTTCCCTGAGCCGATGTCAAAACCGGAGAGCGTCTGAGGCCGCGTTCGCGCGTTCGGCGCAGCAGGTTAGGCGCTCGACGCCGGGAAGCGGATAATCAAGGGAAACGCGTGCCGGCGTGAGTCGATGAAGCTGGTTTCCGTCAATCGCCGCCTCCGCAGGATCCACCGCGGCGTTCGTGAAGCGCGAATGCTGGCGCGAGCGTTCAAGTGTCCCTGTCAGCCGGTCGCCTGCCACCTCATCCCGATTCGCCGGTGCAACCTGTCGTGCGCGTACTGCAACGAGTACGACGACCACTCGAATCCGGTTCCGACGCCGGAGATGCTTCACCGCATCGACCTGCTCGCAGCATTGGGCACCGGCATTCTGACGCTCAGCGGCGGCGAGCCGCTGCTGCATCCGGCTCTCGACGACCTCATCCGCCACATTCGCTCCCGGGGGATGATTGCCACGGTGATCACCAACGGGCTGCTGTTGTCGGTCGATCGTATCAAGCAGTTGAATCGAGCCGGACTCGACCACCTGCAGATCAGCATCGACAACGTCAGTCCCGATGAGGTCTCGAAGAAGAGCCTGAAAGTGCTCGAGAAGAAGCTCCAGTGGCTGGCCGGGCATGCCGAATTCGACGTCACCATCAACGCGGTCGTGGGCGCGGAGACCCGCCAGCCCGAAGATGCGCTGGTGATCGCCCGACGGGCGTCGGCGCTCGGCTTCTCCACAACGGTCGGAATTCTCCACGACCACCGCGGGCAGCTCCGACCGCTCGGTCTGGCCGAGCGACAGATCCTCGAGGAGGTTGTCGCAGTCGGGGAGTCGGCGTTCGATTTCGCCGCGTACAACCGGTTTCAGAAGAATCTCGCTCGCGGACGGCCAAACGAGTGGCAGTGCCGGGCAGGGAGTCGGTACCTCTATGTCTGCGAAGACGGGATGGTCCACTGGTGCTCGCAGCAACGCGGATATCCCGGGATCCCGCTCGATCGGTATGGTCGGGCCGATCTCGAGCGTGAGCACGATAGCGTGAAACCGTGCGCCCCCTTCTGCACGGTTGGATGCGTGCACCGCGTTGCCCAGGTCGACGAGCTGCGGGAAAATCCGCTCGACACACTGGTGCGGTGGTTTCCACAGGAGCCTGGATCTTCCCGAGGCGTACCCGTGTCGGTGAAGTTTCTGAGATGGATGTTCATCACCAACCGGCAGCGCGGCGTGTTCCGTAAAGTGGCGCTCCGCCTTTTTGGCGTGAAGTAAGTCATCGTGGTGACGCCGCGAACATCGTGCGGCCGAACCGTGCCGGGTACGTGAGCTGGAGAGCGCCCATCAACGACGCCGTCCGCCACCACCGCCGCGCGAACTGCTGCGGCTTTGCTGGCCACGCGCACTGGAGGATCGCTGCGATGCGCCGCTGGAGTAGCCGGCAAACGGATCGGCGCTCCCCCCGCTCCGTTGTGTGGCCACCTGGCCACGACTGGCCTCACCGTAACCACGCGCTTCGGGACTTCCGGTTCGAGTGGTGCGCTGGGTCTGCGGCGTCGCTCTCTGTGCGGCCGCAGCCGCCGTGTCGCTTCGCTGCCCCCGCTGCGCCTGCGATTCGGGACGGTTTTCCTGTCGCGTCTGCTGGCGGTCCGTGCGCTGTTCTCCGGCTGTCTCCCGCCGATCGCCTACTTGTTCCTGTCGATCTTCCAGGCGCTCGGTCCGCTCCTCGGCAAGATCCTCGCGGTGATCGATCCAGTCCTCCCGGGCGTCTTCGCGGGCGTCGTAGTAATCGTCCCAGGCGTCGTTGTACATATAGGCGCCACCGTACCAGCCGTGCGGACCGTAGTAATAATTGTTGTCCATCGCCGCGCCAATCGCGATGCCTGCGGTGAACCCGATGAGGCCAGCGGCGATGGCTTCGTCGGCCGAATTGTCTTCTTGAACAATCACTGTGGTACTGGGTGCCTGGGTGTACACGACTTCCGTGTTGTATTGAGGGACGTACACAATCTGCGGATTGGCCGGCTCGATGACGATCACGTCTTCACCGCTGGACGTCTTTTTCGTCTCGACTTCCTGCTGGGGCGAGCTCTTCAGCGTACCGACGTTGTGTGCCTGGAGTCTGAGTCGCTGGATGCTGTCAAACACGGCCTGCCGATCGGCGGTGAACGCCTGTCCGAGGAGCGTCGTCCACGCGATCTGCTCGGCCATTCTCGCAACCACCTGGGGGAACAAAGCCAGCGCCACGAAGCTCGCCTCGAATCCCGCTCTCACGGCGGCGTCCTGGAGCTGAGTGCCTTTCAGGCTCTGATTGGTCTTGAGCCAGCTATCCAGTTCTCCGACCTTCGCAGGGTCGGCGGCGCTCATCAGCATCTGGGCGAGCAGCGGGTCCGGGTAGAGAGCGATCGGCGCGAGCAGCTGGTCGAGCGTGCCGGTCAGCGGTGGCTGCTGCTGCACCGGTTGCGGGCGCCCGGCGTTCTGGTTGCCCGACGGCCCACAGGCTACGAACAACAAGGCGACGACTGCTGCGATGATGTTCTTGGGCATGTTGATGGACCCTTCCAGTCGCTTCTGCGTATGGCAGTACCCGCAGTCGGCGTTGATCGTCGTTACCTGTCGAGTGTGACCTGACGGCTCCAGTACTCCCAGAACCGCGCGGCCCCCGACCCGCCCCCAGATCCGTCCGGGCGCACTGGCGGCGGCGGCGCGCTATCGTCTTGCCCTTCCAGGTACGTGATGTCGCCGCCAAGGAGAATCGCCTGCTGCTGAATGATCGCGTTCAGGCGGAGGTCGTACACCCGCTTGACCAGGCCGTAAAGCGACGAGTCGGTGAACGCGATGCCGTGCCCCGTCAGCAGCGCGCCGGGCTTCGGCCCCATGGCCTCGGCCAGCGAGCGGCCCAGCGCCGGCGTCGCGACGAGAGACTGCGTGGGATCGTACTTGCCGACGATCCAGAGCGGGAGCCCGTCGCCGATGCCGGCGCCTCCGATCGACACCGGCCGCAGCCGAACCGATGTCTGGCCGAAGGCGACCAGCTCCGGCGTGTGCGAGTGAATGACCGCCATCACGTCGGGACGCGCCTTGTAGATCTGGCCGTGGATGTGGACCTCCAGGTACTGGTCGTTGCGTGGTCCCGCCACGGCCTGGCTGTCGAGATCGTTCTCGATCAGGCTCTCGACCGTCGCGCTCCCCGGTGCGATCGCGCGCAGGATGAAGTAGCGATTGGGGTTCTTCGGGTGGCGGACTGTGACGTGGCCGGCCGTGTCGAGGATTCCGATCTCAGGGCCGGACAGGATGCGGCTTGCAATCACCAGATCCCGCTTGAGCGCCTCGATCGGATCGGCAGAACGGCGCACCGGCTCGACGGCAGGGGTCGCCTGGAGCGCCCGTGCGCCGACGCGGCGCCAGTGATCCCAGGCGCGGTCCACGCCGTTGTTCACGGTGTCGAGCACGTCATCGCCCCCCGGGCCTCCCGCGCCTCCGGTCGACGCCTGAGGCGGCGGCGCTCCCCGACCGGCGCCTGGCGCGATCCCGCGCGGGTTCTGAACGATCGTCCCGCGCATCGCCATCATCTGCATCTGCAGCTTCGCGCTGCGAGTCAACCCGTTGGCCGCGCTGACCGCGCCGCGAATCGTGTTGCTGACGACCACCGCGCCGTGGCCGAGCAGGAGGATGGCGCTGCTCCGGCCGAGGGCCTCTGCGAGCGTTCGTCCAAGCTCCGGCGTCGTGATCTCTGACAGCCGGTCGTTGTTGAGCTTGCGCGCGTCGTAAATCGGAGTCCGCCCTCCGTCTCCAGGCAGCGGCACCGAGCTGACGGAGAAGGCGATGAGCTCGGGCGCGTGCGTGTGAACGATCGCCATCACGTCGGGACGCGCTTTGTAGATCGCCGCATCGATGAACCGCTCCTCGTCCTGGTCGGAGCGGGAACCGGCGACCGCGACGCCTTCGAGGTCGGTTTCGATGACGTCGCGAGCGGTCACGAAGGCCGGCGGCACGTTTCGCGCAATGTAGAAACGATCGGTGTTTCGCCGGCTCCGCGCGCTGACGTGACCGAAGACCCCGAGCACGTCCAGGTCGTCGGAAGCCAGCACACGGTTCGCAATCGCCAAATCGCTGACGAGTGTTCCCTCCGCCTGTTGAGCCGCCTGCCCGAACATCGCGACGCTGGCCGCCAGCAAGCCAGCCCCGCACGTCATGAAGGTCCACCGGTTCATCGTTCCTGCCTCCCGAGTGGATTCTATGGCGGCCGACGGTCGTTGCGCTATTGGGGTCGCTCGATCTGTGTGTGGCACAACCCGCAGTCGGCGCTGATCGTGGACCCGTCCTTGGCCGTGTGCGATTCGTCGTGACACCTGAAGCAGCCGTTCGATGTGAGGTGGCCGCTGTTGTTTGGATAGGTGCCCCAGGTGACGCTCATCGTGGGAAAGACGTTGCGACGATACAGATCCTGGAGCGCCGCGACGGTCCGCGTCACGGTCTGGTCGTCTGGAGCGCCGCCTTGTGAGGCGTAAAAGCCTCGCAGCCCCTGATCGATCGCACCCGAGGCAACCTCGTGACTGGGGTACGCAGCCTTCAGGAGGGTGAGTCCTTCGCGTCGTACGAAGGGGAGGTCGCGGCTCACGCGGGCGGCCGCGATCGCCTGATCGATGGCCTTCTCGGCGGTCGGCGCGATGGGGTGTCCCACCGCATTGTGGCAGTCGCCACACTCCATCAAGCGGCGATTGCCCGTGCGAACCACGTCTTCGGGTGTGTCGGGGGCGATGTATTCCTTCACCTGCCCTCTGGCGTCGGTCACTTTGACGTACGGAATCGTCTGACGATCCGGATCCGTCGACACGAACTCGACGCGGTTCGCCGGGTCAGCATGCCAGTGAATCGATCGCCCGGATGGGGAGGCGGCGTCCACGTGCATCTGAAGCACGGTGATCGTCTCAGTGTTCTTTTCATCCTCCGCGTACTCGCGGAGCACTTTGATGCGATCGCCGGCTACCCGTCCTGGTTGATGACATCTGCTGCAGCTCTGGGCCTGCACTCCAGGTGGCAGGTCGGCGCCTGGCGGGACCGGCCTTGGATAGGAGTTGGTTGCGACGTGCGCGAGCTGTCGAACGCCGGCCAGCTTGGCATGGACGAACCCGGCGGCCCCTTCGCCGATGTGGCAGGCAACACAGGCGATGCGCGCGTGCGTGGCGCCTTCCCACGCGGCGAACTGCGGCTGCATCGGCGTGTGACACACCTGACCGCAGAAACCTGGCGACTCCATCCAGTGCAGGCCGCCGTAGCCGGCCAGGAGAACGATCACGACGTTGACGGCAGTGAGCAGCGTGATGAGGAGGGCGTTCCGCCGCACTTCGGGGCGACGGAAGTCGAGGACGGGCCAGTCGAGGGCGGCGGCGCTCGGGTCGCGGCGCAGCCGCTTCCGCTCCAGCCATGCGCCGGCCGGAATCAGCAGCAGCCCCATCACGAAGAGCGCGGGGATCGCCACGAAGATGACCAGGCCGGCGTATGGGTTGTTGAACATCCCCGCCAGCCCAGCGATGACCATCGCGACGAACACCGCGGCCGATGCCGTGGCAATCAAAGCGCCGACGATGGCGAGCGGGTGACGCGTTCGAGGTGCGCGCACGGGCGTTACCTACTTCAGAGTCTGCATGTAGGCGACGAGGGCGTCGATGTCGGCCGGTGGCAGTTTGGCGTACCGATCCGGCATCGGTGGCTTCTTGGTCGAAGCCGTCTTTTTGGCCATCTCAGTCGGGCTCACGATCCACTGTCGGATTTCGTCAGCAGGCTTCTTGCCGACGCCGTCGAGCGGACTCGTCTTGCTGCCCTGGCCGGCGATGGAGTGGCAGATCTGACATTTCTGTGCAGTGTAGAGCTCCGCGCCTCGTTTGGCGTCCTGCGCCATGGCCGGGGACACCGTGGCCGCCCATGCGGCGAGTGCAAGCCCGGTGATCAGCAGAGTCCTTGTCGTCTGGAACGTTGTCAGCATGGAATCCTCCAGCAAAGTGAGCCGACCCTTCGTCGGCTACCAGAAGTACTTCAAACCGGCCACAAATGAGTTCGCCGTGTACGGGCGGTAGACGTAACCAAGCACCAGCGAGCTGGGCTGGACGATGCCGTCGACGACGCTGGGATCGAAGGCGAAGTCGAACACGCGGAACGGCTCGTAAAGGTACGAAAAGGTCAGCGCCGCCCTTGGCGCCAGCCGGTGCCTCACGTCGATGTGCAGCTGCTGCAGTTTGTTGAACACGTTCGGCAGCTGCGAGGGTTCCGGCACCGGGCCGCCGGGGACGACGGTATACAGGTAGCTTCCCTCGGCGTAGCTGAAATCGTACGACAGTCTCGCCTCCGTGTTCGGTCCGATCCTCGGCGGCGTGGCGTGGATGGAAAAGTAGTTCACGTTTTCGGTCGAATCCGCCGTCCAGTCCCGCATCGGATCCGTTTCCTGGCCGGGGTTTGCGGAGCGCGACCGCTGTAGACCGTTGTAACGCTCGTAGGTGTACGAGCCGCCTGCGCCGAGGCCGCTCGCCTTTTGAAAGTCGGCGGCAAACGACAGGACGCGGAACGTCGATTCCTGCAGTCCGAAATAGCTGTCGTCGAAGGTGTCCTCGCCGATGCCGAGGGAGGCGCTGAACGTCCAGAGGTCGTTGGGCACGATGTCGACGAGCCCGTTGAAGCGGTTCCGCGTCCGGTCGGCGATGTCGTAGTGGCGCAAGTCGGGCTGTTCGCCGATCTCCACCAGCAAGTCCTCGTTCAACCCCGATCCGGTCCGGTCCGCGAGCTCGTACTGAGCCCGAAACGTGAGCCATTGAGAACCCAGCATGTCGGCCGTGAGACGCAGCACGTTTTCTCCGGTTCCTTCGAAGATCCGGAAGTCGTACCCGCCGTTGTTGTGCGTGTAGCCGGCCGTGATGGCGAACGGCTGGGCGCCCGTCCAGGTCGCATCGGCATCGAACGTCGTCCGGCTGTGAGCGTAGGGCTCGGGCCCGCCGGTCGAGGAGGTCTTCACCGAGGTGTCGTAGTTGATGAACTCCGGAATCGGGGTCGCAGGGATCTCGTTGTTGTAGTCGTAGCGACGAACCCGGGCGCTGAACGACCAGTCGGTCTGCGGACGCGACACGAGACCGACGTTCGTCGAGAAGACCCGGGCCTCGGCCTGTGTGGAGCCTCGAGGCAGGACGAGCTGCGGAAGCGCGGCGTTGATGGTGAACGGCTGCAGCGGCTCGTCGTTGTTCGAGAACCCGTACGAGATGAAACCCGTGACCTGCGTGCGACGCGCGAACTTGCTGTAGCCGCCGGCGCTCACGGTCTGCGCCGAGTTGGAAGGCCACAGCGCCATGCGGCCGCGGCCCGGCGCGCTCGTTGAATCGTCCAGCCTGAGCGGGCTGTCCCACACGAGCGTGTCGTCGAGATTGTCGAACCACGAGCCGTTGTACGCCACGCGCACCATGTTGCGGCTGTTCATCCACTCGGTGCCGAGGGTCACGTCGTTCGTACGGGAATCGTAGGGGAGCGCAACCTCGACATCGTTGCTGAATCCGAAGCTGGCCCCCCACGGCAGCTCACCACTGTGCCGCGTAGTCGTGAACGAGGCCTTCACATCCAGCTGCGGCGTCGGTGTCGCGAGCAGGTTGAAGTTGCCAACGTCGCGCCGTTCCACGAAATCGAACTGAGTAGCGAGCGGCACGTAAGCCGACAACGTCGCTTGACCGTTCTGAATCTGACGCTGCGTCGTGTCATCGAGCAGAAGGGGGCTCGGGGGGGGTGTGTACGGCGTGCGGGTGTCGATGCTGTAGAACTGCGGGATCTGATCCCACAGCCCGTTGACGACGAAGCGGCCCGTCCGCTCGTAGCCGGCGGAGTACCGCTGATCGCGCCAGCCCACGTTGTCCGCGGTCGCCCGGAACAGCCAAAGCTCGCCCGGGTCCTGGCGCGCGTACCGCACGTTGGTGAAAAGGGCGCCGTCCCTGATGTCCTGATACCGCTGGAACCGGGCCGGGTCCCCCGAGACGTCGCTGAAGCGGCCGCCGACTTCAAGCTGGCGCGACGTCGTCTCGAAAAGGCTGCGCGACGAGTCGGGCTCCTGGCCCGGTGTTTGCGCGCCCGTGGCCGACGGAAAGACGATCGCGGACCAGGAGATCAGAAGGATGCAGATGAAGCGTTTCATATGATCCTCGACGCGCTACCGCATGAAAAACTGGCCCGACGGGTGGTTCGAACCGTGCACGTTCGAATGGCAGTTGACGCACGACCGCCCGAACATGCGGTTGCTCTTGTTCACGGTGATTGCGTTGTTGTCGTAGACGGACGAAGGGTGCCGTGTCGCGACGTGGCACCGCTGACACAGCATCGGCATCCGCACGGCGAGCATGCGATCGTTGGACGAACCGTGCGGGTCGTGGCAGGTGGCGCAGTTCTCTCTGACCGGCGTGTGCTCCCACAGCATCGGGCCGCGCATCTCGGTATGGCAGCTGACGCAGCTTTCGGCGACCGAGCTGCCGACCTTGAGCGCCTTCACGTTGCTGATCGACCCGTGCGGGTTGTGACAGGAGGAGCAGGACATCTTCCCCTCCCGGACCGGCATGTGCGCGACGGCGCGTTCGGTCTTCGTCACCTGCACCCGATGACAGGTCGCACACACCTGGGTCTGCGTCGACTTGACCAGCTGGCGTTCGGATGACTGCGGACTGTGTACGCTGTGGCACGTCGTGCAGGACAGATTGCGGCGCTCGTGCGCGCTGCCTTCCCAGCCTGCGTGCTCGCCCCGGTTGTGACACCCCAGGCACGTCTGGTTGATGTCCACTGGTTTCATCTGCCCGAACTTGAGGATGTTTTCTTTCGCCTCGTCGTCCACGTGCGCCTGTCCCGGGCCGTGACAGCTTTCGCAGCCATGAGCGGCTGCCGGCGATCGCGGGTTCATCGCCTGCGCATGCGGCGTGCCTTTGAGCTGGTCGCCCTGGGTATGGCAGATCGTGCACGTGTCGCTACCCGCATAGCCGGCTTGTGGAGCTGGGGGTGTGGCTTGGAGAGCGGCTGCCTCGACGGTGAGTGGGGCGCCGGGGACGGTCACGCTGCTCGCGCCCGCCCCGATCAAGGCCGCCAGCAGACACATCACCGCAAAACGAAACCCGTGTTGCACAGGTGACCTCCTGATGGGAAGCTTCGTCATCTCAGCGCCATGCGGAAGTTGGCTCGCTCGTACGCCACGGGATCGGGAATGCGCCCCAAGCTCATGTTGCCGCGCATTTCCACGAGCGAATCCCATTCGTGTTCGTGCATCCACGACTCGATCTCACGGCGCACGGTCTGCAGGTGCCCGGGTCCGTGACGCAGAAGCGCCGAGACCATCTGAGTGACATGCGCACCCGCCATCGTCCCCTTGATGACGTCGACTCCCGTATGGACGCCGCCGGTAATCGCAATCGAGGCCTTGACACGGTCCGCCAGTATAGCCGCACCGCGAAGCCGCATCGGCAGCTCGGACGAATCCGACAGCGGCAGCGAGCGAACGATCTCGAGTTCCTCGACGTCGATGTCCGCCCGGTGGAAGCGCGTGAACAAGACCAGCCCGTCCGCGCCGGCCGCGTCGAGTGACTTGGCGAAGTGGGCGAAGGCCGTCAGGAGCGGCGCCAACTTTACCGCGACCGGAATCCGTATGCTGCGCTTCACCTCGTGCACGATATCGAGCGCCTGCCGTTCGACGTCCGCTGCGCTCAGGCTCATGTCGCTGGCTGCATGATAGATGTGCAGCTCGAGGCCGTCCGCGCCCGCCTGCTCGATCGACTTGGCGTAGGTGAGCCATCCGCCGGGTGTCACGCCGTTAAGTGACGCCAACACCGGAATGCGGACCGCCTGCTTGACGAGCCGGAGGTGCTCGAGATACTCGTCAGGCCCGAGCGACATCATCGGCTCCGGCTCGAAACTGACCGCCTCGGGAAACGACTCGGCGTGGCCCTCGATGTTCATCAGGGCGTCTATCTGCTCGCCGGTGATTTCCTCTTCGTACAACGACCGCAGGACCAGCATCGACGCGCCCGCGTCCTCGAGCGCCCTGACCGTGTCCAGATCGTCGCCGAGCGGCCCCGCGCCGACGATCAGCGGGTGGGGCAGTCGGATGCCGAGATACGTGGTGCTGAGATCCATCATTACTCCTTGGAGTCGGCTTGCCCGATCCCGGCCGGGCCCGCTTCGGCCGCCGGCACCGTCTCGAACGCCGGCACCTTGATTCCAGCGAGCTGTGAGTAGACGGCATAGCGGCGCTCGGCAGCCGCCTGCGACTCGGCGACGAAGTGCTTGTAGCGTGCCGGATCGGCGCGCTCGACCATCCGGAAGCGTGACTCGTTGCGCATATAGTCGGCAACCTTCGCCTTGGGCGGACCGTAGTCGAGGTGCAGGGGAGCCTCGCCCTTGGGAATACGGCGTGGATCGAATCGATAGAGCGGCCAGACTCCCGAGTCGACGGCCAGCTTCTGCTGAGAGGCGCCCTGTGCCATGTCGTACCCGTGGGCGATGCAGTGACTGTACGCGATGATGAGCGACGGTCCCGAGTAGGCCTCGGCCTCGAGAAACGCCTGGGCCGTCTGCGCCATCTTCGCGCCGAACGCGACCCTGGCGACGTAGACGTGCCCGTACATGTTCGCCAGCAGGCCCAGGTCCTTTTTCCCGACCGGCTTGCCCGCGGCCGCGAACTTGGCGGCGGCGCCGAGGGGCGTGGCTTTCGACTGCTGGCCTCCGGTGTTCGAGTACACCTCGGTATCCATCACCAGGATGTTGACGTCGCGCCGGTTGGCGAGCACGTGATCGAGGCCGCCGTAGCCGATGTCGTACGCCCAGCCATCCCCGCCGATGAGCCAGACGCTCTTCTTCACGAGGTAATCCGCGAGCGTCTCGAGCCGTCGTGCCTCGGCCGTGTTCAGGCCGGAGATCTGACGACGCAGCGTAAGGACGCGATCGCGTTGCGCAGCAATGCCGCCCTCGCTCGTCTGGTCGGCGTCGAGGAGCGCCGTCACCAGGCCCTCGCCAATCTGCGGCGTCATGTGCTGCACGAGGCCGCGCGCGGCGCCGGCGTGGGCGTCGAGCGCGAGCCGGAATCCGAAGCCGAACTCGGCGTTGTCCTCGAAGAGCGAGTTCGCCCACGCGGGCCCCCGGCCGTCGCGGTTGGTCGTGTACGGCGTGGTGGGCAGGTTGCCGCCGTAGATCGACGAGCAGCCCGTCGCGTTCGCCATCAGCAGCCGATCGCCGAAGAGCTGTGTGAGGAGTTTGAGATACGGTGTCTCGCCGCAGCCCGCGCATGCACCGGAGTACTCGAACAGCGGCTCCAGGAACTGCGAGGTCTTGTGGTCGAACTTCGTCATCGCGGTGCGATCGACTTCGGGCAGGTTGAGGAAGAAGTCGTAGTTCACCCGCTCGTTGTCGCGCAGCGGGGCCTGCGGGTGCATGTCGATCGCTTTGTGCTTCGGGTTCGTCCGGTCTTTGGCGGGACACACGTTCACACACAGGTTGCAGCCGGTGCAGTCCTCGGGAGCCACCTGGATGGTGAACTGCTTGCCTTTGTGGTCGTTGCCCCGGTACGCCGTCCACTTGAACGTCGGCGGCACGCTCGACAGCTCGCCTTCGTCGTAGACCTTCGCCCGGATCGCGGCGTGCGGACACACGAGCGCGCACTGGTTGCACTGGATGCAGATCGTCGAGTCCCAGACCGGGATTTCCAGCGCGAGGTTCCGCTTTTCCCACTTCGCCGTCCCCACCGGCCACGAACCGTCGACCGGGAAGGCGCTGACCGGAAGCAGGTCACCCTTGCCGGCCAGGATCACGGCCGTAATCTTCTGCACGAAATCGGGCGCCTGCTCGGACACGAGCGGCGGCCGGTTGCGCCGGGTGCTGCTCGCAGCCGGCACGGGGATCTCGTGCAGGTGCGCGAGCGCCTGATCGACGACCTCGTGGTTCCGGCGCACGATCTCCGGGCCCCGCTTGCCGTAGCTCTTCTCGATGAACTTCTTGATGTGTCCGATCGCTTCGTCGCGGGGCAGCAGGCCCGAGATCGCGAAATGGCAGGTCTGCATGATCGTGTTGATGCGCGTGCCCATCCCCGCGCGCTTGGCGAGGTCGTACGCGTCGATCGCGAAGAAGCGGATCTTCCGGTCGATGATCTGCTCCTGCATTTCGCCTGGCAGCTGGTCCCACACTTCGTCCGCGGGAAACGGCGCGTTCAGAAGGAACGCCGCACCCGGCGCCGCGTGCTCGAGCACGTCGATCTTGTCCACGAACTCGAACTGATGGCAGGCAACGAAGCTGGCGCGATCCACGAGATACGCCGATCGGATCGGCGTCTTGCTGGTTCGCAGGTGTGAAACCGTGATCGCCCCCGATTTCTTCGAGTCGTAGACGAAGTACCCCTGCGCGAGCATGTTCGTTTCCTGGCCGAGGATCTTGATGGTGTTCTTGTTGGCGCCGACCGTCCCGTCGGCGCCCAGGCCATAAAACACCGCAGCCGAGACGTCCTTCGCTTCGGTCTTGAACGATGGATTCCACGGTATCGACATGTGCGTCACATCGTCGACGATGCCGATCGTGAAGTGAGGCTTCGGCTTGTCCTTGCCGATCTCGTCGAAGATCGCCTTCACCATGGCGGGCGTGAATTCTTTCGACGACAATCCGTAGCGGCCGGCGATGATGCGCGGCGGGGCGGCAAACGGCGAGATGCCCTCGGCCTGCGCCTCGGCGAGCGCCGTCATCACGTCCAGATAAAGCGGATCTCCCGGGGCGCCGGGCTCTTTCGTGCGGTCGAGCACCGCCAGGCTCCGTACGCTCCTCGGCAGCGCCGCCAGGAAAGCGCCTCGGGCAAACGGGCGGTAGAGACGGACCTTCAGCACGCCGACCTTCTCGCCGTGAGCCGTCAGGTACTCTACGGCCTCGTGCACAGTGTCGGCGCCCGATCCCATCAGCACAATCACGCGCTCGGCCGCGGGATCGCCGACGTACTCGAAGAGCCTGTACCGCCGACCCGTCAGGTCGCCGAACGACTGCATCGTGCGGTCCACGATGGTCGGACAGGCGTCGTAGAAGCCGTTGGCCGCTTCGCGGGCCTGGAAGAACACGTCGGGATTCTGGGCCGTGCCGCGGAGGACCGGCCGATCGGGCGTGAGGCCCCGCTGACGATGGGCGAAGATCGACGGCTCCGAGATCAGTGCCCGCAGATCGTCGTCGGTGAGTTCCTCGATCTTCGCGACTTCATGAGAGGTCCGGAATCCGTCGAAGAAGTGCAGAAAGGGGATGCGCGATTCGAGAGTGGCCGCGTGCGCAACCGCGGCCATGTCGTGCGCTTCCTGCACCGAGTTCGAGCAGAGCAGCGCGAAGCCGGTCTGGCGGCAGGCCATCACGTCGGAGTGGTCGCCGAAGATCGACAACGCATGCGTCGCCAGCGTCCGCGCCGCCACGTGCATCGTGAAGGGCGTGAGCTCGCCGGCGATCTTGTACATGTTGGGGATCATCAGCAGCAGCCCCTGCGAGGCCGTGAAGGTCGTTGACAGGGCACCCGCCTGCAGCGCCCCATGGATGGCGCCCGCGGCGCCGGCCTCCGACTGCATTTCCGCCACCTCGGGGATCGCATTCCAGAGGTTGGGCCGCTTCCGGCTCGCCCACTCGTCGCAGAGCTCAGCCATGTTGCTGCTTGGCGTGATCGGGTAGATTGCGATCGTCTCGCTCGCTCGGTACGCGACCGATGCCGCCGCCTCGTTTCCATCCACGGTGATTCGCCGCCTGCTCGCCATGTCAGATCCCTCGGTTTCCGTGTTGACTACGCCCTGGCCGCCACCCCGTTGCCGGCGGTGAGCCCCAGGAGCGATCCCGTGTGCTTCGCGATGACCAACTCCTCGTTGGTCGGTATCACCCACGCCGACACTCGGCTGTTCGGCGTGGAGATCCGCGGGCCGTGCCGCGCGTTGGCGTCCTGATCCAGCTCGACGCCGAGCCACCCTGACGCCTCGCCTATTCGCGCGCGGATCTCCGCCGAGCGTTCCCCGATGCCCGCGGTGAACACCAGTCCGTCGACGCCGCCGAGAACCGCGGCGAGCGCGCCAATCTCCTTGGCGGCGCGATAGACGAAGTAGTCGATGGCGAGCTGGGCGCCGGGCTCGGGGCTGCTCAGAAGGTCGCGCATGTCATTGCTGATACCGGACAATCCGAGAAGGCCCGACTTCTTGTACAGGACCGCCTCGACGTCCTTTGCGGACATCCCGAGCTCTTGAAATAGAAACAGCACCACGCCGGGATCGAGAGAGCCCGGCCGCGTACCCATGCAGAGTCCATCGAGCGCCGTGAACCCGAAGCTGCTGTCGACGCTCCGCCCGTTCTCGAGTGCGCACAGGCTCGCGCCGCTTCCGAGGTGGGCGACGATCACGCGGCCCGTCGCGATCTCGGGCGCCACCTGTGGCAAAACCGAGGCCACGTATTCGTACGACAGCCCATGGAAGCCATACCGCTGTACGCCAGCGTTTCTGATCGCGGCCGGCAACGGCACCACGTCGGCGACGGCCCGGTGACCGCGATGAAAGCTGGTGTCGAAACAGGCGACCTGGGGCACGTCTGGCAGCCGCTCCGCCACGGCATCGATGGCGGCGAGATTGTGCGGTTGATGGAGCGGGGCCAGCGGAATCAGGGTTCGCAGATCTTCGACAACCTGTGGCGTGACCACGATGGGCGCCGCGTGCCGAGCGCCACCGTGGACGACGCGGTGTCCGACGCCGAGCACCCGCGCCCGTTGGAAGCGGCTGCGGAGCCAGGCGGTCAGAAACTCGAGCGCGGTGCGCGCATCGCGGACCGATCCGGCCAGCGTCTGATCGTCGAGCGTGCCGCCCGCGCCGTTTCTGGCGGAGAACCGCGGGGACGTACCGAGGCCTTCGATCTGCCCGCGCACTTCGAGTTGCCACGCGACTCGGTCGCCTGGGCTGTAGACGCAGAACTTGAGGCTCGATGACCCGGCATTGAGCACGAGGACGACCGCCAGGCCCTCCATGCCGACCGACGGCTTCTCCGGCTGCACGGCTACACCACGGATTGAGCTGCTTGCCGTCGCGCGTGCGCGACGAGCATCGCCACGCCGCAGCTCGCGATCCGAGCCCGCACGGCATCGGCACGGCTCGTCAGGATGATCGGGACCCGTGCGCCGAGGACGAGGCCGGCGCTGTCCGCATTTGCGAGGAAGCTGAGCTGCTTGGCGAGGATGTTGCCGGATTCGAGGTCGGGCGCGACCAGAATGTCGGGATCGCCGGCCACTTCCGACCGGATGCCCTTGATCTGGGCGGCCTCTGCGCTGATGGCGTTGTCGAACGCCAGCGGACCATCCAGAATGGCGCCGGTGATCTGCCCGCGGTCGGCCATCTTGCACAGCGCCGCGGCGTCGACCGTGGCCACCATCTTGGAGCTGATTGTTTCTACCGCGGCGAGAATCGCCACCTTCGGTCTGGTCACGCCGAGAGTCCGCGCCAGATCGATGGCGTTCTGGCAGATGTCCACCTTGTCCTCGAGCGTCGGTGCGATGTTGATCGCGCCATCGGTGACGAGCAGCACCTTGTGATAGGTCGGCACGTCCATGATGAACACGTGGCTGAGCCGGCGACCCGTGCGCAGCCCGGTGTCTTTGGCGACGACCGCCCCGAGGAGCTCGTCGCTGTGAAGGCTGCCTTTCATCAGGACTTCAGCCTGCCCTTCACGCACCAGCTGCACGGCGGTCGCGGCGGCGGCATGGCTGTGCGGCACATCGACGATCTGCACGCCGCCGAGATCGACGCCGTGCTGGTTTGCGACCTCACGGATTTTCGCGGCCGGGCCGACCAGAATCGGCACGATCAAACCCATGTCTTTGGCTTGGATCGCTGCGGTCAGCGCGGTCTCCTCACAGGGGTGCGCGACGGCCGTTCGCACGGGTTCGAGGCTTCGACACCTCTCGAGGAGCTGCTCGTACTTTCCCGTTCCAGTCTGTCGATTCATGACGCCCTCGCCAGCGCTGGGACCGGCCGGCGGGCGGCAGGTCCGGTTTCTTTCAACAGAAGCGTGAGAACAATCGCGAGCGCGACGCCGTACACAAGAGGATGGAATGCTGTCTGATAGTCCTCCAGGCCAGGCGATCCCCCCCGACAGTCGTCAAGAGCCAGCCGAACACCGGGCCGAGCACCGCAGAACCGCCGGCCATGCCGAACATCTGGGTCGCCCCGATCAACGTGGCCGCGCGCGAGGCCGGGAAGTTCGTCGTGGCGATGTAGGCGGCTCCCACGAGCGCGAAGACACCGCCCGCACCCTGGAGCAATCGTCCGATGCTGGCCGCTTCGCGGTTGCCAGTAGCAAGAAGGAGGGCGCCTATGCCGACGGTTGCCGCGCCGAGTGGGACGACTTTGCGCGGGCCCAGCCCGTCCATCGCGGCGCCGGCGACCAGACTGAAGGGTGAGTAGCCGTAATAGAAGAGGCCGACCATCGAGGCGACGGCCAGAGTGCTGAGGCCGAAAGCGTCCGATAGCTCGGGCATCATCACCGCCGGCGCCGATCGGAGCGTGTACTGGTAGAAGTAGTACACCGCCGTGATCAGCCAGGCGATGGCTGCAGTCTTGACAGCGCTGTTCATGGGCGCCCTCAGCTCCCGGTCTCACCGCTCTCAGCAGAGCACGAGGGACACAGCGAGGCCGCCCTCGGACGTTTCCTTGTACTTGGCGTTCATCTCCTTTGCCGTGAGCGCCATGGCCGTCACGGTCGTGTCGAAATCGACCCGGCGGTTCGCGGGGATCTCGTTGCTCGCGATCATGAAGCCCGTCCACGCCTTGACCGCGCCAAACGCGCACCGTTCGATGCACGGGATCTGCACGAACCCAGCGACCGGATCGCAGGTCATGCCCAGGTGATGTTGCAGCGAGGATTCCGCTGCGTTGGCGACGACCTGATGGTCGAAATCATGCGCCTCGGCGATGAACGCGGCTCCCATCGCCGACGCGACGCCGATCTCCGCCTGACAGCCCCCCTCCGCTCCTGAGAGCGTCGCGTTGTGCTTGCACAGGTAGCCGACTGCCGCCGCGGCGAGGAAGCCGCTGCGCAGCTTGTCCTGCGGCAGCTTGCGCCCCCCTTCACCGAGCGCGTAGACCAGCGCCGGGAGCACGCCCGCGGATCCGCCCGTCGGCGCCGTGACGACCAGGTGGCCGCGGGCGTTCTCCTCCGATCCCGCGAGCGCGTACGCGGACACCACGCCGACGCCACGCTGGCCGACGAACACATCGTCCATCGCCCGCTTGTAGACGTCGCCCGCCTTTGTCTTCAGCTTGATTGGCCCCGGAAGGGTACTGACCGGCGCGCTCAGCCCCGCCTTGACGATGTTGACCATCGCGGTGTGAATCTTGTCGATGAAGGCGTTGATTTCCGCTTCAGTCTTGCCGGAGACCGCGACCTCGTTGGCCATGACGACTTGCGCCACCGACAGCTTGTTGGCCTCCGCGTGGCTTTGCAGCTCCTTCATCGTCGAGTAGGGGTACTTCGGCTGCCCCTTCTTGGGTGGTTCGTATCCCTTCCACTCGATGAATCCACCTCCGACCGAGTAGTACTCGAGCTCGTGCAGGACGGCGTCGCCTGCCATCAACTTGCACGTCATCGTGTTGGGGTGCGGAAAATTGCCCTTGGGGGCGTCGTAGATGACGTCTTTCAACGAAGCGTTGAACGTGGTCCCTCCGAGCTTGACCGGGAAGGTCTGATCCGGGTTCGACACCAGGCTGTCGAGGAATTCCGGTTCGACGGTGGCTGGCTCTTTCCCGATGACGCCGGCCAGCGCGGCGCGCTCCGTGCCATGGCCCTTCCCTGTCGCGCTGAGGCTGCCAAACAGGTGGACCCGGATGGCCGTGGCCTTGGCGAGCTGGTCTGCCGGAAGCGTCGCGCAGCGCTTGTAGAAGTCGTAGGTGATCCGCATCGGCCCGATGGTGTGCGAGCTGGAAGGTCCTGGTCCGACCTTATAGAACTCTTCCAGCGTCGTCATGATCGGACCCTTGGATCTCTTCACCACGTCGAGCTCGGGGGACATGTCACCGGCCGGCGCTGGCGGTGGCGCGGGCGCTGGAGCGGCGGTCTGTTGCGGTGTTGCCGGGGAGCATCCTGTGATAACAGCCGCCGCTCCGACAATCGCGCTGCGCATCAGGAACGCGCGCCGATCGATGCCGTTCGGGAGTTCGGTCAAGTCCAGCTCGAGATCCGGCAGCAAAGCGTGCTCGCGAGCTGGACGGTCGGACTTCATGAAGACCTCCCAGGACCACCATTCGGTCCGTTGCAGTTCTGGGCAACGAGGCAAAGCACATACCGCGGCTGGGCGCGGATCGGTCCGCCGATCATTGCATCTTTTTCAACGTTTCTAGCTGAAGTTCCCGGTTATTGACGACGTTCCCCTGGAGCAATCGCTCCGAGAGACCGGAGGGGGTCCGGAATATCGGGGGACGCCCTGAGGTCGTGGTTGCTCCGCGCAGAGGCGATTGAGGCACACTTGTCGGACACGTTAGGGATGTCCCAACTCAAAATTCTGGCCCCGCTCTCCGGTCAGGTCTGGCCGCTCGAACGCGTCCCCGATCCGGTCTTCGCGCAGAAGCTGGTCGGAGACGGCCTGTCGATCGATCCGACAGACGCGCTGCTCGTGGCGGGCTGTGACGGCGAAGTCACTGCGCTCCATCCAGCAGGCCACGCGGTGACGTTGCGAACGGTGGATGGCCTGGAAGTGCTGATGCACGTGGGGATCGACACGGTCACGCTGAAGGGTGAAGGGTTTCACCCGCGCGTGAAACCCGGCGACCACGTGACAGTGGGTGCACCGCTCATCGGATTCGACCTCGATTTTCTCGCGACACACGCGAAGAGCCTGCTGACCCAGATCGTCATCGCGAACAGCGAGCGGGTGACCTCGTGGGAGCGCGCCAGCGGGTACGTCTCGGCCGGCAAGGACACGCTTCTCCTGGTGACGTTTGCCGCGGAGGATGTGGCGGCACCTGTGACCGGCGACGAGACGGTGGCCTCCGAGGCC